>Ga0206678_10000470_pt1 | contig 25902 bp, 19 predicted proteins | sample M180m12015metaG_FD_155453 | JGI IMG/M metagenome (GOLD analysis project Ga0206678, IMG submission 155453) | Ammonia-oxidizing marine archaeal communities from Monterey Bay, California, United States - M1 80m 12015 | ecosystem: Environmental > Aquatic > Marine > Intertidal zone | place: USA... | reverse complement strand
GCACCAGCGGTGCCGGCGTTCTCGACAATGAAGTCCATCTCGAGGCCCTCGACACGCTCCTGGTCACCCTTCAACCAGTCCACCGGACCACCGAGGAAGCGGCCCTTGCCACCCGAATCGGGGGTAGCGAACATTTCGGCGCAGGCGTTGAGCGCCTCCCAGTCCGGGAGACCCGGGCAGACGTCCTCGACGTAGGACGGGTACCACCAGTCCTCACGGGTCTTGGCGTCGTGCGTAGCGGCATCGATCACACAGCCCTTGTCCACCTGCTCCATGAAGGCCACACCAAAGGCGCCTTCCCAGACCTCGTGGACCAGGTCCATGTCGCCCTCACACATCGAGGTGTACACCAGCGTGGAATCCGCCGAGATGTACTCCACCGAGTTACCGGTTGCCTCCAGAATCGCACCAACGGCGTAGACGCCGGCGATCTGGGACGACCAGTTGTGGATCGGCAACTTGATGGCATCCGACGAATCAGATGATGCGGCGGCGCTGTCGCTGCTGCTGTCGCTGCTGCTGTCGCTGCTGCTGTCGCTGCTGCTGTCGCTGGACGAAGCAGCGCTGTCGCCACCACTCGATCCGGCGTCGTCGCTGTCTGACCCGCAGGCCGATGCCACCATCGCCAGTGCGGCGAGAATGACTATGAATCGCTTCAACATGAAACGTTTCCCCCTGTTTGTTTAAGTGGGAGCGGTACTGCACCCCACTGATTGACAACAAAGCACCCACGAATGGGAACTTCCTAAAAGACGTTCCCGCAGAGTAGTGATGCCTGCCACAGGATTCAAGAAAACTCTCTACTGGTAGGAAATACCTGATATTGGTGGGAAAGTCTGCTCCTGTTGGGGTAGACGCGGGCACCACGGGGAAGGTCCCGAGGGAATCCAGGGGTCGGTCCGCTGCTACCGTCCGCGCCGTCGCCGGGGGTGCCCGGCCCGGATCGAGGGGGTTTCGCCGATGAAGATCGTCGCCGTCGACGTGTTCCAGCACGACCTGCCCGTTCGAGGTCCGGTCGAGGGCGAGCCTTATCGAATGGCCGTCCAGGACGTCTGGCATCTGGATACGACCATTGTCCGACTCCAGTGCGATGACGGCACGGTGGGATACGGCGAGACGTGTCCGCTGGGCTCCACGTACCAGCCCCAGCACGCGTTGGGCGCACGTGCGGCGTTGGCCGAGATGGCCCCGCACCTTGTCGGCCTGGCCCCGACGGCTATCGGCCGGGTCGGAGCGGCGATGGACGCTGCCCTCATGGGGCACCGGTACGCGAAGGCGGCCGTGGACGTGGCCTGCTGGGACGCCACCGGCAAGGCGTACGGCGTCCGGGTCTGCGACCTTCTGGGCGGCGCGGTACGCGAGCGGGTGCCGTCGTACCACGGGGTGCTGATCGCCTCGCCGGAGGACTCGGCCGCCGATGCCGATGCCCGCCAGACAGAGGGCTTCTCCCGGATCCAGCTGAAGGTCGGTGGTCGGCCGGTCGAGGACGACATCGCGGCTCTCCGGGCTGTGGCCGCCACCCTGCGTCCCGGCGTGCGGCTGGCAGCGGACGCCAACAAGGGGTGGACCACCCGGGATGCCATCCAGGTGTCGAATGCCTGTCGGGACATCGCCCTGGTGATCGAGCAGCCGTGCGACTCCTATGAGGAGAACGCCTCGCTGGTCGGAAAGGTCTGCCATCCGATCTACCTGGACGAGTCGGCCACTGACTTAGGCGCGGTGGTGGCGGCTATCGGGCAGCGGGTGGCCGACGGGTTCGGTATGAAGGTCAGTCGGGTGGGAGGCATCAGCGCCATGCGGGCCGTGCGCGACGTGTGCGCGGCGGCTCGGCGGCCCCACACCGTGGACGACACGTGGGGTGGCGACTTAGTGGCCGCTGCGTCATTGCACGTGGGGGCCACCGTGGATCCGGCCAACTTTGAGGGAACGTGGATCGCCGAGCCCTACGTGGACGGCCACTACGACGTCGAGCACGGCATTCGCCTCGACGGTGGGTGGATCGACCTGCCACCTGGGCCCGGCCTGGGCATCACACCCGACGAGTCGCTCTGGGGCGACCCGGTCCTGAGCTTCAGCTGACGGGCGTGACCTCCATAAGGGGCAGCCGGTAGCTCAGTCGAGCGTGGCGATGGCTGCGGCGGAGAGGGCCTTCTTGTCGACCTTTTCCACGGCCAGGCGAGGTAGCTCGTCACGCAGGTGGACCACCTTGGCCACCATCAACGAACCTGGGAGGAGCGTCGAACCGTACGGTTCGACAGCCGATCAACTGGCCTCGTTGTGGATCCATCCGCAATCACCGGCCGTTGCCGTGTGGGCGTCGACATCGGCCCGGGTGGTCTCAATCCACGGTCTGGTAGCCGGCTCGACGCCGAGGAGGTGGTCGAAGGACGTGCAGCCGAACGGGGCCCTCGAGGTGGTATCGGGTGGGTTCCCGGCCCGATATCTAGCCCGGGGTCGCCGTTGTCTGGGCGTCCGCCTGCCAACCGAGGGCGGCCGACAGTCGCCGGAGCCCGTCGTGCAGGTCGTCGCGTGCCATGGTGTCCAACGGGCTGAGATCGTGGTCGAGGCGGACAACCAGATCGGCGACCACGGTGGCGGCCAGGGCGCGACCTTCGGTGGTGGCGTCGATAAGGGTGCGTCGCCCGTCGCCCGGGTCGGCCACCCGGACGACCAACCCGCGGTCGACCAGTCGTTGAATGGTCTTGGTGGTACCACCTGAGGTCTGGACGGTCCACCGGGCGAGATCGCCGGCGGTGAGGGTGTGTTCGCCGGCGAAAGCCACCCCGGCGAGGGCGCCGAACTCCGAGGTGGTCAGGCCGGTGGACCCGAGAGCATCGGCCATCCAGACCTCCAACTCGCGGCCGGCCAGGTAGGCCCAGACGAGAATTCCGGCGGTGGTGGCGCTGCGGGCGGAATGGGCCGGGTCGCCCTCGGGCACGAGGCGGTCGACCGCCTGCTCCACCAGGCCTAACTGCTCCGTCTGGTCCGCAGGCCCACCCATGGACGGGAGTCTAGCGGCGGGGTTGCAGATATCTTCCGGGGAAGATATCTTCCGGGGAAGGAAACTATCGGAGGACCACCATGGCATCGCCCGCCGACCCGACCCTGAGCGCCCCGACCCTCAGCGATATAGACCTGACCAATCCGGATGTGTTCGCCGAGCGGATGCCCCACGACTGGTTCGACTTGCTTCGGCGGGAGGCCCCGGTATGGCAGCACCCACCGACCGACGAGCACCCCGAGCCGTTCTGGGTGGTGTCGTCGTTCGAGCACATCTCCGAGGCTCACCGGTCGGGCACGCTCTTCTCCCACCAGACTGGTCCGGGACGCGACGGTGCGGGTGGCATCGCCCTGAACGACATCGCCGACGGGCGCGGGCCGGGCCTCCAGATGGTGATGACCGACCCGCCGCAACACACCCGCTACCGCAAGCTGGTCAACACCGGCTTCACGCCCCGCATGGTCCGGCGCATGGAAGAGGTCATGCGTCTGAGGACCAACATCATCCTGGATCGCATCTGCGAGCAGGGAAGCGCCGACTTCGTCCTCGACGTGGCCGCCGAGCTGCCGCTCATGGCAATCGCCGACATCATCGGCGTGCCCGACGAGGACCGTGAGCAGCTCCTGGACTGGTCCAACCGCACCATCGGCGGGAGCGACCCCGAGTACCAGGACGAGCCGACCGGCGAAGAGGACTCCGATCACAGCGCCACCTACGAGTCGGCCATGATCGAGATGGCCTTCTACGCCCACGGGTTGACCGATCAGAAGCGGACCCAGCCCGAGGATGACCTGTGGACCGTCCTCACCACTGCCACGGTCACGCTCGACGACGGCACGGTCACTGAGCTGACCGACCTCGAGCGTGACCTCTTCTTCACCCTGTTACTGGTGGCTGGCAACGAGACGACCCGCAACGCCATCTCACTAGGCCTGATGGGCTTCATGGACCATCCAGACCAGTGGGCCACAGTGGTCGAGACCGGCGAGATGACCGACGATGCGGTTGACGAGATCCTCCGGTACACCAGCCCGGTTAACTACTTCCGTCGGACGGCCACCGCCGACACCGAGCTGGGCGGGCAACAGATCCGGGCCGGCGACAAGGTCACACTCTGGTACCCGTCAGGCAACCGGGACGAGAAGGTCTACGACGACCCCCACCGCCTCGACCTAACCCGGACCGACAACCACCACCTGGCCTTCGGGGCCGGAGGGGCGCACTTCTGCCTAGGGGCCAACCTGGCCAAGCTGGAACTGAAGCTCATCTTCGAGGGCCTGGCTGCCCGGCTACCCGACATCACCATCACCGGCCCGGCCGATCGGCTCCGCATGAACTTCGTGAACGGCATCAAACACCTGCCGGTGGAGTTCACGCCCAGCCAGCCGGTACTGACTGCGTCCTCAGCCGGCTGATCCGGTCCGGCAAAGGGGTAGGCGTTCCGCCGGCCTCAGTGGTCGGTCTCAGCAACTGGTGCCGGGGGCGTTGCGGAAGCGCACGCCGTCGGGTCGTGGTTCACCACAGCGTTCCAGCGCGGCGGCCCACGCCGGTGAAGCCCCGAGGGCGGCCCGTAGAGCACGGATGAGCAGGCGACCCCTCAGCACGGCGCCCGGTCGACGTCGGATGCCCAGCACGTCGAGCACTGGTGTGGGGACGGTGGCCGCCGCGGCATCGTGGATGATCCGGTAGGCGAGGCGGACCGGCGTGTTCAGGGGTGGTCCAGCCAGGAAACGCACGGCGTCGGCGCCCGCTGGAGACGGACCCAGACACGGATGTTCGACCAGCCACCCGGTCAGGGCGTCGGCTGTATCGGGGAGCGGGCTGGCGCCCATCCGGACGCCGAGGCGGACCTGTTCGGCCACATAGGCATCGGCGTCGGCATCGGTCATCGCCTCGGGTCCGAAGGTCCGGTGAGCCACCAGGAACGAGTCGACCAGCGCATTGTGGACCCATGCCTTCATCTCGGGATCAGCCGCTGAATAGGCCAGGCCACGGTGGGAGGTGCCTGACACGGGACCATGCAGGCGGCTGACGATGCCGACCGCGTGGTCCACTTCGGGCAGCGAGCCGTAGGCGGTCGCCGTCACGTAGGACGCAGTTCGCGAGAGTCGGCCTAACGGGTCGGCTCGATACGACGAATGGTCGCCGACCCCCGATGCCACTTCGGGGTGGGCGGCCTGGACGATCAGCGCACGTACACCTCCGATGAAGGTCGAGCAGTCGCACATGACCCGCCAGGTGACCGAACCGGGACCGAACAGGCCGGGGTCGCCCGGATGATCGAAGGTTGAGGCCAGCGGGTCGGGGGCGTGGCTGAACAGCCCGACCGCCGCTTCGGTGACCCGTGCCCGCCAGATGCTCATCGGGTGCCTACTCCTGGGGAGTAGGCGAGGTTCAGGAACGCAAAACGGTTCGCCTGGTGCTGCACGTGGTACACACGCCGGTCGGCTGGGCCGAGGCGCCGAACCGGTCGCAGACCAGCCCCACCACCTCGACCGCACCGGTTCGGTGGCATCTGGTGCACAACCCCGTCACCCTGTTGTGGGTGTCCTGTCTCTGGGTGGTCTTCATGCGAGCCCTCCTCATTGAGTACTCGGTCACCGCCCGTCGACGGCGACCCTCGCTGACCTCTCCCGATCATTTTCCCTCGTCGGTGGCACCCGGATCGGGGATCCCCGGGTCGGGAGGTGGCGGCAGGCCGACCTCGCCGGGCCGTAGCAGCAGGAACTCGATGCGCCGGTTAGCCGCCTTGCCCGACTTGGTGAGGTTGTCGGCGATCGGGTCGGCGTGGCCCATCCCCAGGGTGACCAGCCGATCGGGTTCCACGCCCCGGGCCAGGAGCTGAGTTCGTACGGCGTCGGCCCGCACGGCTGACAGGTGCAGGTTGTCGCCGGGGCTGCGTTCATCGCTGTCGGTATGGCCGATGATCTGCACACGGATGGCCGGTTCGAATAGCAGGAAGGCGCCCAGACGGTCGAGTGTGGGAACCGACTCGAGTGTGATGCGGTCGCCGCCGCTCTCGAACTGGATCGGGGGGTGGGCGGCCACCGCACTCAGCCGGGCCTGCAGCACAAGGTCGGCCAGTGAGGCCGGGAGGTCGGGCACCGTGGTGCTGACCGGGACAAGGTCGTCGATGGGGGGCGGCACGAACAGACGGTTCTGGACGCTGATGACATCTGCTTGGGCGAAGGCCACCCGTTCGGCGGCCTCCTTTAGGTCCGAGGTGGCCACCCGGCCCTCGAGGATGACGGTCCAGTCGACGACCCGGACCTCCACGGTGGGCAGGCCGGCCTGGACCATGGCCCCTTGCACGGTGGCAGTCAGGTCCTGTTCGGTGGCCCGCTCGCTGGCCGGTTCGTCGCTTCCCAGGAGAATCACCGCGAAGAAGGCGACGACAAGCAATCCGAGGAGCCACGTGCCTGGGCTACCGGGGAGGCCGCCGGGGGAGCGTCGGGACCCTCCCCTGGGGGATGACCCTCTGGGGGAGCGACCTCGGCCGCCGATGCCGAAGGCCGGCCCGAAGTCGCGACCACGCGACGAGCGCGGGTCGCGCATCATGCCGGTCACCGGTGGGCTCCCGAGCCCGTGGTGTTGTGTTCGTCCTCTCGTCGCACGCCGTCAGGGTAGAGCGCTGGCGTGCAGGGAACGGTCGGCTAGAGGTCGGTTACAGGTCGGCCAGCGGGGCGACCACTGATTCGCCGAAGGCGGCGAGTGAGCCCTCGGGGTCCCGCCAGAACAGGAACGACGGCACAATGACCCGGCTGACGCCCTTGGCAGCCAGCGCGGCCGCCGCGGCCACCGGATCCTCGCCGGCGGTCAGATCGCCGGCCCACGTGACCTCGATGGCGTCCGGGTCACGATCGTGGGCCTCGGCTTCGCGGCGCATGACGTCCAGTAGGTGGTCGAGATCGCCCTTGCCAGGCCAAAAACCGTCACCCAGTCGGCCGGCTCGCCGGGCCGCCGCATCGCTGTGGCCGCCGATCACGATGGGAACCGATCCGTTCACTGGCTTGGGGTTGGACGACACGCCGGAGAACGACACAAAGTCGCCGTCGAACGAGACGCTGTTGCCGCTCCAGAGGGTACGCATGGCCGCCACGTACTCGTCCGTCCGGGCGCCGCGTCGCTCCCACGGGATGCCCAGGGCGTCGAACTCCTCGCGTAGCCAGCCCACGCCAATTCCCAGGTCGACCCGGCCGCCGGTGAGGGCATCCATGGTGCCCAGCTGCTTGGCCAGCACGACCGGGTTGCGTTCCGGGAGGATGAGGATCCCGGTGGCTAGACGGAGCGTCGAGGTGTGGGCGCCCACCCAGGTCAGCCAGGTCAGTGGGTCGGTGAGGTCGGTATCGGGCGCCATGGCCATCCGACCCGAATCGTCGTAGGGGTAGGTCGACCCGTATTCGTCCGGATAGACGACGTGTTCGACGGTCCACAGCGAGTCGATGCCCGCCGCCTCGGCGGACCGGCCGACGGCCGCGGCCCCTTCGGCGCTGCCGAACGGCCCAATGTTTGCGAATGCGATACCGACCTTCATGTGGGTGCTCCCGTTGCTCGACGGTCCGCCACTGATGGGGCGGACCCGTTACCGATCCTCAACGCTTGGGAGTCTGGCCGCCCGGTCAGCGGCCCTCCCATTCGGGCGGGCGCTTCTCGGCCCAGGCGGCCCGGCCCTCGGTGGCGTCCGCGGTGGCGCCGGCCACCCGGCGCATGGTCTCGCCGAACCGCACGGCCTCGGTCCAGCCCATGTCTCGGGTTCGCACGGCCACCTCCTTGGTGGTCCGGGCAGCCAGCGGGGCGGCTCGGCAGAGGCGATCAGCCAGGGTCCGGGCTTCGGCCATGAGCTCGTCGTGGGGGACGACCCGCCAGACCAGACCGATGTCCAATGCCCGCTGGGCGTCGATGGGTTCGCCGGTGAGCAGGAGCTCCATGGCGTCGGCCCATGCCACCTTGCGGGGCAGTCGGATGGCGCCCACGATGGTCGGGATGCCGATGCTCACCTCGGGCCACGAGAAGGTGGCCCGTTCGGAGGCCACCACGAAGTCGCACGACACGACGGCGGTGAGGCCGTAGCCCACGCACGCCCCGTTTACCGCTGCGATGGTCGGCTTGAATACCTCGAGGCCCGACTCGAAGGAGTTGATGGTCGGTGTCTCCCAGAAGGTCCCGGAGAAGTCGCCTGTGGAGCCGTTGGGGTCGCGAAGATCGGCTCCTCCGCAGAAGTGGCGGTCACCAGCCCCGGTCAGGACAGCCACCCAGGCCTCCTCGTCGGCCATGAATCGGTCCCAGGCGGCGTTGAGGTCACGGCGCATGGCGCCGTTGACGGTGTTGGCCGCCTCGGGTCGGTGGTAGGTGATGGTGGCCACGTGGCCGTCGCGTTGGTAGGTGGCTGCCTCGCCGTAGGGCCCGTCGCTGGTTCCGTCGTCCATGGGTTGAAAGTAGTCGCGGGGCTCCGTGGGGTGCCCGGGTTCATCGGCGACTAGAATCTGACGGACCGTCAGAAACTTCGGACGGCCCCTCGAGTCGACCGGAAGCGCAACCTCCCCGATGAACCCGCTGTCAGAGAACCTGCCCTCAGAGAACGGGATCACCGAGATCCCGCCGATCATCAGCGTCGACGACCATATTGTCGAGCCACCCCACCTCTGGCAGGCTTGGCTGCCGGCGAAGTACCGCGACCGTGGGCCTCGGGTGGAGCGCCGCCGTCTCGGTGACATGACTTGGGTTGGCGGGGCGAAGATGTACGAGTACGAACTGGACGCCCCTGACGCCCCGTGGTGTGACATCTGGTTCTACGAGGACCTAGTGCATCCCAACAAGCGCCACGTGGCCGCTGTCGGCTTCGACCGAGACGAGATGACCATGGCGCCCATCACGTACGACGAGATGCGGCCCGGTTGCTACGACCCAAAGGCCCGAGTCGAGGACATGAAGGCCAACCACGTCGAGGCTTCACTGTCTTTCCCGACCCTGCCCCGGTTCTGCGGCCAGACCTTCTACGAGGCGTCCGACCATGACCTCGGACTGGCCTGCGTGCAGGCCTACAACGACTACATGGTGGAGGAGTGGTGTGGTGATTCGGACGGCGCCCTGATCCCGCTCATCATCATCCCGCTGTGGGACGCCGGTCTGGCGGCCGCTGAGGTGCGCCGCAACGCCGAGCGGGGCTGTCACGCCGTCTGCTTCTCGGAGATCGCCCCCAACCTGGGCCTGCCGTCCATCCACACCGGCTACTGGGACCCGTTCTTCGCGGCATGCCAGGACACCCAAACCACGGTCAACATGCACATCGGCTCGTCGTCGAAGATGCCGGCCGCTTCGCCGGACGCCCCGCCAGCCGTGGCCGCCTCGCTGAGCTTCAACAATGCCATCGCCTCGATGAGCGACTTCCTGTTCTCCGGCGTGCTGGTTCGCTTCCCCGAACTGAAGTTGGCCTACAGCGAAGGTCAGATCGGCTGGATCCCGTACATCCTCGAGCGGGCCGACGATGTCTGGAAGGAACACCGTGCATGGGGCGGGGTGGCCGACATCATTCCCGAGCCGCCGTCTACCTATTACTACCGCCAGATGTTCGGTTGTTTCTTCCGGGACAACCACGGGCTTCGGTCTCTCGATGAGGTCGGGGTGGACAACATCACCTTCGAAACCGACTATCCGCACACCGACACCACCTGGCCTCACACCAAGCAGGTGGCTACCGACATGATGGGTCACCTCCCGGCTGACGTGGTGTGGAAGATCGTGCGGGGCAACGCCGCCCGCATGCTCAGTCTCGACATCGAGCCCTGCCCCAGCGTCTGAGGGCAGCCGAACCGGGTCCTTCGTAGACTCGTTCCATGACCGAAACGGCCAGACAGGACGCGCCCGGCGACGGGTTCGCGGTGGACCCGTCCACCGGGGAGCGCCTCAGCGCCATCCTGCTGGAGGACGATTGTGTTCCCGGTCTCTGGGCCTCGGTGGACTCCGGCGAGATGGACGACCTGGTGCCCGAGTTGGGGGCCCTCCGAATGGAGCAGGATCCCATCCATCGGCACAAGGACGTCCTCAGCCACACCATCGCCGTGGTGGCCAAGACCGAGCCCGATCTCACCGTGCGCCTCGCCGCGTTGTTCCACGACATCGCAAAGCCGCGGACTCGCAGCTTCGAACATGGCGGGGTGACCTTCCGCCACCACGAGGTGGTGGGGGCCCGTATGGCTCGTCGCCGTCTCGCCGCCATGGGATATTCCGAACCGGTGATCGACGAGGTGGCCGAGATGGTTCGGCTCTCGGGCCGGTTCAAGGGCTACGCCGAAGGCTGGTCGGATGCCGCGGTCCGGCGCTACGCCCGCGACGCCGGTCCATTGCTGGGGCGACTCAACCACCTCATCCGCTGTGACTGCACGACCCGTAACAAGGTCAGGGCGGCTGGCATCCAGGCCCTCATGGACGACCTGGAGTTCCGGATCGCCGAGCTGGCCGAGCAGGCACGGGTGGCTGCTGAGCGGCCAGACATGGACGGCGCGGCGGTGATGGCATACCTGGGTATCGGGCCAGGTCGCGAGATCGGTGAGGCGCTGGCCTTCCTGCTGGCCCTCAAGCGGTCCGAGGGAGAGATGGAACGGTCAGAGATGGAGGCCCGCCTCGACATCTGGTGGAGCGAGCGTTCCTGATTGACGAAACCCGGTCGAGAGCGACCGGGGACCGGCCGTCCCGTCAGTCGGTGACGACCTCGCGGGTCTCGTCGAACACGTCGGAGGTGAGCCATTCGGCCACTTGGGCCATGCCGGTTTCCGACAGGTGCACCCCGTCGTCGCGGATCTCGCGTTCGCGCGCCGTGCCGTTCAGCCCAGTGAACTCCCGGTAGGGCACCAGGGTCACGAAGTCGAGATCAGCGGTGGCCGAACGGACCAGGTCGTTTAGCCCGTCGATGCGGTCCGGGTGGTTCTGGGGTCGGATCTCGCGGCGGATGTGGGCGCCCTCCAGCCAGTACACGTGGGCGCCCGCGGCTCCGAGCACCTCGCTGCCCAAGCGGTACTCGGCGGAGATGTAGTCGTCGTAGGCAGGGACGCCGACCCATACCCATTCGTCGCCCAGTGACGGCACTAATCGGTCGGTGACGTCCCACGCCGTGACATGGCCCAGCACCACGTCGGGTTGGAAGGCGGCCACGGCCGACGGCCACGAGACCACCTCGGAGTCGAGCATCACGTGGGTGGGAACTGGTTCGTTCCACGCCGAGCAGATCTCGCCCACCGGGCCCTCGTCCCCCTCGGGAATCCGCTTCAGGCCGTGGCGACCGACCACGCAACCCAGATGGGACTCGTTGAGGACCACCATGCGGCCCGGGTGCTCGAGGGCCCAGCCGCAGAGGGCCTCGCCGATCTGGAGGGCGACCGAGTCACCCACCACCAGCACCCGGAGCTGGTCGTCGTCCGGCGGCGGGAGCAGGCCCTGTTCGACACACGGGCTGGCCGACGGGGCGAAGGCGCCGCCCTCGGCCGGGCGGGTGTTGACCCACAGGAGGCCGATGAGGATGAGCACCACGGCGGTAGCGCCGGCCGCGGTGCCGCTGACAGCGGTCATCTTCCGGTTCACGAAGGGGAAACGACGCTTCATGACCGGTTGCTCGACGAGGTAGAAGCTGGCTGCCGCCGTGCCGAAGGTGATGGCCAGGTGCATCCAGACCAGGTTGTTGCCTTCCACGACGGCCACCCCGGGTATGAGGCGTCCGGCTCGGGCCGGTGTGACCAGCAGGTAGATCGGCCAGTGGTACAGATAGAGCCCGTAGCTGATTTTTCCCACCCAGCGGATGAGCGTCGACTCCAAGAACCAGTGCAGCGGGCCGACCTGGGCTCGCGCCGCCCCGTACCAGAACCAGCCGACGCCCACGCCCAGGAGGTACGGCCATTGGTCGAACGCCGTGTTGCCCCTGGTCACGCTGACCACCGCCCACCCGACGGTGAACAGGCCGGCGTAGAGGGCGCCACACGCGAGGCGGCCGGCCCACGGGGCGTCGTCGGCTGACAGGAAGGAGGGAAGGCCGCGGTGCCACGGCGCTTCACCGGGCTGGGCCACCCCGTAGATCATCAGACACGAGATGCCTGCTACCAGCAGGAAGCCGCCGTGCTCAAACATCCAGGCGTCCCGCTCGGAGATCTCGAAGATGGCCCACGTGAAGAAGATGGTCGCCGCGTACGCGCTAGCCACCCAGGCCAGCTGTCCGGCCCGGCTTCGCACCGGTCCGTACATCCGGACGGCTACGGCGAGGATGATCCCGGCGAACAGGGAGTGGGCCCGGGTGTCGGTGCCGTAGTACACCCGCGACGGGTCTCCGTGCCCCGGATAGAGGTGGCCCATCCACCAGGTGGAGGCCGCCGTGCCGGCGATCATGGTGACCAGCAGGGCCAGGTTGGCTCGTCGCTTGAACAGGACCAGGACGGCGGTCAGGTACAGCGGGGCGAAGATGTAGAACTGCTCTTCGATGGAGAACGACCACACGTGGCGAAGCGGGGAGTGCTGGAAGTCCTCGAAGTACGAGACGTCGGAGAAGATCTCGTACCAGTTGGCGCTGTAGGTCAGCGTCGAGAAGATCGCCCCGGTCCATCGGGCGAACTCGCCCGGTGGGACGACGAGCACCAGGTAGATGGTGAGCAGCCCGAGGGCCACGAACAGGGCGGGGAGCAACCGGCGGGCCCGCCGACCGGCGTAGGCCTTCAGGTCGATGCGACCCGTGGACTCGAACTCGTTCAGGGCGATCGAGATGATCAGGTAACTGGACAGCGTGAAGAACAGGTCGATGCCCAGGATGCCGCCGGTGACCGTGTCGGTAGCGGCGTGGTACAGCAGCGGGCCGATGACGACCCAGATGCCCCGGATGCCGTCGAGGCCCGGGATGTAGGAGAAGCGAGGGCGTACCCCGTCGGCGGCCATGCGGCGCTGACGCTACCGGTCGGCCGGGTCGACACCCGGCAACCCACAAGGGGTGAGGACCCGCCACGTAGCGGTGCCGCCGACGTCGCAGAAACGGTCGGCAACCACCGCGGCGGGTACCGGGTCGCCGGGGAACACCGAGGCGTTGGGTTCGGACCAGCCATCGAAGCGGTCGGTGAGGACCAGTACGTCGGCAGCGGCCAGGTCGGCGGCCAGCCCACTCCCCGGACGGTTGGCCAGACCGGGGTTCATCTCGATGTGGCGGCTGGCCGGCACCAGGTCGGGGAGCAGGAAGTAGAGGAAGGTGTCGCTGTAGTTGGTCCGGGTCAGGTCCACGGGTCCGACGAACACCCGATCGCCGGGACGGGTCAGCACATCGACGAGGCCCACCAGTCGGTCGATCTCGTCGGCCACCACCTCGGCCCCCGGCCCCCGGCCCATAGGCAGGGTCCGGCCGTCGTGGACCACGGTCGCCGTGGAACCATCCAGAGGTCGGTCGGTGAAGGCGTCGATGGTGAAGCGGCCGATGTGGTGGGGGGCCAGCAGGGCCAGTCCGCACAGGATGGCGGCCAGAGCCATCGGTGGGGCTAGGTGGCGGACCGAACGGCCGAGGCGCATACCCGAGAAGCGCCCGGGGAGGCGACCCAGCAGGGCGCCCAGTGGTTCGGCGATGGCCACCACGCCGACGGCCGCCGTCCACGCTCCGACGAACTTGAGGTGGTTGGGGCTGGGCCGCTGCAACACCATGGGGACGAGCGCCGCGCCGACCACGGCCATGGTGGTCAGGCGTGACCGGGCCGAGCCCCGCCAGCGCCACGCCATCACCAGGAGGACCACCGTGGAGGCCAGCAGGAGCCAGAACAGCGCGGTGATCTGGGCGGGTCGGTCCAGGCCCGGGAAGCGCGACGGGCCACGTACCAGATCGTCGAGGCGGGCGAAGAAGTCGCCGCTGTCATTCGGATCCGGAGGCAGCGGCAGTCGTCGTCCGGCCCGGAGCCGCACCACCGGGTCGAGCACCATGCCCTCGAACATGACGCGGGGTCCGACCAGCACCATGTGGAGGAGGAATGGGAAGAGGCCGGCCACCAGGCCGGTGCCCAGGCGGGCCCGGCGTTCGTCGGTGGCCGAGAGGAAAGCGGGAACCACCACGAGCAGTACGGCGGGGGCCAGCACGACCTGATGGAACGCGGCGAGTCCGCACAGGCTGGCGCCCACCGCTGCGGTGCGGCGGTCCTCGCCGTCAAGGACCAGGGCGGTACCGGCAGCCAGTAGGCCGAGGCCGGCCACCCACGGGTAGGCGATGAGGCCGAACGGGGCCAACACGGCCCAGGCGGCCAGCGTGGCGCACGCCGCGGTCGACAGCCCCCAGCGGCGGGCCAGTCGGTGGATGCCCCACAGCAAGAGGAGGCGGTAGCCGAGGCCGACCAGGCGCTCGACGACCACCGAGGTGCCGAACACCGAGAAGGCGCCCGCCACCGTCCAGACGCTGCCTGGGGCATAGAGGTACGACACGTCGGCATGGGGTAGTCGGCCGTCGAGGATCCCGGACGCCACGACGAGGACGGTGCCCTCCTCCATGGTGGTGGCGCCCGTGCCAAGCATTCGGGCCAGTGGGACCAGTACGGCGACCAACGGAACCAGCAACGAGACCGCTTCGAACCAGGGGACGCGGCGGTCGGGGAAGTCCATGGCCGCCGATCCTACGGAACCCCTCACCCCTGATCGGGTGAGCCGGTCAGCCTGGTCCGGTCAATCAGGACCGATCAACCCAGGCTGAGGGGCTCGGCCTCTAGTAGGCCGGTGACCAGATCGGCCACCGGGGACCGTCAGTGGTCGGCGGGAATCCTGACTGTCTCGGTGTCGGTGCCCGACCGAAGCACCACGCCCGGAAGACCACCGGCGGGTTGGCCGTCGACGATGGTGCACGTGCCGTTGACGTAGACCCGCTCGATGCCGAACGCATCGGCGTACAGGCGGGGGCTGTTTCCGGGTAGGTCGTGCTTCAGGAGGAACTCGCCAGCCCCGACCGTCTCGGGATCGAAGACGACCACGTCGGCGTGCCAGCCCTCGGTGAGGCGGCCCCGCTCGACGAGGCCGAAGAAGCGGGCTGGCACGTCGGTCATGTGGGCAATGGCGCCCTCGACGGTGGCCAGGCCCTGGCCGCGAATGCAGTCGGCCAGCCACTGGGTGGTGTAGCTGGCACCGGCCATACGGTCCAGGTGGGCGCCGGCGTCCGAGCCGCCGATCATCACGTGGTCATGGTCCCAGGCGGTCTGACGCATGATCCAGCTGGCCGGGTCGTCGTCGGTGGGCCCGGGCCACAGCACGGTGCGAAGGTCATCGGCCAGCACGACGTCGAGCAGCGTGTAGAAGTCGCGCTGCCCCCGCTCGCGGGCGACGTCGCCGATGAGGCGACCCTTGAGGCCCTCGTTGGGCTCGGAGTAGGTGTCGCCGATGCGGTAGCGGCCCCAGCCGGTGAGGCGGGAGAACACGCCGGCGTCGGGAGAGGCGGCCCGGGTCTCGAGGTGGCGGCGGGTGCCGGGGTCCGACAGGGCGGCCACCTTCTCGTCGTGGGGGAGGTTCATGACCTCGCTCCAGTCGGGCAGCGAGTAAAGGGCGCAGAACGTGTGGAAGTGCATGTTCATACCCACGAGGACCGGCATGGTCAGGGCCATGGCTTTACCGCCGGCCTCGGCCACCTCATCGCATGCCCGGAGCTGGTTTCGGTAATCGTCGGGTCGGGCGGCATCGATGGTCAGGACGTTCCAGTTGACGGGTCGTCGGGCGGCGAGTGACATCCGGGTCATGAGGTCGACCTCGTCCTCGCGGAAACCGTTCATGCAGCCGTCGGCCACCCATTCCAGTGTGGTACCGGGATGGTCGGCCACCACGGCGCACAGGGCCTCGACCTCGTCGGCCGCCGCGGTTCGTGATGGCACCGGCAGGCCGTCACCGTCGCTGTGGGTGAACGACCGGCTGGTCGAGAATCCAAGGCCCCCGGCGGCAAGTGAGTCGGCGAGCAGGGCCTTCATCGCGTCGATCTCGGCGGGGGTGGCCTCGCGGCTGGTGGCGTCGTCCTTCATAACGGTGCGCCGGATGGCGCTGTGGCCGACCATGCCGGCCACGTTCACCCCGAGGTTTCCCTCGAAGCGGTCGAGGAACTCGCCGAACGTCCGCCAGTTCCAGTCCAGGCCCTCGGCCAAGGCGGCCGGCGACATGCCTTCCACCTTGACGAGCATGGCGGCGAGGTAGTCGGCGTCAGACTGGTCACCGATCGGGGCGATGGTGAAGCCACAGTTGCCCATGACCATGCTGGTGATGCCGTGCTGGCTGGATGGCGTGGCGTAGGGGTCCCAGAACAACTGGGCGTCGTAGTGGGTGTGGGGGTCGACGAAGCCTGGGCACACGATGCGACCGGTGGCGTTGTGGACCTCGGCGGCCTCGGGGAGCGAGCCGTCAGATTCAGTGAGATCGCCAATGGCGCTGATTCGGCCGTCGGTAACCGCCACGTCGGCCCGGATTCCCGGGGCACCAGTGCCGTCCACCACGGTGCCGCCGTGGATCAGGAGGTCGTACATGTGACGAGGCTAACCCTCGGCCTCCGCCGTTTCCTGACGGAGTGTCAGATTATTGCTGTCGTCCCGAACAGGCGTGGCCGGCTCCGGTGGGGGACGATCCCACCATGGAGGAAGATTCCGGCAAGGAGGAACCCATCATGGAGTACCAGGTGCCGAACGACGGATCGTTGAATCACGGAGCGGCCGATGACGGACTGGTCTGGATCGAGGGCGTGCTGGCCGATCTGACGCTGGACGAGAAGGTCGACCTCATGTCGGGGCGCGACCTGTGGTCGGTGCGCCCGGTGGAGCGCCTCGGCCTCCCCGCTCTGAAGGTGTGCGACGGGCCGGCGGGGGCACGGGGCACCGGCCTGCTGGGCACCGGCATTCCCGCGCTGTGCATCCCGTGCGGCACGGCACTGGGCGCCACTTGGAACCCCGACCTGGTCGAGGAGTTGGGTAGTGCACTGGCCGCCGAGACGCGGGCCCGGGGCAGCCACGTGCTACTGGCCCCCACGGTGAACCTGCACCGCACGCCGCTGGGCGGGCGGAGCTTCGAGTGCATGTCCGAGGATCCGGTGCTGACCGGGAAGATCGCCTCGGGCTACATCCGCGGCGTGCAGGGCGGCGGGGTGGCCACCACGGTCAAGCACTTCGTGGCCAACGATTCTGAGTTCGAGCGGACCACCATCTCGTCGGAGGTCGACGACCGGACTCTGCGGGAGGTGTCGTTACGTCCCTTCGAGATGGCGGTCACAGAGGGAGGGGCGTGGGGTGTGATGTCGTCCTACAACCGGATCAACGGGACGTACGCCGCGGAGCACGATCATCTCCTGACCACCGTGTTGCGCGGCGAGTGGGACTTCGACGGGATCGTGGTGTCGGACTGGTTCGGCGCAAAGTCCACGGCTGCCTCGGCGTCGGCCGGTTTGGATCTGGAGATGCCCGGACCACCCCGTTGGTACGGGGAGCGCCTGGTGAAGGCCGTGATGTCCGGCGAGGTTCCCGAGGCCACGATCGACGACGCGGTCCGACGCCTATTACGGCTCATGCAGCGCACCGGTGCGGTAGGCGAGCCCCACGACCGACCGGAACGGGAACTGGACGAGCCGACGCATCGGACGCTGGTCCGTCGGGCGGCCGCTGAGGGGTTCGTGCTGCTGAGAAATGAACCGGTGGGAGACGACCCGACAGTCGGAGCTCTACTGCCGCTGGACCCTTCGGGGATCGACCGTCTGGCCGTCATCGGCCCCAACGCGGCCACGGCCATGATCATGGGAGGCGGATCGGCCGCTCTGGTTGCCCAGCACATGACGGCACCGCTGGACGCCATCGTGGATCGCCTCGGCGACCGGATGGAGGTCGTCCACGAGTTGGGGGCGATCACCGAACGTTCGGCCCAACCGCTGGGCGGCCGGGCCACGGCCACGGCCGGTGGCGAGCGGGGTTTCGACGTCGAGTACTTCGACACCATGGACCGATCCGGACCGGTGGTCGGCACCAGGACGTTCCGGGATGGACGAATCCTGCACTTCGATGCCGCCCCGGGAGTGACCGACCTGCGGGAGTGCTCGTTCCGGGCCACCACCCGGTTCACGCCGGTGGTCGACGGCGAACATGTGCTGGCCCTCGTGCAGAGTGGGCGGGCCCGCCTGCTGGTCGACGGTGCGGTGGTGATCGACGGCGTGGACGATCCCATGGATCCCGGCGACGAGTTCTTTGGCTTCGGAAGTGCCGAGCGGACCGCTGCGGTGACGCTGGCCGCGGGTCAACCGGTAGACGTCGTCATCGAGTGGACCGCCGAGGGCGCGGCCTTCCTGGGAGGGGTGAAGTTAGGCCTGCGGACCCCGGTGGCCGACGACCTCATGGACCGGGCGGTTGTCGCGGCGGGCGACGCCGACGTCGTGGTTCTGGTGGTGGGCACCAACCTGGACTGGGAGACCGAGGGGCGCGACCGTGAGTCGATGGACCTGCCCGGCGACCAGCCCGAGCTGATCCGCCGGGTCTGCGCTGCCAACCCGCGAACCGTGGTGGTGGTCAACGCCGGTTCGGTGGTGACCAGCGACTGGGCCGAGGACGCACCGGCCGTGCTGGCCACATGGTTCGGCGGCCAGGAAATGGCCGATGCGCTGGTCGACGTGTTGGTGGGTGACGACGAGCCGTCGGGGCGTCTCCCGACCACCGTGCCCCACCGCCTGGCCGACACCCCGGCCTATCTCCACTATCCGGGTGAGAACGGACGGGTTGTCTACACCGAGGGGCTGTTCACCGGCTACCGGTGGTACGAGGCCCGCGACATCGACGTGGCCTTCCCTTTCGGACACGGGCTGTCCTACACCCGGTTCGAGTGGGGGACACCAACGGTGGACGCCCCCGACACGGTGGCTGATCTGGAGACGGGCCGACCGGTGGTGGTTACCGTGCCGGTACGCAACGTGGGCGACCGGGCGGGTTCGGAGGTGGTGCAGGCCTACGTGGGGTGCGATGCCCCCCGCCTGTCCCGACCGGCACGCGAGCTCCGGGGCCTGGCCAAGGTCAGACTGGAGCCGGGCGAGGAGCGGGAGGTCGAGTTGGTGTTGGACCATCGAGCCTTCACCTACTGGGATCCGGGCGATCCGTCGTACCCCGAGCGGGCCGATGCGGCCCCGGTGGCTGCCGGAGTCGGCGTGGAGCGACGGGCCGAGGCCGGCTGGGTGATCGATCCGGGTAGCCACCGAATCCACCTAGGGGCCTCGTCGGCAGACACCCGGGCCGTGGCGGTCATCGACCTCGCGTGATCAGAGGATCGGCGGCCCGGGGCTAGCCTCGCCATCGACAATCAACCGGGGAGCTCGGGCCTTGTGCCGGGCTGAGAGGGCAGTGGCCGTTGTTTCAACGGGGGCACTGTCGACCCGACCTGAACCTGCTCCGGGTAATGCCGGCGAAGGGAGATCCATGTTGCGATTCCGATCCGTGTACTCGGCGGTCGGCCTTGTCGCAGCGCTGCTCATTGGAGCCACCTCCTGTGGGGACGACGACGCCTCCACAACGGTGCCCGTCAACTCCGGTGGACCAGTCGTCACCGAGGAACTGGCGGCCATCGAGGCACCGGCCACCACCACCGCTCCAACGGGGCCGGTCACCCTCATCACCCATGACTCGTTCTGGGTATCGGAGGGAACGCTGTCCGCCTTCACCGAGGCCACCGGCATCCAGGTCGTCCTCCAGACGGCCGGCGATACGGGCCAGATGGTCTCCTCGGCCATCCTGACGGTCGGCGATCCGCTGGGCGACGTCATGTTCGGCGTCGACAACACCTTCCTGCAGCGGGCGCTGGACGCCGACCTGTTCGAGGCCTACGAGTCGTCGGCCCTTTCCGGCGTGCCCGACGAACTGCAACTCGACGCCTCGCACCGGGTAACCCCGGTCGACTTCGGCGACGTGTGCGTCAACTACTGGATCGACTGGTTCGGCGACGACCTGGCCGCCCCGACCTCGCTGGACGACCTGACCGACCCGGCGTATGCCGACCTGATGGTCGTACAGAACCCAGAGACGTCGTCGCCCGGCCTGGCCTTCCTGCTGGCCACCATTGCCGAGTACGGCGACGGCTGGGAGGACTACTGGGCGGCGCTACGCGACAACGGTGTGGTGGTGACCGCGAGCTGGGAGGACGCCTACTACGGCGAGTTCGTGTCGGGCGGCGGCGATCGTCCGATCGTCGTCAGCTATGCCTCGAGCCCAACGGCCGAGGTCATCTACGCCGATCCACCGATTGACACGCCGCCCACCGGCGTGGTCACCGAGACGTGCTTCCGCCAGATCGAGTTCGCAGGGATCCTGGCCGGCACCGATCACCGGGCTGCCGCCGAACTGCTGGTCGACTTCCTGCTCTCGCCGACCTTCCAGGAGGAAATCCCGCTGAACATGTTCGTCTTCCCGGCCCTGGCCACCGCCGAGCTGCCGCCAACCTTCGTGGACTTCGTTGAACTGGCCGACGATCCACACGAGATGGATCCCGCTGCCATCGAGGCCCATCGCAACGACTGGTCCGAACGCTGGACAGAGATCGTCCTTCGGTGATCCCTTTCCGGAAGGCGTTCGCAGCGGTGGCTGTCGTAGTCCCGGCGGCCTTCCTCGGCATCTTCTTCCTGTATCCGGTCGGGTCGATCCTGGTCCGGGGGCTGGGGGCCGACGGCCTGAACCGGCTGGTCGAGTTGCCGGGACGGTCGTCGTTCCGGGGCGTGGCCTGGTTCACCCTGTGGCAGGCCGTGGCCTCCACGGTGCTGACCGTGGCTGTGGCTCTGCCCGGTGCCCACCTGCTGGCCCGTCGCCGGTTCCGGGGACGGTCGTTGCTTCGCGCTGCTGCCACCGTGCCGTTCGTGCTACCCACCGTGGTGGTGGGTGGGGCGTTCCTGGCCCTCTTCGAGCGCCTCGGGCTGAATGACGGACCGTTGCGCCTGACCCGGACGGCCGGGGCGATCCTGGCCGCCCACGTGTTCTTCAACGTGGCCGTCGTCCTGCGAACCGTCGGCACCTTCTGGGAGGGGCTGGATCCCCGGGTTGTCGAGCAGGCCCGGGTGCTGGGGGCGTCGCCGGCCCAGGCCTTCCGGTGGGTGACGTGGCCGCGGCTGTGGCCAGCGGTGGCCGCTGCGTCGTCGATCGTGTTCCTGTTCTGCTTCACGTCGTTCGGGGTGGTGCTGGTGCTGGGCGGTCCCACCCGGGCCACGCTGGAGACCGAGGTTTGGCGCCACGCCGTGTTCCGGGGAGACCTGGCCTCGGCCACCGCGTTGGCCCTGGTGCAACTGGCTGCCGTGGTGGCCATGGTGGTGGTAACCAACCGCCTGCAGCGTCGGCGGGCCGTCGCCCAGCGGGTGGTGCGACGGGTGCCGCCACTAAGGGCGTCGGGTCGGTTGTTGGCTGCCAATCTCGCTCTGCTGGGCGTGGTGCTTGGGCTCCCGATCGCCGTGCTGGTCGAGCGCTCACTAATCCGCGGTCGGAGCGGTGGCGGATGGGGAGTCTTCACGCTGGACCATTACGGCGCCCTGGCCGACCGTCTCTCCCTGCTTCCTGTCTCGGCGCTAGGGGCATTGCGTAACTCGTTGGTGTTCGCCGTGGTGGCTGCCGGCCTGGCCGTGGTAGTCGGCGGGCTGGCCTCGGTGGTCGTGGTGCATGGGCGACGGACCGTGGCCCGTGCCTTCGACCTGGGGATGATGCTGCCGCTGGGTGCCTCGGCGGTGACCGTGGGCTTCGGCATGCTCATCGCGTTGAGTGAGCCGCCACTGGACTTTCGATCGTCGCGGTGGCTGGTGCCGGTGGCCCATGCCCTGATCGGTGTGCCGTTCGTGATGCGGGTGGTGGTGCCCACCCTGCGGGGCATCGACGTGCGTCTGCGCGAGGCGGCGGCCACCTTGGGTGCCACTCCGGCCAGGGTGCGACGTGAGATCGACCTGCCGATCGCTGCCCGGGCTCTGGCCGTGGGGGCAGGGTTCTCGTTCGCCGTCTCGCTGGGCGAGTTCGGCGCTACCTCCTTCCTGCCTCGGCATCCCGACCGCCTGACCGCGCCGTTGGCCCTGTTCCGGCTGTTGTCCCAGCCGGGCGACGCCCTGCGTGGCCAGGCAATGGCGTTGGCCGTGGTGCTGATGCTGGTCACAGCGCTCTCGGTGCTGGCCATCGAGGGATGGGGCCGACGGGGCACCGTGCGGGGAGACCTGTGACCGGCCGGTCGGGGGGCGCTCGTCGCGGTGAATCCACGGCGGCCGGTCTTGAGATAGAGGCCCTGTCGATGGCGTTTGACGGGGAGCCGGTGCTGTCCGGAGTGGACCTGATGGTGGCGCGGGGTGAGGTGGTGGTGCTCCTCGGCCCGTCGGGCTGCGGCAAGAGCACCCTGCTGCGAGCAGTGGCCGGCCTTGAGCAGCCGCTGGCCGGTCGGGTTTTGTGGGATGGCGAGGACCTGACCGACATGCCGACCCACCAGCGGGGGTTCGGCCTCGTGTTCCAGGACCACGCCCTGTTCGGGCACCGGGACGTGGCCGGCAACGTGGCGTTCGGCCTCCGGGTGGCCGGCCTGGCCGCCGAGGCGCGGGCCCACCGCGTGGCCCGGTCGTTGGCCCTGGTCGGCCTCGAAGGATTCGAGGGTCGGCGGGTCGACACGTTGTCGGGCGGTGAGGCCCAGCGGGTGGCTCTGGCCCGTTCGTTAGCCGCCGCGCCGCGGTTACTGATGCTCGACGAGCCCCTCGGCTCGCTGGACCGGTCGTTACGGGAACGTCTGACCGCCGAACTGGGCGTGCTGCTTCGACGGTTGGGCCTGGCGGCGTTGCATGTCACCCATGACCACGACGAGGCGTTCGCGCTGGCTGACCGGATCGCCGTGCTGGGTGCCGGACGGATCGACCGGATCGGCACTCCCGACGAGGTGTGGGACGACCCGGGCACCGTGCACGCTGCCCGTTGTCTAGGTCACGAGAACCTGGTCGGGTTGGACGATGCCGGCCGGTGTGCCCTTGGGCGTCTGGGGTCGGGACCCGGCATCGTGCTGCTGCGATCCGACAGCCTGTCGGTCGGCGCTCCGGGCGAAGGCGTGTCGGCCGTCGTGGCGGCGACGTCCCGTCGCTCCGGTCGGATGGTGGCTCACGTTCTGGTCGGCGACCTCGAGGTCCGGGTGCCGGTCGACGAGTCGATACATGGCGTGCGCGTCGGTGACTCGGTGGGTCTCGTCATGGGCCGCGACGCCGTCGTGCCCCTCAGCAGTTAGCCACTATTCGAAGGCGGGGGCCAGATCACCCTTGATCACCTTTCCCATGGTGTTGCGGGGGAACCTGTCCAGCACCAGTATCTGGTCGGGCACCTTGTAGCGGGCCAGGCGTTCCTGGCAGAACGACCGGACGTCGTTGACCAGGAGGTCTGGGTCGCCGTCGGCCCACGGCCCGGGCTCGGCCACGAGGCCGGCGGCCACCACCTCGCCGAGCCGATCGTCAACGAGGCCCAGCACGGCCACCTCGCGAACCCCCGGGTGGTCGAGCACTACCCGTTCGACCTCGGCCGGGTACACGTTGGCTCCGCCCCGCAGGATCATCTCGGTGCGTCGGCCCCGGATGACCAGTTGTCCGTGTTCGTCGAGGAAACCCAGGTCGCCAGTGTGGAGGACGCCGCCCCGAAGGGCCTCGGCGGTGGCGTCGGGCCGACCGAGGTAACCCAGCATGGGTGTCCACACCCCGGCCCACGGGCCGTGGGTCACAGGGGCGAGACAGATCTCGCCGGTGTCACCGTCGGGCAGGGGCTGGTCCTCGTCGTCGACGATCACCACCCTCACGGGTTCGAGCGGGTAGCCCGCACCGTCGGGCCGCATGGGTCGGCTGACGTGTTCACGGGTGACGCCGGTCGGGGCCTCGGTCAGGCCGTAGCCGACAATGGCCCGGGTGCCGAACTTGGCCTCCCAGGCGTCGCGGAGGACGGACGGGGAGTGCCCGGCGCCGATGATGGTCTGGGTGAGGGTGGTCAGGTCGTCGGGGTGGACGTCGGGGTGGGCCACCAGGTCATGGGCGATGGTCGGCACCAGGGTGACCCGATTGATCCGCTGGGTTCGGACCTCGGCAGCGAAACCCACGGCGTCAGTGCGTTCCACCAGCACGGCGGTCGTGCCACGGAGGTAGGCCCACAGGGGACCGAGCACCAGCATGTTGAGGATGGTCAGGGCCAATGCGGTGCCGTGGCGCTCGCCGGGAACGGAAGGGTAGGACCGTCGACTCGAGATGCCGGGCCACAGCAGGTTGTGCTGGGAGTGCACGGCGCCCTTGGGTCGACCAGTGGTACCCGATGTATAGGCAATGGCTGCCGGGGCCTGCGGGTCGACGTCGGTGGTGGGCGCCGGGTGTCCGGCGTCAACCAGATCGGCCCACGATCCAGATCCGTTGGTCGGGTCGACCACGAGGAGGTGCCGGTCGGCGGCGCGTCTGTCGAGAGCGGGTCCCCGGAGGCTGTCCGCCCGGTTATCGGTGGTCACCAGCAGGTTGACCTCGGAGTCGTCGAGCGTCCACGCCACCTCGTCGGCCGTCAGGTTGGTGTTGATACCCAACCAGACGGCCCCCAGTCGTTGGGTGGCCAGGAAGGCCTCGACGAGGGCGACCCGGTTGGGGAGCGAGCAGGCCACCCGGTCTCCGGGCCTGATGCCCAGGGAGGTCAGGCCTCCGGCTGCCGCGGCCACCCGGGCATCCAGTTCGGCGTAGGTCAGCGCCTCCCCTCCATCAAGGGGGTCTCCGTGGATCAGTGCCTCTCGGTCGGGATGGTCCCGCACCCCGGCCGTCAGGGCCTCGGCGGTGGTGGCCGGGCCCTCGGGCAGCGGAGCCGGATGATCACGGACCACTAGGCCGTGGGCGTCCACGGGTGGTCGTCCCCCGAAGTCGTCGCCTGCCACCCCGTAGAGGTTAGGAGCCCGGGTGTGGAGGGAACCCTCGGATGTCCAGTCTCCCCTCAGGGGAAATAACCGCGCCTGAGAGGAAATCCGACGAATAGATGACAATCGGGCCCCTTGGCTAGCGGTCGAGGGTGGGACTGCCCTACGGTCCGGAGCCTCGGTCGGTAGTGGCGCGTGTCACAACGAACCGTGACGATGACATCCACATCTGGAGGGATTGGTTTATGAGAACGCGAACGCGTTGGTTGATGGCACTAGTGGCGGCATTCACGCTGCTGGCTGGTGCCTGTGGGTCCGATAGCGCGGACAGCGCTTCATCTGGTGGTAGTTCGGCTTCGGCGACGACTGCTGCGCCGGCTACGACTGCTGCTCCGGCTACGACTGCTGCTCCGGCTACGACTGCTGCGCCGGCTACGACTGCTGCGCCAGCTCAGGAAGAGGTCGGCACGGTTGCCGACCATCTGGGTGATGGAAGCCTCGGCGAGGTTCGTGTCGGTGACGGTGAGGAGATCCAGATTCGTTCGCTGAACGCCATTTCCGGCGATGTGGCGTTCCTGGGTGTCCCGAACCAGCGTGGTGTCGAGTTGGCTGTTGCCGACTACGGCCCCATTGGTGGTCACGACGTGACCATTGGTACCGGTCTTGATGACCTTTGTTCGGCTGATGGTGGCCAGGCGGCTGCCCAGATGATCGTCGCTGACGAAGACATTGTTGGTGTGATCGGTACGAGCTGTTCGGGTGCGGCCACTGCGGCCAGCCCGCTCATTAGCGAGGCCGGCATGGTCATGATCTCGGGTTCGAACACGTCCCCGGCTCTGACCAGCGACCTGGCCGGTACGGCGGGGTCGAACTACCACGTCGGCTACTACCGGACCGCGCACAACGACCTGTACCAGGGTGCGGCGGCTGCGAACTTCGCGGTTGACGTGCTCGGCGTGGGTACGGCTGCGGCCATCCATGACGGCGATCCGTACACCCAGGGCCTCGCGCAGGCGTTTGCCGATGCGTTCGAGGGCCTGGGCGGGACGATCACCGGGTTCACG
>Ga0206678_10000465_pt1 | contig 26127 bp, 27 predicted proteins | sample M180m12015metaG_FD_155453 | JGI IMG/M metagenome (GOLD analysis project Ga0206678, IMG submission 155453) | Ammonia-oxidizing marine archaeal communities from Monterey Bay, California, United States - M1 80m 12015 | ecosystem: Environmental > Aquatic > Marine > Intertidal zone | place: USA... | reverse complement strand
TAGGCCTAGGCTAATGGCGTTAACCACATTGTTAGTCACCGCCAATAGTGGACACAAACCCAGCAAGGCTACTAAGGCCTGGTTGTTGCTCCAAAGGCCGTTTCGAGTAATTTTTGCGAAATCTTTCATTGAAGAGGTCTTTGCACAAACCATTTTAGATTTGATAGCGGGGTTTTAATTATTTTACAAGGCATATTTTTAGAAGTTCTACTTGTTGTCTAGCGAAAAAAATTAACGTGGGAAAATGGGGAGCCCCCTATTCCTAAGGACTGAGGTGAGAAATACTAAAAAGTGCAAAAAAATCTCATCAATAGCTAGTGCTATTAATTTTAAATTTTTACACATTTCTTACTCATTTTTATCACTCAGCAAATTATAAATGGTTTGCGCAAAGGTCTCTTATATTATATCAACAAGCCAGTCAGAGTAAACACCATGAGGCCGCCATATTGGAAAAATCCAATATTTTTACTGAGTCAGTAATAAATACATAAGTTTTATGATCCAAGTAGGAGTAAAAATAGAATTTTTTATCAAGTGCAACTATCTAATGATAGTTTTTATATATGACTACTGAATTCGAAAACGCCACAATAAAACACACTTCGGGTAAACCGAACTCACACAAAGCCGCAATAGAGGTATTGCCTTTAGAGGGCTTCGTCTCTGCGATTGATGAGATATCTCAATGGGATAGCTATTCACCGACACCGCTATTTAGCCTTAAAGACCTATCATCAAGCTTATCTCTAAATGAAGTGATGTATAAGGATGAAGGTCCACGATTTGGTCTAGGGAGTTTTAAGGCGCTTGGCGGCTCTTACGCCGCGCTCAAAGTTTTGCAGCGAGAGATATCTAGAGTATTGAATGACATGGTTTCACTTGAAGATATACGCAATGGTAAATACAGCAAAGAAGCCTCAAAGATTACTTTGGTTTCAGCAACTGATGGCAATCATGGTCGGTCTCTTGCGTGGGGATGTAAGCGCTTCGGTGCGCCATGCAAAATATATATTCACGCAGAAGTCAGTGAGGGGCGAGCAGAAGCAATGCGTGATTTAGGCGCAGAAGTGATTCGTATAGATGGCGACTATGACGATTCGGTAGACCTTGCTCGTTCCGAGGCGGAAGAAAACAATTGGTTTGTTGTATCTGACACTTCTTGGCCTGGATATTTTGAGCCACCTCGTGATGTTATGCACGGTTATGGGGTAATGATGTGCGAGATTAGTGAATCATTAACTCAAATACCAACCCATGTTTTTATTCAAGGGGGATGTGGTGGTTTTGCGGGCTCCGTCTGTGCCTCTATTAGGCAGATTTGGGGCGATCAAGCGCCAAGAATTGTGATTGTTGAGCCCCATATTGCTAACTGCTTGTTTGAGAGTTCAAAGGCAAATAAAGCACTGTTTGTCAAAATCAACGAGGAAAGTATTATGGCTGGACTGTCTTGTGGCGAGGCATCGGGTTTGGCGTGGGATATCATTGCCGAAGAGGCGAGTGATTTTGTCACCATTCCTGAGAATGTCGTAGCTCCAACGGTTCGACTTTTGGCGCGACCTGAGGGCAATGATCCAATTATCGAAGCCGGAGAAAGCGCTGTGGCTGGTCTTGCAGCACTTATTTGTGCAGCAAAGCAAAGCGATGTTCGTGAGCAGCTCGGCTTGGATGAATCGTCCCGTGTTCTGTTGTTTGGTTCTGAAGGGGTAACGGATAGAGTAATATTTGATGAAATTATGACAGGAGACGACTATGGTTAATGCGCCTGAACGCGGCTTTCAAGTCTCGGAGTTTGAGGCGCGTTTACAGCGCGTTCAAAGTTTGATGGCAGCTGATGGTTTGGATGGTATTTTGCTTATGACAGAGCCAGAGGTGCGCTACTTTAGTGGTTTTCACACTCTTTTTTGGCAAAGCCCCACACGCCCTTGGTTTTTATTTATCCCGATTAATGGTAAACCGATAGCTGTCATTCCAGAAATTGGTGCTGCGTTGATGCGTGAAACATGGGTTGAAGATATTCGCACATGGAGTGCACCTTCACCAGATGATGATGGCATTAGTCTGCTACTGGATCTACTCAGCCCATTGTCAAAGCGTAGTGCTCGCTTAGGCATTATGAAAGGGCACGAGACTAGCTTGCGCATGCCGCTTGCTGATTACGAGCGATTGATGGCATCTCTTCCAGGTCTCGATTTGGTTGATGCTACCAGTATGGTTCGCAGCTTGAGAATGGTAAAATCTGAAGCTGAGATTGAAAAAATCGCCCATATTTGCACAATTGCCTCAAATGCTTTTGCGCGTGCACATGAGATTTTTTATGAAGGTCAGCCTTTTGCAGAAGTGTTTAGAGCTTTTCGAATGGAGTGCTTGGCACAAGGGGCGGACGACGTACCTTATTTGGCAGGAGGTGCTGATATTGGCGGATATCAGGACATTATTTCACCACCTTCACAGCGCTTGTTGCAAAAAGGTGATATTTTGATGCTGGATACTGGCGCAACCTTTGATGGCTATTATTGTGACTTTGACCGTAATTATGCAATAGGAAAAGACGACGGATTATCCCGCCGAGCGCATGACACGTTATGGCGTGCTACTGAAGCTGGATTGGCTGTTGCAAAGCCAGGAACAACGTGTCGAGAATTATTTCAAGCAATGGCCAAGGTTATTGCAGAAATGGATTGCCCCGAAGGCGATGTTGGGCGAATGGGGCACGGCTTGGGTATGCAATTGACCGAGCAGCCCTCTCATGCGGCTTTTGACGAAACGGTATTAGAGGAAAATATGGTTATTACTCTGGAACCATCCCTGGGCTACGGTGATGGACGTATCATGGTGCACGAAGAAAACATTGTTGTGCAAAATGGTGCGCCACGTCTATTGTCTAGGCGTGCTGACCAGGTATTGCCCATTATTGGCAGGAATTGATATGAAGTTAGATTTCGTAACAGATGGGGGTATCGGTAGTAAGGCTACTTTAGGCTTGATCGTCTTGCAGACCGATGAAACCCTTGAATTTGAATTGGCAAAAGTATTGCCAAAAAAGGGTGTGGCACTTTATCACAGTCGTATTCCAATGTGTAATGAAGTTAATTCCGACACACTAAAGCAGATGCAAATTGACATACCGAATTCTGCTGCGCTTTTACCGCCCGCACTTGCGTTTGATGTTATAGGTTATGGCTGCACTTCTGGGGCTTGTCTTATTGGTCCTGAAGCTGTGCGTGATGCCGTACAACAGGCGCATCCTGAAGCCAAAGTCACCGATCCGATGAGTGCAATTATTGCGGCCTGTGAAGCGCTAGGTGTAAAAAGACTAGGATTTCTCACGCCTTACGTTGCAGAAGTTTCTGCGCAGATGCGGGAAAAGCTTGAAGCCTCGGGTTACAGCGTTGTGGCTTTTGCTTCTTTTGAGGAGACAGAGGATAAAGTGGTTGCTAAAATTTCTGAAGACTCCATTCTTGAGGCGATTGAATCTGTTGCTGCTCAAGCGCCGTGTGACGCAGTGGTTGTTTCTTGCACCAGTTTGCGCACAACAGACCTAGTTAAGGAGGCAGAGAGTCGCATAGGAAAGCCCGTTATATCGAGCAACCTAGCCATGGCGTGGCATATGATGACGCTGGCTAACTTGCTACAAACTCAAGAACAATTTGGTAAGTTGCACGCGCTTATCACATAGTGATAACAGCTCTTCCAATCTGAAGAAAAATGACAAAGGTATTAACCAACGAGCAGATAGAGCAATACAATGAAATGGGTTTTATTTCACCGATTCGAGTGATGCCTGAAATCGATGCTCTAGAAATAAAAAATCAGATTGAAGAGGCTGAGAAAAACTTCTCTTATGAAATTCACGCCCAAAGTCGGAACAACCTTCATCTCTCTTTTGCTTTTCTTGATGCTCTAGCGCACCATGATATAGTTGTGGGTGCTATGGAGGACTTGATGGGCCCCGATCTTGCTTTATGGGCATCGGTGATGTTTATCAAAGAGCCGTCGTCTAATCACTATGTGAGCTGGCATCAGGACGGCACGTATATGGGCATGAATAGCAATGATTTTGCCACACCGTGGATTGCGTTGACGCCGAGCACAATCGAAACGGGCTGTATGTCGATGATTCCGGGTAGTCACAAGCAAAGCATTCAGACCCATGAGGATACTTTTGAGGATAACAACATCCTCACTCGTGGTCAAGAAATTCAAGACATTAAAGAATCTCAATCCGTTAACTTAATCCTAAAGCCGGGTGAGATGTCGATCCACCACGGCGCCATTATTCATGGCTCTCGACCCAATAAAAGCACACAAAGACGTATCGGATTTGCTTTGCAATCCTATATGCCGCCTCATATTAAGCAAGTGGTTGGGGAAAATATGTGGATGCATATCTGTGGCAAACAACGACAAGACCAAAATGGTGTTAATTTGATTAGACCGAACTTTGATATGGACCCAGAGGCTGTTGCTCAGCGCAAAAAAGTAGATGAAAATTTGTCAAGTATTCTTTATAAGGGGTCCAAAATCACGCGGCATTATTAGCTTATTATGGCTTTACAGAAACCGGTAATGACCCATAATGGAGAATTCTAGTGCATATTTTTTGTTTGATTCTTATTTACATCAATTAAGTGACCCAACTAAATGAATAAAAAACAAGCCTTGGTAGGCGCGAATTGGCTCCATAAACATATCAACGATAAAAATCTGGTGATTTTGGACGCAAGTATGGACAAAGTCCTAGGCAAAGAACCCATTGTCTACGACAGTTTTTACTGTATTCCGAATGCGCAAAAGTGCGATATAGAAAGCAATTTTCATAATGTTGGCAGCACTCAACCCAATACTATGCCAACTGTAGAACAATTTACATTTGAAGCGCAGAGGCTGGGAGTTAATGCTAATAGCGTCATTATTATCTATGATAACCAAGGAATTTATTCGGCGCCTCGAGCATGGTGGATGTTTACATCTATGGGGCATAAGAATGTTTATGTGCTTGATGGCGGATTGCCTGAGTGGCGTGGTAAAGGCTATGCGACAGCTGAATGTTATGACTCAAAGCCCAAAGGTGACTTTGTGGGGAGGTGTATGCCGGACACGGTTTGTAATTCTGAAGCTGTACTCAATGCGATTGATGATGAGGGCAAAACCATTGTTGATGCACGAGCAAGCGCGCGTTTTACAGGCTTGGCGTCTGAGCCACATCAGGGGTCACGTAGCGGACATATCCCAAAATCTATCAATATTCCTTTTCTTGATTTACTGCTGGGATTTCGATATAAATCGCCCGAAGATATTAAAGAAATTTTTTCCCAGCAAGAGGCTTTGGATAAAGCGCTGATATGCTCGTGTGGTTCAGGAATTACCGCCTGCGTAGTGATATTGGCCGCAACTATTATTGATATTGAGAATTTATGTCTTTATGATGGCTCTTGGAGTGAGTGGGGAGGCGATCCTAAGCTTCCTATTGAAAAATCACTAAATATACCTATTAAAAAATTATGATAATTAGACCATATCAAGAATCTGATTGGATTGAGTTGTGGCCAATCATTGAAAGGGAGTTTCGTGAAGGTGAAACTTATGCATTTTCTCCCGACATCACAGAGCAAGAGGCCCACAAGGCTTGGATAGATCTACCTATGAAAACATGGGTCGTTGTTGGGGTTGATAATCAGCTTTTAGGTACATATTACATAAAAGCAAACCAGCTGGAGCTAGGCTCGCATGTGTGTAATTGTGGCTATATAGTTTCAGAGAGTGCAAGAGGAAAAGGCTTGGCAACGAGTATGTGTGAGCACTCTCAAACATTAGCTAAAGAACTAGAATTTAGAGCCATGCAATATAATCTTGTCGTTTCAACAAACAAAGGTGCAATTCGTTTGTGGGAAAAGCTTGGGTTCCTTATAGTTGGAAACTTGCCGAAAGCATTTAAGAGCAAGAAAGCCGGCTATGTTGATGCGTTTATAATGTATAAAGTATTAGTTACTCGTTAGCCGTCATGCACTATCAAGATGTTATCAGTTATTGGTTTTCTGAAAAAAGTCAAAAACATTGGTTTAACTCGACGCCAGAGATTGATGCTGAGATTCGAGAAAAATTTGAAAACTTGTGGAAAATGGCTGCATCTGGTGAGTTTGATTCATGGCAAGAAACAGCCAAAGGCTCTCTGGCTCTCATTATTGCTTTAGATCAATTTCCTCTTAATATGTTTCGCGGTCAAGCCAAAAGTTTTCAAGCAGAGAATAAGGCGGTTGAGGTAGCAATAAAGTCGATTGACAATGGTTTTGATAAGCAATTGAGCGAGGAAAAATTATCATTTTTGTTGATGCCTTTAATGCACAGTGAAAAACTTGAAGAGCAAGAATTATCAGTCAAGCTTTTTAAATCGCACAACTTAACCGACGGACTGAGCTTCGCTGAGCACCATAGAGATTTAATTATAGAATTTGGCCGCTTCCCTCATCGTAACGCCATCTTGGGACGTGAAAGCACCCCATTAGAGCTCGATTATTTGGCTTCGAAGCGTGCGTTTATGGGATGATTGGCGCTTTTAAATGACAAAACATACAAGCCACCCATGAGTAGCACACTGAATATCGTATTATTTGAACCGGAAATTCCTAACAATACTGGCAGTATTATTCGCCTGTGCGCCAATATGGGGGCAACGCTGCATTTAATCAAACCCTACGGTTTTGAGATTACCGATAAGCGTCTGCGAAGAGCAGGGCTGGACTACAAAGATTTAATGTGCATGGTTGAGTATGACGACTTTGATGATTACCTAGATAAGGCCAACCCCGGTCGTATTTTTGTTGTCAGCTCAAAGGTAAAAACAAATTACGCTGAGGTTGATTATCAAAAAGGTGATTCCTTTTTATTTGGTCGGGAAACCAGTGGCTTGCCCGATGAAATTCGCAATCAGTTTGAAGGTATAACCTTGCCAATGCAAGAAAATTCTCGTAGCTTGAATTTGGCGAATTGCGCCTCAATAGTGGCCTACGAAGCTTGGCGTCAGCTTAATTTTTGTAAACTGTAGGCATTGTTAAAGTCTTTTATCAAGGCCACTTTTTTGCCAGAGAGTTGAACGTTTTTTAGTAGTAGAGACCCCCGTCCTGTTGCCACTTCACACAGTCCTTTTTCAAGGTTAATGATTTCACCAGGTTTTTTGTTGTGGTTAGAGTCAACAACTTCAGCCTCTAGAATGCGAAGCGTCTTGTTTTCAAACTTTGTACTTTGTGCCTGACACTGAGCAATGGGGTAGGGGTTAAAGGCGCGAATCATGCGATCAATCTCCATAGCGCTTTGACTCCAATCAATCCAGGCCTCTTGTTTGTTTAGCTTCTTTGCATAAGTGATGCCGTCAGACTCTTGCGGTGCGAGAGTTAAGTCGGTTAGATTATTAAGCGCTTCGAGAATGCTTTCTGCGCCGATTATTGCTAGTTTGTCGTGCAAGGATTCAGCGGTATCAGTCGGTAAAATATCACACCTCTTTTCAAGCAGTACGTCACCTGTGTCCAGCCCTTCGTTCATTTGCATTATGGCTACACCCGTCTCGCTATCACCTGCAAGAATAGCTCTTTGAATGGGTGCTGCACCGCGCCAACGTGGCAACAATGAGGCATGAATGTTTAGGCAGCCAAACTTTGGTGTGTCAAGCGCTGTTTTTGGCAAAATTTGTCCGTAGGCAACCACCACCATGACGTCAGCGTTGTGCTCAGTAAGTCCTGACAAAACATCTTTCTCGTGAAAATCTAGCGGTTGAAAGACGGGTAAATTATGCTCCTCAGCATAGAGCTTAACGGGGCAAGCGCCCATCACTTTACCTCGGCCTTTTGGTCGATCGGGCTGACAATAGACGGCGATAATTTCATGCTCGGACTCGTTGAGGGCATCAAGCGTCTTAACGGAAAAATCGGGCGTTCCGGCAAAAATTATTCGCATTACTTTAATGAATGTCGTGCCGCCTTGATTGCCAAAGATACTTGCTCTGGCGCTGTGCCACCCAAATGATTGCGAGCATTAAGCGAGCCTTCTAAAGAGATAAAATCAAAAATATCAGCCTCAATAGTGGCGTCAAATTTTTGCAGCTCATCAAGACTGAGCTCACTCAAGTCCTTCGCTTGAGTAATGGCGAAAGCCACCGCATTACCAACAGCATCGTGAGCATCACGAAAAGGCATGCCTTTTTTGACAAGATAGTCTGCCAAGTCTGTTGCTGTTGTATAGCCCTTCAGTGTTGAGCTACGCATAGTTTCGGTATTGGCTTTAATGGTTGGCACCATGTCCCCGAAGACACGCAAGCAAGCCTGTAGTGTTTCCACAGTATCAAACAGTGGCTCTTTGTCTTCTTGGTTATCTTTGTTGTAAGCTAATGGTTGACCCTTCATTAAAGTCAATAATGCAATTAAGTTACCATTCACACGACCTGTTTTGCCACGCACCAATTCAGGTACGTCAGGGTTTTTCTTTTGTGGCATGATCGATGATCCGGTACAAAAACTGTCTGGCAAGGTGACAAAATTAAATTGTGCGCTTGACCAAAGAATGAGTTCCTCAGAAAAACGCGATAAGTGCATCATAATCAAACTGGCGTTAGCGCAGAATTCAATAGCAAAATCACGATCACTAACAGCGTCAATCGAGTTGGTGCAAATGCGCTCAAAACCCAAAAGTTCTGCTGTGCGCTGACGATTAATCGGGTAGCTTGTGCCAGCAAGGGCAGCGGCGCCAAGCGGCATGGTGTTAATGCGTTTATAGCTGTCTTCTAGGCGCTCATAGTCACGCTTAAACATTTCAAAATACGCCAATAAGTGATGACCAAAACTGACCGGTTGTGCCGCTTGGAGATGGGTAAAGCCCGGCATGATGGTGGATTTTTCACCCTCGGCAAGATCTAGAAGTGCATTTAATAGGCGCAAAATTTCTTCATTAATCATTTGTACTTGATCACGCAAATAAAGCCGTATATCAGTCGCTACTTGGTCGTTACGAGAGCGTCCTGTATGTAGTTTTTTGCCAGGTAAGCCGCAAAGCTCAGTAAGACGAGCCTCAATATTCATGTGTACATCTTCTAGATCAATTGACCATTTGAATTGATCACTTGAGATTTCTTCTTTAATGGCTGTTAGGCCATTAAGGATTTGCTTGAGTTCTTCTTTGGTTAAAACGCCGATTTCGCATAGCATGGTGGCATGTGCTTCAGAGCCTTCAATGTCATAAAAGGCTAACACCTTATCGAAAGTAACAGAGGCGCCAAAAATTTTGACGAATTCGTCGGTTGGCTCGTTAAAGCGCCCACCCCAAAGGTGGTTTGTTTTAGAAGTCATTTATTTATTCAAGTTTGCTATTGTTTGTGCGCTAATTATCCCTTTTATCGGCTTAAAAATGCTTAATATTTACAATTGCTTCTGCAAAGCGTGGGAATTTCTCACGATTGCCAACCAGTCTTTATTATCGTTACCAATGACTAACATTCGAGCTCAGTAACCGATAAAATAATTAGCATGAAAAATATACTGAAAATTGCCACTCGAAAAAGCCCTCTCGCTCTTTGGCAGGCTGAATATGTGAAGTCACAATTGCAAGACTTACATCCAAATCTTGAAATTGAATTAGTCAAGATGACCACGAAGGGTGATCAAATCTTAAATTCACCACTATCAAAAATTGGTGGAAAGGGCTTGTTTATTAAAGAGCTTGAAGTAGGAATGCTGGAAGGGCGCGCTGATATTGCTGTGCACTCTATGAAAGATGTTCCTTATGCAATTCCCGATGAATTTGAACTTGGCGCTGTTATGGCTAGAGAGAATCCTTTCGATGCTTTTGTGTCTAATAATTACAATCACTTAACTGACCTGCCACAGGGTGCACGTGTTGGCTCGTGTAGCATGAGAAGGGTTGTGCAACTCAAAGCCATTAGGCCCGACCTGCAAATCCTAGACCTTAGAGGGAATGTCAATACACGCTTAAGAAAACTTGACGATGGTGAATATGATGCGATTATTTTGGCTTGTGCGGGCCTCATAAGACTTGGTTTTGAAGGTAGAATTAAACACCCTTTGGACGCGGACACTTCTTTGCCAGCTGTTGGTCAGGGCGCGCTTGGGATCGAGATTAGAAAGAGTGACAGTGAAGTTACTGCGCTTATTAATGGCTTGATTGATAAAAATACAATGACAGCGGTTTTGGCTGAAAGAGCGATGAACGCAACTTTGGAGGGCGGCTGCTCGGTGCCGATTGCGGGCTATGCGACGATTGATGGAGAGGTGTTGACTCTTAAAGGTTTGGTTGGTAATGTCAGTTCGGGAAAAATACTAACAGAGAAATGTGTTGGCACTGTTTTTGAGCCTGAAACTTTGGGGCAGTTGGTGGCCAATAATCTGATTGCTAGGGGTGCTAAAAAATTACTACAAGAGGATTAACATGGTTTTAACAAGCGACGATATTAATAACGCCTTAGAGGGCTTGAATGGATGGCAGATTGTTGACAGCTACCTTTCAAAAGAATTTACATTTAAGGGTTTTATACAGGCCATGGGTTTCATGTCTCAAGTGGCTATTCACGCACAGGTTATGCAACATCACCCTGAGTGGTCTAATGTCTATAACAAAGTTAAGATCAATCTAACTACGCACGATGAGGGAGGTATTACCGAGTTAGATACTCGTTTTGCTGAAAAAGCAGAGCATGTTTATAAAGCTATGATCACTTAATGTGAAAACGTTAAAAGCCATTGGCTATAACGGCAAGGAGTTTGTTGCCTTCGAAAAACAAATTCCTGAAGCTACGGGCAGGGATTTGTTGGTTGAGATTAAAGCAATTTCCATCAACCCGATTGATAGTAAGGTCAAACATATGGTGGGCGGCAATCCGGAAAAACCATTGATTTTGGGCTTTGATGCTTGCGGTGTTGTTAAGTCGATTGGCGCAGAGGTAAGTCTTTTTAAGCCAGGCGATGAAGTTTACTACGCAGGTGATATGTCGCGTGATGGCTCGAATGCCAACGTGCAGCTCATTGATGAAAGAATTGTGGGCCATAAACCTAATACCCTGGGTTTCGTTGAGGCTGCGGCGATGCCATTATGCACAGTCACTGCATGGGAGTCATTGTTCGATAGATTGGGCATTAATGAGCTTGATGCCGGCAAAAGTATTTTGTTGATTGGTGCCGCAGGTGGTGTGGGCTCTATTGCGATACAGTTGGCCAAGCAAGTTGGAAAATTAACGGTGATTGCTACTGCTTCTAGGGGTGAGAGTGCAGATTGGTGTCTAAAAATGGGCGCCGATATAATACTTGAGCATGGGAATTTGCCCACTCAATTTGCTCAACATAATTTGAGCGCACCTGATTTTATTTTGTGTATGGGTGTGCCTGATGATTATATGACAGAGATGGTTGCTGTTATCAAGCCACAAGGTTCGATTTGTTTGTTGGCCAATGCTAGGGAAGTGCTTGATATTAATCAATTAAAAGCCAAGAGCATTAAACTCGTGTGGGAGATGATGTTTACTCGCTCAAAATTTGAAACCGATGATATGAGTGAACAAGGGCAGATACTGAACACATTCTCTAGGCTTGTCGATGACAATAAAATTAGCTGCATTGCAACGCGCCAATTAAGTCCGATTAATGTGGTGAACGTTACTGAAGCTCACAATATAATTGAAGCTGGCTCTATGATTGGTAAATTGACGCTTTCGAACGAGCAGTAAATTCTAGTCGAATAGGGCGTCAATAAACTCCTTGCTTTTAAAGGGCCGTAGATCGTCGATACCCTCCCCTACACCAATATAGCGAATAGGTAGATTGAGTGAGTCAGAAATGGCAAATAGCACGCCGCCTTTTGCGGTGCCATCGAGCTTGGTGACGCTTATGCCTGATAATTCAATTGTTTTGTTAAACTCACGAGCTTGCTGAATAGCATTTTGTCCAGAGCCGCCGTCGATTACCAACATCGTTTCGTGCGGAGCATTTTCGTCGTGTTTCTTTAAGACACGTTTGATTTTTTCTAACTCCTGCATTAGGTTGTCTTGCGTGTGCAGCCGTCCGGCAGTGTCTGCAATCAGAATATCGATGTTTTTAGCGAGTGCGGATTGATAGGCATCATAAACCACAGATGCTGAATCGGCGCCTGTTTTTTGCGCAACCACAGGAATATCGTTACGCTCTCCCCAAACTTTGAGCTGTTCAACCGCCGCGGCCCTAAAGGTGTCCCCTGCAGCTAACATGACAGACTTGCCTTGATTTTGGAAAGACTTGGCCAATTTACCGATGGTGGTGGTTTTTCCGGCGCCATTAATGCCAACAACAAGGATAACAAAAGTAGCATCATTTTCAGTGGTAAGTTGATTGTCGGCGACAAGGAGCGATCCAAGCTCATCTTTTAGTAGCTGATAAAGGCTGTCTTCATCTTTCAGTGTTTTTCGCGAGGCTTTTTTACGGATAGACTCCAAGACTTTGTCGGTGGTATCAATACCAATATCAGCACCAATGAGTAGCATTTCAAGCTCATCTAGAAGCTCGTCGTCAATTTGTTTTTTGCCAAGTAAAATCGAAGCTAAACCATCGCCAAGACGTTGTCTGGATTTAAACAATCGCTCTCTCAGGGAGGTTTTTTGAGCTGACACCTGTTCTTCCGAATTTTGATTTTTTTTGAAAAAACTTAACATGAGGTCTTTACGATAATGATTTGAACAGTTTAAGGTGATGAGATTTTACTATGCCCATCAACTTGCGTTGTTTAATTAGTGAATCGGTGTTAAATATTCTTGGCAATAATAAGCAGCAATTGGTCAATGGCCTGCATTTTTGACATTGCCTCCATCATCGGTCCTTTAAAGGCGAGCCCACCAATGGTTAAGTGGTACATAAAATCGTTTTCACCTTTTGAGATTGCATGCCAGTCTTCGATGTCGGCAAAAAACTGGTAATCGACATCAGTGTCAATTGAAGAGTCGGCAGATCTGGCGTTATCGATCCAAGTGATGATCTTGCCTGACTTATTGATGTGCAGTTCAATACTTTGGAAAGAGTGGTTGACGAAGATTTGCACAATTTTAAAGTTTTTTCCGCCGTCATTTTTAACCCAACCAGAGCTAACCAATTCACTTGGCCCTCCAGACTTGTTAAAGTCTTCTGCCAGGGTGTTTGTATCAGCATAAGAGGACAGTGCAAAAGCACTTGCCAAGAGTGCAACAAGAATTGTTGTGAATTTCATTTTGGTTAAAAATACTAAATGTGTTGAGTCACTAACAATGTTATCACAGGGCGCTTTCAAAGTTGTCAAAGATTCTTTATGTTCGCTAGACTATTGAAAACGGTATGATGTCATTATTTGTAGGAGTTGCTATGCTCTGGGTGAAGGCGTTTCATATCATTAGTGTGATTACTTGGTTTGCGGCCCTTTTCTATCTGCCACGCTTGTTTGTCTACCATTCAATGGCGCAGGATAAAATCAGCATTGAGCGCTTTAAAGTGATGGAGCGTCGACTTTATAAAGGCATCATGATGCCGAGCTTCATTATCACCACCTTGCTTGGCTCTTGGATGCTGTATGACTACGCATGGCAGAGTTACTCCGCGGATCTTTGGCTGCATATTAAATTGGCATTGGTGGTCATTCTTATTGCGTATCATTTTTATTGTGGACGCCTAGTGCGCGTTTTTTCAGAAGATAAAAATACGCGTTCTGATGGCTTTTATCGCTGGTTTAATGAGTTTCCTACTGTTTTGCTTCTGGGCATAATAATCTTGGTGGTGGTGAAGCCTGTATAAGTCATAATACATCCAATTTTTTATAATCTGGAGGGGGTATGAGCACAATTATTAATGATGTAAAAACCATGAGTTCTTATATCAATCGCAAGGTTGATACTGAGTCTGTTGCTTCGTTTAAGGGTAACGAGCATATTATCAAACTCAACTTTGCCTTTGATATCAAACTTATCCGTGAGGCGCTGGATGAAATTAAATCAAAGACCGAGTTTCAAACAGCATGTTCAGGCTTCCATGCCTTGGCGATGACCAAAAGAAAAGGACACTCTATTGATGATGACAAGGATTTGATAGGGCGTTACTACACCCGCGTGGATAACTCCTACCAAGAAATTGCTAAAGACGAGTTGGTTGATGAGGCTGCATTCACTGAGTTGGTTGATGTGTTCAAGGGCACTTATTTTGAGTACATTCACCAACAGCTTTCATCTCGTTACCCGATAGGGCGAGTTCGTATTCTTGAGAAGAGTGTCTACAATTGTAACTCTTGGCACCGCGATCCTGAGCCGCGTATTCATATTCCAATTGTTTCGAATCCAGGTGCGCTGTTTATTGTCAACCATCATTGCACGCATTTACCTGCAGACGGCTCTGTTTACTTTACCGATACTCGGGGTTACCATACCGCTTTAAATGGCGGTGATCAGCCAAGAACTCACCTTGTGGCCGCATTGGCTTACCCAGAATACCAGCCTTAATTATGGCAAATCAATACGCCAAACTAAATATTACAAACAAAGAGCCAGCAGACTGTATCGATTTTAGGAGTGATACTGTCACTCTACCATCTGCAGAGATGTTTCAGGCTATGGTGGGGGCAAAATTAGGTGACGATGTTTATGGCGAGGACAGAGAGACCAGCGAATTGCAAGATTATGCAGCCGAGCTTTTAGGTAAAGAGGCCGCTCTGTTTTTCCCAACGGGCACACAAAGTAATCTCAGTGCTATTTTGTCGCATTGTCAACGAGGCGATGAAGTGCTGATTGGTCGTGAATACCATACCTTTGTATATGAAGCGCATGGAGCTTCGGTGTTGGGTGGTGTGGGAATATGTACGATTGACACTAACCATCGTGGCAGTGTTTCCGTTGAAGATATGCTTGCTCACATTAAGGCCGACGACCCTCATTTTGGCATTACCAAATTACTTTGTTTGGAAAATACGGTTTCGGGTCGAGTGCAGCCGCAAGCGCAAATTGATGAATTGTCGGATGCCGCACATGCGCGTGGCCTCAAGGTGCATTTGGATGGTGCGCGATTATTTAACGCCCATATCCACACAGGCTTGTCGCTAAAAGATTTATGCTATAGCCTGGACAGTGTTTCTGTCTGTCTATCAAAAGGTCTGGGTTCGCCAGCTGGCTCTTTGTTGGTTGCCGATCAAGAAACCATTAGAAAGGCAAAACGCCTTAGAAAAATACTGGGCGGCGGTATGCGCCAAGTGGGTGTTTTGGCTGCTTGCGGCATGTATGCGTTGAACAACAACGTAACCAGACTACAAGAAGACCATGATAATGCTCGCCGACTAACCCAAGGCTTGTCAGAGTGTAGAGACCTACAAGTTGGAATTGACGAGTCGCAAACAAATATGGCGTTTTTTCATTGCCCAAAAGAGCACAGAGAAAATTTGCAAGCATTTTTGTTTGAGAATAATATACTGACTCCCAAGCTTTCATCGGCGTCTCGACTGGTGTGTCATTTAGGAGTATCGAGGGCAGATGTCGACTTTACTGTTGAGGTTTTTAAGGGTTACTTCAATAACCAATAACAAACAAATTTAACTGGCAATTTTGTAGTAATTGGCCGCTAGAGTTTCGTAGAGTGGGTCTTTTTTGATAAAGGTGGAGGCGTAGCTCGCAATAAAAGCAACCATCAGTGCTGGCAATATCAAATGCAGTGTTGAGGTCATCTCCAATACAACAAAGGTGGCAGTTAGAGGTGTTCTAATTGTGCCCGAAAGGTAGGCAACTATCGCCATAATAATAATCACCTGCGGGTTAATCCCCGTTATTATCGCACTGGATTCAGAGCCAATGCTTGCGCCAATAGAGATGGCTGGCATAAACAAGCCGCCAGGAATGGTGGAGGTTAGAGAGGTCAGTGTGGCAAAGTATTTCATTAACAAGAAATCAATACCAAGTCTTTCCGATTCCAGCATAAGCAACACTTCTTCTTTGCCAGAGCCGGCAATCATCCCGCCAGAAAAGTAATTAAATAGGGCAACGATACTGCCTAGAATGAGTGCAACGAAAAGAACTTTACCCTTGGTATGAACAATAAATTTTCCTACCAAGATCACCATAATTTTGGCGAATGCGCCACCCATCAATCCAGCGACGATTGCCAAAGGAATCAGTTGCCAAATCAGCGTGTAGTCAAAAGTAAGTGTGGATAAATCACTAAGATAAGGCTCACTGCCTCGATGATAAACAATGGATGCCAGATAAACACCAGCACAGCAAAGCGCGATTAAGATTAAAGCTTGTTTTTTGATGTTTCTGCCAAGCTCTTCAAAGGCAAATAAAAATGCAGCGATTGGCGAATTAAAAGCAACAATAAGGCCTGCACAGCCACCGATGACAATCATCGAGTGAATCATTATTTTTCGCTTTAAATTAAGGAATTGGTTAAATCCGTAGAAAATTGAACTGCCAATATGAATGCACGGCCCTTCAATGCCAATCGGCGCACCACCGAGCATGCCTATGAAAATGAAACCAATTTTTGCCAAGGCAATGCGAAAGGATAATAACTGTTGTCTGATTTGCCTATTGCGTGAGTCAAGTGCTGCGATGATTTGCGGTATGCCAGAGCTTTGCACCCTATGAAAGTAGAATTTCGCCACATAAATGACCCCTATATAGGTCAGTGGTGTAATTATCAGGCCTAATAATGGTTTTTCACGAACAGTTTGTTTATAGAGGTGCTGGGCGTAATCACTAATTTCAATAAAAAAAGTAATAACAATAATTGTCAATAAACTAGCCAGCAAAATAGCTAGGTAAGTTTGTGACTTGGAGGGAAGTTGATAGAGTACGTAGCGCTTCATTAACGCTGAAAAACCCCTGTAGAGAGGTATCTGTCGCCGCGGTCACAGATTATCGTGACAATCACGGCGTTACTCACTTTCTTTGATAGCTCAATCGCACAGGCGACTGCTCCGCCTGAAGAAATACCGGCAAAAATACCCTCTTCTGTTGCTAAATCTCGAGTGGTTTGCTCGGATACAGTTTGTGATACATCCATCACGGCGTCCACTTTAGAGGCGTCAAAAATACTTGGTAAGTATTCTTTTGGCCAGCGACGAATGCCAGGAATATGAGAGTCGGCATCGGGCTGAATGCCGATGATTTCAATCTCAGAATTCTGCTTTTTTAAATAACTAGAAACACCCATAATGGTGCCAGTTGTACCCATGGCGCTGACAAAGTGGCTGACTTCGCCATTTGTGTCCCGCCAAATCTCTGCAGCTGTGGCGTTGATATGAGCGCCCGGATTATCTTGGTTGGAAAATTGATCCAGCTGTGTGCCTTTATTTCCCGCTACCATTTTACTGGCAAGATCGCGTGCACCTTCCATGCCCTCTTTTTCGGTGACTAAGATCAGATTTGCACCGTAGGCGGCCATTGCATCTTTTCGCTCTTGAGAGAGGTTGTCAGGCATGATTAAGCACATTTTGTAGCCTTTAATCGCAGCCACCATTGCTAAAGCTATCCCAGTATTGCCACTGGTTGCTTCAATAAGGGTGTCGCCTGGTTTGATGTCGCCACGTTTTTCGGCCTGAAGAATCATGTTGAGGGCGGCGCGGTCTTTTACAGAGCCGGCTGGGTTGTCGCCCTCGAGCTTAAGCAGAACCACATTAGACGGGTTCGGATTTAATCTTTGTAGGCGAACCAGCGCCGTATTACCGACACATTGTTCTATGGTTTTATAGCTTTGCTTGCTCATTCAACAATTGCTTTGATTGGACTACATATTATCCAAAATGGCTTTTTTAACTTCTTCCAACGTTGGATTAACATTAATCATCGCGCTTTGATCGCACTGACCAATCGCCGTATCGGGGTCTTTAAGGCCGTGACCTGTTAATGTGCACACAACAGTGGATCCTTCAGGAATTTTTCCAGATTGAATGTCTATCATCGCGCCAGCAACTGAAATCGCTGAAGCCGGTTCACAGAAAATTCCCTCTTTTTCAGTTAGTAGTTTTTGTGCCGCCAAAATAACGTCGTCCGAATGCGCAGTGAACCAGCCTTTTGATTCTTTGCTTAGCTTGAGTGCTTGATCCCAGCTTTGCGGATTGCCGATTCGAATGGCTGTTGCCACAGTCTCAGGATTGTCTACTCTAGAGCCTTTTATAAATGGGGCCGCACCTTCGGCTTGATAACCAACCATAACCGGTGTTTTGCTTGCTTTTCCAGCGTCTTTGTATTCAGTATAACCCATCCAATGGGCGGTGATATTACCGGCATTTCCCACCGGAAGGCAGTGGTAATCTGGTGCTGCACCAAGCTCATCGATAATTTCGAAAGCGGCCGTTTTTTGCCCTTGTAGGCGGTAAGGGTTAATTGAATTTACAATTGAAACTGGCGCGTGATCGGCAATTTCTTTTACGATCTCCATGCCATCGTCAAAGTTGCCTTTGATCTGAATAATAGTCGAGCCGTGAATCATTGCTTGGGCTAATTTTCCAAGTGCAATTTTTCCTTCGGGAATAATGACAAAAGCTTTGATTCCTGCGCGAGCAGCGTAAGCTGCAGCTGCAGCAGAAGTGTTGCCCGTTGAAGCGCAAATAATGGCTTTAGAGCCTTCTTCAACTGCGTGAGTAACAGCCATCGTCATACCGCGGTCTTTGAATGAGCCGGTCGGGTTTAGGCCTTCGTACTTAATGTAAAGATCAACATTCTTACCAAGAAGGGCTGGAATGTTTTCAAGTTTTATTAAAGGTGTGTTACCCTCGCCAAGACTGATAAGGCGTGCGTTGTCACCAACCGGTAGTCTGTCTCTGTATTTTTCAATTAGACCTGTGTATCTCATCTTTACTCTCTTGTTGTTAATCTAGTGCTTCAATGTGAATAATTTTCACACTGGCTTGGTTGAATTCGCAGGCTTCAATAGCCAATTTAACGGCTCGAATGTCCTGAGTGTGAATTTTGTTGGTGATGACGGCGATATGAGCGTTGTTATTGCCATCTACTTGTTTTTGCACAAGGGACTCAATGCTGACATTGTTTTGAGAGAATATTTGTGTGATTTCAGCTAGCACGCCCCTCTTGTCAGAAACTAACAAACGCAGATAAAACTCGCTTTCAATTAAATCCGAATCAAGTACTTCGGGTTTTTCTTGTGCTTTCCAACCAAGGATGTGATTACTTTTTTGGTTGTTGATAATGTCGATTAAATCAGCTATGACCGCTGAGGCTGTCGCTTCATCGCCTGCGCCAGCACCGTAGTAAAGTGATGTTCCAAGGGCGTTACTTTTAACAAGTACTGCGTTCATAACGCCATTGACATTAGCAATTAATTGTTTATTCGCGATTAAAGTTGGATGAACGCGCATTTCGATCGCATCGCCAGATCTTTTGGCAATACCAAGATGTTTGATTGTATAGCCCAGCTCTGTCGCGTATTTAATGTCTTCAGCGGTAACTTCGCTGATGCCTTTTGTGTACACTTTGTCAAATTGAAGTTCTGTGCCAAATGCAATCGCCGCAAGAATGCAAAGCTTATGCGCCGCATCAATACCTTCAATATCAAATGTTGGATCTGCTTCGGCGTAGCCTAGTGCTTGAGCCTCGGCCAAAACGTCGCCAAAATCTCTACCTTTTTCTTTCATTTCAGTAAGAATGAAGTTGCCAGTGCCGTTAATAATGCCCGCCACTAGTTCAATTTTGTTGGCGCTCAGTCCTTGCTCTAAGGATTTTAAAATGGGAATTCCACCTGCAACAGCCGCTTCAAACAGTAGATGTACATTTTTTTCTTTGGCAAGCGCAAGCAGTTCATTGCCGTGGGTTGCAATTAAAGCCTTGTTAGCGGTGATGACGTGCTTGTTGTTATTGATTGCGGCAATAACTAACTCTTTAGCGATGGTTGTGCCGCCAATAAGTTCTAATACAACATCTATCTCTGGGTTGTTAACGACTTCAAACGCATCTTCGGTAATGTTGATGTCACCATCATCACAAATTCTTGGCTCGTTAACGCTTTTGACTGCCGCATGGGGCATTTGAATTTTCACTCCGGTACGACGCTCAATAGAGTTGCTGTTTTTTCGTAAAACATTAACAACGCCACCACCGACGGTCCCAAGGCCTAGAATACCAATTTTCATAACCCAACCTGAATAAATGCAAAGCTGCATTATACCAAGCGCTGAAAAACCACACCAGTTTATCAAGTATAAAAATGTTGGTATTGCTGTTGAGTTGGATTAATTATCAGCAGTCAATTTTTCTAACTTAATCCGTCCATGTAAATATCTTCGGGAACACTCCCACCAAAGGTATTGGTGGGAGTGAGTAGTATTTTTGAGGCTGCTTAACGACTCTCAAGCCGGTATAGGTTTTTTTTGCTATAGGACTTGTGAAGAGTTCTTACAATTTCAACGTATTTTTGCTAGCTACTTGCTAGAGTCAAAAATGTTCCCTCTAAAATATCTAACCCCTCTTCCAAGATATGTTGTTCAATCGTTAGCGGTGTTAATACTCTAATTACATTACCTCTTGCACCACAAGAAAGTAAGATTAGACCATTTTTTCCAGCTTCTGCCACCATATTTTTGGTAAGCTCAGGATTTGGACAATTTGCATCTCCATTTTGAATCAACTCACAGGCAACCATCGCGCCTGAGTTTCTAACGTTACCTATAAGATTTGGATGTTGTTTTTGAAGTTCTTTTAGTTTGTTCGCAACCGTGTCACCAATAGCACTGGCTCTTGCAACCAGACCCTCCTCTTCAATTACTTCAAGCACTGCAAGTGCTGCCGCACATGACACTGGAGAGCCCGCATAAGTACCTCCCAAGCCACCTGGCAAAGGCTTGTCCATTATCTCAGTTTTACCCACCACTGCTGCGAGTGGGTAGCCGCCCGCCAAGCCTTTTGCCATAGTGATTAAATCTGGCTCAACTTGATGGTGCTCACAAGCAAAGAATGAACCCGTTCTTCCAAATCCAGTTTGAATTTCGTCAGCGATAAGTAAAATCCCGTGCTTATCACAAATTGCGCGAAGCGCTTGCAAGAAGCCTTCTGGCGCCTCATAAAAACCACCCTCGCCCTGAACTGGCTCAATAATGATTGCCGCAATCTTTTCAGGTTCGATTGAGACTTTGAAAATATTGTCTATATGTTTAAGTGAGTCTTCTGCACTAATACCGTGATAATCTATAGGAAAAGGAGCGTGGTAAATATCACTTGGAAAGGGCCCGTAGCCATTTTTATAAGGGGCAACTTTGCCGGTTAGTCCCATACAAAGGTTGGTCCTACCATGAAAGCCACCATTAAAAGCTATTACACCAGGTCTATTGGTGGCTGCTCTTGCAATTTTAATTGCATTCTCAACCGCCTCTGCTCCAGTGCTGACAAAGATTGATTTTGCGTCATTAATGGGTGCTTTTTCAATAATTTTTTCAGCGAGCTCAACGGCCACTTTGTACGGTGTAACCATCACACAAGTGTGACTAAACTTTGATATTTGCTCTTGAACAGCAGCGGTTACTTTTGGGTGTGTGTGACCAGTATTAACGACAGCAATACCAGCACCAAAGTCAATGTAGCGATTGCCTTCCTCGTCCCAAAGTTCAGAGTTTATTGCCTTGTAAATAAAAACAGGTGCTAAATTTCCCTGCCCACGTGGAAATACATTATTTTTCCGTTGTTGTAATTCTTGATTCGTCATTGTTGTTCCTAAAATTATTGAGTCGATCCTAGAGGCCGCCCATGCAAATGTATTTAAGTTCGAGAAAGTCGTCAATCCCGTAGTGAGAGCCTTCTCTTCCTAAGCCTGATTCTTTAATGCCGCCGAAAGGTGCGACTTCGTTGGAAATTACACCTTCATTAACACCCACCATGCCGTATTCAAGCGCCTCTGATACACGCCAAACTCTGCCAATATCATTGGTGTAGAAGTAAGAGGCCAAACCAAACTCTGTGTCGTTGGCCATTGCGATAGCTACTTCTTCGCTTGAGAATTTAAAGACTGGCGCCAGAGGTCCGAAAGTCTCTTCTTTGGCGACTTTCATTTCAATTGTTGCGTTGGCGATAACAGTCGGCTCAAACAAAGTTCCACCTTTTTCGTGGCGTTTACCGCCTGCGATCACCACACCACCTTTGGCGATGGCATCCTCGATATGCTCTTCAACTTTTTCAACAGCATTGATATTAATAAGAGGTCCTTGAGAAACGCCATCATCTAAGCCGTTACCGACATTGAGAGATTTAACTGCCTCGCTTAGTTTTTCCACAAATTGATCATAAATTCCTTCTTGCGCAAGGATTCGGTTTGTGCAGACGCAGGTCTGACCTGTGTTGCGATATTTGGACGCCATCACACCGGCAATTGCCTTGTCTAGGTCTGCATCATCAAATACAATAAACGGGGCGTTGCCACCGAGCTCCATTGAGACTTTTTTCATCGTATCGGCGCAATTTCTGGTTAGAATTTTTCCAACACCAGTAGAACCTGTGAATGACAGTTTTCTGACAATTGGGCTATCGGTTAGGGCGAGGCCAATTTCTTTTGCATTGGTACCAACAACAACGTTAATAATGCCCGCAGGGATGCCTGCTTGATCGGCTAATTCGGCTAATGCCAGGGCTGAAAGAGGTGTCTCCGCAGCAGGTTTGATAACAACCGGGCAACCAGCAGCTAAGGCGGGTGCGCATTTGCGAGTTATCATAGCAATGGGGAAGTTCCAAGGGGTAATAGCCGCAACAACCCCAATGGGTTGCTTGATTGCTAAGATGCGGCGGTCGTTGGAAGGTGTTGGTATAACATCACCATAAGTTCTTTTGCCTTCTTCTGCAAACCACTCGATAAACGAGGAACCGTAGCCAACTTCACCTCTGGCCTCGGCTAACGGCTTACCCTGCTCAAGGGTCATTAATATGGCTAGGTCTTCTTGATTGTCAAGGATAAGATTAAACCATTTTCTTAATATTGCAGCTCGTTCTTTAGCTGTTTTGCTTCGCCAGTTTGGCCAAGCATTATTGGCTGCTTCAATCGCGCTATTGGTTTCTGCTTTACCCATTTGCGGTAGGGTGCAGATAAGCTCTTGGGAGTAAGCGTTTTTAACATCGAATCTGTTGTCGCTATCAGCACCGATCCATTGGCCATTGATGTAGCCAGCATTTTTCAAGAGGGAGTTATTTGTTAGCATTTATTTGTTCCTTAATGTTGAGTGAATTCAGAGGGTGATTATATTCTTAATTGGTTTTTTTTTTGCCAATAAATGATCCAGTGACAACACCTATGGCTACCAGGCCAACAAGAATAGTTGAAACAGCGTTGATTTCGGGGGTCACGCCAAGTCGCACCATTGAGTATATTTTCATAGGCAAGGTGGTTGAGCCCGGGCCCGAAGTAAAGCTCGCAATCACCAAATCATCTAATGACAATGTAAATGACAACAACCAGCCCGAAACAACTGCAGGCAGTATGATTGGTAGGGTAATTAAAAAGAAAGTTTTAAACGGCGTACATCCAAGGTCCAACGCCGCCTCATTAATGCTGTCATCGTAGCTCGACATTCTTGACTGCACAACCACAGCTACGTAGCACATGGAAAAAGTGATGTGGGCAAGGGTAACAGTCATCACACCTCTATCTATTGACAGGGCAACAAACATCAACAGTAGTGATAGGCCGATAATAACTTCCGGCATCACCATTGGTGCGTAAATCATTCCCGAGAATAGCGTTCGGCCTCTAAATCTGCCAAATTTTGTCATTACTAAACCGGCAATCGTACCAAGAAGAGTGGCAATTGTTGACGAGGTAAACGCCACTTTAACGGTAACCCATGCCGCGTCCTTAATGGATTGGTTGTTCATCAATTCACCGTACCATTTTGTGGAGAATCCACCCCAAACAGTCACCAACTTGGATTCGTTAAAACTAAAAACAACAAGAATAATAATGGGTATGTATAAAAAAGCGAAACCCAGCAATAGAGTTGTCATATTAAATGCACTAAAGCGTTTCATGAAATTGCCTTTTCTTGGGTTTTTTGATAATACATAATCGGTACGATGAGTATTGCTAACAGAATGATTGCAACCGCTGATGCTAAAGGCCAATCTCTGTTGTTGAAGAATTCAAGCCACAATACTTTACCAATCATCAGCGTTTGTGTGCCGCCCAAGAGGTCGGGGATAACAAATTCACCAACGGCTGGGATAAAGACTAGGAAACAACCTGCCAGAATGCCTGGTAGGGACAAGGGGATGGTTACCGTCCAAAAAGTTTTAAAAGGGCGGCAGCCTAAATCAGCAGCGGCCTCCAATAGGCTAAAGTCCATTTTTTCAAGATTGGCATAAAGCGGCAAGATCATGAATGGAAGGTATGAATATACAATGCCGATATAGACCGCTAAATCGGTATTCATAATGGTAAGGGGTTTATCAATAACACCAAGCGATAGAAGCAATAGATTTAGCAGGCCTTCGGTTTTTAAAATACCAATCCAAGCGTAGACGCGGATTAGGAATGAAGTCCAGAAAGGCAGAATCACTAGCATTAATAATACCCCACGCCAGCGCGTTGGTGCTTTAGCGATGCTGTAAGCAATTGCGTATCCTACTACCAAGGCAATCAGGGTGGAGACGGTTGCAATTTTTAAGCTTGAGAGATAGGCGTTGACATAAAGTGAGTCTTCTAGAATAAATAAATAACCATCAAGACTTGCCTTAATTGTCGGCCAAAAAGTATCGCCCCACTGCAGCAGTGAAGTGTAAGGCGGAATGGAGATAATTGGCTCAGCAAAACTAATCTTTAGGACAATTAAAAATGGCAAAAGGAATAAAACTGATAGCCATAGATAGGGAATACCGATGACCGCAGTTCTGCCAATACCTCTAAAGCTCTTTATTTTGCTCATTTATTCAACCTGATCTGCATTAGGATTGCAATACAATCGCTGAATGAGGCAGCCAATGCAAATACACCTCATCTTCCCAAGTTAATTGATGCTCTACCGAGCGCTCACGATTGGCACGACAAGCCGTTAATATTTTGCCATTAGCTAATTTAACATGAAAGGTTGACATGCTCCCTGTATAGCTAATGTCCTCTATTTTTCCCTTTAAGATATTGTGCTCAAAGTCAGGTTTTTTCTTGGAAATTTCGAGTTTTTCTGGGCGAATGGCGAACCACAGTTTTCTGCCAATATCGGCAGCTGTGGCTTGTGTTGTGTAAACAACGCATTTGGCATCAACTGAATCAAGTTGTGTGCCGATCTCGTTTTGTCCCTTGTAAGTGCCTTCTAGGAAGTTGACGTCACCAATAAAGTCTGCAACGTCACGATTCACAGGCGCTTCATAAATTTCAGTGGGTGTTGCCACCTGGGTTAAATAACCGGTATCCATTAGGCCAATTCGGCTGGAAACTGTCATCGCCTCTTCTTGGTCATGGGTGACGATCACAAAGGTAACCCCCAGTTTTTCTTGAATGTTCATTAGTTCAAACTGGGTTTGCTCCCTAAGGCGCTTGTCAAGGGCGCCAAGAGGTTCATCCAAAAGCAAAAGTTTTGGACGTTTGGCCAGGCTCCTGCCAAGTGCAACACGCTGTCGTTGGCCGCCCGAGAGTTGGTCGGGTTTGCGCTTTGCAAACTCTGTTAATTGCACCAATTCCAGCATTTCTTCAACGCGGTCATTGATTTCGTTTTTTGGTAGTTTGTCTTGCTTTAGACCAAAGGCAATATTTTTTTCAACGCTCATATGCGGGAACAAGGCATATGATTGAAACATCATGTTGATCGGTCGCAAATGGGGAGGCACTTGGGAAATGTCCTCGCCATCCAGTAATATTGTACCCTCTGTTGGTTTTTCAAAACCTGCAAGCATTCGCAAAAGGGTTGTTTTGCCACAACCAGAAGGGCCGAGCAAAGAAAAGAATTCGTTTTTATAAATATCAAGCGAGAGATTGTCAATCGCAGTAAAGTCGCCAAATTTTTTGGTGACATTTTTTATCTCTATGTAAGCCTTCTGACTTGAATCTGTCCAGGGCTCTATTGTGCTTATTTCAGTCATATTTCTAATCTAAATGAAAAATTACCCCCACGACACAAAAGAACGTCATGAGGGTAATAATAATGCTATCTTACTGTCCTGTAGTAATCTTAGTCCAA
>Ga0206678_10000463_pt1 | contig 26186 bp, 29 predicted proteins | sample M180m12015metaG_FD_155453 | JGI IMG/M metagenome (GOLD analysis project Ga0206678, IMG submission 155453) | Ammonia-oxidizing marine archaeal communities from Monterey Bay, California, United States - M1 80m 12015 | ecosystem: Environmental > Aquatic > Marine > Intertidal zone | place: USA... | reverse complement strand
ACACCAACCACCACGACAGCAACACCAACCACCACGACAGAAATCTCGTCACCAACGGGTACCGAACCTCTTCAAATCTGGGAAGAGGTTTATACAGAAATCCGTCGCATAGCTACAGAACGACCACGTCGAGGACAAAATATCACTCTCTTGAACGCTCCCGAATTCTCTCAACAGCATCTAGGGGTTGTTACTGACGCTTACACTGAGGCTAGTGGCTTCTGGTCAGGGGCATTTGACTTTCCTGAGACGCTCCTACTAGTGCCAGTCCACGAAACCAATAAGGAATGGTGGGAAATCGAAATGTCACCGCTCGAAGGTGATCGATTTAATCCAAGATGGTTCGCTACTTGCAATGATTCTGCTATCACTGGGATGGTCGAGGTCGACGAAGCTGGTGTACCACACATTGTAAGCTGTACCGGGAGTGAGATTAATTTTGAACTAAGCGGACGTGACGTGATAACACAACTAGTGGCTTACCACGAGACCACTCATTGGTATCAGTACCTCGCATTAGGATCCAATACTGAACGATGCCTTCAAATCGGAGACCCATCCTGTCCACACACATACCTCCCTTGCTGGTTGACCGAAGGACATGCAGAGCTCTACATGAAACCTTTTGCTGACCAAATCAAAGGCAACACAGTGCCTTCGAAAGCATGGCGAGAAATACGACTAGCGACTATTTCAAATTCCATACCTGATGCTCCATCATTAAATTCTCAAGAGTGGCTCGACTATTTATGGCTACCTCGAACAACACTCGAACCACCTTGCATAGGTGCTGGTTCAACACTCAGCTATCCGCTTGGTCTCCCAGTAACTGAGATCCTTTTTTACGACTTCGGTGATGAGAAAATAAATGACTGGTTTCTCACCACTGGGACCTATCCAAGTAGTGCTACATGTCCAAGCTGGTTTAACGCTTTTGAAGACGTGTTTGGTGTTTCGGTTGATAATTGGTACCGGACTTCTGCAGTTCCATATCTATTAGAAACCTTCTCAAGTACCTACTCCGCTGAAACCACTCTTACCTTTGACACAAGTGAACCTCCTCCTTACTGTCAACCAAATCAAATCGATTCAATAGGAACCGATACTACAATTACCGAAGTTGAGTCAGAACTCGACGCCCAAATATCAGCAAATATACCTAATAATATTGTTGCCGCTTGCGGTTGGTTTGATTCACAACAACAAGCTCAGGACTGGCTAGAAATAAATCAAGACTTCAGTGAAGGAGTTGATAGCAACGGTGATGGATCTGCCTGCAGTGACGGCGATTTTGGTGGAGCTACTGACTGCAATGGAAAAGCACCTGAACTAGTTCTCCCGCAGTTCTGCGATCAATACTGATGAATTAAAATTTAAACACCTCAAAAATTCCGTTTCACCAATTCCGATTTCAGGGCAATTTAAATTAATGCAATAGCGAAATCAGTTTACCGCTGATCATTTCAAATATTCTTAAGTGGTAATCGCAATATTCGCGACTTTCCAAAAATAGAACCAAAAACAATTTGACCATCATTATCTAATTGCACACCAGACCCAAGCGTATTGAAACGGCTGTCACCAGTAACCCAATAACCAAGACTTTCACCAGTAGACCAATTTAAGGCTTCGATAGTCCACTTACCTTCACGTGTCCCACAGGTATACACAACGTTGCTCCCCACACTCACATAAGGCACAGAATTAGGTGAACTAACCTCTCTATTGACCCATGCCTCGCGAAATTCCGCAGTTTTAGGATCCCATTCATACTTATGAAGTCCATACGGCGTAAAGGCCTGATAATGCCCTAAAAAGAACGACAGTAATCTACTAGCACGCTCCGGTAGCCAAGAAGGTCGAGTACTCGGCTCATTATTAACAGTCATAGCTCCGTAACCCGCCACGGTAATTGATTGCTCTGTTTGAATACTTTCTCTACTCAAATCACCCATATTCGCAGCTCCCAAACCCGCAATCCTTCGTGAAGGTGCATTCGGTAAACATTCCCAATCATCAGGAATTGCGGCTCTCCAAAAAAGTGTGATGTTTACAACTTCATCGCCGTCTCCGATGACCACAAAACGATCCCCATTTGGGTCATCCCCCATCAGTGAAGGAGTTGTGCCTGAGCCAGTACCAGTTCCATTTCTATATTCCGCACTCCATGCACCATCTTCATCAGCAAAAGAGAAGTTCTTTCCGTTCCAAACCACACGATGCAAATGATCTACTGAATTGAGATAAATGCCCCCTTCTTCGTCACAGCACATGCTTGTTCTTACCCATCCATACGCCGTATTACCTTTCTCAATTTCCATGTTTTTGCAATGTTCTTCTGCTTGCTTCTCAGCACCAGGGATTTGCACAGCAACATAATTCTCGAAATCTCTCGAGAGGCTAACCAACCAACCATGATCCGTAGATAATACGAGACGGCCATCCGGTGTCATATTTATTCCTACAAACGATCCTTTAATTTCATCTGGTTTATTCCACCTATCTTTCTCAATTAAAGATGAATTGCGGTCACTTGGATCAGTTTCTGCGTACGCAACCACTCCTTCTTTTCGCCCCAAGTGCATCACATGATCAACATCTAGAAGCGAATAAACACCATCAAGCCCTGTCATGAAACGAGCAGCTAATCCAATAGCACTGCTAATCAGTTCCTCTTCTTCATCAAAGTTGTCCAAGTTAGCAATTCCATCTTCCCATTCTGAATGATCGCTAAATACTTCACCTGGTCTCTCGTGTGAAAGGTCAAATGTGGATAATGTCTCAAGTGTTTCGTAATCAAGCTTTACGATCTGCTCTCTTCCATTACTCCAAATAGTTCGTTTCCCGTCGGGATATAAACCCGAAATGAGACCACCGAAATGTCCTGGACCGAGCCACTCATACTGATAATCATTTTTTTCAAGAACCTCACCATTTTCGTGGGAACTAGGGAGCGGACCTGAAAGGTTTGTACTGTCACGCTGGTCACAGAAGCCGTGTGCTATGGGATTCTCACTATCAGCCAAAAAAGGATTCCGCCATCTTTCGTATACATCCACAAAACGACAATAACGACCCAAAAAGCCGAAAACAAATGATGAAATGCAGAGTTTTCCTTCATGCAAAATATTTTTAATACGATGATGGGTAATACCAATTTTGTCACATGGACTTTCTTGTAACCGAATTAGCACTATCTTTGAGAAGTGACTGATCAAAAACCTTCATTACTGATTTACGCGCGACTTATTTTGGGATTAGTCCTTTTCGGATTTGGACTAGCTTTAGTAGTTTTAGGAGATTTTGGTGTCTCCCCTTGGGAGGTTTTCCATCAAGGAATATCGAGACGCACACCATTAAGTATCGGAATAACAATCATTTTTGTTGGAATAATAATTTTACTTTTTCTTTTTCTTCTTAAGGAACCAATGGGAGTGGGCACTATTGCAAATGTTTTGATTATTGGTTTGATCGTCGACCTTACTTTGTCGCTATTTGGTGAAATATCAAATATTTTTCTGCGAGTAATCGCAACACTTTTCGGTCCGCTTTTCGTAGCATTAGGATCCGGATTCTACATAGGAACGCGTTTAGGTCCAGGGCCGAGAGATGGCCTTATGACAGCCTTTAATCGTAGAGGTGTAGCAATTTGGAAAGCTAGAACACTCATAGAAGGTTCATGTGTTATCACCGGTTTGATACTCGGCGGTACTATCGGATGGGGAACGGTTTGGTTTCTACTTTCAGTAGGCCCCTCTGTCCAATTTTGTCTTCAGCGCTTAGAGATAAAAGATTAGCTCCCTGATCTGAATCACATTCCTACAGGCCTCGAACTAACTTAAGAAAATTTCCGCGGCAAGATCCAAATGTTCAAGATCACAATCGTCAAGTATTTGCAAATAAAAACGTTCGCATCCTTGTTGTTTAAATCCTTCTATTCGGTTACTAACTTCATCAGGAGTTCCTGCCAAACCATTTAAACGCAATTCATCTCCCTCTCTTCCAATTGCAGAAGCGCGGTCGCTGAAAGTCGCCTCATTTTCACCGCAGCAAAAAACCTGAGCACATGAATAAATTAAACTCTCAGGGTCTCTACCTAATGTCACGCAAGCATCTTTCACGACACTCACAAGAGAACCAAAATCTGCAGGTGAAACAAAAGGAGTGTTGTATTCAGATGCATATTTAGCGACCAAAGCAGGAGTTCTTCGTTTACCTATTCCTCCCATTATGATTGGAAGACCTTTCTCTTGTTTCGGTTTTGGCAAGCCCATTGAATTCTCAAAACGGACTGTGGCTCCTTCATAATTGAACAACTCTCCCTCTTCTAAATTCCAAATAATGCTCAGAACTTCCAGTGATTCTTCCAGGATGTCGAAACGAGTACCTATATTCGGAAAAGGTAACCCCTGCGCTTTATGTTCTTCCTCATACCATCCCGCACCTAAACCCAGTTCGACTCTACCCCCACTCATTTGATCAATTTGAGAGACACTAATGGCCAACGAACCGAGGTGACGAAAAGTAATAGGTGTTACTAAAGTTCCCAATCGGATGGTACTTGTATCACGCGTTAAACCTGCCAACGTAGTCCAAGCATCCGTAGGACCCGGTAAGCCATCAGAATCACCCATTTTCAGATAGTGATCTGAAGTAAAGAACCCGTTAAAACCGAGACTTTCCGCATGTGAAGCTAAAGAGCAAAGTCGTTCATAGGTAGTTCCCTGTTGTGGTTCAACAAAAATTCTGAAATCCATGACTTCCTACTTTCTTTCTGGATAACCGTCTATCGGCAGCGCTGACATGGGACCCTGCAGTATTAAACCCCCATCAACGTACAAAACTTCGCCTGTTACAAAACGTGCCCCAGAGGAAACCAGAAAAATCACTCCGTTTGCGATGTCACTGACATCTCCGATATTAGGTAGTGGTTGATCCACAAAACCATCACCCACTCCATCTTCATATGTGGAATCAAAAGCTTCAGTTCTAAATTGACCTGGAGCAACACAATTTACACGTACTTTGGGTCCCCATTCAAAAGCCAAAGTTCTACTGAGTTCCAACACTCCCGCCCGTGCACTTGCACTATGAGCAATACCAGGTATGCCGCGTCCAACAGTTGCAATTATTTGGCATATAGAACCTCCTTCCCCTTCGAGCATGTTGTTACCAAATGCTTGAGTCATGTTCCAAGTTCCATTCAAATTCAAGTCGATCACGCTACGCCACCCGTTTGAAGTGAAATCTCGAGCCTTTTGAGGAAATTGTCCACCAGCATTATTTATAAGAATGTCGACGTTTTTATGCCTACCCGACAATTGATCAACCGATTCAACATCACGAATATCCACAATGTCATAAGAAATCATTTTCCCAGTCTCATCAGAAATCTGTTTCGCAGCCTCCTTTAAGATAGCTTCTTGCCGAGAAACTATTGTCACAGTCGCACCAACCTGAGCTAATCCAACAGCTATAGCACGACCAAGTCCAGTAGCTCCACCAGTTACTATTGCATTTCTTCCTTCAAGTAGTTCCTCGTTGTAGATCAAATCACTTCGCATATTTTTCTTTCTCATCAAATCTTCACTCACCAAATTACCAAATCAGCGCCCAGCGCAACAAGAAAAGAGCCACTTATCGTCCTGCGACCCAAAATCTCCCTAGCTATCAAAGTCCAAAAAATAACTGGCATTTACGAGACCAAAAGAGCACGATATTTAAAACAATCATCAACTGCATTCATATTTCTACTCTTACTCTTCAAAAAGTGTCGAATTCCAAAAACTACAAAATGAGTATTTTACATTTTTACCCAATTATTAGCAGAATTGCAGCCTAAATAGTAAGTACGACTCTCTTCTTTTTAGGTTTTTTTAGCTTTTGATCCGCTTTCTTAACTTACAGGGCAAAATGTTCTGTACAAGAGGAGTAAAAATGATCGTCTTTACATATCCCGGCCAGGGTTCACAATTTTCTGGTATGGGGTCTAGTTGGTTGAATCACCCTTCATGGGAACTGATCGAAGAAGCATCCGACGCTACACACGTAGATCTCTCCGATTTGCTTATTAACGCAGATGATGAGTCTCTACGGGAAACACAGAATGCTCAACTTTCCACGTTCGTATTAAGCATGCTTGTTCTTGATGCTGTTGAGAGACTCGGCCTAGATGCGACAGGTCATGCAGGACACAGCTTAGGAGAATACAGCGCTCTTACTGCTTCAGGCGCTCTTGATTTTTTCGATGCAGCCCGACTCGTAAATATCAGGGGAAAAGCGATGAAAAATGCAATTGAGGAAAACCCAGGAACAATGTCCGCTGTACTAGGTCTCTCCGATAGTGATGTTGAAGAATTATGCAACGAGATCGACGGCGAAGTTTGGGTGGCTAACTATAATTCTCCTGGTCAACTGGTCATAGCGGGTAACAACTCAACGATAGAGGAAGCAAGCGATCTCGCAAGAAAAATGGGTGCTAAAAAAGTTACCCAACTATCAGTAGCCGGAGCATTTCATACTCCTCTAATGAGTTCAGCACGAGCCGAATTATCAGAAGCAATAGAAAATACCGATATTCGGCCACCATCTGGAGTTGTCGTCGCAAATGTTGACGGAATGGCTCATGAGAGTCCAGAAACTTGGAGAGCACTTATGTCTGCCCAGCTATGCAGTCCTGTGCGATGGACACAAACAATTGAAACATTGCTGAAAATGAATTTTTCGACATTTATTGAAATCGGACCCGGAAAGGTACTTACTGGACTTACAAAACGGGTAGAGCCAGATACACAACGTTTGAACATAAACGAACCAAGTGATTTGGATCAACTACTCGACCTAATCGCACCGACATTATCCACTGATGGATCTGGAGTAAGCCACGAAGGAGAGCACCTTTTCTCAACTGACAGACTTGTTGTTAGTCCATCCGCTGGAATGTTCAAACCCGTTTCGAATTTAGAAATCGGAGAGAAAGTTTCTAACGGTCAACTTCTTGGACACGTCGGAACCGTTGAGATTCACTCCCCTTTTTCAGGCGAACTTATGGGCTGGATCGCTGTAACAGAGGAACGACTAACAGCCAGTCAACCTGTTGCATGGCTACGTGTAACGTGACCAGAAAGCCAGCATAAGCTAATCTTTCTATAGAAAACAAAAGGGAAAAATGGAACGTGTAGTTCTCATAACCGGTGGAAATAGGGGTATAGGTCTTGCTACTGCAAAGACTTTTGCTGCAAAAGGAAACAAAGTAGCAATCACATACCGCGAAACCCCACCTGATGGAATCGAAGACCTTGGCATACACTCCTTTTTATGTGATGTTACTGATCAAGATCAAGTGGACAAAGCATTTATGGAAGTCGAAGAAACTCTAGGAACTATAGAAATTTTGATCGCAAATGCCGGCATAACCCGAGATGCTCTTACGGCTAGAACAAGCGAAACAGACTTTTCTGAAGTTTTAGATACAAATTTAACTGGAGCATTCAGAACAGCAAAAAAAGCTTTGAGAGGAATGATGAAAAATCGCTGGGGACGAGTTATTTTTATATCCTCCCTTTCGGGTCGAATCGGCCAAATCGGTCAGAGTAGTTATGCTGCATCAAAATCGGCTCTTGTTGGACTAAGCCGTTCGCTTGCTAAAGAGTATGCCTCCCGTAACATAACCGTTAATGTTGTCGCACCAGGCGCTGTAAAGACAGAAATGTTGGAAAAATTGTCCGATGATCAAATAAGCGAATACATCGAATCCATTCCATTAGGAAGATTAGGAGAACCTGAAGAAATCGGCGAAATAATCGCCTTTTTATCATCGGAACAAGCCGCATATATCACCGGTAGCGTAATCCCGGTTGATGGCGGCCTTTATATGGGGTAAACCTTCTTCAATAAGCTTGGTAGAAGGTGACTAACCCTCTATTGTTATGTGGGCAGTTGAATATAAGGAGTTCAAATGAGTGACGACAATTTCGCAAGATTTCAGAAGTGTGCTGTTGAAGTGCTATCGGTTGATGCAGCGCAAGTAGTACCTGAAGCCAACTTTGCCGATGACCTTGACGCCGACAGTCTTGACTTAGTCGAATTAGTCATGGCACTCGAAGAAGAATTTAGTGTGACTGTTGAAGAAGAAGAATTAGAAGGAATCAACACGATCCAAGCGGCTTTTGAATTAATCACAAGCAAGCTCTAATGTCGAACCGAAAGGTCGTCGTTACAGGTTTAGGAGTTGTCTCCTCCTGTGGGACAGGAATTGAATCCTTCTGGGAGGGACTATGCGGAAAACCGACTGTAGGTGATAGACGCGTCGAAGATTTTGATCCCTCTAACTACTTTGATAATCCAAAAGATTCTCGCCGTTCAGACCGGTGCACTCAATTTGCAATCGCAGCTGCCCATATGGCAATGGATCAAGCTGGTGAATTAACCGCTGTATCAGACCGCTCAGGCGTTTTTATAGGAACAGGTATAGGCGGCATTGAAACCCTCGAAGAACAGATTGGCATATTACTCGAGAAAGGTTCACGACGTGTATCCCCCTTTCTTGTTCCAATGATGATGCCAAACGCAGCTACAGCGGCAGTCTCAATGAAATATGGGTTTCAAGGTCCAGCTGAAAACACCTGCACTGCATGCGCCGCTGGCACACACGCGATTATTAACGCCTCTCGTTTAATCGCTTCAGATCGATGTGATGTAATAATTGCCGGTGGCACAGAAGCTGCTTTTACCGGGAGTTCAATCGCAGGGTTTACTAACATGACAGCATTTTCTAAGAAAGGAATCTCCAGACCATTTGACCTTGATCGCGACGGTTTTGTCATGGGAGAAGGAGCAGGAATTCTTGTACTCGAAGAAAAAGAAATGGCCGAAGCACGAGGAGCAACTATCTATGCTGAAATACTCGGTGGTGCTAGTAACGCTGATGCGCACCATATAACTGCTCCAGCACCCGGAGGCACGGGAGCAGAAAAGTGTATACGACTAGCTTTAAAAGACTCAGGAATAACACCAGAGACTGTTGGATACATCAATGCGCACGGCACTTCAACACCATTGAATGACTTGGGAGAGGCACAAGCAATAAATGCAGTTTTTGGTGCCACCGGACCATTAGTTTCCTCAACTAAAGGCATCACCGGTCACCCTCTAGGAGCAGCAGGTGCAATCGAAGCTGTGGCAGTAGTGATAGCCCTTCAAAAATCGCTCATACCCCCAACCGCTGGATTCGTAAACTCTGATCCTGAAATGCCAGAAATCAATCTTGTGCATAATAAACCCGTTACTTGGACCCCAGCACCTGCTCTCTCAAATTCCTTTGGCTTTGGTGGACATAACGGTTGTTTAGTTATTGGCCCTGCTTGATTAAATTAAACTGTCGCAAAAACGAACATTAAGTCGCAGCTACAGGCCAACTCACCACCAACAAGAGCTTTACCACTACCCTTGCCGCCTCGCGCTGAAATCCGTGAAAGCTCTACCGAAAGATCCAATCTCTCACCTGGCAATACCCGGCGCCTGAACCTAACGTTGTCAATACCACCAAACAAAGGTAGCAAGCCATCAAAAGTTTGATCGGAAAGTAGTGTATAAGCCCCCAATTGGGCTATCGATTCACACATTAAAACACCGGGCAGAGTGGGGAAATCGGGAAAGTGGCCAGAAAAAAATTCTTCAGACTCTGTCAACTGCCAATAAGCTTCAGCTGATTTAGGAACGTCTAATTGTGTTACTTCAGTCAGAAATAGAAAAGGTTCCCTATGTGGAATAATTTCTTCAGGTTTTGGAAAATTCATCACAAGCTCCAAATTCAAAAGGCCTGCCGGTAACCCCGGCAGGCCTCTGAAAATAATTAAGAAATGTAAAAAAAATTTACATTTACATTCCCATTGGAGGCCCACCACTCTTAGCGGCTGCCTTTAGCTTAGACCCTGCAGAAACCTTAACTGCCTTTGTAGCCGGAATACTAATAGCTTCTCCAGTTTGAGGATTTCTACCCATCCGAGCCTTACGAACTGTCTGCTCAAATGAAATCCAGCCTGGCACTGAGACTTTCTCATTTCCAGCAGCCACTGCGTCCGCCACTACATCGAACATAGCGTCGAGGCAAGCTCCAGCATCTTTGTTCGAAACGCCAGCCCTGTCAGCCATTGCCGCGATCAAATCACTCTTGTTCATCCACCGTCTCCCTTGTGTTATTTACGTACCCACATTGGGTACACAGCCACGCGACACGTTTTTAGAGGTAATGTCAAGCATTTAAGCCCGTTTTAAAGGGGTTTTTTATAAAAAAACCCCTAATTTATACTTTTTTTAGGCTTTTTAGAGAAAAATCTCAAAAGTCTTGATTTCTAGCAGTTTTTATCTAAAGCTTCTCTAAAAGTTGAAACTAGCTCTCCCACTTTTTCTGGCGAAGAAGCCTTAATCATTTCTTGAACAACAGCAGAGCCTACAATTACGCCGTCGCTAACTTCACACGCTTTAACAGCCTGTTCTGGATTGCCAATTCCGACCCCTACTAAAACTGGTTTAGTGGTTACATTTTTCAATCTTGACGCAATTTTAATTGCACTGTCAGCAAGCTCAGAACGCATTCCAGTTACTCCAAGCAGACCGACCGCGTAAACAAATCCAGAACTTCTCGCGCATATCTCTACGAGTCTCTCATCAGGTGTTGTAGGAGCCGCTAACAGGATTGTTTCAATCCTAGAATTAGCTGCTGATTCCGACCAGATATCCAACTCTTCCAATGGCAAGTCAGGAAGGATACAACCAGAAATTCCAGCCGAAGCTAGACTCGCTGCAAATCTTTCATGTCCCATCCTGTAAGCAAGATTGTAATATGTCATTACTGCAAGGGGTGCCGCAGGTCTTTCCTCCCGTAAGTCATTTAAAATCGTCACAGGTGTAGAGCCGGATTTCATAGAAGAATCATTAGCCATTTGGATGATGGGACCATCCATCACCGGATCAGAAAAAGGGATTCCGATTTCTACAACATCTGCTCCAGCAGCAATTACTGAATGCATGGTTTGGATCCAATCTTTCCCCAAGCCACCAGTTATATAAACTACTAAAGCCTTCTTTCCAGAATCTATTCGTTTTTTAAGAATCGACTCAATCTGAACATTCTCAGACATTCAATATTTCCATCATTTGTCCGACATCTTTGTCTCCCCGTCCGGAAAGATTCAATAAAACTGTTTTGCCGGTTAAATACTCACGTTCTCGCGAAATCCATGCGAGAGCATGTGCTGGCTCAAGTGCTGGAATTAAACCTTCTGATCGGCTCAATAGTTCAAAGGCAGCTATTACTTCGTCATCAGTAACTGATTCGTAACGGGCTCTTCCAATTGATGAAAGGTAGCTATGCTCAGGACCTACGCCCGGATAATCTAATCCTGCACTAATTGATTCCGCCTCTAAAACTTGACCGAATTCATCTTGCATCAAAAATGATTCCATTCCATGGACAACTCCAGGAACACCTCTTCCAATTGCCGCTCCACCAGCCGGCTCAACACCAATCAATTCTGTGTCGCTATCAACAAAACCAGAAAAAATACCTATCGCATTTGACCCACCTCCAACACAAGCACAAACAACGTCAGGAGTGGTTCCTAAAATCTCTTCCGATTGTTTGCGCGCCTCTGTTCCAATCACCTCATGAAAAGTCCGCACCATCCATGGATACGGATGCGGACCCATTACTGAGCCAAGGCAATAATAGGAATCCTCGACAGTTGCCACCCAGTCACGCATTGCATCATTAACGGCATCTTTTAAGGTTTTACTACCTGATTCGACACTTCTTACTTCTGCACCTAAAAGTTTCATTCTGAAAACATTCAACTCTTGGCGTTTCACATCTATCTCTCCCATATACACGCAGCATTCCAAATTCAGAAGGGCAGCTGCCGTGGCTGTAGCTACACCATGTTGACCGGCTCCTGTTTCAGCGACAAGCCGTTTTTTTCCCATTCTCTTAGCAAGCAAGGCTTGACCTAATACATTATTGATTTTATGAGAGCCCGTATGGTTGAGATCTTCTCTTTTTAACAATAAGCGGCAGTTAAGTTCAGCAGAAAGATTGAAGCACTCTGTAATAGGTGACGGTCTCCCCGCATAATCAGAAAGGAGAAAATCTAATTCTTTGCGAAAGGAATCATCCGCCCATGCCTCTATAAATGATTTTTCAAGCTCATGACATGCAGGAACTAACGTTTCAGGTATGTATCTTCCTCCGAAAGGTCCGAACCTTCCTTTTTCGTTAGGATTTTTTAAATTCATAGTATTTCCAGTCTAGAAAACTATTACTTCGTTCTTGCTTTACTTGACTTCGCGTTTTCAATAAAAAGTTTTAAAAGCTTCGGATCTTTACGACCAGGTTTCGATTCAATCCCGGTCGCAACATCAACACCAAAAGGCGAGAATTTCTCAATCCCGGCACTGACATTTTCAACATTCAACCCACCCGCCAAAAGTATTTTTTCGTCTTTAAGGAAATCAATTGGAAGATTCCAATCAAACTTCCTCCCTTCACCAGGAGTCTCTGAATCTAAAAGTAGAAAATCTGCGCCAAAATCTGCGAAATTCACCAACTCTTGTGAATTCGCAGAAAGCGCCTTAATCGTGAAAGGAACTCTATTTGCCAGTAACTGACATTCTTCATGAGTTTCGTTTCCATGAAGCTGTGCGGCATTAAGACCTGTTTTTCCAATTATGCGCAGCACCTCTTCGGGTGCGAAATCACTAAAAACTCCGACACTCATAATTTCGCTCGGTAATTTTTTTACAATACTTTCCACAAAATCACTTTCTACCCTTCTTTTTGAAGTGGGCACAAAATTAAATCCAAGAGCGTCGCAACCCGAATCAATAGCTAAAAATGCATCTTCTGAGTTGGTGATACCACAAATTTTTACAAAAATTTCATCCACTTGCATATCAGTCATTGAGTCTTTCATCAAATGTATTCCTCAGATCAGAAAGCATTTTTATTCGATTGGTCGATTTAACTAGTAGTTCACCCACCAATAAAGCTGAATATCCCGCTTCCTTCATCTTACGCGCACTTTCAACACCATCTATTCCGGACTCTGCTACCGGTGTAACTGATTCGGGAATTTTCGAAATTAAATCGATAGCTCTTAATGGGTCTACCTCAAATGATTTCAGATCTCTTTGATTAACTCCGATCAATTCTGCCCCAACCGACAAAGCACGTTCTAGTTCTTTTTCGTCATGTACTTCCACTAACGGATCCAAATCAAGTTCAATTGAAAGTTCCAAAAAATCTTTAAGTTCAACTTGATCAAGGGCAGAAACAATCAACAAAACTGCATCAGCCCCCATTATTCTTGCATCACAAATGTCTCTTTGATCAACAGTGAAATCTTTTCTAAGGATCGGTATTTTCACATTCTGGGAGGCCTCTATTAAATCTTGTCTAGAGCCGCCGAAACTATCTTCATCTGTTAAAACAGAGATTGCAGCCGCGCCACCACTTTCATATTCAGATGCCAATGATTTTGGATCAAGTTCTTCAAATAAGTTGCCTTTTGATGGTGAGCGTCTCTTAATCTCAGCGATAACAGCTATTCCTGATTCTGAATGTTTTATAAGCGACTTCCTGAATCCCCGCACAGGAGGGAGATCGCTTGCCTGCTGGTATAACAATTCAAAATCTCTGTTGTCATTTTTAGCTTTCAGACGATGAGAATCTAAAATTTTCTGCAAATAAGTCATTTGGTCAGTTTCCGTTATACAAAATGCTTTTACTTTTGGTTCTGTCGTTGTTTTGTCATTCTTCGGGCTGCTGGTATAGCTCCAAGCAATGCTCGTGCTTTATTTCTACATTCGAGATCCTCAGCATCAGGATCACTATCTGCAACTATTCCTGCTCCGGCCTGAATCGATGCGATTCCGTCCTTTATGATCATTGTTCGTATCGTTATTGCTGTGTCTATATTTCCAGAAAAATCAAAATAACCAACAACTCCGGCATAAGGACCACGTTTAGTAGGTTCAAGTTCATCAATTATCTGCATCGCTCTCACTTTTGGAGCACCCGATACAGTTCCTGCTGGAAGAGTCGCTCTTAATACATCAATTGGCCCAAGATCATCTCGAAGATCCCCAGAAACTTGACTAGTCAGATGCATCACATGGCTATATTTTTCTAGCGTCATTGTCTCATCAACTGTCTCAGTACCAAATTCGACCACGCGACCCACATCATTTCGTGCTAAATCAAGGAGCATCACATGTTCCGCTAATTCCTTTGGATCTTCTTTCAGATCTGAAGCAAGACGTCGATCTTCCTCATCTGTTTTTCCACGTTTTCTAGTCCCCGCTATAGGTCTTGAAAAGACTTTACCTTCGACCAAACGAACCATTGGTTCCGGTGAAGCTCCAACGATTGTTAACTCGTCATAACGAAAGAAGTACATATATGGACTTGGATTTATTTGTCTTAACACTCTGTAAACATCAAAAGGATCTGCATTCAACTCGACGTCAAATCTTTGAGACAAAACTACTTGAAAGATGTCACCGTTCATTATGTGTTCTTTCGCAGCTTCGACAGCTAAACAAAATAGATCCTTTTCAAAGGTTGACCTCACCTCTGGTAAATCTTCGTCTGACGGGGGCGGGAACATCAATGGTTCCTCCAAACCCATAGCTCCTGCCTTCGCTAAATCAGTCAATCTGGCGATTGCATCCTTATACTTCTCCTCAAGAGTGTCTTCAGTCTCTTTCTCATTGATTAAAACATTTGAAATAAGAAAAGCTCTTTGTTTCCAATGATCAATTGCAATCAAGTCACCTATCACAGAAAGTTTTGCGTCTGGTAAAGATTTATCATCAGTCGGCACATGAGGCAGATTTTCCACTTCTCTCACTATGTCGTACCCCAAGTATCCCACTAGCCCACCATGCAGTGGAGGAAAATCCTCAAGCGGCGGAGTTTCGAATACATCAAGCAAATCGGTTAAAAGTTCCAACAAACCCATTTCGGTATCAACTGCAACTGGCAAAGAACCTTCCAAATGAATTTTATTTTTTTCACTAGTTATCGTTGCTAAAGGCTTACCACCTATAAATGACCATCTCCCCCAATGCTCTCCACGATCGACGCTTTCAAGCAAAAACCCGCCTTTATCACCAATACAACGATTAAACAGTGCAACAGGAGTTGTGAGGTCAGCGAGAATTTCAGTCCAAACAGGAATCACATTGTATTTCTTAGCCACACCTTTGAAGTCATCAAAGGATGGCAAGATTGTTAGATCAGTTTTCATTAGAACTAAAAGGAGTGAAAAAGCAAGTGAACTCACCTGTATGACAAGCGCCTTTACCTTCCTGAATTACTGAAAAAAGTAAAGTATCAAGATCACAATCATAAAATGCCTCTTGAACAAACTGCCTATCACCAGAGGTTTCACCTTTACACCAATATTCTTGACGGCTCCTACTCCAAAACCATGTTCGCCCAGTAGAAAGAGTCTCCCTAAGAGACTCTGCATTCATCCACGCCATCATCAAAACTTTTCCCGAACTCTGTTCTTGAATAATAGCGGGGACTAATCCTTCAGAATTAAAGGCAATACCTGAAATTTCTTCGTCGTCTACAATAAAGGACTTACCTGTTTCACTTTCCATAACCCAAGTCTACGATTCATCACATACAAAAATGTAATTAATAAATTATAGATAAAGTCCCGTACTGCCTTCTTCTAGCCTTTTAGAGGCAACTGCATGAATATCGCGCTCCCGTAAGATTATGTAGTCAAGACCTCTCACCTCAACTTCATACCTGTCCTCCGGATTAAACAGCACTCTGTCAGCAACTTCCATCGAACGTACATTTGGACCCACGGCAACTATCTCTGCCCAAGCTAAACGTTTACCCATCTGAGCAGTAGCGGGTATTAATATCCCTCCTGTTGATCTTCTCTCACCATCTTCATCATCGATCTGAACCAGAATTCGGTCGTTTAACATTTTTATTGGAAGCCCGTCATCCTCAACTGGACCAGGCATTTTTATTACTTTTGAATCATTCACAGAAGTTACGTTATCGGCAACCTGATTAAGCGCCTCTCACCGTTAAGCCAGCTTTTAACAATTCTTTTCTAACTTCAGAAACTGTTATTTCACCAAAATGAAATATTGAAGCAGCTAGCAGTGCATCAGCATCACCTAATAATGCTCCATCAATCATGTCTTTAGTGCTTCCTGCGCCTCCACTAGCTATTAAGGGAACTGACACTTTCTGACTTACTTTTCTAAGCATTTCAATATCGAAACCATTTTTAGTTCCGTCTCTATCCATCGATGTCAAGAGAATTTCTCCCGCGCCCTTTTCAACTGCTTCCTTTGCCCACTCAATGAGGCTTAATCCGGTCCCTTCTCGTCCTCCATGCGTAAAGACTTCAAAACCACAAGAGGTTTTGTTACTACGTCTCGCATCTATAGCGACAACAACGCATTGATTACCGAATTCGTTGGAGATATCACTTATTAATTCTGACCGGAGAACAGCTGCCGTATTAAGTGATACCTTGTCCGCTCCAAGGCGTAAAATCTGTCTTGCATCTTCTACAGAACGAATACCTCCACCAACAGTGAATGGTATGAATATTTCTTCAGCTGTTCTTCTCACAACTTCATATAGTGTTTCACGTGAGTCAGAAGACGCTGTGATATCCAAAAAAACTATTTCATCGGCGCCTTGTCGATTGTACATAGAAGCAAGTTCAACCGGATCTCCTGCATCCCGAAGGTTGACAAAATTTACACCTTTAACAACTCGACCTTTGTCGACATCCAAGCAAGGAATTATACGTATTACTCTCATATTGTTTCGAAAGCCTTAATAGCTTCAGACAAAGAGAATTTATCTTCGTAAAAGGCACGTCCTACAATTACACCGCTAAGAGTTCTTCCATTGGCGGATAATCTACTTAAATTTCTCAAATCATCAGTTGAGCCGACACCACCGGATGCAATCACATCTTTTGTGGTTGATGAAATAAGCTCTTTGTAGGCATCAATATCTGGTCCTTCTAATGTCCCGTCTCTCTCGATGTGGGTAACAATAAAAGCATCGACGTCTACTTCTTCAAATCTTTCAAAAATATCCGAATACGATAAAACAGTTTCAGTCTTCCAACCATGAACTGCAACTTTTTCGTTTCGCAAATCAACACCAACTGCCACTCTGCCGATAGAAGTTACCTCTTCGACTAAAGGCGGATTATCAATTGCTGCCGTTCCAATGACTACACGGGCAACACCTAGATTAAAAACTGAACGAGCGGCGTCAAGGTTACGTATTCCACCCCCTAATTGAACAGGTATCTCTAGTCTTGAAACAATATTTTCTATAACCGAGGCATTATTAGCAATTCCAGTCCTCGCTGCGTCTAGATCGACAATATGAATCCATGATGCTCCTTCTTCTTGAAAAGAAAGTGCTTGCGAAATAGGATCATCGCTATATTCAATTTCATTCGAGTATTCACCTTGTAACAGGCGGACGCATTTGCCATCAATCAAGTCAATAGCGGGAAACACATTTTTTTTCATGTTCCATCACTTTTTAATGTAGAAAGAAAATTTTTCAGAATGGCTATACCAGTTTCTCCAGATTTTTCAGGATGAAACTGCGTAGCCCATAAGTTTTTTACTGCAATAGCGGCATTAATTTCTGTTCCATAATCACAGAAAGCTATGCTTTCTTTCGTTTTTGGTGCCGAATAGCTATGCACAAAATAGACCCAAGGATATTTTTCAATTCCGTTAAACATTGGATGTGTAAAATCACACTTCAATTCATTCCATTGCATTTGAGGAATTTTCACATCGCCCTCTATAGCTTTAACTTTTTCGTTAATAATTCCTAGACCATTTACCCCAAAGGATTCATCGCTTCCTTTATACAAAAGCTGCATCCCTACACAGATTCCTAAAAAAGGTTTGCCGCCTGAAGCGGCTTTTTCTGCCATAGATGCCGCCAAAGTAAATAAGTCGCTTTCTACAAGTGCTTCTGCGCATCTTCCAAATGCACCGACACCCGGCAGGACAACCCCATCAGCTTCTTTCAAAATTGATTTGTCATCTGTCAAAATTGCTTCCGCACCAGCAAATTCGAGAGCTTTTTGCGCTGACCTTAAATTTCCTATTCCGTAATCAAATACTGCGACCGATGGCCGAAAGGTCACAAGGAGCCTTTCGTCGAAGGAAGCTCTGTACTTTCGATCTTTACAGCGTCTCTTAATGCGCGTGCAACTCCTTTAAATGTGGCTTCAACTATGTGATGTGTATTTTTGCCCCGCACAAGTGAAATATGCAGGGTTATTTTCGCTGCAGCAACAAAAGCTCTCCAAAACTCCTCCATTAGTTGCGGGTCAAATGGTGGATCTCCTAAAATTTTTTCTCCAGGAAAATCAACTTCATAATTACAAAAAGCTCGACCTGAAATATCAAGTGCTACGTCAATTAGCGCTTCATCCAATGGGACACTGACTGAAGAAAATCTCCTAATTCCAAGTTTTTCACCAAGTGCATTATTAAAGGCTTCACCGATCGAAATACCCACATCTTCTACAGTGTGGTGTGCATCAACCTCGAGATCTCCAATCGATTTGACCAAAAGACCCATGCCGGAATGTTTAGCTAATTGTTCAAGCATGTGAGTAAAAAAAGGTATGCCGGTCTCAATTGAAGAATTTCCGCCATCGAGGTCAAGCGTCACCTCAATATTTGTCTCTTTCGTTTTTCTATCAATAGAAGCTTTACGATCTGTCATTCCACTATCTTCCTTACTGCAGTTAAAAAAATATCATTTTCGCTTTCGCTACCAATCGTAACTCTTAAGCAGCCTTCCAAACCTTCCCAACTGGAACAATCGCGGACTAGTATTCCTTCTTCCAGTAATCCTTCCCATAATTTATATGCATCGATGGTCTCAGGTTTGAATAATAAAAAATTAGCCTCGGAAGGCCATACCCTTATTGGTAAAGATACTAACGTTTCAAAAACCCGACTTCTCTCTTCTTTGATCTCAACGACTTTTCGAAGCATTTCCTTTTCATGTTTTAAAGCCAAAACACCTACTTTTTGTTTTACTGAATCAACGTGATATGGAAGAGAAACAGATTTCATCATCTGTATACACCATTCCGGAGCAAGTAAATAACCAAGACGAATTCCAGCTAAAGACCAAACTTTTGAAAAAGTACGGATAAAAACAAGATTGGATTTGTCATTCACAGTCAAATCTGAAGAACTCGCAGAAAACTCTTTATAAGCCTCATCAAGAACCAACAATCCTCCTGTTAAATTCAATTCAGAAAGAATTGCATCAATTAACTCTGGATTTTCGATATTACCTGTCGGGTTATTAGGTGAACAAAGAAAAACTATTTCTGGTTTTTCTCGGGTAATTATTTCAACTGCAGCATCTTTGTCTATCTGGAATTCATCGTCTCGAAATCCCTCGATTACTCGAGTTCCTACAATCTTCGCAATTTGAGAATGCATCGCATAAGTCGGTTCGAAAATTAAAGCTGATCGTCCGTTTCCTCCGTACGCTAAGCAAATTGACTGTATTATTTCGTTTGATCCGTTGGCAACAAAAACTTCACTCTCCTTCAGAAGTTCTTTAGCGGCGATAGCCGCACACAATTCACTTGCTGAACGGCTTGGATAACGGTTTAAATCTAATTTATTAATCTCAGATCCAAGCTCTTGAATGAAAGTGTCAGGGAGAGGGAATGGAGATTCATTTGTATTGAGTTTTACTGAGACATCAAGTTGTGGAGAGAAATATCCTTCAATAACATCAAGATCTTCACGTGTTGAAGGAATCTTATTCATTTTCTATTCCTCTCAAACGAATAGAATCTGCATGACTTTCAAGTCCTTCAGCAGTAGCGAAATTGACAATGTGTGGACCTATTCGCTTTAATGCGCTTTCAGAACTTGTAACAATGTGCATATCCCTCATGAAATCATTCACAGTTAATGCGCCCGAAAATCTTGCACTTCCAGCTGTAGGCAATACATGGCTTGGACCTGCTAAATAATCCCCTAAAGAAGCTGGAGACCAATTACCGCAAAAAATTGCTCCAGCATTTGACACTTTTCTCGCCACCTCTTCAGGGTTGGCTATCATGATTTGTAAATGCTCCGGAGCGACTGCATCTACTATTTCTACTGCCGAATCGATATCTTCAACGAGTGCACAGTAACCGCCAGTTTCTAAAGTTTCTTTAATGTTTTCACCTCGTGAAGAACTCGCCACTAAAATCTCCAATTCATCTATTACTGCAGACGCAAAGTCTTCATCTGTAGTTACTAACCAAGACTTGCCTCCCGGGCCGTGTTCAGCTTGCACTGCAAGATCCACTGCAGCAAATTTTGGTGGTGCAGTCGAATCAGCAATCACCATTATCTCTGATGGTCCAGCAAATGAAGCAGGAATTCCAACCTTCCCGGCGACTTCTTGCTTAGCCAATGCAACATAAACATTCCCAGGGCCAACTATCACGTCGACAGGTTTCACAGACTCAGTTCCATAGGCAAGTGCAGCAATTGCTTGTGCCCCTCCAATTGGGTGCACATCATCCACTTTCGCTACAAAAGCAGCGGCCAGAGTCTCAGTTGAAATTCCTTTTTCACTAGAAGGGGGAACAGTTACTACGATTCTTCCCACTCCAGCTACTTTGGCAATCAACGCCGTCATCAATAAAGTCGATGGATATGAGGCTAAACCACCAGGAACATAGCATCCGGCACTAGCAACAGGCTTTTGAAAGGTCTCAACAGTCACTCCATTATCTTGGACCGTTCTTTGTTCACTTAATTGAGATTTATGATGCCGCACAATAGCTTCTGCTGAAGCATTAAGAGCATCTTTAAATCCTTTAGGAACTGAGTTGTATGCTTCTTCTATAGTTTTTTTATCTACTCTTAAATCTTCGAGTAGAAAGCCGTCAAACTTTTTAGTCAGATCACGTAATGCTTGATCACCTGACCCTCGAACTTGAGTAATTATGTCTCTTACAGGTGCAATCGGAAGTTCATCAATCTCAGGTAAATGAGGCATCAAAGCAGTCCAGTCTTTACCTTTTCCTCTAAAATCGATTTGTTTGAGCATTACATAACGCTACCTCGTAGGCAGGTCTGAAATGTAACGATTTATCTTGTTGTAAATTTTTCTTAACTAAACCAAACTTGTGTATGCAAATAATTTCTAAGGCCGAATTGTCTTCACTTAAAACTCAAGTTGAATCTTTGCTAGCCGCATTAATCGAAATAAATGACCAGTCTTCTTCTGAGAATGAAATAGATGCGAGTAATAGAAATCTACTCGAGACTGAACGTCACCTTCGTGGAGCTCTAAGAGAGCTAGAGCATCTATCAAAGAGCCTATAAAAAGCTCAGCGCCCCTTAAGGGCGCTGAGCAAGCGAGGCGGGTGGCGGGAACCCGATTCTCGCCAAACCGGGTTGCGGTACCCGGATAATTAAAATTACACGCGTCGAAAAATTTTTACCAAATTGAACTTTTCAAATTTGTGAACTTAAACAAAAATCACTTAATGAACACTCTTCACAGAGAGGCTTTCGACTTGCACATACTCGCCTCCCATGCAAAATCAACCTCAAACTAAACAAACCTCTTTCAGATGCAGGAACCATAGGATTTAGTTCCATTTCCACTTTTACAGGGTCTGTTTCTTCAGTAATCCCAATGCGTCTCGACAAACGTCCCACATGAGTGTCTACTGGCAAACCAGGCAGGTCTAAAGCGACACTCCTCACAACATTCGCTGTCTTTCTTCCTACTCCTGGTAATGCAGTTAACTCTTCCATTGATGAGGGAACCACACCATCATGGTTATCCGCTAAAGCTTGAGCCATACCTAAAAGACTTTTAGTCTTATTAATATAGAATCCAGTTGATCTAACGATCCCCTGAACACTGATTTCATTGGCTTCAGCCAAACTTTCAGCATCAGGATATTCATCAAAAAGTTTCGGAGTAACCATATTCACTCTTTTATCCGTGCACTGGGCTGACAAAATTGTGGCCGCAAGTAATTCAAACGGATTTTTATGATCCAATTCACACTTTGCGTCAGGATATTCAAAACCTAATCTTCTGTGCGATTCTTGCGCTCTACCCTTTGGTGATCTCGGTTTCCCCATACTCAAACCGTATCGTCTTTCATTCTCTCCAGTAGCATTCTGATTTATGGAAAAATTACTGGTTTCCGACGGAACTGATAATGCCACTTTGACAAAGAAGAACGTCGGGGAAACGGAAAACGAAGACAATATTTGGCTTCTTGAACTTAAGATTCTTGAAAGTAACGAGGAAAGATCCCGTCGTATGCTGGAAGCTGCTGCTCACACTGTTTCTCTTTCCGGTGGTGGCATTATCGAATACTGGATCGAAAATATAAACGTCGAAGCGAATGGCCTCCCAATTTCTGCTGGATACTCACCTTTTCGCGATCTGAAAATACTATCTAGACGCATTCCGGCTATTCCATCTGAAATAGATACCCGTGGATTCACTGAGAGTGACTATGCCGAGATTATCCGAATAAATAACGCTGCTTTTCATTGGCATCCTGAACAAAGTGGGATGACCGAAAAAAGCTTAAAGGAAACACAATCTGAAGCTTGGTATACGGATGAAGATTTTAGAATCCTCGAGGCCGATAATGGACTTGAAGGGTTCTGCTGGATGAAAGTTCACGGATTGTCTTGCACTTGTTGCGATAAATCAAAAACGTTAAAAGGGGAAATATTTGTGATTGCAGTTGACCCGCTTCTGCAAGGCCAAGGACTCGGTCGCCAATTAGCGCTAGCAGGATTAGAATGGATGTCGAAGAAAAAAATCCGGGAAGTTTTTCTGTACGTTGAATCCGACAATCATCCGGCGTTGAAAACTTATAATTCGCTTGGTTTTGAACATCTTTCAACCAACCGTTGCTTCCAACGAGTTATACGTCAAGATAACTCATGAAACAAATAACCTCATAAGCTATCTAAACAAAATGTCTAGAAATAAGGGTGAACATTGCAAACTCGACGCTGGGTAAACAGATACCAAACTCAAACTCTTTATCTTGGAACTGTGCTGCTCTATATAGAGGGTGTATTCAACATTGCTAGGGGAACATTTTTCGCTCTACTAGGAGCCGGAATGCTCTTAGCAGGATATGGGATCGCAAACGACAAAAAAGTTGCTTGGAAGTTTGGAGTGGTTGCATCTTTCCTTTCTATATTGATGCGGCTAATCTCTCAAGACGTTGGTTTCACATACGTAATTTTTTCACTTGTCTTTCCTGTTGCTCTCTTAGCACTCCTTCTTCACCCACAGAGCCGTGAGTATCAAAAAATCTGGTTTAGTTAATGAAACAATCGCGAATGAAACCAGTTCTTCCTACTTTTTCCGAAAAGGAACTAACTGTAAGAAAAATGTTCGATCGAATCGCGCCACGATACGACCTTTTAAATCGACTCATTACTTTTGGCTTGGATACAAAGTGGCGTAAGAAAACCGTTAAACACATTAACACTCACCCCGGAGGGAAAATTCTTGATGTCGCCTGTGGTACAGGTGACCTATGCAACTCGTTACGCAAAGCCGGAATGAAAGCCATTGGAATGGATTTTTCACGTGGGATGTTGAAATCTTTCAATTCTAATGCTCCACTGATAAACGGTGATGCTTTAAAAATACCTATACACGATTCATCGGTAGACGGGGTAACGTGCGGGTTTGCTCTTAGAAATTTTCTGGACATAAACCTATTTTTGAACGAAGTTGCAAGAATATTGAAACCAGGTTCACGAGTAGCACTTCTAGAAGTGGATGAACCGGGGAATCGTTACATGAAAATGGGCCATTCTTTCTATTTCAACAAAATTGTGCCATTCATAGGGGGCTTATTCTCAGATAAAGCCGCTTACAGTTACCTTCCACGTTCTGTCGTGTATCTACCTAAAGAAGATGAAATTATCAAAATGATTGAACGTTCTGGACTCAGTAACGTAAAAAAATTTCGACTTACTGGTGGAATAGCTCAGCTGCTCATTGCGGAAAAACCAAAAGATTAAGAAGAGATCAAAAGACCCACTGTCAATAAAGTTCCAAACGAAATTTGCAAAATACCTACAGACTTCAATGCAGTGTTCCAACTTGTAATGTCATTTGCCTTATAAACAACTCTGACGCTCCTATAGAGAAGTGGAATAGCAAGTAAAACTATCAGCACCCAAATATGCCAGAAGGAAACCAATAAACTTAGAAGGAGGCTTGTAATAACCATCAATGCAAATAAATTTTGACTTGCTTTTTCTCCAATCAAAACGGAGAGGGTTTGTTTTTCAACTTTTTTATCATTTTCATAATCACGTAAATTATTTACAGTTAAAAGAGCGCAAGATAGCAATCCGGTAGCGCAACTCAAAAGAAAAGGTTGAATTGCGAGTTTTTCCAGTTGAACAAAAAAACTTCCATTCGTTGCGATTAATCCAAAAAAAATAAATACCGACACTTCTCCGAAGCCTCTATAGCCATAGGGTTTCGAGCCTCCTGTGTAAAACCAGGCTCCTAAAAAACAAACGAGACCAATTGGAATTAACCAAAGCGTCGTGGTTATCGCCAGACAAACGCCCGATAAAGCTGCGATCATAAACATAATCAACGATGCTTTAAGCACTTGAGAAGTTGAAGCTAGTCCTCCACCTACTAGTCGAGTTGGTCCTATACGATTAGGGCCATCATTGCCTCTCACCCCATCGGAGTAATCATTTGCATAGTTAACACCTATCTGTAAAGCGAGAGCGACAATTAAACACAAAATTGCCGGTAAGAAAGAGAATTCTTCTTCAAATGCTGCAGCGGTTCCTAGTGAAACTGGCACTATCGCCGCAGGTAAAGTCTTAGGGCGTGCGCCTAAAATCCATTTATTGGACATTCTGTTCTATTGATTCTCTAATTTTTCAAGAAGCTTTTTCTAAAATATGAATACCGCATGAAGAACCAAGACCTATCACATGAGCAAGACCTACTTTAGCTCCTTCGATTTGTCTGTCGCCCGCTTCACCTCTCAGATGTGTAGCAACTTCAAAGACGTTCGCCACTCCAGTAGCTCCGATTGGGTGACCTTTCGAGATTAAACCACCAGAAACATTTACCGGCATACTCCCGTCCCTGAAAGGTTTACCAGAATCAATAAAGTCTCCTGCACCGCCAGGTTCGCATAAACCCAGATTGTCATAATGAATCAATTCAGCCGTAGCGAAACAATCATGTAATTCAACGAGATCTAGATCTTCTGGACCTATGCCCGACATTTCATATGCTTGAGAAGCTGCATTTTTTGTAAGAGTATTAACATCAGGTTGAACCTGTCCGCTTTCGACATATGGGTCAGACGTCAATACTGATGCAGAAATCTTTACGGCTCTTTTTTGAGTTTCAGTCGGCAAGGAACGGAGTTTTTCTTCGGAAACAAGTATCACTGATGCAGCGCCGTCACCCGTAGGGCAACACATTAATAATGTGTTTGGATAACTCTGAACCGGTGCACCCATTACTTCTTCCATCGAGAACTCTTTTTGATACTGAGCCAACGGATTAAGAGTCGAATGTTTGTGATTTTTATATGCCACGCGTGCGAATTGTTCAAACCCGACTCCGTCATTTTCGTAGGCATATTGCATACCTGCTTGAGCAAAAACACCTGGCATTGTTTCCGTTCCAAGAAAGCCATCTACCCCCATGACTGCACCGTAACGACCAGAAGGTTCAAATATATTACGTTCCGACTTTGTAGCACCAGACAACAAGCCCATTTTACCCATCTGTTCTACACCAATAGCTATTCCCATATCTGCCTCACCAGCTTTTATTGAAAGGTAGACAGTTCGAATTGCTGTGGCGCCAGTAGCACAAGCATTTGAAACGTTATAAGCAGGAATACCAGTTTGGCCTATCTGTTTTTGAATTCGCTGCCCCATACTCGTGCTTGCCTGAAAAAGTGTGCCAGCAGCCAATACATCCATATCATGAATCGAAACACCCGCATCAGCCATTGCTTCCAAACTTGCCGTGGAGGCTAAATCAACTGCATCCTGATCTTCATAACGTGCAA
>Ga0206678_10000458_pt1 | contig 26329 bp, 32 predicted proteins | sample M180m12015metaG_FD_155453 | JGI IMG/M metagenome (GOLD analysis project Ga0206678, IMG submission 155453) | Ammonia-oxidizing marine archaeal communities from Monterey Bay, California, United States - M1 80m 12015 | ecosystem: Environmental > Aquatic > Marine > Intertidal zone | place: USA... | reverse complement strand
AAAGTAAGCAGCAAATGAAAGAGTTTACTAAAAAATTACAGAAACAGATGGAAGATGCATCAGATTCAGAGCAATTTGAGAGAGCTATAGAAATTAGAGATACACTTCAGAGGCTAGGGAGTATTGATTCAGGAAAAAAGATGGAAGATGCAAAGAAATCAGATGAAGAATATTTTGGTATAAAATTTGGAAAACAAGATGCAATTGTAATGACATTCAGACAAACACATGGAGTAATTAGAGATAGTGAGAAATTTTCATTTGATTTAATCGGAGATAATAATTTTACAAATTTCTTATACCAATATTATACGACACACCAAATTCCAAAAACGATTGTTACAAGTGAAGAAATTAATGAAAAAGAATCACTCACAAAAGCACTAACAGATAGAGCCAGATTTCCTGTAAAAATCATTCTTGGGAATAAAGGAAAACGAAAAGAGATGATAGGATTGATACTTCGAAATATCGAACTAATACAAAATAAAAATGCAGACCCAGGATTAGTAGAATTAAGAGAAATTCTCAAACTGCCTACAATCCCACGCATAATCGAATGCTTCGACATATCGAATCACGGAGATGAATATGCGGTTGGTTCCATGGCAAGATTTGTGGATGCAAAACCTGACAAATCAGGATATAGAAAATTCAAAATTAAGACAGTTGCCGGTAGAGATGATTTTGCGATGATTAACGAAATTGTAGGAAGAAGATACTGGCGATTGAAAAAAGAAAAAAGTGAATTTCCAGATTTGATTTTAATAGATGGTGGAAAAGGTCAGCTAAGTGCTGCAATGTCAGCCCTAAAGGAGGTAGATGTAGAAATTCCATGTATATCACTTGCAAAAGAAAATGAAGAAATTTTTGTCCCAAAGAAAACAAGAACCATAGTCATACCAAAAAATAAGGATTCAATAAAGATTTTACAGCATGCAAGAGATGAGACACATAGATTTGGCGTTGCATATAATAGAAGTTTAAGAAAGTTTGATTAACAGAAAGTATCTAGAGATGATTCACGTAGAGGTTGTGCAGAAAATCCAAGTTTGTTTAAATCCATAGCAAATTCATCAACAAATCCATGAATTGTATAAATTTTTTCAGCACCAGATTGAGTTACAAGTTCAATTAATTCATTATAATCACAATGATCACTTAAGGGAATAGAATAATCAGTTCCTCTGGAAAAACCAAATTTTTTAGAATTTGCCCAACCACTAAAACCAATTGTTATCGCATCATATTTTGATTTCATATTTTTGATAAAATTATTTTTGGCACTCATCATAGGAGCAATCATAACCCATGGTTTTTTATCTAAAAGCCCCTCGGATTCAGCTTGAGTATGACCTATGGAATATTTTAGGGGCACTCCCATTGAGCGATGTAGATCATTCATTTTTTTTACAGAATCATGATAATATATTGGATCCCAATCACCAAATAATTGAGAAAGTGTTTGTGCTTTTCCCAATTCATATCCTAAAAGAATAACGGGTTTTCCTTTAGAATACAAATTAGCAATTATCTCATTTACTTGTTTTACAATTTCAGTTACAGAAGGTAAAATGAATTCAGGTAAACCGAAAGTACATTCAGTGATTAGAGTTTTACATTTTGGAACTTTTGCACCTTTTAGAAAACCACGGTCACGAGTTGAAATATCACCAGTGTAAAAAATATCATCGAATAATAATCCCTTAGAGCCAAAAATATGACCGCTATCTACAAGAGTGAAATTATCAATGACATCAGTAGAATTTTTGAGGGTAAATCCTCGTAATGCAGCGATTTTATTAGTTTCAATAGACGAGAGAATAGTTCCATCACCTCCATTTGGAAGATGGTCTATGTGAGCGTGTGAAACAAAATGTACACCTTCATTTTGTATTTTTTTGGGATCTAGATACACAGTTGAACTTGAATTAAGACATTCAATTCCATTTTTTGTTAATCTGACATTTCTCATACAGTATATCATACAGTTTTGATTATAAATTGCAAGTTTGATCGAATGTTAACTAACACAGCGTTTAATTTATTCTACAGATAAAATCAGGTGTTGAAAAATCTAGGAATTTTGATTTCAGGAAGAGGTAGTAATATGGAATCAATCCTTATGGCGATAAAAAAACAGAAAATTCCAATTAACCCAGCAATAGTTATTTCAAACAAACCAAGTGCAAAAGGATTAGCAGTTGCAAAGAAAATGGGAATTCAAACAGTAGTAATTGATAGTTCAAAATACAAAGGAAAGAGATTGCAGTTTGATAGAGAAATCATTTCTACGTTAAGAAAATACAAAGTAACACCTGCAAACGGACTAGTTTGCCTAGCAGGATTCATGAGGATTATTAGCCCACAGTTCATTAAAGAATATAAAAATAAAATTTTAAACATTCATCCTGCACTTCTTCCATCATTTCCAGGATTAGATGCACAAAAACAGGCAATAGAATTTGGAGCAAAATATTCAGGATGTACAGTTCATTTTGTAGATGAAGGTGTTGACACAGGTCCAATAATCATACAAGAAATTGTTAAGGTTAGTAGTAATGATACAGAAAAAACATTGAAGAAGAAAATTCTTACTAAAGAACACAAAATTTATCCAAAGGCGGTAGAACTTTTTGCTAAAAAGAAATTATCAATCAAAGGAAGAAAAGTAAAAATTTTAAGTTAAGAGTCAGGACCTCCAAAGAAATACAATACTGTTAGTTTTTTCTTATTTCCAAAGAAGTAATGTTTTGTATCTTTTGGTACAAAAAATGCTTTTCCTTTTTTTAATTTATACTTTTTATTTTTTATTTTTAAAAATCCATCACCATCTAAAACATAATACATTTCATCAGATTCATGTGGAAGTTGTGTATCTTCTTCACCAGGTTTTAAGACTAAAATTCCTGCAGCAAGAGTATTCTTATCAAGGAATGTGTTAAAATATGAATTTCCGTTATTTATTTTTCGAATGTATTTAGTTGTATCATACTCAAATTTCATCTTATTCTGCAACTACTTGAAAGAAATTGCGTTGCGGTGGTTGAGCCATAAATTCGGGTAACTGATTAGCAAATTGTGAATGTTTTGGACTAGAATGCATTTTTTGGAATGATTCCATATCTTGGAATTCAACCATTATTCGATTTCCACCATCTTGTGATTCCAACAATCGTCTTGAAACAAAACCGTCAAATTTTGATAAAGTTTTGTTTGATTCTGTTATCCAAGTCCTAAAATCATCTTTTTTCTCATCTTTGAGAACAATTTCAACAATTGCAACGAACATATCATTGATTTTTCTTAACCAAATAATTTCTTTTCGGTGATTTTCAAGGATTTATTATTAGCTTTGAGAATTAACCATCATTGACAGGAACAAAAATTGATGGTTTAGAAGTTGCAAAGAATATCAAAGACAAAGTTTCAAAAATAACTAGTAACTTGAAATCAAAAGGGATTAATCCATGTCTTGCAACAATTTTAGTTGGAAACAATCCAGCTTCTGCAACTTATGTGAGAAATAAACACAGAGCCTGTGAAGAAGTTGGAATATTAACAAAAGATCATACACCATCAGCAGACATTACACAAGAAGAATTAAACCAATTAATTGAAAAATTAAATGAAGATGAAACAGTTCATGGTATTTTAGTACAACTTCCACTTCCATCACATCTTAGTGAGTTTAATACAACAACGCACATTTCACCAGAAAAAGATGTTGATGGATTAACACCACCAAATGTAGGATTGTTGTCCATAGGAAAAGCAATGTTAGTAGCATGTACACCTTCAGGCATAATTGAAATGTGTAAATATTACAATATTGAATTAGAAGGAAAAAATGTAGCAGTTATCAATAGAAGTAATCTTGTAGGAAAACCACTGTATCATATGTTATTACAAAATAATGCAACTGTAACTACATGCCATTCAAAAACTAAAGATCTAAAGAAAATTTGTTTGGACTCAGACATAATAATAACAGGAGTAGGTAATAGAGAGATTTTCAAGCTTACGCCAGACATGATAAAAAAAGGTGCAGTGGTGATTGATGTTGCAACTACAAGACATGAAGGAAAATTATCAGGCGATGCAGATTACTCAGAAATTATTGAAAAAGCATCATTTGCATCACCAGTGCCAGGAGGTGTAGGACCAATGACAGTTGCCATGCTTTTGAAAAATACTGTAACTGCAGCTGCAATATCAGAGGGAATTGACATCAAATCCTGAAAAAGCTGCTTTACGTAAGCATCTTTTAGAAAAAAGAGATTCAACATCATTTGATTTGATGGGAATTCACAGTGAGAAAATTTTATCAAAATTAATGAAAACAAAAGTAATCTCAGAGGCTGAATCTATTGGCTGCTATTATTCAATAGGAAGTGAGGTACAAACTGTTGAATTAATCACTCGCCTATTAGATGAAAAAAAGAGTGTTTCATTGCCTAGAATATCAAGTAACTCCATGTCATTTAGAATAATTGATGATTTATCAAAATTAGATAAAGGTGAGTTTGACATACCAGAACCAAAAGATAATGCACCAATTCAAGGAAAACATGATGTGATTTTAGTTCCGTGTGTAGGATTGGATAGTGAAGGAAACAGGATTGGATATGGACAAGGATTTTATGATAAATATCTTGAAGGCAATAATACAATTAAGATTGCACTTTCATATTCAAAACAAATTGTCAAATCAATTCCGATTACAGATGAAGATATCAAAATGGATTGGATAATTACAGAAAAAGATGTTATAAAAACATCATAGACTAAAGAGACCTTTTTTTCCTATATCATTTCTTTGATATTTGTTACTCCAATGTATTTTTTTACATGCATCATATGCATTATCAATTGCATCCTGTAAAGTAGAACCTAATGCGGTAACTCCTAAGACACGACCACCGTTAGAAATTATTTTATCATCTTGTTTTTTTGTTCCAGCGTGAAATACAAATGAATTTGATGGAATGTCATTAAATCCAGAAATTATATCGCCAGTGGGATATGATGCAGGGTATCCATTAGACGCTAATACAACACATACAGAATAGTCATTTTTCCATGATATCTCAGGCAATTCATTTAATTTTCCTTCAGATGAAGCACGTAAGTAATCATACAAATCAGAATCAAGACGCATCAAAATTGGCTGGCATTCAGGATCACCCATTCGAACATTATATTCAAGAACGTATGGAGTACCGTCTTTTATCATTATTCCAGCATATAGAAATCCTTTGAAATCAATTCCTTCCTGATGCATTGCATTAATTGTTTTATTAATTATTTTTTCTTGAATTTCAGATGCAAGTTTTTCATTGATTACCGGAGTGGGAGAATATGCACCCATGCCACCAGTGTTTGGACCTTTGTCATTATCAGAAATTCGTTTATGATCTTGACTTGTGGCCATAGGAATTCCTATTTTGCCATCACAAAGTGCAATGTAAGATGCTTCAACTCCATCAATTCTTTCTTCAATTATTATTTTTGAACCTGCATCTCCAAATGATTTTTTTGTTAAGATGGTGTCAATTGCATCATTTGCTTCATCCTTGTTTTGACAAACAATTACTCCTTTTCCCGCAGCAAGCCCATCAGCCTTTATTACAACAGGCTTATCATAGAATTTTACAAAATCTTTTGCGATTTGTGCGTCATCAAATATTTGAAAATCTGCAGTAGGAATAGAATTTCTTTTCATGAATTCTTTTGCCCAAATTTTACTTGATTCTAACTGTGCGGCATTTTGAGTGGGGCCAAATATTGGAAGACCTTTTTCAATAAATGCATCTACAATTCCGGCAGCAAGTGGATCTTCAGGTCCAACAATAGTAAAACAGTTTTTTTCCTGAGCAAATTTTGCCAATCCCTCAATATCATTAACAGATAGTTCAATGTTTTGAGAAGTACCACCATTTCCAGGTGCAGTGTACACTTGATCAATTTTATCAGAAGAAGATAATTTCCAGGACAATGCGTGTTCGCGTCCTCCAGCACCCACAACCAAGACATTAATCAATAATTACTCAACTAGATTCCAGTATATATTCCTCAAAGAGAATTTATAGGAAATGCCTTTTCAAACGATAGATGAAACTTGTAGAAAATTTCGATATTAAACAAATTGAGAAAAATGTGCAAGATGATTTGAAAGATAAAGATATTTCAAAGTTAATTCAAGATGATGAGAATAAAAAAAATGAGATAATGTTTATTGAAGGACCTCCAACAATGAATGGAATACCACATGCAGGACATCTGAGAGGTAGAGTATTCAAAGATCTATGGTATAGATACAATGTTTTAGCAGGAAACAAAGTCATTTTTAATGCAGGATGGGATACACAAGGATTACCGGTAGAATTACAAGCAGAAAAAGAGCTTGGAATTGAAAATGGTAAAAGCGATATTAGATCAACAGAAGATATTGAAAAACTAGTTGCAGAATGTAAAGACATCGTAAAGAAATATCATGCAAAATGGGTAGAGGTTGATAAATTAATTGGCATGTCGTTTAATCAAGACAAGGCATACTGGACATACAAAGATGAATTTATTGAAAAAGAATGGCAGTTAATGAAAAAGGCATATGAAAATGGAATAATGACTGAAGGATTTAGAGTGGTCGCGTATTGTCCAAGCTGCCAAACATCATTAAGTCATTCTGAAGTTAATCAGGGTTATGATATGGTAAAAGATCCATCATTATACTATAAAGTAAAACTTGCACAAGAAGACAAATTTTTGATTGTTTGGACAACAATGCCATTTACACTTGTAACAGATGCAATGGTAGGAGTTAATCCAAAAGAAGAATATGTAGAAGTTCATGTAGAAAATGAAACATGGATTGTAGGGAAAACACGTTTAGAAGAATTCATGACCGAAGTAAAAATCGAAGATTATAAAATTGAAAAAATATTTTTGGGAACAGAGATGGAAGGTAAAAAATACATACATCCACTATTAGATGAGATACCAAAACTTGCAGAAATTGCAAAACAAGATAATTATCATGTTACAGTAGCAGAAAACTTTGTCGATATTAATGCAGGAAGTGGCTTAGTCCACCTATCTCCAGCAAATGGAGAAGAAGATAACAATATTGCAATGAAGCGAGGAGTAACAATTTTCTGTCCAATTGATGATGAAGTGAAATTTACAGAAGAAGCTGGAAAGTATGCAGGACTTTTTGTTAGAGATGCAGACGAAAAACTAGTTCAGGCGATAAAAGATAGAAACGCACTAGTAAAAATTGGAAAGATTAAGCACAAATATCCATTATGTTGGCGTTGTAATCACGGATTAGTATGGCTTGCACGTCGAGAATATTTCTATATGCTTGATAAGCTTGGAGACAAAGCTATCAAAGCAGCAGAAGATGTAGAATACTTTTTTGATCAACCAAAAAATAGATTCTTGGAAATTATTAAAGAAAAACATCCATGGTGCATATCACGAGAAAGATTTTGGGGATGCCCAATACCAATTTGGAAATGTGATGAGTGTGGGAATATGGAGAGATTATTTTCAAGAAAAGAAATTGTTGAATCTGCAATAGAATTACCAGATGGTGAGAACTTTGAATTACATAGGCCATGGATTGATAAAATTAAAGTAAAGTGTAAGAAATGTGATGCAACAATGCAGAGAGAGGAATTTGTTCTTGATACATGGCACAATAGCGGTTCTGCCCCAATTGCATCTTTAGATGAATCCACATACAAAGAAAAAATTCCAGCACCATTTTTTACAGAGGGTATTGATCAAACTAGAGGATGGGCATACACACTTTTGATTGAAAATGTAATATACAACAACGCACCAATTTCACCTTACAAATCATTTTTGTTTCAAGGACATGTCTTAGATGAAAATGGAAATAAAATGAGCAAGAGTAAAGGAAATGTGTTAGAAGCAAAAGAACTTTTAGAAAAATATCCAGTAGATCTTGTACGATTTTATTTTATGTGGAAAGCAAGTCCAATTGAACCACTAAACTTTAGCACCAAGGAGTTAATGTCAAGACCATATCAAGTAATCAGTACACTATATCACTTGCATACATTTTTCAAACAAAATAGCGAATATGATAAATTCAATTTAGAGGAATCTACAATAGAATGGGCAAAGAAAAAAGAATTACTAACACCTCCAGATGTATGGTTACTATCAAAGCTACAAAGAATGATAGAACGAACTACTGAAACAAACAATTCATGTAGATTTCATGAATCTGCAAAATCAATTGAAGATTTTTTGATAAATTCTCTTAGTCAGATCTACATTCCAATTATTAAATCAGAATTATGGGACGAGGATGATTCAAAACAAGATAGACGATTTACGATTTATGCAATTCTTGCCAAAACTTTGAAAACAATTAACATATTGATTCATCCATTTGCACCATTTACATCTCAATATCTGTATAGAACAATATTTCCTGCAAAAGAAAATATTTTACTTGAATCATGGCCTAAAGTTGATTCATCTCTGATTGATGAAAAAGTTGAAACATCATTTGATTTGTTAAAAGAAACAGTTTCTGTAACATCTGCTGCAAGAATGAAAGGTAAGCTAAAGAGAAGATGGCCATTAAATCAAGCTTTAATTTGTTTAAACAAAGGTGAGAAACAAGTCTTAGAGTCACTTTCAGAACTTGTAAAATCACAAATGAACATACAAAATTATAAAATTTTTGAGATTGATAACTTTGAAGGAATAGAGCAATATCTAGAATTAAAACAAAACGGATTACCAGTTGTGCCTAAAATAGAATTAGAAAGAAGTGCAATAGGTCCAAAAGCAAAACAAGACATGGGAAAACTATTGAAAATGTTTGCAGAAGCAGATCCAGAATTAATCATTAATGAATTAAAAAATAATGAAAAATATACATTTCAAATTGGCGATAACTCAGTCGTATTAGATAAACAAGATTTCATAGTAGATTTTGAGGTTAATAAAAAATATCAATTTGCAAAAAGACAAAATCTAATTGTCATTATATCATTAGAAAGAGATAACGAAATGATGGCAAAAGGATTGATTAAAGATTTGGCAAGACGTATTCAAACTTTGAGAAAAGAAAAGGGATTCAACCCTACAGATATTTTAGAGAAAGCATCAATATTAGAATTAGATCAAGACTCACTTGATTTGATTAAAGATAAGACAGAAGATATTGCATTTCTGGTTAGAGTCAAAAATGTAGATTTCACAGAATCGTGCAAAAATTATAAAAATGATGATATTGACGGTCTAAAGATTAGGATCGCAGTAGAGTGAATTTACTAAAGGTTGACTATTAATCAAGTTAACAAATACCTACGTGGCTTAAGTACTAAAATCGCCATAATAAGACATGGTAAAGCAGATCAGTCTTGATACATGGTCAATACACCATTTGCAAGAATTAATGGTAAAGGCTACAAATTTCATAAGTCAAACTAACACACCAATTATTTTGTACAGAGAAACACTAGAAGAAAAAGAGGATGTTTTTGAAGAAATTGTATGTACCTTAACTCAAGAACATGTTATCGAACAGGTAATTGTTTCAGGAGGAATGGTGATTCCAGAGATTAAACAACAGATTGTATTTTCTACAGAGGAATTTCCAAACAGACTGTTAAAAAAGAGTAAAGACCTTTTTGGACAAGTAGTAGATTTGTTAGAAGATCAATTTGAATAGCTATTGGAATATAAAGTCCAGTTTTAGATAAAATTCATGCGACTTTTAGAATACCAAGCAAAGGAACTTTTCAAAGAATTTGGCATTAAAACCCCACCGAGTATTTCCTCAAAAGACATTGAAAAAGGACGAAAAGATGCTAAGGAATTAGGATATCCATTTGTTATCAAAGTTCAGATACCTGTAGGCGGAAGAGGAAAAGCAGGAGGAATTCAAAAATGTAACAGCGATGATGAATTTGAACTAAAGTATCCTCAACTACTGAACATGTCAATTAAAGGTGAGAAGACACGTGCAATTTTACTTGAAAAAATGGCAGATATTGAAAAAGAATTGTATCTATCACTGTTTCTAAACAGAAGTAAAAGATGCTATACAATCATAGCTTCATCAGAGGGAGGAATTGAAATTGAATCAGTCAAGAATCAAACAATTCGTGAAGTTGGATTAGGAGATGTAGACGCTCAAACAGCAAAAGAGGTGGCAGACGAGATTGGATTGAAAGATTCACAAAAAGACCAATTTGTAGAAATGTTACAAAAATTATCAAAATTAACTATTGAAAAAGAAGCAGAACTAGCAGAAATCAACCCACTTGCAATTTTAAAAGATGGGACACTAGTGGCTTTAGATGGAAAAATAATGACTGATGATAATTCAAATTTTAGACATAATGAATTGCAACAATATCAAGAAAAATCAGAATTAGAAGAACAAGCAGAAAAAAGTGGTTTTTCACTTGTTGAGCTTGAAGGAAATATAGCAGTAATCGGAAATGGTGCAGGATTAGTAATGTCAACGTTCGATCTTGTTACAGACAACGGCGGAAAGCCAGCAACATTTCTTGATGTCGGCGGAGGTGCAACAACAGAATCAGTATACGAAGCATTAACCTTGATTAGTAAAATGAAAAGAGTTAAAGGAATTTTAGTCAATCTTTATGGAGGAATTGTTAAAACAACAACGGTTGCGGAAGCATTCATTCAAGCATATGATAATAATTTAATTGACATACCAGTCTTTGCAAGACTAATGGGTACAAAATCAGATGAAGCAAAAGAAATGCTAAAAGATACAAAAACCAAAATGTTTGATTCAATTGAAGAAGCAATTAATGGAGTAGTAATGGAGACAAACAAATGACAGACATTTATGAAATTCTTCGTGGACAAAAAAATGCAGAAGGCAATTATCAGAAAAAGTCAGTAATTGTTCAAGGAATTACCGGTAAGTATGGATCAACACATACAAAATTAATGTTAGAGTATGGTACAAATATTGTTGCAGGAGTTACACCAGGAAAAGGTGGACAAAGGTTTGAGGATAAAATTCCAATTTATGAAACTGTTAAAGAAGCAGTAGAGGCAACAGGAGCAGAAATTTCAATAGTTTTTGTTCCAGCAAAATTTTTCTTAGGAGCAGCAAAAGATGCTTTAGAATCAGGAATTAAACTACTAGTTGCAATTCCAGAACATGTACCGATTAGAGATACCATGAAGGCAATTGAATTAGCAAAGAAAAAAGATGCAATAATGATTGGACCTAATACTCCAGGCGTGATTGTTCCAGGATTAATCAAAGTAGGAATTATGCCTGCCACACCATTTTCATCTGGAAAAGTTGCAGTATTATCAAAAAGTGGCACATTACTTTATGAAATTTCTAATAATTTAACCAGTGCAGGTTTTGGACAAAATATCACAATAGGTATCGGAGGGGACCCAGTTAACGGAACAAGAATGATTGATGCATTTGATATGATAAAAGATGATCCTGAACTTGAAGCTATGGTAGTAGTAGGAGAAATTGGCGGAGATTCGGAGGAAATTTTAGCTCAACACATAATCGATACAGGATTTAAGAAACCAATTGTCGGATATATTGCAGGACGCCAAGCACCAAAAGAAAAGCGTATGGGACATGCAGGAGCCATAGTAATGGGAAATTATGGATCTGCAGAATCAAAAATATCCATGTTTGCAAAGGCAAACATTCCAGTTGCTAAAAGACCAGGCGAGGTTGCAGTGCTCCTAGCTGGAAAAATGAATAGCTAATAGAATAAATAACAGATTTTCGAAGAATTACTATGCCAGTTGCAGATCCCCTAAAGAAACAGATTGCACAAAAAGCAAGACTTCATATGAAAATTTGTATTTCATGCGGAGCAAGATTAGATATGAGTGCTACAAGATGCAGAAAGTGTAGAAGTACTCAACTAAGATTGAAAAACCGATCACTAGGAATTAAAAAATAATTATTTTTTCTTAAACAAACCAGACAATTTGGATGTCCAATTAGAGGGAATCATGCCACTACTTTCTTCCAATTTATCGAGAAATTCATATGTCATATCTTGTCCACCAAATCCAATTAATTTTTTAGTTTTAAGATCATCTAGAAAAAATTCCTTTCCATTTTCAAGTTTTAATATTGCATCATCACTAATATCAAATCCAGAACCTTTATCATAGAAACGGATTATACCCCCTTCCTTTAACTCAAAAAATACATCATAGCTAACCTTGGAACCAAAAACAAAGATTTTTTTTCCCGTTACAATTACATTATCAACAAGATTAAGAACTAAAACTTCTTCAGCATCTAACGAAACAGTTTCACGAATATCACCTGCAATAATTTTTCCATTTGGAGCTTCCAATTTTGTAAAATATTCTTTTGTTAAAGACATACCAACACGACCAGTTGGATGAGGGACCTGTTGCCGTATTCCATTAACATTACCACAAATAATATCACCATTATCCACTATGATATGAGAGCCATTTTCAATGTTGTAACCATTTTCTAACGGCTCCATTAACTTGAAGGTCCCATTAGTAAGATGAATTAGAGTTTTTGAATCATCGTTATCTGAAAAATATGGACTTGTCATACTCCCCCACATGAACACATGATTTGCATAGAAAATTTTTCCAGCCCAAAATTTTCCTTTGAGTGATAAAGCACCAGTAGATTTTCTTTCAAGTTCTATTTGTCCTAATTCATTTGAACCAAATAATCTAATTCCAGTTGCGTTAGTTCTACTTAATGCATTAATCCATTCTTGTGCAACTTTGATTTCATGTGCAACATCATTAGATAATAATGTGTTATGACGAAGGCGTTCTTCTTCATCTGTCCCCCAAAAGAATTTTGATTTACGTTTTTTCTCATCAAGGGAATCAGGAAATTTTTTCCCTAGTTTGAGATCCTCAAATGCTTGTTTAATTTTGATGAATTCTTCATCATGCCCCCCTCTATCTGCATGATGTGTTAATGCAAGAGTTCTAAATGCACTACGAATTTCATTTCGGGATGCATCTTCCGACACACCTAAAATTTCATAATTGTTTTTTACCATAATAATCCATACAGCGCTTAGAATATCTATAAGTTGTGTGATATGAAAACTAGTTTTCCCGTTGTTTTAATCGTCTTTCCATACGAAGTTTTCCTTCATCAAAACGTTTTTGATCTTCAGTATTGTCAATACGTAATGTTGGAACAGGAGTTGGTTTTCCGTTATCATCTAATGCAACAAAGGTTACAAATGCATTACCAGTAAGCACACGTGTTCCTTTTGAAATATCTTCAGCCTCAACATTTACTTCAATTTCCATAGATGATTTTTGAACATAATTTACACGTGCATTTACAAATAGGACATTCCCAACAAATACAGGCTTTAAGAAATTTATCTTATCCATACTAACAGTTACCGCGTTTGTTTGACTATAGCGTTGTGCGACAATTCCTGCAACCATATCGATATGCTTTAAGATTGCACCACCAAAAACATTCCCTGCAGGATTTGCATCAGAAGGAAACATTCTGATGATTACTTCAGCTTTCGAATCATTAGGAGTTTTTTCCATTTTAATTTTATAGAAATAGTTATGATTAAAGGTTATTTTTCTAAGCTAGAACTAATTTTAGCCATAAATCAGACAGTGTTCACAATCACAACTCGGCTCTTCTTTTGATTTGAAAAGACACTTTTTGTGTTGCCCTGCCTGACATTGAACACAAATTTTTTCTAAATTATCTACACTAGTGTATTTTTTTGATTGATCAAAGCCAAACCCTCCATCTTGTGGACCCACCATAAGAAATCTATTACAAACTACTATTTAGATTACTTGTACACCATTCCAAAAAGCAACCATTCCTTTAATTTTTTCAGCCTCATTACTAGGAACAGGATAATACCATGCACAATCAATGTTTGTTTTTCCATTTACAGTAACAGAATAGTAACTTGCCATACCTTTCCATGGACATGAAGTACTCGTATTAGTTTTTTTGAAAAATTCATTTTTTATTGAATCATCTGGAAAATAGTGATTTCCCTCAACTACAACAGTATCATTACTTTCCGCAATTACAACGTCATTCCATATAGCCTTCATTACTTTTACAAGATTTTTAGATAATTTATGGATATATATCTAAAAGACATACTTGTTTATGATTAAAGCTACTAAAAAATAAAAGTATGTCAAATGAAGATCTGTTATGACAAATATGATGCGAGCCATGGTTCTTTCAGAATGTAAAAAAATTGAAGAGAAACCACTAAAATTGACAAATATTGAAAGACATTCGATATCGAATCTTGATGAAGTATTAATCAAAATTGAAGCATGTGGAGTATGTCATTCCCAACTTCATGGTATAGAGGGAGATTGGCAAGAAATAGGAATCCCCCCATCATTTCCTACAGTGCCAGGACATGAAGTAGTTGGAAAAATTATTGAAATTGGAAATAAAGTTACAAAATTTAGAATTGGGGATAGAGTCGGAATAACGCCACTTCTAAAATCATGTATGAATTGTTCATATTGTAATGAAGGAAAAGAATACCTTTGTGAAGATAACGAAATAACTGGTGAAACGTTACGTGGTGGATATACAGAATTCATTAATGTATCAGAGAATTTTTTAACTAAAGTTCCAGACAGTATGTCATCAGAGTATGCAGCACCATTATTTTGTCCAGGAATAACTGCATACAAAGCAGTAAAAGCAGCAGAACCACAAAAAAATAAAAAAATAGCAATTTTTGGAATTGGCGGAGTAGGACATATGGCAATACAGTTTGCGAAAGTTGAAGGATGCGAGGTAACTGGAATATCAAGAAAGAAAGAACATCTAGATGTTGCAGAAAAACTTGGTGCACACAAAGTATTCCAATTTATAGAATCACAAGAGAGATTTCTAAATGAGGTTAAAGAGGATTATGGGTTATTTGATGCAGCAATTGTTTTTGCACCATCAGATACTGTCACAGATACTGCTATAAAATCAGTAAAAAAAGGGGGAACGGTAATAATTGCCACAGTAGGTAAAATTCCAAATTTCTTAGCATTTGAAGAAAAAACAGTTAGAGGAACATTAATTGGATCTATGAAAGATATGGAAGAAGTGATAAAAATTGCACAGAAGAATAATTTCAAAGTTGTAACAGAGACATTTCCATTAGAGCAAGCCAATGAAGTACTTGAGAAATTGAAGAATTCAGATATAGAAGCACGTGCAGTTCTAATTCCTTAAATTACCAAGAATTTTTTTACAATTATGATTTGTAGACGTTGCCATCATACTGATGAGATTCATAAAACCACTACTACGACAGAATCAATATTAAGAAGAGGATCATGCCAAATTCCAGATTGTACTTGTAATCAATTTTTAGATGCATTTGAAGAGATTGATGATGAACAACTTTAGTGATATATAGGAAAAAGAGGTTTCAGAATTATGGATAAACACGCACCAAAAGAAGAAATGGTAAAAGATTTGGAAAATATCTTGGCAAAAATCAATGCCTTAGAAGTTACTGCAAAAGATGAGGAAGCAAAGGCTAATGTTAAAATTTTAAGAAAACTGACAGAAGGACAAATTCATTCAATTAATGAGTTTGATCACTTAAAAAAGGCAATTGATCTTCTTACAATGCAATTATTTGATGTAAAAAACCAGATTAATTCAAAATAATCATTCAATCTGACATAACGGACGATATTTTGATACAATTTTTTCTACAATTCTTTTTCTTTCTGGTTCTTCAGATTCCCATAGAGGTAAAATGGAGAGATGTATATTGTCTTCACTGCCCGCATGTTGAACCCAGCACTTGAAATTATCATTTTGTGTAAAGAAATCATTTTGATCTGTTTTATCAGATTCACCTACATAAAGCGGGATAAAACCAGATTTATCTTGATTGAATATTATGTAAATCACTTTATCCATAGGAGGTCCCCATTCAGAGATCTTAATTGGTCCAAGAAATTCATAATGAAGAATTTGAATTGTCACATACAAAATTAAGAAGTCTCAAGTTTTAAATTTGCCTAATTTTGCCTCAAAGTAAATGTCAGAAATGCAAAATCCGCACAATTATAGAAAAGTTGGATATTCAATGATATTAGTTGCTGCATCTTTAGCAGTAATTGGATTAGTTCAAGTAGGAATTGGGGAGGATGTTCTTTTTTCAGATTCAATGCAAAGAGACAAGACTGCATTCTTTGAGATGTGTAAAGCAGGAAATTATCTAGGGGAAGGATGTGAAATTTTTGATAAAAAAGGAAACACATTGTATGAAATTCCTAGAATGACATTAGAAGATACAGAAGAAACATCTACAATGGTTATGGAGGAGTCGGTTATGGAAGTACCTGCAATATCAACAGAGATTGTATCAATTCCAAGTGGGGCAGGTGCACCTGGATGTGAAGAAACAAACGAATGTTACATACCTGCAGAACTAACAATTTCAGCAGGTACAACAGTGATTTGGGATAATACAGACAATGCAGCACATCTTGCAACAAGCGGAACTCCAGATGGAGGACCGGATGGAGCTTTTGATTCAGGAATGATCATGGCAGGAGCCACATTTGAACAAGAATTTTCAGATAAAGGCGAATTTGTATATTATTGTCTTGTTCATCCTTGGATGGTTGGAACAGTAACAGTTGAATAATTATTTGCCATTCATATAATCTTCCCAATTATTAAGATTAGAAGTTAGACGATTCATTTGATACATTGCACCACCAATAATTCCAGCATGATAACATGTGTATAGATAGATTTGGGAATTAGTAGGATCATTTTGTGTGAGACTCATACTTATCATTGAGAAAAAAACAAAGGTTCCACAAAATGTAATAATTTTACCAATCATTCCACCATTTAATCCAACAATTCTTCTTGTTGCTGCAGCCATGATTGTAATACTTGATACAATTAAGAATGTAGCACCCCCATTTGCAGTAACCATATCAGTAACCCAAGGAATTATTCCATCATCCATCATAGTCAAATCTGACATCATTGCACCACCGTGTAATGCAAAATTTACAGAGCTAAACAAACCGCCAATTACTAAAAAGAAAAGAAATAGTTTCATAATTTTTCGTTTTAGTGCACTTCTAGTTTCAGATGGCTGTAGTGCTCTTTCAGATATTCTTAAACCATATAAAAATCCAATTCCAAATGCAGGAATAAATAAAATATTGATGATGTATGGATGTTCAAGAATTAATTCAGCATAATACGTATTTAGTAAAAATGCCATCAATAATGCAATTCCTGCAGCACTTCCAAAAACAATCAAATTTGAATATTTGAAGATTTTAGGTACATTTTCATCAGAGCTATTCCAACTATACACAGAAAATTCTTTTGGAATTTGGATTAAAAAACCGAGTAAAAATTGATTTACCTAACGAATCAATTCTTTTCAATTTGTTCCTAACAAATCATCATTTACAATGAACATCGCATTTTTATTTTAACTAAAAGAACTTTACATAATGAGATCATTATCAATTGTAATTCCAGGAATAATTCTTGCGATATTTGGAATAATATTTAATTTTCAAGGACAGGGGATTGTAGGGCCCGAAACTTCATTCATGTATGAAAATCAAGAATGGGTAGACAATGGGATATTTATCAGCATGATAGGAGTGATTTTGATCTTAATTGGATATATTGTGGAAAAGAAAAAGTTAACTTAGTAATTTTTTTCAAAATATTTTTGATGATATTCTTCAGCCCGATAAAATGTTGAAACAGATTTTATCTCAGTGACAATATCATTTCCAAATGTCTTTTGTGCAAAAGGATTTAATTTTTCTTTAACATCTTTTGCGGCTTGTTCTTGTTCAGGATTATGACAAAATATTGCAGAACGGTATTGAATACCAATGTCAGGACCTTGTCTATTAGGAGTAGTTGGATTATGATTTTCAAAAAATACCTTTACTAAATCAGAATATGAAATTTCAACAGGATCAAATTCAACTTGTATAGCTTCAGCATGGCCTGTTTTATCAGTACAAACGTCTTCGTATGTAGGATTGTCTGTATGACCACCTGTATATCCCACAGCAGTTGATTTAACGCCATTTGTTTTAGAAAATACTTCTTCAACATGCCAAAAACATCCTGCAGCAAAAGTAGCTTTTTCCATATTAATAATTTGTTAGATTAATAAAAAAAGCTTTCAAAATTTAAAAACCACAGACTAAAGGATTCTTAGGCTTTATAATTTCCCTCAACATAATAGTTGCATATGAGCCACGAGATAATTGGAATTTTACTAGATTTTCATTTATACCAAAATTTAAATAATTTATTGATGCATTTCGAAATCCACCTTCAATAGAAATTTCTTGAAAATCTTTAATGAAAAAATCCTTTGGGGAAAGCAATTCATCTTCAAGAATTTTTTTAATATAATAATCAAATCTTGATTTCTTGTAATATGAATGACCAACTAGAGGTATAGCAAGTTTTTGAGTTGGTTCATTTTCAAATTTACCAAGTATAGAATTTTTATCAAAACATACATCATCAATAATCGGTAAAAATAATTCTTCTTCAAATTCATATGCAAGACTCAATGTTTTATTGAACAAAAATGACTGATACGCTTGAATGTAAAATCTGCGTAATGCCAAAGGAATTGAACGTATCGCATGTTTTGGATCATTGTCTTTTGATAGTTGTTTTAGTAAATTTCTTTCAATGTCCATCGAATATGGTAGTAGTTTAATTAGTTCAGAGTAAGATTTGCGTTCAGAAATTAAGTTCCTTATCTCATTATTTTTTTCTGAATCATATTTTGATGAAAAGTTTAGTAGATATTCAAGAGCCTCTTCATAATTGCCTTTGACAATTGATTTACCAATCAAATGAGTTATTGGTCGTTTTGAACCAAATCTTTGATAACCAAAAAAATTCAGAATTTTTTCATCATTAGTAAATGAGGGCAATGATTCAGTCAAGTCAGATATTTGAATTTCAAAATAATTTCCTAACATATCTTTTTTGGATATTGGGTTTTTTACAAAACCAAGTCTTTGAGCAGAATATTTTTTTCCATTATACTCTTCTAGCGAGTTTATTTTTTTGTAAGTGTAAACAAATTGTTCTGTTTGTGCATGAGCATCTTTCAAACCAAGTGATTTCAAGACAAGCCCATATCGTTTTTCAATATCGATCAATGCATGATTTGTATCAATTCCAGATTTTTTTAACAAGTAAACAGCATGTCCGTCTAAATTATCAAATGAATCAATAGCTTTTTCAGATAAAACTTCCTTTACCATGAAATCGTTTTCAGTTTGTTTGATTTTTCCAGAAATTGATGGAGATTTTGTGGTATAAACAGAGATTCCTATATCTTTGTCAATTTGTGGAATCACGGTTGAATTGTGACATCAACGTATTTTGATACGTTTACTTCAGAATTAAAGACTCCTAAAAGTAATTTGTAATCCCCAGATAATGCAATTTCACTTGCAGTAATAGAAACAATAATTTCATTAGAATTATTGAAGTCATGTGAAATTAAAAGATCAGATGATTTTGTAACAATAGATGCAGTATGAGCAGAATTGAAGTTAATATCTCCAACATTGGATGATATCGGATTAATACTCAAAGAAATTGTTTTGGTTTCGCCTTTTTTGAGAGTGATTGAATTAGTATCAGTTTTTACTGAAAATGGAAGAGGTTTTTTGGTGTCAATAACGCCAATTTTATTTTCTGCCCATTCTGTAAACCAAATGCTATCATCAGTGACATCAAAACCAAAAATTTGTGCAACACCACAATTTGATTTAGATTTATCTTCACAGTCAGCCCAATTAGGGTTTTTAGATGGAACCATGTATTCTACTAGTCGTTCATTATCAATATCAAAGACTGCAAGTTGATTAGATGTCTGTTCATTAAAGAACAAATTTCCATTCATATCTGTTTGAGACCAATAAGGTCTAGAAATTGGGGATTTTATTACTCCAGTTGCATTTCCGTATGTAGATAACTGAGGCTTGGAAGTAACAAATTTTGTAAATGTTTGATCATTAGGATTAAATTTGAAAAAGAAACTGCTTGAAGTATCTACAATCCAAACATTATCATTTTCATCTATTGACAATCCATTTGCAGTGTTAAGATCCTGTGGAAAATCATAAACATCAAAATAATTTTCTAAAGGAATATCAACTCCAGTACCTGCCAAATAGGAATCTTGTTTATACTGTTCAATATTAAATTTTAACAGTAACCCAGTAGTTTCTGGAACCCAATTTGTATACCATAGATTATTTTGAGAATCAACTCCAAAATCACCCGTGAAAGAATTTGGGATTGGGGCTACAACACTAGAATATGTTATTTCATCAGTATTTTGTGTTAAATCAAGAAATGTAATTTTACTTCCAGTAAAATCATTTACAATAATATTTGAACCATGAATAGTAAGTTTTTGTGGTAATGAGCCTTCTTCAGAAACAGGATATGATACTGCATCATATACTTCATCAATTGTATCGAATCGCCAAATACTATCAAAACTACCATCAGTATACCACATTTTTCCATCAGGAGAATAATCCATACCCCATGACATTGTTCTTGCACCTTCAGGCCACAAATCATTTTCAAACTCGGTAAATATTTCGGAGACAGGGTTGAATTTTGCAATTTGGCCAGTATTTGATTCAACAAACCATACATTTCCATCTGGAGCGACTTTGATTGCTAAAGGTTGTGTACAAACAGTTGGAATTTGATATTCTTTGACATAAGAGGTAGATTTTGGATCACCAGTTCCACAAAAAGTAGCACGTTGATCATCAGGAAAATTATCCATCGGAGTATTTGTGATTGTTATACCTTGTTCGTCCATAGCAACTTCTTCTTCAGTCATTGTTGCAGGTGGAGGAGGTAAAGCAAATAGTACAGTCGATGTTAATAGAATTCCACCCAAAAATGCGAATGCAAGATATCCTTTTGTTTTTTGCTTCACAATTTTTCAAAATTAGAGCTTGTTATATCTCATTCTTAAAGTAAGGATAATTCCCCTGTAACTTTGTCAATTAGATTTTCAGGAGCAGGTCCAACAGATATGCAAGTTGTAGTTCCAGGTGCAATTTGCGTATGGCCAGCATCTGTAATTTCAGACCATGGAAGTCCTAACTCAATAGCACCTTTTTTGACTTCATCTAATTCTTTTATTCCAGAAACTTTGACAACAACTTTTTCTTGTCCTGACCACCAAGTTTGAAACCATTCTGGATGTGATTTTCTAACATGTTCTGCACCCATGACACATGCATGTCCTACTTGTGCGGCAATCTTACCTTTTCCCATTCCAAGATCAGTTCTAACTGCAATTACTTGTTTAATATCAGTCATATGGAATAATTATTCAAGTTGGTGTTAAACGTTACAATTCAAATACCAAATAAAAATACAAAGCATACATGTATGATGTAGTAATTGCAGGAGGGAGTATTTCAGGTCTATTAGCAGCAAGAGAGATTGCAAAGAAGGGTCATTCAGTTTTAGTTTTAGAAGAAGGGTTTGAGGTTGGAAGCCCAGAACATTGTGGCGGATTAGTTAGTAAAAATGCATTAAAGGAATTAGATATAGAACCATCACAAAAAACATTTGATAGTGAAATAGAATGCGCAAAGATTTTTTCTCCAAAAGGAAAAGAAATTACAATTAATTCAAAAAAACAACAAATAATTGTTATAAACCGAAGAGAATTAGATAAACAAGCTGCAAGACAAGCGAGAGATAGCGGTGCAGAAATTTCTGTTAAGACGAGTTTTCAAGAAAAAATTAACAACGGAGTAAGAACATCAAATGGAGACATAGAATGTAAATTCTTTGTAGATTGTAGAGGAGTTTCAAGATTAGTCAGCAAAGATAGAGATGGAATTTTACTAACAGCACAATATGAAGTGTATGCAGACTGGATTAAAAAAGGACAGGTGGAAGTGTATTTTGATCAAGAAAAATATCCAGAGTTTTTTGCATGGGTAATTCCTTCTGGAGAAGGAGTTGGTAAAATAGGAGTTTCAGGGAAAGGGATCAATACAACATCTAGAATAGATGAATTTCTAAAATCAAAAGGTAATTTTTCCACGATAAGAAAAATATTTGCGCCAATTTGGATAAAAGGACCAATAAAAAATTTTATTGAAGGGGATACAATAATTGTCGGAGATGCAGCAGGTCAAGCAAAACCTACAACTGCGGGAGGTATTTTTTCATGTGGAATGGCAGGAATTATGGCAGGTAAAGCAATTTCAGAAGCAATAGAAACAGGGAATCCGTCATTATTAATTAATTATGAGAAACAATGGAAAGAGAAATTTGGAAGAGAATTTGAGAAGCAAAATCTTGCTAGAAAAATACTTGTGAGGTTAGATAATGATACAATAAATAAATTGTTTAATTCCATTACACCAGAAATTGAAGAAGACATTTCTAACAAGGAAGATTTTGATTTTCATACGAGTTCAATTCTCAGACTACTAGGAATGAAAGGTTCTTTCAATACAATGCAAGCATTGATTGGAGGAGAAATTAAGAAACTTGTTCAAAGTAAAGCCTAGAATTCCAAGGAAGGTATAAATTCCTAACAGAGGGGGTTCCAATATGTCTTCAAGTATTTCACTACCAGTATGTAATGGATGTAGCAGACACATAATGCCAAGAGACAAAAATGTAAAATTTAATTGTCCAGAATGTAATGCCGAACTAATTTGGAGATGTGGAAGTTGTAGAGAAGCCGCAGCTGCATATTTATGCAAATCATGTGGCTTTTCAGGACCTTAGAAAATGGCCAAACTACTCTTAATTGTAAAAATACTTCCTACAGGAACAGAAATTGATTTGGAAAAATTGGTTGAAGGAATCAAGTCAAGTTTGAAAGATGACATAGAGTTGCGCAGACATACAAAAGAACCATTAGCTTTTGGATTAGAATTTATCAAAGCAGAATTCACATTAGAAGATGCTGAGGGTAAGATGGAATCATTAGAAAATTCTGTTAAATCTGTTGAAGGCGTCAGTGAATTTGAGGTGCTGAATATGAGCCGCATGTCAGTTGATATGAAATAGGAGTTTTAGTTGATTAAAGATGTCGACCCACTACAAATGAGAGTGGGAGAAGCAAAACAAAGAGATATTGGGAAAAAAAGAGCTCGAATCGGTCCAGACGCAATGGATTATCTTCAAGTTACACCAGGGGATGTAATTCAAATTAATGCAAAAAAATCAACTTGCGCAATAGTTTGGCCAACTGATGAAGATGAAAAATATCCAGATACAATAAGAATTGATGGGCAAACAAGGAAAAATTTAGGAGTTGCATTAAGTGACATAGTTGAAATTAATAAAGTAGTAACAAAACCTGGAAAATCAGTTACATTAATGCCAGTAGCAGACCAAGTTACAATTGATAAAGAATTTACGGATTTTGTAAAAAATAGATTGAAAGGATTGCCATTAAGTCAAGGGGATGAAATTTCAGTGATGATTCTTGGAAATGCAATGGACTTTAAAATAGAGAAAATTTCTCCTAAAGGCATAGTACGTATTGAACGTACTACAAATCTAACAATTCTATCAGAGGCATCAGAAGATAAGAAATCTCGTATTACATATGAGGAAGTTGGAGGATTACAAGAAGAAATTAAAGTGATGAGAGAAATAGTAGAATTGCCATTAAGACATCCAGAATTATTTGTGAGATTAGGAATTGAGCCCCATAGTGGAATCCTATTGTATGGACCGCCAGGATGTGGTAAAACATTACTTGCAAAAGTTTTAGCAAGTGAATCTGATGCAAGAATGTATTTAATTAACGGTCCAGAGATTATGAACAAGTATTATGGAGAAACAGAAGCAAAACTTCGAGATATTTTCAAAGAAGCAAAAGAAAAATCACCTAGCATAATTTTCATCGATGAAATTGATGCAATTGCACCAAAAAGAGAAGAGGCATACGGAGATGTTGAAAAGAGGGTCGTAGCACAATTGCTTGCATTGATGGATGGATTAACAGATAGAGGGAATGTCGTGGTGTTAGGTGCAACAAATAGACCAGACAGTGTTGACCCTGCTTTGAGAAGACCAGGTAGATTTGACAGAGAAATGGAAATTTCAGTTCCAAATGCAGATGGAAGATTAGAGGTTATGCAAATCCATACGAGAGGTATGCCAATTGCAGATGATGTGAATTTAAAAAATCTTGCATCAGAATTACATGGTTATACAGGTGCAGATATGAAATCATTGTGTAGAGAAGCAGCAATAAGATCAATTAGAAGATATTTACCAGAAATTGATTTGGAAACAGAAAAAATTCCTACAAAAATTCTACAGTCGATGGAAGTAAAGATAATAGATTTTTACGATGCAATGCATGAAGTAATCCCTACAGCCATGAGAGAGTTCTATGTTGAACGCTCAAAAATTTTCTGGGAAGATGTAGGAGGATTAGAAGAATCAAAACGAATTCTTCAGGATAATTTAATAGTTGCAATGAATGATCCTGAGAAATTTAGTAAAATGGGAATAAAGCCACCAAAAGGCGCATTGTTGTACGGTCCACCAGGATGTGGAAAAACAATTTTGGCGAGAGCATTAGCTACAGAAAGTGGAGGGAATATGATTCTTGTTAGAGGGCCAGAGATATTATCAAAATGGGTAGGAGAATCAGAAAAAGCAATCAGAGAGATCTTCAGAAAAGCGAAAGCGTCATCACCATGTGTAATAATCTTTGATGAATTAGATTCATTGGCAAAAATGAAAAATGGAGAAGAAGGAGGAGGAATTGGCGAGAACATACTTAGTCAAATGTTAACAGAGATGGAAGAAGGAACAACATCAAGAGTTGTAATCATTGGAATAACAAATAGACCAGATTTAATTGATAACTCAATGCTACGAACAGGCAGATTGGACTTGAATGTGTTTGTTAGTCCACCAGATGAAAAAGGTCGTTTAGAAATTATTAAGATATTAACAGACAGAATGCCATTATCAAAAGATGTAGATTTACATGAGATTTCAGTTGCTACACAAAGCTATTCAGGTGCAGATTTAGCATCATTATGTAGAGAAGCAGCAGTTGAAGCAATGCAGAATAACTCAAAAGAAATTTCAAGTAAGAATTTTGCTGCAGGATTAAAAAATATTAGACCATCAATTACAAAAGAAGTTGAAATATGGTACGGGAAGATTAAAGAAGGTGCAACAAACATAATTCCAAGAGAGGCTGACAAAACATTTTACGGTTAGAACAGATATGGCAATTCCAATAAGAAATCATGTATTAGAAGTAATCAAGCAAAAGGAAAACTATACTGATAAAGAATTAGAAAAGGCACTTACAAAAGATGGTACAATAATCACCGAAGGCAAATTTAACAAAGTTCTATTAGATTTAGAAATAATGGGATTGATCAATGTAGCATGGGTAACAAAAGATAACAGAAGAATCCAAGCAGTTACAGAGAAAATTGAAGAGGATGAATACGAAGAGCAAATAAAAGAAACACAAGAAAAAGACTATGAAGCCAGTTTTCCTAACTCTTAAAATCTAAAATGAAAAGCTGCATCTAATGCAACAGCCAAAAATATTATTGTCAGATAAGGTGCAGTAACTTTGTATGCTTTCCATGCAAAATCAGATGTCGGTTCTTTTGTTAATTTGTAATGATACACAAGCATGAGACCTCCAGATGCAGCGGCAATTACAGTGTAAACAAGACCCATTCCAAATGCGTAAAGCATCAAGGAATATGGAAGTAGAATTAAAGTATTAATCAGAATATATTTTGATGTTTTTTGCATTCCAATTAAAACTGGAAGCATTGGAACTTTGGCTGCAGAATATTCATCTTTCATTTTCATAGCAAGACACCAAAAGTGAGAAGGGGTCCATACAAAAACAAGAAATCCAATCAGGAATCCCAATACATCCATCGAACCTGTGACAGCAGACCAACCAGCCATCGAGGCTGCACTTCCAGCAAAGCCACCAATTACAATATTTGAGGAATTTAATCTCTTAAGCCAAGCAGTATAAATTATTACATAGAAAAATATTCCAAGTGCGATAAAAAATGCTGAAACAAAATTTAATGCCAATGCACCATATACTACAGAAATTACACTTACTGTCAAACCATAAATTAAAACAGAATTGGGTTTAATTCTTCCAGAAGGAATCGGCCTAGTATTTGTTCTTGTCATTAATGGATCAATATCACGATCATAGTA
>Ga0206678_10000456_pt1 | contig 26355 bp, 19 predicted proteins | sample M180m12015metaG_FD_155453 | JGI IMG/M metagenome (GOLD analysis project Ga0206678, IMG submission 155453) | Ammonia-oxidizing marine archaeal communities from Monterey Bay, California, United States - M1 80m 12015 | ecosystem: Environmental > Aquatic > Marine > Intertidal zone | place: USA... | reverse complement strand
TTTATCACTCTCAAACCTATTGATTAAAGTGTCTGAGCTTTTTTTTAGTTCGGTAACTTTTTGCATCCTATAAGTTGACTTATAGTTCTCCTCTTCAAGATTAACATTATTAAATTCTGAAATATCTATGTTTAATATATATTCATCAAAGGAAGCTCTAGTATGTGGGTACTTTTGTTTTTCAGCAGTAGTAGATGCAAGTATATCTTCATATCTATAACCATTTCTTAAAATTAGTTGAAGATAATTCTCATTTTCATTTTTGACTTCTCCATTTTCAGCTTTAATTACAAGTCTATTAACTTCATCATCTGATATACTGTGAAGAATTATATCTTCTAGAAATTGCTCGTTATCACCAAACTTTTTTGCAACTTTAATATTCATATTCCCTATATCATTAAAAATTCCTTCACGAATACTTAAAGTAGGTTTTAGTTTAGCTAAATTTTTTCTCAAATTATAGGACTTCAATTCACCATATGTTACCACATTATCTGAAAAATAAAAGGATCCAATTCCAAGAAAAATATGAAAAATTAATAATGCTACCATGCTTCTTACAATAGATATTCCATTTGATTTCATGGCAATAAACTCATAGTTTTCAGATAGAGTCCCATAAGTAGTTAATGATGCAAGAAGTATTGATAGAGGTAATACGAGAGGAACTAATTTTGGTGAGAAATACATAAAAAATTTACCGATTGTAAAAATGTCTAAACCTTTACCAGCAAGCTCATCTATATAAAGCCAGAATGTTTGAATAATAAATATCAAAAAACATATAGCAAAAACGCCAATGAATCTAGTTAAGTATGACTTTAATATGTATTTGTCTAATATTTTCAATTTTCGAGAACTGTTAAATAATTTTCATAATCATTTATATCAAATTTAAATAAAGACAATGGAACCTTTAAATTATAATCATAAGTTAATGTTAAAAATCTATTGATCACAGTACCACTTTGTTCTTCAATCATTTCAATTTTTTCAATAGAAAGATTAGAGGAATTAATAAATATGTTATAAATAATATCTTTTTCTTCAGGGCTTTTTGCAGTTATAAAATGAGAGTTTTCATTTATATTTTGATTTTTTAAATCAAATCCTTTTAAGAAAAAATTAAATATTTGACTAGGTGTGAAATTTAAAAATGAATTGTTTTCATTACTTATTATAATCTCTTTATTTTCATGAATAATTGTATAAAATTTTTCACCATCATATATCTGATCAATTTCAGGAGTGTCTATTAGATATTTTTCACCTTTAATATAAAAAACACCATTAATTGGTAAAAGGTTATTTTCAAATTCAGAAGAAACATTGAATTTATAGTAGACATTGTTTAGCATTAATGCATTTTCTCTTACTCTTTCAATAATATCAATCGCAGATTCTTGAGCAGATAGGTTTGCAAAACCTAAAAGAAATACTAAGACTTTTATGAATAATTTATTTTTGTCCACCACTCAAAAGAGTTTCTAATGAATTTAAATCTGATATGAGTACCTGTCTAGGTTTACTACCTTCAAAAGGACCTACAATACCAGCATCTTCCATTTGGTCAATTAATCTTCCTGCTCTATTATATCCAAGTTTAAGTTTTCTTTGGAGTAAAGAAGCTGAACCTTGTTGGTTTGAAACAATAACTCTAGCAGCATCATTAAACATTAAATCTCTATCCTCTATCGAAATATCAGATGACTGACCACCATCTTCTTTTGAGTACTCAGGAAGTTCATATGCTGTTGGATAGCCCATTTGTGATCCTATAAAATCAGATAACTTATCAACTTCTGGGGTATCAATAAATCCACATTGTATTCTAGTTAAATCATTTGATTGTGAATATAATAAATCACCCCTTCCAATCAATTGTTCTGCACCGCCTGTATCTAGAATTGTTCTAGAATCAATTTTAGAGGTAACTCTAAATGCAATTCTAGCCGGGAAGTTTGCTTTAATTAGTCCAGTGATTACATTCACAGAAGGTCTTTGTGTAGCTATTATTAGATGAATTCCTACAGCTCTTGAAAGTTGTGCTAATCTAGCTAAAGGAGTCTCTACTTCTTTTCCAGCTGTCATTATTAAATCTGCAAACTCATCTATCACTAGGACTATATATGGTAAAAAAGTATGTCCATTTTCTGGATTTAATTTTCTGGATATAAATTTTGTATTGTATTCTTTTATATTCCTAGTCATTGCATCCTTAAGCAATTCATATCTTTTATCCATTTCCATACATAATGAATTAAGTGTATTAATTACTTTATCATTATCTGTAATTATTGCATCTTCTGATTCGGGAAGTTTAGCTAGGTAGTGTCTTTCTATTTTATTATAAATAGAAAGTTCAATTTTTTTTGGATCAACTAAAACAAATTTTACTTGAGCTGGATGCTTTTTATAGAGTATAGAAGTAATAATGGCATTAATCCCAACAGATTTACCTTGACCAGTTGCACCAGCCATTAAAAGGTGAGGCATCTTAGTTAAATCAACTATAAATGTTTCATTACTGATCGTCTTTCCAATTGCAATTGGAAGCTCCATTTCAGATTCAATATATTTTTTTGATGATAGAAGGGACTTCATTGACACAATAGACTTTTTCTTATTAGGAACTTCAATACCTATAGTTCCTTTTCCAGGTATTGGAGCAATTATTCTTATGCCAAGAGCTGAAAGAGATAAAGCTATATCATCTTCAAGATTTTTTATTTTTGAAATTCTTACTCCTGCATTGGGAATTATTTCATAAAGTGTTACAGTAGGACCAATAGTAGCTTTAATTTGTTTTATACCAATATTATAATTTTTAAGAGTATCAACTATTTTATTTTTGTTTGTTTCAAGTTCATCCTGATCTATTTTAATAGTTCCGTCTCCATAATCTTTCAAAATATCAATACTAGGATTTTTGAAATTACTTAAATCTAGAGTTGGATCAAATTTCTTAAGATCAACTTTATTAAAACTAATATTCTTTGTGCTTTTTTCTTCAAAGTTAATTTCCTTAACTTCCATTGAAACATTATCATCATTTATAGTTGATTCTAACTTAACTTCATCTTCTTCATTTAATTTTGGATCTACAGTAACTTTTAAATCTTCTTCATATAATATATTATCCTCAAGCATACCTTTAAGGGGCTTTTCCTCTAATTTTTTTGAGGGTTTAATACTATTTAATAAAATTAAAATTGAACTAGGAGTTATATTCCATAAAATTGCAATAGATAAAATAAAAATGAAAGTTATAATTAGCAATATTCCAATACTTCCAATGTAAGTCTCCAGAAATGCATTTATTTCAAACCCAACAATCCCAGATTGAATTGGAAAATAATTACCAAGATACCCAGATAGTAAAGTAGTCCAGATAATTAGTATTAACAACCAATTTATTTTTTTAATTAAGTCAAGTATTTTTTTATTAAACAGTAAATAATAAGAAGAAACCAAAAGAATTAAAGGAAAAATAAAGCTTGATATTCCAAATAAGTCATATATAAAAAAATGACTTATTGATGCGCCTATTTTACCTAAGATATTTTCAACTTCAATATTTCTATCAAGTAAGCTTCCAACATTACTTTGATCTACTCTCCAGTTAAACATGTAAGATATAAATGAAGTAAAAAGTATTACAGAAATAAATAGAAGAGTGTAGGCAAGTATAACTTTAAAATTGTTTACATCAGCTTTTTTCTTGCCACTCATAAAAATAGTATTAGACAAAAATACAAATATGAGTTTAGATTTTTAATTTTTATCACTTAAAGTCCTAATTTTTATTCTAAATGCTGCATAGATTAAAGTCATAAAAGGGCTAATCCAATTAAAAATTGCATAAATAAAATATTCTCCAACACCAACTCCAAGTACTGATGAATGGTAAGCTCCACATGAATTCCATGGAATTAAAGCAGACGTAACTGTTGCAGAATCTTCAAGTGTCCTACTTAAATTTTCAGGAGCAAGTTTTTTATCTTTAAAAGCTTTTTCAAACATTTTTCCTGAAACTACAATTGATAGATATTGATCTGAAGCACTAACATTTAATGCTAAACAGGAAGCTACAGTACTTGCAAATAATTTAAAAGAAGTATCAGCCCATTCCAATAGCGTTTTACTAATAGTTTTAAGTGCTCCAATAGCTTCCATCACGCCTCCAAACACCATTGTTCCTATTACTAAAAATATTGTATTCAACATACCAAGCATTCCTCCCGTTGAAAATAAATCATTCAACATAGCATTATTAGTTTCAATACTTACCGGTCCAGTAATTGTGTCCATAATTACAACATATGTATTTATAAGTTTAGAATTACTATCAGCAGAAAGTTCTGCTATAATTTGTGGTTGAAATATTATAGAAAATAAAGCACCTACTAAAGTTCCAACTACTAATGCAATTAATGGAGGTGTTTTTTTTATAATCATAATTAAAACTAAGATTGGAACAATAAAAAGCACTAATGAGATATTAAACTTTTCAGTAATAGCGGTAAGTAAATAAGAATTATCAGTAGATCCATTTGAAACCTGAAGAAATCCAAGAATTATAAAAACAATCAAAGTAATTGATATGCTAGGGATTGTAGTATAGGTTAAATATTTAATATGCTTAAATAAGTCAACTTTAGTTACAGCAGCAGCAAGATTAGTTGTATCGCTCAGAGGAGAAAGTTTATCACCAAAATAAGCCCCTGCAATTACTGCTCCTCCAACCATACCAGGGGGAATACCTAGTGCTTTACCAATACCAACTAAAGCAATACCAACTGTTGCTGATGTTGTCCAACTACTTCCTGTTGCTACTGATATGATTGAGCAAATTATAACACATGCAGGAAGAAAAATATTAGGATCTAATATTTTGAGACCATAATAAACCATTGAAGGAATAACACCGCTTATCATCCAAGTTCCAGCTAAAGCCCCCACAAATAATAATATTAATAATGCTCCGGTTACTGATTTTACACTATTAGAAATACTTTTTAGAATTTTCTTATACGAGACTTTGTAAATAAAACCTAAAGATGCTCCAAACAGACCAGATAAGATTAGAATAAACTGATTAGTTCCATTTAATGAATCGTCTCCATAGATAAAAACATTAATACTAAGAAGTAAAACAAGAAAAATAATAGGAAGTAGTGCTATTCCAATCGGTAAATTTACACTAGAAGAATTTTTCAAACTATAAATTATATCCTACAAGTTTAGAAAAAAAAACTTAACCATAAATATAATACGATACTTATTTGATTAAACTTTAGTTATTTTTACTGGGTGGAAGATAAAATTGATAAAATTTTTAAAGATAAAACTGAATCTATAAAGCGATCTAAATTTTTAATTGCTTTAAGTGGTGGAGTTGATAGTATGGTTCTTGCTAATTTATTTATTAAAAATAATTTAAATTTTTCAGTAGCACATTGTAATTTCAGACTACGATCTAATGAAAGTGAAGGTGATGAAAAATTTATTTTTAATTGGTCTGCAAAAAAAGGAATTAAGTGTTATATCTCTAGATTTAATACTACTGATTATTGTAAAATAAATAAAATTGGAATTCAAGAAGGTGCTCGAAATCTTAGATATAAATGGTTTAAGGATCTTAAGGAACTATATGATTTTGATTACATAGTAACTGCCCATCATTTAGATGATCAAATTGAGACATATTTAATAAATTCTATGAGAGGATCAGGTTTAAGTGGACTTTTAGGTATTCCTGAAAAAAGAGACACTATATTTAGGCCTTTTCTGAAAATTTTAAAAGATGAAATTTTAGTATATGCTAAATCAAATAAGGTTGATTTTAGAGAGGATTCTTCTAATTCTAAAAATGATTATTACAGGAATATGATTAGAAATTCAATCATTCCTCAGTTTAGAAAATTTGATGATAATGTTATGTTAAAGTTTCAAACAACTATTGATAACTTAAACTCTACTAAGATATTTGCAGATCAAGTATTAGTTGAAACTAAGAATAAAATTTTCAATTATAATTCTGATCACATCAAAGTTAAAATTGATGATTTAAAAAATTTAATCCCAGTGGAGTACTATGTACATCATCTATTCATTGATTATAAATTTGATTATAAAGAAATTATCAAATTATTTAAGTCTGATTCAGGGAAGCATATTGATTCAAACACACATAAATTGACAAAAAATAAAAACTACTTAATAATCACTAAAAATGATTAAGAATATATTCTTTGGGTTCATTTCTCTCTTATCTCTCAATTCTCAGGAAAAAGAGCCTGTTTCCTGGTCATATGAAGTAGTTAAGGTGAACAACCTAGAGTATCAAATTTCTTTTGATGCAGAAATAATAGATGGTTGGAAACTATATTCTCAATTCTCACCTGAGGAGGGATCTGTAGCTACTAGTTTCAAATTTTTAAATAATGATAACAGTTATGATGCTAGTGAAATTTTTAATGAAGATCCTTACATAATAGGTTATGATAATGTATTCAAGATGGATTTATTTTATTTTGAGCATAAAGCAAGTTTTAATCAATCTTTTAGGCTTAAGAATAAAGACCTTAATCAAATTAAAATTGAAATTGATTATTCTTCATGTGATGAAGAATTATGTATTTTTCGAAACGAGACATTCAATATAGTCCTAGATAAAAATAAGAAAATCATACAAGATGATATTGTTTCTTTAAATGATATTAAGAAATATAATTCACTTGAATTAGACTTGGATAAGACCAGTTATGATAGCTTTGATGTAATTCAATCATCTAACTATTTTGAAATTTTCATTTTTGGATTGCTTGCAGGTTTTTTAGCTTTATTAACTCCTTGTATTTTCCCTATGATACCTTTGACTGTATCATATTTCATAGATCAAAACAAGCTTAAGTATAATAGTTTAATTTCAGCATCTTTATATGGTTCATTTATAATATTAATATATATATTATTAAGTGTTCCATTTCATTTATTTGACAGTTTAAATCCCAACATTCTTAACACTATTTCTACAAATGTTTATGTAAATATTTCATTCTTTATAGTATTCATCTTATTTGCAATTTCATTTTTTGGTTATTTTGACATAGTAATACCAAGTAATTTAATATCTGGTTCAGAGAAAAAGTCTGAGAAAGGTGGAGTAGTTGGTATATTTTTTATGTCTCTAACTTTAGCACTAGTATCATTTTCTTGTACTGGTCCAATATTAGGATCATTATTAGCAGGCTCATTATCATCAACCCAATCTGGTGCTATGCAGCTATCATCCGGAATGTTTGGCTTTGGACTAGCTCTTGCTCTTCCATTTACTTTTTTAGCATTTTACCCTAAATACTTATCAGTAATACCTAAATCAGGAATTTGGTTAAAAAAACTAAAGGTCTCTTTAGGTTTTATAGAGTTAGCTCTTGCATTTAAATTCCTTTCAAATGCAGACTTAGTTGAAGGGTGGGGGATTCTTAAGAGAGAAACATTTATAATTATTTGGGTTATTATATTTTTATTACTCTCAGTTTATCTTTTTAAATCTCAAGCTAAAAAGATTAACCTTAAGAATATCTTTGGTTGGATATTTTTGATTTTTTCTATGTATTTGAGCTCAGGTCTTATAAGTAGTAAAAATGTTAGATTTCTAAGTGGTATTTTACCTCCAGAGTTTTACTCTATTGAAAACAAGGCTAATGATTGTCCACTAGGTTTAAATTGCTTTAAAGATTTTGAGGATGGAAAAAAATATGCTATTGAAAATGATAAGATTATTCTTTTAGATTTTACGGGTTGGGCTTGTGCAAATTGTCGAAGAATGGAAGAAAATGTTTGGTCGAAGCCAGTAATTTTTAATTTACTTGATAATAATTTTATAATTATCTCTTTGTATGTAGATGATAGATCACAGCTTCCTCAAGACCAGGCCTTTAAATATTTGAATCAATCAGGTAATATTCAATATGTTAATAATGTAGGCAGGAGGTGGTCTCTTTTTCAGCAGGTTAATTTTAATAATGCATCTCAACCATATTATGTAGCCATGCTACCTTCAGGAAAGGTTTTATCTGAACCAATTCAATATTCATCGGAAGAAAATTTTAAAAATTGGCTTGAATCATCTATTAATGAGTCAACAAAGTAATTTATTTTTGAAAATAAACTTCATCAAAAGGAATTCTAAATCTATCACCGTATACTCCTTCTTTTAGTCTAATACCGCATCCTATTATCATATTAATTTCAGACTTTTTATTCAAGTTTAGTAAATCTTTTAATTTGAGTGAATCAAAACCTTCCATTGGACATGTATCATAGCCAAACCCAGCCATACTAATCATGAAGTTTTGAGATGCTAATGCTGCACTTTTATGAGCTATTATTCTAGTGTCAGTCGTTCTTAGTTGCCTGTACATTACTCTGAAAAAACCAAATATATAAGAAATAATATATTTGAAAAAACCAAGTATACCTAGAAAGTCTTTATATACAAAAGGAATTACTCTTTTGTAATATTTTTGAGTTAAATCATATTGTTTAGTACTAAGATTTTTCTTTTTCAAATGAATAAAATCAATATTCTTATTGGCTCTAAGTTTCCATAAATCTTTTCTAACAACTGTTATTACGATTTGCTTAGCAGTTGAAGCTGCAGATTGATTAAAACATGTTTTTGAAATTTTTCTTAGTAATTCTTGATTAGTAATATGATAAAACTCCCATAATTGAAGATTGCTGCTATTGGGAGCTAACACTCCGTTTTCAATGCACTTTTTTACAATATCTGCATTAATTTCTTTACTAGGATCAAATTTTCTTACAGACCTTCTATAATTAATTGCCTCACTAACAGACTTCTCCATTTTAAAGTTTTTCTAGTATTTTTTTTATTAAATTAAATGAATTAGGGTAAGGTCCATATCTAAATGGAATATCAATCATTAATTTTTTTTCAAGTACAGGTTTATAATGAGTGAAGGTATCAAAGCTAAATTTACCTCTGTAAGCTCCCATTCCACTTTCGCCAATTCCACCAAATGGTAAGTTTGAATTTACATAATGTATTAGAGTATCGTTAACTACACATCCTCCAAACTTGTTAGAATAAATTAACTTGTCAATAAATTTTTGATTATTTGAAAATATATAAAATGCCAGTGGTGAAGGATTTGCATTTAGAATTTTTTCTAAATCATTTTCATTTTCATATGATAATATTGGTAAAATAGGTCCAAATATTTCTTCTTTCATAATTTCAGAATTTATATTAGGATCAATTACCAATGTTGGTTCGATATAAAGGCTTTTTTCATCAATTCTTCCTCCAAATTCTATATTCTGATTACTAAGATTTTCTTTTAATCTAGTTAAGTTGTTTTTATTAATAATTCTTCCATAGCTATCAGATTTAATAGGGCTATCTCCAAAAGTTGAAATGATATTTTTCTTAATCATTGAGATCAATTCACTTTTAACGTGATTATTCACAATTATATAATCAGGAGCAATACATGTTTGACCACAATTGACAAACTTACCAGATACTATTCTCTTGGCAGTTTTATCAATATCAACATTACTATCTACTACACACGGGCTTTTTCCTCCAAGTTCTAATGTGGTTGGAGTTAAGTGTTTTGCAGCTTTCTCAGCAATAATTTTTCCAATTTTTGTACTTCCGGTAAAGAATATATAATCCCACTTTTTATCAAGAAGATGTTTAGCGGTTTCAGCATCTCCTTCAATTACACAAACTAAATTTTGAGGAAAAACATTTTCAATCAATTCCTTTAGTACTAAAGAAGTGTTGGGAGCTAATTCAGAAGGTTTTATTATAACTGAATTACCAGCTGCAACTGCACCAATTAATGGAGTTAACGATAATTGAAATGGATAGTTCCAGGGAGTGATAATAAGAATATTACCATAAGGTTCAGGGATAAGATAATTTGATGAGGGGAAATTAAAGATAGAACCATTAACTCTTTTTCTTTTTGACCACTTTTTTAATTTTCTTGTAAATAATTTAATTTCTCTTTTAACAAGAAGAACTTCAGATAAAAAGGATTCAAATTCATGTTTATTTAAATCTTTTTTTAAAGCATCATATATCTTGTCTTCGTTTTTGTTAATTGTATTTAAAAGTGAATTTAAAATTTGAATTCTATAATTCACAGAATTGGAATTAGTTTTATTGAATTCTATTTGTGAATTAATGATTTTATCAATTTCTTTACGTTCCATATCGATCCAAATTTAATTATTTAAATTCAGATATGATATTTAGTGTTTGGATATAATATATTTTTTAGTATATGTACTTTATAATCAATATTTTAAATATAAATTTATTTATTTGAACGTAGTTATACTTTGCAGATTCTTTAAGAAATATAGTATCATGATAATAATTTTATTATAAAGATTAATATTTTATGTATAATAAATATAGTCGTGTAGTTACAAAAGATGATTCTCAGCCTGCTGCCCAAGCAATGCTTCATGCTATTGGTTTAACTGATGATGATTTCGATAAACCCTTTATTGGAGTTGCTAGTACTGGTTATGAGGGTAACCCTTGTAATATGCATTTAAATGATTTATCTATAAAGATTAGAGAGAGTATTGTTGCCTCTAATTATGTTGGGTTAATATTTAATACCATAGGAGTAAGTGATGGAATATCAATGGGAACTTTTGGAATGAGATATTCTCTTCCTTCAAGAGATATTATAGCTGACTCAATGGAAACTGTAGTTCAAGCTATGTCTTACGATGGTCTAGTAACTGTAGTTGGGTGTGATAAAAATATGCCTGGTGCACTAATGGCAATGCTTAGATTAGATAGGCCGAGTTTATTAGTTTATGGTGGAACTATAGATTCAGGTTGTTATAACAATAAAGAGTTAGACGTGGTATCAGCTTTTGAAGCCTGGGGCGAAAAAGTTTCCGGAAAGATTGATGATAATGAATATAAAAATGTAATTAAAAATGCTTGTCCTGGTGCTGGTGCTTGTGGTGGTATGTATACGGCTAATACTATGGCATCTGCAATTGAAGCCTTAGGAATGTCTCTTCCATATAACTCATCTAATCCAGCTATAAGCAAAGATAAAATTAGTGAGTGTAATCAAATTGGTTCCGCTATGAAATTACTCATAGAAAATGATATCAAGCCATCTGATATAGTAACAAAAAAATCTCTTGAAAATGCTTTAAGATTAATTACAGTTCTTGGAGGATCTACAAATGCGGTTCTTCATTTTTTAGCTATATCAAGAGCAGCTAATCTAAATTTAACTATAGATTATTTTCAAGAAATAAGTGATACTACTCCTTTTATTGCTAATCTAAAGCCAAGTGGTAAATATCTTATGAAAGATTTACATAAAATAGGAGGAGTGCCTTCAGTTTTAAAATACATGCTAGAAAATAAAATGTTACACGGAGATTGTTTAACAGTTACAGGTAAGTCCCTTGAAGAGAATTTGTCAGAAATTGAATCACCAGACATGGAATCTAATGATATTATTTTTCCTATTTCAAACCCCATAAAGAAAACAGGTCATATTCAGATTCTTAAGGGAAATCTTGCAAAACAGGGATGTGTTGCTAAAATAACAGGAAAAGAAGGTTTGAAATTTACTGGACCTGCCAAAGTATTTGATAGTGAATTTGAATGTTTATTAGCTATAAAAGATTCTAAAGTAAATAAAGGTGAGGTTGTAGTTATAAGATATGAGGGACCTAAAGGTGGACCTGGAATGCCAGAAATGCTTAAACCTACTTCTGCAATAATGGGAGCTGGGCTTGGTAAAGATGTAGCATTGATTACTGATGGTAGATTTTCAGGTGGTACTCATGGATTTGTTGTTGGTCATATTGTTCCAGAGGCTTATGAAGGAGGAACACTAGCAGTTGTTGAAGATGGAGATATAATTACTATTGATTCTGAGAATAATATCATAAATGTTGATATTTCAGAAAACGAAATAATTAATAGAATTAAAAAATGGAAAAAACCTGATCCCAAAATAAATAAAGGAATTTTATATAAATATGTTAAATCAGTTTCAAATGCATCAAGTGGGTGCGTTACGGATGAATAAATACTATGAAGAATAAAAAAATAAGTGGAGCGGAAGCTGTAGTTCACTCTTTATTAAATGAGGGTGTTGATTTAATATGGGGTTATCCAGGCGGTGCAATTATGCCAGTATATGATGAGTTATATAAATTTCAAGATAAGTTAAAACATATTTTAGCTAGGCATGAACAAGGAGCAATTCATGCAGCTCAAGGTTATGCAAGATCTTCTGGTAGAGTTGGTGTAGCGATTGCTACGTCAGGTCCAGGTGCAACTAACCTTGTTACTGGTATTGCAGATGCTCAAATAGATTCAACTCCTATTGTATGTATAACTGGTCAAGTTTCTTCTCACCTTTTAGGTTCTGATGCATTTCAAGAAACAGATATAATTGGAATCTCAATGCCAGTAACTAAATGGAACTATCAAATAACCAAAGCTTCTGAAATACCTGAAGTTTTTGCTAAAGCTTTTTACATTGCAAAATCAGGAAGACCAGGCCCAGTATTGATAGATATAACAAAAGATGCTCAATTTGAATTATTTGATTACAAATATTCAAAATGTAAGGGTATAAGAAGTTACAATCCATTACCAACTATCAGTAATTCTTCAATTGATAATGCTGTAGAGTTAATTAATAACGCAAAAAATCCTTTTATTGTATGGGGTCAAGGCGTTATTCTAGGAAACGCTGAAAAGGAGTTTAAAGATTTTGTTGAAAAAAGTGGAATACCAGCAGCATGGACAATTCTTGGTTTATCAGCGCTTCCAACTTCTCATGAACTAAATGTTGGAATGGTTGGGATGCATGGAAATTACGGTCCTAATATTCTAACGAATAAATGTGATTTACTTATTGCAATTGGTATGAGGTTTGATGATAGAGTTACTGGCGATCCAAAATCTTATGCATCACAAGCTAAAATAATTCACCTTGATATTGATCCAGCTGAGATAAATAAAAATATTAAGGTAGATGTTCCTGTAATTGGAGACTGTAAAGAGTCGCTTAAATTAATTACAAATAAGATTCAAAAAAAATCATATGATAAATGGATTTCTAGGTTTGATGACTTAATGAAAATTGAGTTTGAAAAAGTGATTAACTCTGATTTAAATCCAAAAAAAGATGGAATAACTATGGGAGAATCAATCATTGCAATCAATGAATTCACAAATGGTGATGCCATTATAGTAACAGATGTTGGTCAACATCAAATGGTAGCTTGTAGGTATGCTAATTTTATCAAATCAAAAAGTAATATTACATCAGGTGGTTTGGGCACAATGGGATTTGCTCTTCCTGCTGCTATGGGTGCTAAAATGGGAGCTTTAAACAGAGAGGTTGTTGCTGTAATTGGTGATGGTGGTTATCAAATGACAATTCAAGAATTAGGTACAATTTTTCAACAACAAATACCAGTTAAGATTGTTGTTTTAAATAATGATTTCTTAGGAATGGTTCGTCAATGGCAACAATTATTTTTTGATAAAAGATATGCATCTACTGAAATGGTAAATCCTGACTTTGTTGCAATCGCAAAAGGATATTATTTAGATTCTGAAAGAGTTAAGGATAGAAAGAACTTAAAGCCTGCTGTTGAAAGAATGATTAAATCAAAGAAGCCTTTTGTTTTAGAAATATGTGTAGAAAAAGAAAATAATGTATTTCCTATGATACCTTCTGGAGCTTCAGTATCTGATGTTAGATTAAATTAAAATGGAAAAGAAAATAAATTATACCATCTCAGTTTATACAGAAAACAATGTAGGTTTACTGCATAGACTTTCTGCAATATTTTTAAAGCGTCACATTAATATCGAAAGCTTTACCACCTCTGAGTGTGAAATCAAAGATGTTTTTAGATTTATAATTGTTGTTATAATGTCTAAAGAGGATGTTGAAAACATAGCTAAACAGATTGAAAAGCAAGTAGAAGTTATAAAAGTATATTTTCATACTGATCATGAAACAATTTTTCAAGAGACAGCTCTTTATAAAATGAAATCATCATCACTTTTTGAAGAGAAACATATTCAAAATATTATTAAAGAATCTAATGCAAGAATTGTAACTGTTAATCCCGATTTCTTTGTTATAGAAAAAACAGGATTTAGAGATGATACAGATAAGTTATATGAAAATTTGGAAGAATACGGACTTCTTCAATTTACAAGATCTGGAAGAATTGCTGTTTCAAAAGAAAAGATGGGTATATCAGAAATTTTGAATACTTTTAAAAATCAAAAATAAAAAGAATGAAAAATTATTTTAATAGCTTATCATTTAGAGATAAATTAATGCAACTGGGTAGATGTAGATTTATGGACTCATCAGAGTTTAATAATGGTGTTGAGTTTTTAAAGGATAAAAAAATTGCAATTGTAGGTTGTGGCGCTCAAGGTTTACATCAGGGATTAAACATGAGAGATTCAGGACTAGATATCTCTTTTGTATTAAGACAATCATCTATAGATTCAAAAAGACAATCATTTATAAACGCATCTTCTAATGATTTTAGTATTGGTAATTTTGAAGAAATAATTCCAAACGCAGATATAGTAATTAATCTAACTCCCGATAAAAATCATACTCCAGTTGTTGATCAATTAATGCCATTGATGAAAAAAAATTCAATATTATCCTACTCTCACGGATTTAATATTGTTGAAGAAGGTATTAAGGTTAGAGAGGATATTACTGTAATTATGGTTGCTCCAAAATCTCCAGGTTCAGAGGTTAGAGAAGAATATCTAAGAGGTTTTGGCGTTCCAACATTAATTGCTGTTCATCCAGAAAACGATATAAATGATATCGGATTTGATGCTGCAAAAGCCTATGCTGTTTCATTAGGTTCGCATAAAGCAGGTGTGCTTGAATCTTCTTTTGTCGCTGAAGTAAAATCAGATTTAATGGGAGAGCAAACTATTTTATGTGGAATGCTTCAAACAGGATCAATTCTGTGCTTTGATAGAATGACTGAGTTAGGAGTAGATCCTGCATTTGCATCTAAACTTATTCAACATGGATGGGAAACTATTACTGAAGCATTGAAACATGGGGGGATAACTAATATGATGGATAGATTATCAAATCCAGCAAAATTAAAAGCTTATGAGTTATCTGAAGAGTTGAAGTCAATTCTTTCGCCTTTATTTATTAAACATATGGATAACATTTTATCTGGTAATTTTTCTGAGACTATGATGAAAGATTGGGAAAATGATGACAAAGAACTTTTAAATTGGAGAGAACAAACTAGTCAAACAGCTTTTGAAAAAACTGACCCTAGTTCTAAAGAATTTGAAGAACAGGATTATTTTAATAATGGAATCTTAATGATTGCTTTTGTGAAAGCTGGAGTAGAATTAGCATATGAAACAATGGTTGAAGCTGGAATTAAGGAAGAGTCCGCATATTATGAATCTCTTCATGAGCTTCCTTTAATCGCTAATTTAGTTTCTCGTAAAAAACTTTATGAGATGAATAATATTATCTCAGATACTGCAGAATATGGATGCTATTTATTTAATAATGAGGCGATTCCTTTATTATCAAACTTCTTTAAAAGTATTGATAGTGACGTAATAGGATCTAATACTATCAGTAATAATTCAAATTCAATTGATAATAAAAAACTAATAGAGGTCAATGATTCAATCAGATTTCATTCTATTGAAATTATTGGTGATGAATTAAGACAACATATGACTTCAATGAAAAAAGTACTGTGATAGATGCAATTACCAAATTTAAATGGTGTAAAAAACGCATCCGATAATCTTAAAGATGTATCGATAGTTACTCCATTATTCCTAAACGAGAGACTATCTAAAAAGTTTAATTCTAGAATTTTCTTAAAAAGAGAAGACCTTCAAAAGGTTAGATCATTTAAAATTAGAGGTGCTTTCAACAAGATTAAATCACTTGATTTAGATAATTCAAAAGACAAACAAATAATTTGTGCTAGTGCAGGGAATCATGCTCAAGGCTTTGCATATTCATGTAAAAAGCTAAAAATATTTGGAACGGTTTATATGCCTGAAACTACTCCTAAGCAAAAAGTAGATAGAGTTAAAATGTTTGGAGGAGACTTTATTAAAATTATTTTAATTGGTGATAATTTTGATGATGCTCAAAAAGAAGCTCAAAAAAAGATCAATGATGATACAATTTTTATTCATCCTTTTGATGATAATAATGTTATTGAAGGTCAAGGAACTATTGCATTAGAACTCTTAAATCAGATTGATAAACATTTTGATTATTTAATTATACCTATTGGTGGTGGTGGATTAATTTCTGGAATAATAACCGTTTTTAAAGAGTTATCACCAAAAACTAAAATAATTGGAGTAGAAGCAAAAGGGGCTCCAGCAATGTTTAAATCAATTAGGCAAAATAAAATTATTGAACTTAATAAAATAGATAATTTTGTTGATGGAGTTTCTATTAGAAAAATTGGAAATATACCTTTTGAAATTTGTAAAGATAATTTAGATGATTTGCTTCTTGTTCCTGAAGGTAAAGTATGCCAAACGATTCTAGATTTGTACAATAAAGATGGTATAGTGGCTGAGCCAGCTGGAGCAATAGGAATATCGGCTCTTGAAATGTACCATGAAAAGTTTACTAATAAAAATGTAGGTGTTTTAATTTGTGGGGGTAACAATGATATCACCAGAATGTCAGAAATTAAAGAAAGAGCTTTACTTTATTCAAATCTTAAGCACTACTTTGTTGTAAAATTTCCTCAAAGATCAGGTGCTTTAAAAGAATTCGTCAATAATGTGCTTGGAGAAAATGATGATATTACATTTTTTGAATATGTAAAAAAGAACAATAGAGAATATACAACGGCTATTGTTGGAATAGAGTTAAAGTTATCTAAAGATTTATTGTACTTAACAAAAAAAATGAAAGAAAATGGTTTCTTTAGCGAGTATTTAAATGATAAACCAGAAACCTTACGTTTTTTAATATAAATAATATGTCTGCAGCAAACTTTAAAATTGATCAATTGCATTGTAGGGAATATTTAGTTGATGGTGAACTTAAGAGATGGGATGGTGATACATCTGAAGTATTCTCAACTATTGATTCAAATCCTGATACTCCGTATTCTCCAACTTTACTTGGATCTATACCTGATATGGATTCGGAGTCTGCTATCGAAGCTTTAGAATCAGCTAGGAAAGCTTTTAATCGAGGACAAGGTATATGGCCAACAATGAAAGTTAGAGATAGATTAAAGGCCATGAAAAGGTTTGCTGATAAAATGAATGAACATAGAGATCAAATAGTTAATCTTTTAATGTGGGAAATTGGTAAGAACCAGTCTGATTCAGAAAAAGAATTTGATCGTACAGTTAAATATATTTATGATACAATTGATGAGTATAAAAATATAGATAGATCATCTTCTAGGTTTGAGAAGGATTCTGGAATTCATGCTCACATAAGAAGAGGACCTCTTGGAGTAGTCTTATGCTTGGGACCATATAACTACCCTCTCAACGAGACTTTTTGTCTTTTAATTCCTGCAATCTTAATGGGAAATACAACAATATTTAAACCTGCTAAACATGGTGTTCTTTTGATTTCACCTTTATTAAAAGCGTTTAAGGAGTGCTTCCCTCCAGGAGTAGTAAATATACTCTTTGGAAGAGGTAGAAAAATTTGTCCTCCAATTATGCAAACTGGTCATGTAGATGTTTTAGCATTAATAGGTCATAGTTCCTCCGCAGTAGCACTTCAAGATCAACACCCTAATAAGAATAGATTAAGATTAGTTCTAGGACTAGAAGCTAAAAATCCTGGTATTATTTTACCTGATGCTGATATGGATTTAACTATCCAGGAATGTGTTTCAGGATCTTTATCTTTTAATGGTCAAAGATGTACTGCTTTGAAAGTATTGTATGTTCATGAATCAATAGCTAATGAATTTAATAAAAGATTTTCTGAAGCTGTTGATAGTCTAAAATTTGGCATGCCTTGGGAGAAAGATGCTTTTCTTACTCCTCTTCCTGAACCATCTAAACCTCAATATATTAAGGACCTGATTGAGGATGCTATATCTAAAGGTGCTAGTGTAATTAATAAAAAAGGTGGAAAAATAACAGATAATTATTGCTTTCCTGCAGTTTTATTCCCAGTCAATGATTCCATGAAAGTATTTGAAGAGGAACAATTTGGTCCAGTTGTCCCTATTATTCCATTCAAAGATATTGATAAACCTTTAGATGATATGGCTAATTCTGATTATGGTCAACAGGTAAGTCTTTTTGGAAGTGATACAAAAAAAATAGGTCCTTTGATAGATACATTAGCTAATCTAGTCTGTCGAGTAAATCTAAACAGCTCTTGTCAAAGAGGTCCAGATATTTATCCTTTTACTGGTAGAAAAAATTCTGCTGTTAGTACTTTGAGTGTTCATGATGCCTTAAGAGCTTTCTCTATCAGAACTTTTGTAGCTTCAAAGGATAACGTTCACAATAACAGAATATTGAAAAAATTATTAGATTCAAATGACTCTAATTTTATTTCAACAGATTATATCCTTTAATTATTAAGTATAAACTCTACTATATAGTCTCCAACTTCATCTGTTGCATAACTCTTATGATCTTTACTTAAATCAGGAGTAGTAATTCCTTTTAATAGTGAGTTTTCAACTGCTTTATTTATAAGGTTTGTTTCATTTTTAAGATTAAAAGTATGATCTAGCATCATAGAAAGTGATAAAATTGAAGCTATAGGGTTAGCAATTTTTTTACCAGTAGCTTCTGGATAAGAACCATGAATCGGTTCATATAAAGCATTATTTGATCCTACAGAGGCTGAAGGCATTAGACCTATTGATCCTGATATTACTGAAGCTTCATCAGTTAGAATATCTCCAAAAAGGTTTGATGTTATTAATACATCGTATGAGCTAGGCCACTGAATAAGTCTCATTGCAACAGCATCAACAAATTCATATGAAACTTTAACTTCAGGATAATCTTTTTCCATACTTTGAACAGTCTCTCTCCAAAGTCTAGAAGTTTCAAGTATATTGGCTTTATCAACACAACATAGTTTTTTTGATCTTTTTTGTGCATATTCGAATCCCATTTTTGCAATTCTGATAATCTCATCTCTTGAATATTGACATGTATCAAATGCATAATTATCATCATTTTTCCTTCCTCTTTCACCAAAATAAATTCCACCAGTAAGCTCTCTCACAAAAAGTATATCAGTCCCAGTTATCCTATCTTCTTTAATAGGAGACATACCTAAAAGCGAATCAAACACTATGGTGGGTCTCAAATTTGCATAAAGACCCAGCTTCTTTCTCAGTTTAAGTAACCCTTGTTCAGGTCTTACTTTAGCTTTTGGATCATTATCATATTTAGGGTCTCCAATAGCTCCAAATAAAACTGCATCAGACTCTAGACATAGTTTATGAGTTTCATCAGGATAAGGATCATTATAATGGTCTATTGCAATAGCACCAACTAATCCATGATTCATTTCAACTTCATGATTAAATTTTTTTGCTAGGCAATTAAGAACTTTTATAGACTCGTTTGTAACCTCCGGCCCAATTCCATCTCCTGGAAGTACAGCTATCTTTAATTTCATATTTTTTCCGTGTTTAACATTTTTTCTGTTGCCTTAATTGCAGCTACTGTTTGATCAGTATCTAATCCTCTTGTTTTATATTTCTTTATACCAGTATCCCAAGTAATTGTTGTTTCACAAAATGCATCAGAATGGCTGCCTGGAGGAATTCTAACCGCATAGTCAATTAATTTAGGGAGAAGTCTTTTTTGATTAGAATATATTTTTTTAAGAGCATTCATAAATGCATCAAATTGACCATCTCCTGAACAACTTTCTTGATAAATCTTATTATTAATTAACAAAGACAATGATGCAGATGGTCTAAGTGTCTTTGCATGTGTTAATACATAGGATTCAATAACTATATTTTTCTTTTTAGTAGGATAATCTAACGCATCACTTATAATGTATGGTAAGTCTTCAATAGTTACCTTTTCTTTTTTATCACCAAGTTCAATAACTTTAGATGTAATAATTCCTAACTCTTCATTGTTTAGTTTAATTCCTAACTCGTCTAAATTTTTCTTAATATTTGCTTTTCCTGATGTTTTTCCAAGTGCGTATTTTCTTTTTCTTCCAAATCGACTTGGATTTAAGTTGTTGTAGTAAAGATTCTTTTTGTTATCCCCATCAGCGTGTACTCCAGCTGTCTGAGTAAAAACGTTTTCTCCAACAATTGGTTTGTTAGAAGATACAGTTTGACCAGAAAAAGTTGAAATTAGTTTACTCGCTTTAAATAAACTCTTTTCATCAACATTGATTTTAATATTTGGTAAAAAATCTTTAATTGCCGCAACAGCACTTGACAAGGGAGTGTTTCCAGCTCTTTCGCCCATTCCGTTTATAGTTAAATGTAATCCATTACATCCAGCCCTTATTGCCTCCATTGAGTTTCCAACACTAAGATCATAGTCATTGTGACCATGAAAATCAATATGAAATTTAGGAAACTTTGATTTAACTTCTTTAATAAATTCATAGGTTTCAGTATGAGTCAAAATTCCAAGTGTGTCAGGTAATAATATTCTCTTTATTTTTTGATTATATAAAAAACCTAAAAATTCAATAACATATTCTTTGCTGTTTTTCATTCCATTACTCCAGTCCTCTAGGTATACATTAGTTTGAATTGAGTTTTTTTCTGCTGTATTTATTATTTTATAAATATCATCATAGTGATTTTTGGGTGTTTTTTTTAATTGATGTTCTAGATGATTAAGAGATCCTTTTGTAAGTAAATTTTGAACTTTACATCCAGATTCTAATAACCATTCTATTGATTTGCCATTATCAAGAAATGTTAAGACTTCAATTTTATCAATATGATTATTTTCTGTTGCCCAATTAGTTATTTCTTTAACTGAATTAAGCTCACCTTCAGAAACTCTTGCAGATGCAACTTCAATTCTATCAATCTTCAATTCTTCTAAAAGTAGTTTAGCAATTGTTAGTTTTTCTTTTGGGGAATATGAAACTCCAGATGTCTGTTCACCATCTCTTAGAGTTGTGTCCATTATTTCTATATTGCGATTCATTAATAGATGAATTTGTTTGCAAAGCTAGAAATTTCCTTTTTCTTATTTAATAAATAATCAATATCATCATATCCATTAGACATGTTATCCTTTTTATAGACACTGATTTTAAACCTTTCTTTTTTATCTAATTTTTTGATTTTAAATTCTTGATTTTCCAGATTAACTTCAAAGGTACTATTAGGGTCTTCATCTATTTGAGAGAAAATTTCAGCTAAAAAAGGATCAGAAACTTGAATCGGAAGGACTCCAATATTAAGACAATTATTTTTAAATATATCTGCAAAAAAACTTGATACTACTACTCTAAACCCATAATCATATATAGCCCAAACTGCATGCTCTCTTGATGAACCACATCCAAAATTTTTTCCAGCAATTAATATTTTACCATTGTAATTAATATTATTTAAAGGGAATGATTCAACAGGCGAGTCATCAGAATTATATCTCCAGTCTCTAAATAGATTATTCCCAAAACCTTTTCTTTCTGTTGCTTTTAAAAACCTTGCTGGAATTATTTGGTCAGTATCAACATTATCAATATTTAATGGAACCGCAGTACTATTTAGTATTTTAAATTTATCGTAAGCCATATAATTAGATTATTTCTCTTGGGTCTGTAATTTTTCCAGTTATTGCTGTTGCTGCAGCTACCAGTGGGCTAGCTAAAAGTGTTCTAGCTCCTGGACCTTGCCTTCCCTCAAAATTTCTATTAGTAGTACTAACAGCATATTTTCCTTTTGGAATTTTATCATCATTCATTGCTAAACAAGCTGAACAGCCAGGTTCTCTTAGTTTAAATCCTGAATCGGTTAAAATATCAAGTATTCCTTCATCTTTTATACTTTTCAGAACTTTATGTGAGCCTGGAACAAGCCAAGCATCAATATTATCAGATTTTCTTTTTCCTTTAATTATACTAGCAAAAGTTCTAAAATCTTCAATTCTACCATTTGTACAACTGCCTAAAAAGACATAATCAATTTTTTTTCCAATCATTTGATCTCCTTCATTAAAATCCATATAATCTAGAGCCTTTAGATATGATGCTTTTGAATCTGATTTTTTTGATGTAGGAATTGATTTCGAAATAGGTATAGCCATTCCAGGATTAGTTCCATATGTAATCATAGGTTCTATCTCTTCTCCTTTAAAATTGTATTCTTTATCAAAAACAGCTCCCTTATCGGTTTTTAATTTAGACCAATAACTTATAGCTTTATCCCATTCTTCTTCTTTTGGCGCGTATTCTTTACCCTTTATATACTTAAATGTTTTTTCATCAGGGGCAATCATTCCACCTCTAGCACCCATTTCAATACTTAGGTTACACACGGTCATTCTTCCTTCCATACTCATTTCTTTAAATACTTCACCTGAGTATTCTACAAAAAAACCAGTAGCTCCAGAGGAAGATAACTTTGAAATTATAAATATTGCAACATCTTTAGGTGTAACATGAGACTTAAGTTCTCCATCAACATTAATTCTCATTTTTTTTGGTTTCTGTTGCATAATAGATTGACATGCTAAAACCATTTCTACTTCAGAAGTTCCAATTCCAAATGCTATCGCGCCAAATGCTCCATGAGTAGATGTATGAGAATCACCACAAACAATTGTTAAACCAGGCTGAGTAATACCGTTTTCGGGCCCAACAACATGAACTATTCCATTCTTTTTGTGCCCTAATCCCCAAAAATCAATTCCATGCTCGTTACAATTTTTTTCTAATGTTTTAACCTGAATGGCAGATAATTCATCTTTTATTGGTAGATGTTGATTTATTGTAGGGGTGTTATGGTCTGCAGTTGCAAATGTTCTTTCTGGATACATTACTTTAAGCCCCCTATTTTTAAGACCTACAAATGCTACAGGACTTGTAACTTCATGAATGAAATGTCGATCAATAAATAATACATCAGGTCCATCTTCAATCTTTTCAATCACATGGGAGTCCCAGACTTTATCAAAAATTGTCTTAGTCATATTTAATATTTTGCTTTTTAAGCATAACAGGAAAATCGGATTCTGTTACTTCTTTCTTTTTATCTGCGACAATTAAAAATTCACTATAAACATTGTCTAGTTCATTCTTACTCAAATTTACTCCAAATTCTTTCATTCTAAAAGCTAAAGCAGCTCTTCCGCTTCTTGCAGTTAAAACAATGGATGATTTATCAACTCCTACATCTAAAGGGTCTATTATTTCATAAGTCTCCCTTTTCTTAATCACTCCATCTTGATGAATTCCTGAACTATGAGCAAAAGCATTTGAACCAACAATTGCTTTGTTGGGTTGAACAGGCATGCCCATTAAATCAGAAACTTTTTGGCTTGTATCATTAAGAAGTTTTGAGTTAATATTAGTATATAAATCTAGTTCAGAATGCTGTTTTAATACCATAACAACTTCTTCTAGGGATGTGTTTCCTGCTCTTTCACCAATTCCGTTAATAGTACATTCAATTTGTCTTGCACCATTTATTACTCCATAAATTGAATTAGCGGTAGCTAGTCCCAAATCATTATGACAATGGCAGGAAATAGTAACATTTTCAATACCCTTAACATTATCGATTAGAAATTTAATCTTATTTCCGTATTCATCTGGAAGGCAATAACCTGTCGTGTCAGGTATATTTAAAACAGTAGCACCTGATTTAATTACTTCTTCACAAACCCTAGCAAGAAATTCATTATCTGTTCTACCCGCATCTTCAGCATAAAATTCAACATCTTCTACATATTTTTTGGCATGAGAAACTGACTTTTTAGCTAATTCAATTATAGATTCTTTATTCGAATTAAATTTATGTTTGATATGAATCTCAGAGGTTCCTATACCAGTATGAATCCGAGGTTTTATTGCACTTTTAAGTGACTCTGCTGCAACATCAATATCTTTTTCATTTGCTCTACTAAGTGCACAAACTGAAGCGTTCTTAATAATTTTTGAAATTTCCACTACAGATTTAAAATCTCCAGGACTTGATATTGGGAATCCAGCTTCTATAATATCTGCACCAAGAAAATCAATTCTTTCAGCTAAGATTAACTTACTTTTAGTATCAAGCTTACAGCCTGGCACTTGCTCGCCATCTCTCAATGTGGTGTCAAATATTTTAACCTGATTTTTCATCAATTACTAAATTATTGCTTTAATGCTGATACTTAAAAAAAAGTATATTAATTTTACAATACCCGATTTATGTTTTATTATTATAAATATCTGTAAATTAACATATTAATTAAAAATTTAATACAATGACTAATGAGTTAAAAGATAATCTATTTGTTCTAATAAAATCACTTACTAAGTCTGAGAAGAGACAATTTAAACTTTATGTAGGAAGAATGGATTCAAATGAAGATTCAAAGTTTTTAAAATTATTTAATCACCTTGATAAAATGAATTCTTACAAAGAAGATGTTATAATTAAAAAAAAAATTGTTTCTAAGCTTCAGCTTTCAAATTTAAAAGCACATTTATATAAACAAATTTTAATTAGTTTAAGATTAAATCCACAACATAAAAATGTTAAGCTTCACATTAGAAGTCAAATTGATTTTGCTACAATTTTATATCAAAAAGGTTTGTATAAACAAAGTTTAAAAATATTAGATAAGGCAAAATCTTTTGCTTTAAAATATGATGAAAATACTTCTGCTTATGAAATAGTTGAGTTCGAAAAACTTATTGAATCCTTATATGTAACAAGGAGTTTAAGTAATAGAACAAATGAGTTAGTTTCTCAAACTAATTATTTAAAGGAGCAAAATGATATAAATAGTAACCTATCAAATATCTCTCTTCAACTTTATGAAAAACTTATCAAGGCTGGATATGCAAAAAGTGATACTGAATCAAAAGAAATTCAAAAGTTTTTTAGTCAAAAAATTAAAAGTTTTAAAGTTGAAGATTTAGGATTTAGAGAGAAGCTTATTTATTATCAAATTTGGGTATGGTATAGTCTTTTGGTTCAAGATTTTCTATCTACTTATAAATATGCTTCAAAGTGGATAGATACTTTTAATAAAAATCCTGAAATGATTAAAATACATCCTGTGTTTTACCTTAAGGGTTATAACTTTTTGTTAGAGGCATTAGCGTTAATTAGATATCCTTCAAAATTTAAAAACCGTTTAAATGATTTAATAAATTCAGTTGAAAGTACCTCATTCCCAACAAATCAAAATTTAACTGCTTTAATTTTTATTTATAAGTATAATAATTTATTCAATCTTCATGTTTTGGAAGGTAATTTTAAAGCTTCTATAAAAATTGTACCTGAAGTTTTAGATGGAATTGAGATTAATAAGAATTTTATTGATCATCATCATATAATGCTATTATACTATAAAATTGCGTGTATGTACTTCACAGTAGATGACTATGATAATTGCATAAAATATGTAAGTAAGATTATTAAAAATAAAAATATTAAAATGAGAGAGGATCTTCAGTGTTTTACTAGAGTTCTGAATCTTATTGCACACTGGGAGGCAGGAATTGATTTTAATCTTGATAAAATAATTAAGGATACATATAATTATCTTGATAAAATGAATGATTTACATGAAGTACAAAAAATAATTTTGAAATATCTAAATGGTTTAGAAAATATATATCCAGGAGAAATAAAAGCATTTTTAAGAAAGGGATATAATGAGCTCAAAGAATATGAAAATGATCCATATGAAAAAAGAGCTTTTCTGTATTTAGACATCATATCTTGGCTTGAAAGTAAAATAAGTAATAAACCTGTTCAAGTTATTATTAAGGAAAAAGCTCTTATTATTAACAGGAAGGAGAGATAGTCCATAATCCTGTAGCTGGTGGCTCAGCTTTAATATTGATTTTTTCCTTTGTAACAGGATGAATAAAATCTATTTCTCTCGAATGTAAGTAGATTCCCCCATCTTTATTTGATCTTTTAGATCCATATTTTAAATCACCTAAAATTGGATATCCTATTTCAGAGAAATTACATCTAATTTGATGATGTCTTCCAGTTATAAGGTCTACTTGAATTTTACAATATTTATCAAGAATTTGAACTTTTTTAAAGGTTAATGATCCAAATTTTGAATTA
>Ga0206678_10000450_pt1 | contig 26401 bp, 22 predicted proteins | sample M180m12015metaG_FD_155453 | JGI IMG/M metagenome (GOLD analysis project Ga0206678, IMG submission 155453) | Ammonia-oxidizing marine archaeal communities from Monterey Bay, California, United States - M1 80m 12015 | ecosystem: Environmental > Aquatic > Marine > Intertidal zone | place: USA... | reverse complement strand
ATCATATTACTTACCAACCGTGCAGGACCCGATGTACAACCGCTGGCAGAAAGAGTCCTTGAGCTATACCTCAAGCCCAAAAACTGAGCAGCAGAAAGCCCAATACTGCCAGGCCACCCGCGGTCAGGGCATAAGGCAATTGCGTTCTCACATGGTCAATATGATCAGTTGCAGATGCCATGGACGCCACCACGGTAGTATCACTAATAGGCGAGGCATGATCGCCAAAAATGCCACCGGAAATTGCAGCTGCTAACAACAAGGGAACCGACAAGTCGAGCGTTGTCGCAATTGGGATGGCGATCGGGATCATAATGGCAAACGTTCCCCAACTGGATCCTACTGAAAAAGCAATCAGGCCAGCCACCAGAAACACCAGGGGTGCCAGAAACACCTGAGGCACCGCTGTACTGGCAATTCCTGCCAGATAGGGTCCGGTACCAAGCAATTTTGCAACATCACCTAACGTCAAAGCCAGTAATAAAATTGTCGCAATCGGCAATAAGTTACCTGCTCCCTTCATGAAGACCTGCATCAGAATATTTAGGCTAGCCCGGCCTGCTGCCAGCAACATTACCCAGGAAGTAACGATACCTGCGATCACAGCCCAGAGAATTGCAAGGGACCCAGAACCTTTGATCAGATCTCCGTCACCGGTAATCAATAACCCGACAGGCATCATTACCAGCATAGCTAGTATGGGTAAGGCCATATACGCAGCCGAAGCCGGTTGCTCAACATCACTGTGATCGACGTGTTCAAATCCGGAGCTATCAATCATGGGGGTCGCGCCCGGCCAGATAGGTTGTCCTGCCTCGGTCCTGTTTTCGGCCAATTGCATCTGTGAAAAATTAATATTTCTGTAAATGACCAGCGCGGATAGCAAAATGGCTATGATGGCATAAAGATTTAATGGTATCGAAGCGATAAAGACTTCCAGCGGGTTTTCAATACCGACTCCTTGGACCAACCCTATGATCACTGCTCCCCATGCATTCAGCGGTATCAACACACAAACCGGCGCTGAAGTGGAATCAATCAAATAGGCAAGCTTTTCCCTGGAAATCCGATGCCGATCAAAAAGGGGCCGACACACTGCTCCCGCAATTAACAGGGTAATGTTTGACTCGATGAATATGACGATACCTATAATCCAGGCCAGGCATTGGGCTCGAAACCCGTTATGTACCCAACGTCGTGTTTCCAGATAGCGCACGAATCCGCGGACCCCTCCGGAATATTCAATAGTCGCGATCATTGAACCAATAAGTAACGTAAAGATCAGCACCCTGGCATCTCCAGGATCTGCAAATACCTGAACCACTGCATCGATACTGGACCCAATTCCCGACAAGGGATTGAATCCACTTAGCAACGTAAACCCCATCCAGATGCCAGCGAACAACGACACAATGACCTGTTTACTCCAGACTGCCAGCACTATGGCGAGAACAGGCGGAAGTATCGAATACCAGCTTGGCTCCATTATCGTCTATCCTTTACCTTATCTAACCCGGGTCACAATCATTAAGGCGCACTGGACCCGCAAATTCAAGTCTGTTCGATTGAGCCCAAAAATATTCCATGCAGCAATGACCAGGCTTCTCAAATTCGCACTACGGGTTTTCTATTGTGCCGCCGAGTGCGTTACCATGACGATTGATCTCTTTGTAAAGAAGAGCTTTATCGACAAAAACTTTGCAATAAGATAAGACGGCTGCTCTTAACTGACACGGAAAACAGATATCCGCCCTGAACTGAAATACAACCTGAGGTAGGCAAGTAAGGAGGCCATAAGCATGCATCAAAGCCTTGTTTCAACTAAGCGTATTTTCAAATTACTGGGTCCGGGTATTTTATATGCCGCTGCTGCTGTTGGCATCTCGCATCTAGTCCAGGCCACACGGGCCGGCGCTGAATATGCCCTAGGCTTAACCTTGATTGTCGTCCTTGCTTGCATCATTAAATACCCATCACTGCGTTTTGGCGGCGACTATGCCGCAGTGACTGGCAAGAGCCTGATTTCAAATTACCGCCAACAAGGCCCATGGGCATTTTATATTTATGCCATTGCACAACTTTTCAGCATGGTCTTCATCATCGCAGCTATCTCATTATTTACACTTGGGCTGCTGAAAGCCTCGCTAGGAATATCGATCAATAATCTGCTTGGCATAGCTTTACTGTTGGGCTTGGTCGTGTTCCTTCTGATAGGAGGGCACTATAAATTACTGGAACAGGCAACCAAGGTCATCGTTGCTGTTTTTACTGTCTTAATCATCATCGCAGTGGCACTGGTGGCTGTCAAAATGGAATGGTCTCTAGGCGCTTTTGCGGTTCCTGATATCAATGGTGCAACCCTGATGTTTATCATTGCACTAATCGGCTTCATGCCGTCGCCTGCGGATGGCTCAGTCTTACAATCACTCTGGGTGGTCGCGCGAGCAGACCAGGATGGTCAAAAACCCAGCTTATCTGATACCCGTCTTGATTTTAATATTGGCTACCTGACCAGCGTAATGCTCGCAGTTGGCTTTCTTATCCTGGGAGCCGGCGTGATGCATTCATCGGCTGTTGAAGTCGCGAAAAGCAATGGTGGATTTGCCGAGCAATTACTTCAGCTATTTACGCTAACGATCGGCTCATGGAGCTTCCCGTTTATTGCCGTGGCGGCTTTTTTCGTTATGTTTTCCACACTCTATACAGTAGTCGATGGAATGACTCGAATTGTCATCGCAATTGGTAAGGAAAGTTTCCCCGACTGGCTGGATAATCCTGATACGAGTCCTGATAACAGCAATCTCTACAATACCGTAATCCTACTACTCTGCTTGGCCGCTTTATTGATTCTGGCAACCCTGCTTAAATCCTTTGCTACCTTTATGGATATGACCTCCATACTGGTATTCGTGGTCAGTCCCCTTATTGCCTGGCTCAATCACCGAGCTATCTGGGGAGCCCAGATCCCGATTGAAATGCGCCCAGGTACAGGGATGCGAATCTGGAGCATAGCGGGTATCGCAGTATTGGGCCTGCTGACCATCACCTATTTCTATGTACGCTTTCTTGCAAATTAAGACAGATCCCGGAGCCAGTTTTACTCCGCCTTCCGAACAACGCCGTAGCCTGCATCGACACTGTCCGCTTACTGAAAAATGAAACCGTGGTAATTATTCGCAGCAACCTCGTCGCACTTCTGCCGATACGCCGGTGCTCCCCCCGCATACAGTAAGAACCTTCGCTTCCGTTTATGCGCCAGGTTCTTATTCATCCCCATAAACCAGGAATCCACCTTGGAAAAAAGCATTTTTTCGGCCGTGGTCAATACATGCGCAGTCCATTCCTCCTCCGCATCCAAAGTGGCTTCCACCTTGACCCAGTTTTTATCGCGCATATACGACACCAGGTCAGTTACCCAATCGACATTCTGTTCAATACAGCGGGGAATATTACAAAATGTTGCCGCATTGTGGGGCCCTACCAGGGTCAGCATATTCGGGAACCCAACGGTTTGCAGGCCAAGATAAGTTTTAGGCCCATCAAACCATTTATCTTTTAGCTTCTGGTCATCCTCACCTCGAATATCAATCTTATCGAAAGCTCCGGTAACCGCATCAAAGCCAGTCGCATAGATAATGATGTCAAATTCATATTCGCTGGCCTCAGTGATAATCCCCTTAGCTGTAATCTCCTTAATTGCTTCCGAATTCAGGTCAATCAAATGCACATTGTCCTGATTAAATACCTCATAATAATTCGTCTCCATGGGTATGCGCCTGGTGCCAAAACCATGATCGGTGGGGATAAGCATTTCTGCTACCGCTGGGTCATCGACACGCTCTCGAACCTTTCGGGCCATGAATTCATTCATGGTGTCGTTAGCCTGCTGGTCGACCAACACATCTCGAAAATTACCCATCCAAATGCCAAAACCCGGCTCTGCATATAGTTTTTCATAGAAGGCTTCACGTTCTTCGGCAGTCACATCAAAAGTAGACCTTGGGTCTGCCTTATGCAGGAAAGCTCCATGAGTTTCAGCACACTTCTTAAAAATGTCTGCGTAACCTTTTTTTATTTTTTCCTGGGTAGCCGGATCGATAGGGGAATTTACCAGCGGTGCACAATAGTTCGGTGAGCGCTGAAAGACACTTAAATGGCCAGCAGTTTTAGCGACTTCCTGAATCACCTGAACGCCTGTTGCACCGGTACCGATAACCGCGACCCGCTTAGCCCTGAAATCTACCGGTGCATGGGGCCAAAGACCTGTGTGATACGCTTCACCTAAGTAGCTGTCACGTCCACTTATATTCGGCATGGTCGGTACTGAAATTGGCCCCAACGCGGTGATGAGAATGGGCGCACAGGCAGATCCGCCATGTGAAGAGGACACATGCCAGAGATTTTTGGTTTTGTCGTATCTGGCTGACTCGATGCGCGTCTCGAACTCGATATGCTTTCGCAAATCAAATTTATCAGCAACATGATTAAGGTAGCGCAGCGTCTCAGGTTGAGCAGAGAAATGCTCCTTCCATTCCCATTCCTGCAGCAATTCTTCTGAGAAAGAGTAGCCATAGCTATAGCTTTCAGAGTCAAACCGAGCGCCCGGATAGCGATTCCAATACCAGGTGCCACCCACATCTTCGCCGGTTTCGAATACTCGAACGTTCATTCCGAGTTGCCTTAATCGATAAAGCTGATACATGCCAGAGATCCCAGCACCAATAATGATAACTTCATATTGATCTGTACTTACTGCATCCACCCTGGGTTCCTCACTCGTTAAATTTGCCGTAACCTTAACCACCCCGGCATAAGAATAGCAAAATCAAAAATAAACATGCCGTCTAATTAACAGTTTCCGTAAAGCGCTTTGGACACTTTATAGTGAACCAAAATATCACGCTAAACCACTGAGCTAATATCTTGGGCTAATATTTTGGACTAATATTTTGGACTAATATTTTGAGCCAGGAACCTGAACCAAGCCAGGAGCCTGGAAAGGGCGTTAATCGTGCTGCAGAGCACTGATCCGATCAATGCGCGTATTAACTACTTCAATCTCATCAATTCTTACCCAAACGATTTATTATCAGCAGCAATTGATAAACCTAGTTCGGTTACATTAGACTTTCCCAGTCTCAACACCAGGTGATCACCTATGCCAGATAAACAATCAATGAGCGGTGGCGAAGCTATGATTCGCTCAGCACAGGCTAACGGCATCAAAACAATCTTCGGTATCCCCGGAGCTCAGATCTATCCCCTGTTTGATGCAATGTACCGCCTGAATATGGAAACAGTGGTCTCAAAACACGAGCAGGGCGCCGCCTATATGGCTTTTGGTTATGCCAAGGCAACAGGCAACCCCGGCGCATTTGCGGTCGTGCCTGGTCCCGGGGTACTTAACACAACTGCAGCGCTATGCACAGCCATGGGCGCTACTGCACCCGTACTTTGCCTGACCGGGCAGGTACCTTCTAACTACCTTGGCCAGGGACGAGGTCATCTACACGAACTAAAGGATCAAGCAGGAACACTGCGAACCATAATCAAAGATGCTTACCATATCAGCGATCCGACTGAAACAAGCTCGACCGTCAACAGATCATTCCAGGAAATGCTGAGTAACCGGCCTGGCCCGGTTTCAGTAGAAATGTGCTGGGACACCATGGCTCAGATTCATGATGATATCGTTATCCAACCAGGTAATGAGTTGATCGACAAACCAGGATTAAATGAAGACGAGATCAGCCAGGCCGCAAGCGTGCTTGCTAAAGCCAAGAATCCATTAATCATGTGTGGCGCAGGTGCCCAACACGCCAGTGAGGAGGTCATGGCGTTGGCAGACCTGCTCCAGGCTCCAGTGACGGCTCTTCGAAGTGGCCGAGGCGTCATTTCCGAAGACCATGAACTGGGAATTTCTTCCGTCGCTGCACGAGCACTGTTTGATGAAGTCGATGTGCTGGTCGGTATCGGCTCAAGGCTGGAGATGATCTATATGCGTTGGCGCAGCATGGACCTTTACGAAAAATCGCCCCAAGATGGCCCTACATTAATCCGCATCGATATAGATGCGAACGAAATGGAAAGACTGGTCCCGGACTTTCCCGTGCTGGGCGACGCTGCAACTGCCTGTACCGCTTTGTACAATGCCATGGCCAATAAGGTCAAACCCAACTCGGGACGCAGAGCCTCAATTGCAACTGCTAAGGCAAAAGCACGTCAGGCCATAGAAAAGATTCAACCCCAGATGGCTTACCTGGATGTGATTCGTGAAGTCCTTCCACGGGATGGTTTTTTTGTTCCAGAACTATCTCAAATGGGATTCACTTCCTACTATGGCTTTCCCATTTATGAACCAAGAACCTATGTCACAGAAGCTTTCCAGGGAACGCTCGGATTCGGATTCCAAACTTCCCTGGGCGTAAAAGTTGCCTGCCCCGACAAAGCTGTCGTGTCCGTTACCGGTGATGGCGGTTTAATGTTTGGCATTCAGGAACTGGCCACGGCTGTCGCTTATGACATAGGTGTTATTACCCTGGTCTTCAACAATCAGGGTTTTGCTAATATCCGTAGAGATCAGACTAATGCCTATGCAGGCCGGCTCATCGGTGCAGATTTCGACAATCCAGATTTCGTCAAACTTGCAGAATCCTTCGGTGCCGCAGGCTATCGCTGTAACAGTCCAGAGACACTGAAACCGATCCTGGAAAAAGCACTACGCGAGGACAAGCCGGCCCTCATCGAAATTTTACTGCCACGCGGAGGGGAAATTTCCCCTTGGGAATTTATTATGATGAAACAAAATCCGTTGCTTTAATCGCCTTCACTTACCGACAGCCCTTTATCATTGACCACCCTATGCTCAGAGTGATCGTGCCCGCCTATTTCCAATTCTTTTTTCGGAACCGCCAGCAAATGACCGAAGCAACAACCCATACCGGCAGGCGCCGGCAATACCCCTGTAAGGCCGGCTTCAGGTATCGCTGCCACGCTCCCGCCTGAGACGCAGTTGCCTGAGAATTTCCTCGTGACGTTGTCGCGTTAACCTGTAATGTGAGTAGCACCATAGAGATATCACCGCAAAAGCAGCTACAACCGGTCCATATAGCAACCCAAGATTAACCAGCGTGTCTGCAGGTATATCGTTTGCAGTTTTAATATCAGCACCTCTTGGCCAGCTAATAATGTCCAGACCGATACCACCGACGAAATTTCCAAAACCCGATGTCGCTTTACTGGAAAAGGCGATAGCGCCAAAAAAGATACCTTCCTGCCTGACCCCGGATTGATATTCATGCTCGTCCGTAATATCAGCCATCATCGAACCAAAGGAAATAAACGCCTGTTGAAGAATAAGCCCCTGGAAAAACTTCATTACCACTAATGTATAGGTCAATACAGCAGTACCATTTTCAGGAAACCAATCAAGCAACCTGCATACCACTGGGATCAGCTGAAAAACCGCCCAGACGCCTGTCCCTAGCAGGACACCAAATCGTTTACTGGTAAGTCTGTGCAAAGGTGCCGCAAGAAATACCCCCAACAACAATCCCACTATCGATGCAATCTGGAGAGACAACATCTGCTCACCTGAGAGTTCCCAGAAATATTGCAGCATGTATAAGTCTAGGGCTCCATTGACGCCGGCCATGATAAAAACAATTAGCACACCAAAGAATAGCCATCGAAACGAGTGATTACTGAAAGCCTCCTTGGCATCGCTGACCATCTGCACTAGAGGGCTTTGCCTGGGTCTCACAGTGGGTTGAGAGAGATGGGGGATTTCTTTCTGAGTACCCCAGGCCGACCACCAAATCGTAATGACCATCATGACTCCCAGGACCAGGGCATAAGGTGAATAATTTTCCACGGCCAGTCTGCCGCCATGATCGTCAGCAAAAAAGTAACCCAGGCCGATTATGGCTGCCATAGCGCCACCTGCAGTACCGAAAAACTGCCGAAACGCTACAATCCGAGTCCGCTCCTGGTAGTTCTCGGTCAATTCCGCACCCAAGGCCAGGTGGGGCACATGGTAGAGCGTCATCGCACCACGAGTGAGCACTGCGAATATGGAGAGCCAGGCAAACAGACCCCATTCACCCATGCCCTCCGGTGGAGAAAAGAGTCCGTAGAATGCCAGCGCCAGCGGTACAGCAGAGGCATACATGAAGGGATGCCGGCGACCATACTTCGACCTGAAATTGTCTGACAATGACCCTGCCAGCGGGTCAGTAATCGCATCGAACATCAACGCAATGAAGAGCGCTCCTCCGGCCATAGTACCTGAAAGGCCAAGCACTTGATTGTAGTAGAATAGGATAAACAGACCGAAACCTGTATTTTTAAGCCCTTCCGCGAACTGGCCTATACCAAAAGCAAGTTTACTGGAAAAAGGCACCAGCCGGTCATTAGTTGATTCTTGCAAAGTAACCCCTTAAGTCGTCCAGCATTCCACCATGCCGACTTGGTTATATCCCTGGTTCATAAAGAAACCCCCTTTCAATAAACCTTTTAGCGATTTCTCTACCACTACACATCACCTATCCAGACCAGCACCGTAACATTAAACAAACCCTGCGTATCCATATTGGAGACAGGGCTTTTAAGGCCGAGGCGATCACCCGCAGCGGCCTGGGAAAGCAATATCACGCAGCGACCCTAGGCTTCGAGAAAACCTTTGTCGGAATCGCCGGCAGCAGAAGCGACCTTGGCCTCATAGCAGAACACCTATACGATGCCAGAGGCCCCGCTGGTCCTGCCCTTGGTCAGGATGATATAACAGCTGGACTGCATTATTCCTTTAACGATGCAGCCGCAACAACTGCCTTGTTAATCACCCTAATAAACCGTGAACCTCACCAATACCTGACTACATTAGAGGCCAGCAGTCGTAGTGGCGAACGACTTAGAATAACCGTTGAAGGCTCAATATTCGGTAATGCAAGACGGGTTATACCTGGGTTTCAGGGCTTTCTCGAGGTCTTCTCTGACCCCCATGCAGACCAGGCCTTTCTGCAAAACGAAGATCTCATCAACCTCGAGCTTCTCTGGTACTTGTTGTCAAGTACCCTGAAGCCCAGGATACAGAATCCAGGTCCAACTGGACGGCATTTTTAGCAATGCTCCTGACCGCGTGTCTTTCATTAACCTTAAACAGGCGAGTTGAGCATCAGCCCGCTTTTTTTAGTCGCAACCAATGCAACTAGACAAAACCATAAAGACGCGCCGCATTATCACAGATAATTTTCTTTTTCTGGATGGCCGGCAAATGACCCAGTTCACGTGCTATGAATTCCTGTGAATCAGGCCAAATACCGTCCGGATGCGGAAAATCCGACCCCCACATAATATTGTCTTCGCCCAATTCAGCTAATAATTTGATACCAACCTTGTCACTCTGGTAGGTTGCCTTGCACTGCCGCTGCCAATATTCGGACGGTTTCATGGTCAACGTCAGGTCTTTAAACTGATCCTCCCATTCCAAATCCATGTGCTCGAGTATATAAGGAATCCAGCCAATACCACTTTCGCCGATCACAACATTGATATTGGAATACGCCTCAAGCACTCCTCCATAGATAAGCTCCATCACTATACGCGACATCTGCAACTGAAAGCCGGTGATAAAAACCGCAAAGGACTGCCTTCTTTGCAGCGGTAGCATGGCTTCAAAATTGGGTGGCCGACCACCGATAGTATGAAAGTGAACGGGCAAATTGACTTCATCAAGGGCTTGCCAGAGTGTCGTCCATGAGGGATCAAATACCGGCTTCATATCCAAGGTGTTTGAGATTTCAACGCCGCGAACCTGGCCTCTTTTTGCGACTCGATGGATTTCCTCCACTGCCGCATCGATATCATGATTAGGAATACAGGCGAGACCGGCAAATCGTTCAGGATAACTGGCGCAGAAGTCTCCTAACCACTCATTGTATATTCGCATTACTTCAGTAGCAGCCTGATCATCCTTGAGACGCTGCGCCGCGCCTAAAATGCCGTATAGGACTTCTGCCTGAACACCATCCCGGTCTTGGTCCTGTATTCGAAGCTCAGGGACAGTCAGGCGGCGGATACCTTTCTTTCCATCCTCGTAAAGACCGGTTGCCGCCATAGCATCAGATCGGTGAATCTGCCCTGGAATATATTCTCGACCAGCAGAGCCCATCCCATTCTGCAGACCAAATACGGCGCCTTTTTTACTGACCCACAAAGGGCCTTTTTCGCTTTCCTCAACGTACGGCATACGACCTGCCAGTTTTCGGCTCGCCTCTGCGGTAAACAAATCCTCAGGCAGCCAAATCAGATCGATATGACAGTCTGCCGAGATAACTTCATAATCCATCGTTTCCTCTCCTTTTCATACCAATCTCTGCTGATACGCTTTTGCACGCTCATCTCTGCTGGTATGCCTATGCATTTCAAGCCCAACTGTCACGCCTACTTCTATCAGAAGTGGATGTCTTTAGCCGACACCCAAAAAGCGATCCTCGAATGCCGACCTCTGTGCCGGGTCTAAGCTGTGCCAAAGATGACCCCAGCAAAGCCAACCAGACCTGTTCTGCCGCTCTATTCCTGCTTCAGGCTCCCTGGCCAGACGATGGCATCTTCATTTATCACCAGCATTCCCGTTTCAGTATCAACAAAACCGATGGATACAAATTTAACGGTTTCCTGGTCAGCCTTATAGCCGTGATTATTGAATATCTGAATCGGCATATTAGCCCGATCATTGCTACCTGCGGCAAGCGAAACCCGACCAGTAATGCCAGCAAAATCCATAGCCCGCAAATAGCCCATCAGATTCTGACGATTGACTACCTTACCATCACGCTTAATGGCTGTGATCGAATAAGCGATAGCCATAATATGGTCGTAACTCAGAGCACTGGTTATGAAAGTACTTGAGTCGGGATCAATTGGCTGATCCAGCCGGTCTTCGAGAGACTGTCTGAAAAGCGTCAGCTTTTTGGAAGCGGGAAGCATCGCAGCAGGAGCAAAATATCCCAGGCTCCCATAGACAGCTTCCGGACTTTCATCGGAGAGAATCATTTCTGCAGCGTAAAAACTATAACCTAATTTATTAAGACCATGGGTATGTAAGGCCCTAAACAGCCTTACCGTATCAGGGGTAGGGGTGGTTATCACAATGTGCTTTATTCCTAGGTCATTTACCTCGCTCATGTAGCCCAGCAAGGCTTGCTGACTAGTATCTCGCGCGAAGCTATATTCTTTAAGAATTTTTATTCCATGACGTTCAGCGTACCTATGCACCACTTTACTGGCACCAAGCCCCCAGGCATCAGTGGTAAAAAAATATGCAATTTCCTTTACCCCAAAATAAGCGGCCAGGTCGATCAAATAACCTTCATTTGATTCGCTCGGGTTAACCACCCTGACAAACCAGGGGAATCGCTCAGGTGAAGACAGCGTAGAGGCGTTAGCACCATAGGAAATCACTGGAACTTGATATTTTTCTGCCATCCCGGCTATCTCAACGGCTGGCCCACTGCAGTCCGCACCCGTTAATGCAATAATATTTTTCTTCATTAAGGTTTCGGCCATTAAAGCAGCATCATCCGGCCAGCAATGATAATCGATAATATTTTCGGGGAGCATTCTGAGAACATCATCGCCTAGCATGTCAGAATCATTAATATCCTCGATGGCAAGCTGGGCACCCCGCCTTGCGAAGTCACCCCAATTTGCATAACGCCCATCACGATAATGGTAGGTATACATTCCTCCAAGATCGTAAACCTCTGCAAACACCGCCATAGGGACACATAAAAACAGGGCCACCATCACCGCCCTGCGAATCATCGATGCTGGCAGCAGCCTGGAAGGATTTAACGTGATGGAACTGATTAAGGAGAGCTGCTTCATAGCCTTTGAATGTTCATTTCCGAGCGTTCTGTACCTGAACTGTGATTGAAGCCAGGCTGATTTACAACAGCTTCATTCAGACCTCGGCTTCAAACTCTGGCGGGAACTCTAGGCCCTGTGGCACTCAGACTCCAGGGGCAAGCGAAACCGTAACCTCTAAGACCGATTCACTAGGCTGCCAGCCGGCTTGCCGGACTCGCCAGCAACCCTGACCCAGTTGATTTTTGGGTGTGATTCCTATCGCCTTACAGATATAGTCGCAGATCATCATAAAAATTAAATCTGCCTATGAGAAGTTTAATCCTGTTATTGATCATTGCTATAACTTCCTGCGACATGCCTGGTCCGACACCTCCACTGGGCACCGCCATTACCAATGTAACCACCATAGACGCAGTCAACGGGGTAAAGAACCACCAGACGGTGGTGTTTTCAGAAGACGAAATCACCTATGCAGGCCCAGCAATAGAGCTACCGACTAACCATGAGATCATCGACGGGAGCGGCCAATTCCTTATACCTGGGCTGTGGGATTTTCACGTTCACCTCACCTATGAAACAGAACTGACGGCGACCATGCCACGGCTGTTTCTGTCCTACGGCATCACCAGCGTGCGCGATACTGGTGGCTTACTTCACAACATCCTCCCAGTCGTCGAAAAGATGCAACAACCAGGCGCAATCGCCCCCAGGGTATTTTTTGCCGGCCCCCTCCTCGATGGATCTGATGTCGTTTACGACGGCAAATCGAGACCCGAAATTGGTATAGCAAATGCCTCAAAGGAGCAGACAAGAACCAATATTGAATCGCTCAAACAGGCAGGCGCCAGTTTCATCAAGATTTACGAATTGGTTTCAAAAGAGATCTTCCATGAAATGGTGACAGTGGCACGATCTCTAGACATGCCGATCGATTCCCATGTACCGCTATCAATGGTTGCTTCGATTGCAGGCCCGGAGGTCGACTCCATCGAGCATCTGCGTAATATTGAACTCGATTGCGCAACCAATGCAGAGCAGCTTCATACTGAACGGCTGGAGTTCCTCAAGAATCCGTCTGGTCTTCCTGGTTTTGAAGTCAGATCTGCATTGCACAGCGCACAACGTTTACCAGCAATCGCTGCTTATGATAACGAGCGCTGCACCCAGGTCCTGGATAAGCTGACAAAGACCCTGCAGGTACCGACTCTCCGACTCAATGCAATGAACAAATTTCCACCTTTCGAGCGAGCCGATTGGTCTGAAGCTCTCAGCAGGATTCCCAATGGTATCCGAGAGCGATGGCAAACTAGCTCAGCCTCTCTAGCCAAGCAAGGACCCGGTAATACCGTTTTTGCTGAATGGAGTCTGTTCCTGACGGGAAAGATGAATCAGCAGGCTGTGCCCATAGGCGCTGGCACGGATACACCGATACGCCTTTCTGTACCAGGCTATTCTTTGCATTCTGAACTTGACATGTTAGTCCGAGCTGGCCTTACACCACTCCAAGCCATCAGTGCAGCAACTATCGAACCTGCACGATATTTTTCTATTGAAAACAAGATGGGACAAATCACTCCTGGCATGGTAGCTGACCTGGTTTTACTCGAGCAGGATCCTATTGAAGATATCAACAACACAAAATCAATATCGAGGGTAATCAGCAAAGGCGTCATCATGACACCCCAGCAAATTCTTGGTTCCGGCGCCAGCGAATAACAAAACAAGCAAACTACGGCTGATCGGTAGGCTTGACCTGGGCAGGGCGGCGCAATGACTTCAGCTGAAATATACGATTGTATTCACTGAGCCACCGCCTGGGACTATAGACAAGTTGTACTTCAGCAGTACGGACCTGCGAATCGCTGCCAATTCAAGAGTGCAGATAATGGGATGGCTAGCTCACATCGACACTTTCATCAACTGAATTGGCTTGCTCAACACCAAGCCATTGAATACAGTTCCTTCCCGCTGATTTAGATTGATAGAGCGCCTTATCGGCGGCATTGAGGACCGATCGTAAATTCGTCGCCAGCGTCGGAATGATCGTGGTCAGGCCTACACTAACCGTCACAAAAGCAGCCGTAGGCGAACTACTATGCGGAATATCGAGCATCTGTACTGCCCTTCTACAGGATTCAGCTATTTCCTGCCCTCCTATCTCTGTACAGTCGGGAAGCACTAATACAAACTCTTCACCACCATAGCGAGCCACAAAATCTGATTCGCGCCGAAGGGCTCCTCGAAGTGCAGTCGTTAATTGAATCAGACAGTTGTCCCCAGCCTGATGCCCATAGGTATCATTATAGTTTTTGAAATGGTCTACATCGAACAACGCCACGGTTAAGGGAAATTTAGAATACACACCACGACGCCACTCAACTTCAAGGACCCGCTCCAGTTCTCGTCGGTTAGGAATCCGGGTTAATGGATCAAGGCGCACAGTCTGCTGAAGATAATCCCTGCGAGTCTTGTTGACCAGGTGGACCTGCATGCGAGCATGGAACAGGTTAGGGTCAGCACCGGCTTGAAAATAAACAGACGCACCCATTTGTAAAAACTGCAATTCACGCTCTGGATCAGAACTCTGGTCAACAATCATAATCGGCACATCTGCCGTCAGGGAAGCCTGCTGCAGTGCAGCGCAGTTACGCAAAGCTTCATTATCCTGTGTCGAAGACAGCAGCAATAGATCGGGCTTGAGGCCATCTTCTACCAACTTCAAAGCCCATGTACAGTCTCCCGCTACCAGTAAATCTACTTTTGATTGCAGGCCATCAATAAGGTGCCACATTGAGGAGGGATGACCTATAACCAAAATCACGGGCAGGGGTACAAACTCACAAACTCCACTGGGTTCTCCGGCGGACTCACGACCTTCCAGAAAACAATCGATGTCTCTTGGCGAGCTTAACCCAATCAGCGTACGACCATCAGAAGCAGTCAGAATTGGAATTCTCCTGTCGGGATCCGCTGCCTGCCACTGCTGCTGAATTTCTACCAGTTCTGTTTTGCCATCTAATCCGAACTCCGGCATCTCAAGGCCCTGTTCTAACAACAGTTTTGCCACCACCTCCTGATCGGAAATGTCGAGCCCTTCCATCCAGAGCGCTTCAAAGACACGCGACCTGAATTTCTGTGCTAGCGAATAATTCTTGGCTTCAAGGGCCATCAAGATCATATTCGCCACAGCAGAATTCGGACGCAGTTGCGGCATGGCAATCGAGACTTCAGGAGCCCGGTGCCGAACCGTGTATACCTCGGACGCCATCTGCGCCATGTCTTCCACACTTTGCAGGTTCATCTCATTGGGCACATGTTGAATGGGTCGCCACTTAATGTCGTAACTGCCCTCATACAAACGCAAACGCTCCTCGAGCGCGTAACAAAATGGACAGTTAAAGTCACCGTAAATCTGGAAAGATGTCATAAAACCTTCTCAATAATTTTAGAAGCCCTGCTCTCTCACCTCAAACGCTATTCAACCCAGCGTACCCAGTTAAATTACCATGATTATCCCTGATATTTGAATTACTATATTAACAGCTCACTTAACTTGCCCATGCAGGGCTAGCACGTCTCATCCTTAAGGATCGATTCTGCAGCCATATGGCACGCGCCGGCAGCAAAAAATACTTGCCTGCTTGCAGATCAAAATCAGCGAGGAAACCATGAACAGTCAGACCGATACAACCCTCCAGCCATTGGGCTTTTCCGAAGAGCACGATATCCCAGTACCTTACATGCAGAGATTACGTGACTATTATCTCGCCCTGGGTTACGCAAATCCCTACCGCTGGGCACAGTACGCTGATGTCCCCTTTACGCCTTTAAATCTGAATCTCGATCAGGCTCGCGTTGGCCTGATCACAACAGCGGCTCCGTTTAAGGCAGGTGCTGGCGATCAAGGCCCAGGGGCAACTTATAATGCTGCTGCAAAATTCTACAAAGTCTATAGCAGGCTCACAAATGAGCCAGAAGTCCTCGGTATTTCGCACCTGGGTTATGATCGAAAACACTCCACAGCCGGCGACCTTAATTCTTTTTTCCCGCTTCACGCCCTAAGGGCTGCAGTAACGCAAGGTCGCATCAAAGAAATTGCACCGCGTTTTTATGGCACACCAACAAATAGAAGTCAGGTCACCACGATCAAGCAGGATTGTGCTGATCTCTTGACCATGGTAATTGAAGATGAAATCGATCTCGCCATTCTTACCGCTAACTGACCTGTTTGCCACCAGACCGTGAGTCTGACAGCCAGATATCTAGAGTCACATGGTATTCCAACAGTGATTCTGGGCAGCGCCAAGGATATTGTTGAACATTGTGGGGTGCCGCGATTCGTATTCAGCGATTTCCCGCTGGGTAACTCGGCAGGCAAGCCGAATGATCGCGAATCCCAAACGGCGACACTAGAATTAGCCTTCAAGGCATTAGAAACAGCACCCGCACCTCGCACCACCATCCAGTCGCCACAGCGCTGGACCACCAGTTCAGACTGGAAATTGGACTTTCAGAATATCGAAACAATACCCCAGGCTGAAATCAAAAAAAGGCGCGCCGAATTTGACAGAATCAAGGAAATCGGACAAAAAGTGAGGGACCAGGCTGCAGATAATTAATCCTGAAGCTGATACCGAACCTGGCAACTCCCACCCGGAGGGCAAGTAACAGGAAGTAACCTGGATAACGGCCAGCCTATGTCAGGCAGTCGATCAATGCTGATTAAGCCAGGGAAATTAACTGCCAAGAAACTAGCTCTAACGTCTCACTCCCGATGGCTTCGCGACCAGCTCAATTTCTTTTTGTCCGGTCTTGGCCAATCAAGAGGCCTTTTGTCTGCCCTTGGCCAATCAAGAGGCCTTTTGTCTGCCCTTGGCCAATCAAGAGGCCATGGCCGAAATAGCCGAAATAGCCGAAATAGGCGAAAATAGTCGAATTGAGCGCTGCTTCTCCCTCTCGGCCAGCCTGGTCCGACGTCAGAGTTGCCGTTTTAGCCCAGCAAGAGGCTGTCTCAATATTCCAGCCTGAGCACAAAAAGTCGGCAGCTGAAAACTATTCGATTTATCTTACCCATATGCGCTTATATCCAGATCGCTGTGCTAGAGTGACTGGTAGAGTATAGCGATTTATATAGCCTAATGAGCAACACGACCACTTCAGCACTATTTCCACCTCGTTACAGAAATTATGCCCTTGGAATCCTATTCGTTGGTTATGTGGTTAACTTTGTTGATCGTTCAATTCTGGCTATCCTGCTAGAGCCCATCAAACATGACCTGGCTTTATCCGACTCCGAACTCGGGCTCTTGGGGGGCCTTGCTTTTGCGCTTTTTTATGCGACTCTGGGCATTCCCATTGCAGCTTTAGCTGACAGATGGAGCCGGGTAAAAGTACTGGCTATCTCTATGATAATCTGGAGTGTAATGACCGCCCTCTGCGGCATGGCATCTAACTTCATAACACTACTGATGACAAGAATCGGTGTTGGCATCGGCGAGGCAGGTGCCAGTCCTCCTTCACACTCCCTTATATCAGATTATTTCCCGATCGAGTCACGGGCCACGGCCTTATCTATTTATGCCCTTGGAATTCCATTTGGATCGATGGTTGGCAATTTCGTCGGTGGTTGGGGTGCCGAGGAACTCGGCTGGCGGATGACTTTTTACCTGGTCGGAGTGCCCGGCGTTCTCATCGCTATGCTAATCCTTGGAACACTAAAGGAGCCACCCAGGGGGCTCTCAGAAAGCCGGGCAATCAAGCAAGACGACAGTCCTCCACCGGCCATGAAAGCGGTCTTCAAGTTCCTATGGACCAAACCCTCATTCCGCCATATTGGCTTTGCAGCCGGACTACATGCTTTTGTGGGCTACGGCGCTGGCACCTGGAACGCGCCTTTTTTAATCAGAAGCCACGAAATGCCCATTACCGAAGTCGGTAGCTGGTTAGCCATTATCTCTGGCATTGGTGCGATCGGAACCTTTGCTGGCGGATACCTGGGAGACAAACTCTCGGATCGAACCGGTGACCGCCGGTGGTATTTATGGGTGTGCGGCATATCCACTCTGGTCATGGTTCCTTTCCAACTGATAGCCTATCTCTATGATGGTCTCTGGGCGGTGATCCCATCCTTATTTGTCGTATCCATTCTAGGTGGTATGTATCTTGGACCTTCTTTCGCCATGACTCAGGCCCTGGTCACACTGAGAATGCGAGCGGTTGCTTCTGCTATTTTATTGTTCATGCTCAATATCATCGGGATGGGTCTGGGGCCCTATTTTGTTGGTATTGTCAGTGATTTTTTTGCACCCCAATTCGCCATAGATTCATTGCGCTATGCCCTATGCATTGCGGTACTTGCAAATCTATGGGCGTCAATACACTATTTTCGTGGCGCACATTCACTGCGCACAGACCTAAAGCAAACCGAGGCACTATTGGCGCAACAGCCTTAACCATACCCGTTCTATAACCAACCAAGCCCTGAGCCTGGGAATACTCCCAGGAGATAACACGATACTACTGATACCAACGACTTATCATTGCTCGTTGCCATCAATATTGACTACTTAACAGTCGCCAAAACAAGCCGTATCTGGAATCAAATAGAATAAACCCGACTATATTGACTCCAAACTGACAACAACCTGACCGGGCCAAACACGTCAACAATCCGGCACCATAACGCCTCGAACAACTGAACGGTCCTGATGGCTTTTACAGCGTTGAGACAATCGCATGCAGAACCTCGGTAGCGAACTGGAATTTATTTCCCGGCACCTTCATTCACTGCTGCACAATCACCTCAGGTAGAGGTATACTGCCGGTTTATCAAAACAATAAAATAGCCAGTTAGAACAGCATCATTAAGGATAAAAATATGCAGTGCCCAAAGTGTGAAGGCGTAATGGAAGAAGCAACTTATGGACGGAATATGACCATTGACAGGTGTGTCCAATGCAAAGGAATGTGGTTTGACACTGGAGAAGCGGAAAGATTAAAAGGTAAATGGATGTCCGACTTCCTTGATTCTGGCGACGTCAAAACTGGCAAGGCTAATAACAAAATCACTGAAATCGATTGTCCTCGCTGCGGTGACAAAATGGTTCATATTAAAGATAACGAGCAGCCACATATCGGCTATGAGGCCTGCTCGGAACACGGCATGTATTTTGATGCCGGCGAATTCATTGACTACAAACACGAAACCGTCATCGAAAAGATTCTAAAATTCATGCCCAGGAAAGGAGCATAGGCGAGCCGCTCCGGGCGAGTTTCGATGATCCCTATCGCAACCAGGACACTACTAGCCTACAGACCTTAATTGCGCCAGCTTAATCAGTGAAAACCCAGTTTCTGGGTTTTTCACTTGCCTTCATACGATACCCGTTGAGCCACCCGGTAGGGTTCTCGTAAATAGATATACACCCCCACCAGAAGACTATACCCCAGTAATAGTAACCAACCCGTATTACCAATAAAATCCCACGAAGAATAGATGCCATAACCGTAAATGAGCACTGCGATAAGCGGTAGAAGCTTAGTGAGCGGCACCGGCAATCTAAACGGGGCATTGCGGTAGGCTTCGGGATTGCGTTTGGCCAGGTTATAAAGAGCAAACACTGGGAAAAGTCCAAAAATTGCTCCGACTGCATTGCCAAGAATGGTGACGTAGGTCAGGGTCATCCCGGTCAGGATCGGCAGGATACCAACAACCAGAAATACTGTAAGAAAAATATAAGGTGTGCCGAATCGATTAACAGCAGCGAATCCAGAGGGAAGCCAGCCATCTTCCGTGGCCATATACAGGCCTCGAGTACACCAGGCAAAAATAGCATTGAGTGATGTGACCAGCGAGATCATGATGCCGCCGGCAATGAACGCAACATAAACGCCAGGAGAAAAGATAATCTTCGCCGTTGCTGCCAGGTTCTTACCCGCGATCTGCTCAAGCGGCAGCACGCCGGTGGCAACTATGGCAATCAGAATATACAGAAAACTGACAATAAATAGCGAGAGGCCCATTATCAGGGGAATCATCTTGCCTGGATTTTCCATTTCATCCCCAAATTCCGATATGAATTCTGAACCAATTAAACTCAGGCGTAACAGAAATGCAGCAGCAAAAAACCCGCCAAATCCGTTTGGCATGACCATCGGCATTTGGGTATAAGGCGAATAATCCCGAACATGGGCCAGCCCAATTACGATATAGAGCATCAATGCTCCAAGCAGTCCTAAAACCATCACGCTTTGAAATCGTGCAGCTGTTTTAATGCCAAGCAAATTAGCGATAAAGCAGAGAATCATTATGGTGGCTGCGACCAGGCTCATATTCAATCCCGGCATTAATGCTTCACCGTATTCGGCGAACCCAATTGCAAAACTGGACAGAATCATCTGTCCCGCAACCAGTAAAGCCAAGTAGAAAAAAGACGTTTTACTACCTAACAGATCCCTCACATAGGTGTAGTTGCCACCAGTACTGGGAATGGCCGAACCCAAGGCTGCGATACAGATAGTAGGAATAACGACGATGCCCAGGGCAAGTAAAAATGCCCAGGGGGCACCGTGACCGGTCATACTGATACTGATCCCGGTCAAAACAACAACTCCCGTACCAATGATCTGACCTAACGAGATACTCATCAAATCCCAAAACTTCAACATCTTTGCAGTTGGCTGATCCATACTAAAAGTCTCAAATTTCCTAAAATTTCATGTCAAAAACGCCAGCCGTAGCCTACAGTTCACCCGCAACTGTCTAGCGTACCGCCTGCATAGCCTGGTCGAGGTCAGCAATCAGATCCTCTATATTCTCGATGCCAACTGACAGACGTACAATATTATCTGCGATTCCAGCTTTTTCCCTTTCTTCTTTGGGGGTAGCACTATGAGTCATACTGGCAGGATGTTGGATCAAGCTATCCACATTACCAAGACTCACTGCCAGCGTAGGGATGGTCACCGCATTGGTAAAAGTCATACTGTTTTCTACGCCTCCCTTGATCTTAAATGACACCATCCCTCCAAACCCATTCACCATCTGCTTCTTGGCAAGCTCATGGTAACGGTTATCAGGTAGGCCAGGATAAAACACTGCTTCGATCTGAGGTTGTTCCTGCAGCCAACTAGCCACTGCCAATGCATTTTCTGCATGCTTTTGCATCCTCAGTTCAAAAGTTTTTAATCCGACGTTTATTAAGGAGGTGTCGGTAGGGCTTGGCGCCACTCCCAGCATTTTGTAGGTAAGGCCAACGCCGCTACCACCCGCTGCCATGTAATCCAAATGGGTGCTGACTATTGCACCACCGATTACCTGGCCATGGCCGCTGATATACTTTGAAGTAGAGTGAAGTACGACATCGCAACCAAAAGTTAAAGGCCGCTGGTGGTAAGGAGTCGCAAACGTGTTGTCAACCATGACCCATATATTATGGGCATGTGCGGCCGCCACCAGATGGGTCAAGTCGATTATTTCAATATTCGGGTTTGACGGTGTTTCAAGAAATATCAGTTTTGCATCGGTATTTTTAGAAATCACCTCTGCCAGGTTTTGCGGACCAACATCAGAGAACCAGATGACTTCTATCCCAAGCCGCGGTGCCAACTCATACCACCACTTAAAACTGTTTCCGTACAAGCCGCGCTGGACAATCGCTTTATCACCATGACCTATTTTTGCCAGCACCGCAGCCGAGGTCGCAGCCATACCTGAAGAAGTTACCTTGCCTAAAACAAGGTCCGAAACCTCAGTATCAGGATTTGATCGAATCAGGTCGAACCCTTCCATATAAGCGATTTTATTAGCCAGATGATCCATATTCGGATTGTGGGTTCGCGTGTAGGCGTAGCCCTTTTTTTTACCCGCAAAAACTTCACCTGCCTCCTGCACAGAATCAAAGCCAAACGTTGAAGTCTGGTAAATGGGCATGAGATGAGCGTGCTTATCATGACTACCTTCGCCAACATGGTTAACGATGGTACCCATACCATGTTCTGGTAATACTTTTTGTTTCGTCATGGGTTGTATCTCACTAGTCGGTTTAGGTGGCTCTGCAGAACAGAGGTTACTGGATCACAACAAAATCGGTGGTACGCATTGGCTATCGGTTGTCTGGCGAAGAACATCCAGCATCAGATTCACCATATTAGACCTCACTTCGCCGATGTTGCCGGCAACGATATTTATCTTTTCTTCCAGACCTGCCGCAAGATTGATCGGCAATGCAACTGCAGCGAAACTCATGCCAAGCTCTGCCGCCAGATAGACCTCTGGACAACAGGTCATCCCGACGACATGGCCACCTAACTGCCGATACATCTTGATTTCCGCGGGCGACTCAAATCGAGGGCCATTAGTAGCTACATAAACGGCCCCATCGTGAACTTTCAGGTCATGCTTTGGACCCAGTTCCAACAGCGCTTCACTTAATACCGAGCAAAACGGCTGACTCATTTCGACATGTCCAACGCTTTTGTCTATCTGGTCAAAGAAGGTGAAATCCCTACCATGGGTAAAATCAAGAAAGTCTCTCAGAACTGCAAGTTCAGATACGGGATAGGCAGTCGAGATCGATCCAACCGCGTAGGTCGATACAATACGCTGAACACCCAGATCTTTAATTGCCTTGATATTAGCCCGATAATTTATCTGATGCGGTGGCTTGGAGTGATCTTGTCCATGGCGGGTTAGAAAGAATACGTCTTCAAGGTCACCCTGACCGACATAAATCTGGACCTCACCGTACTCGTTTTTAATAGTCCTGGCTTCAACTTCGATACCGGGCAAACGATAGATTCCAGTACCCCCAATCAGTGCGGTAGGCATAAATACTCCTTCTTGCTAACTACCATTTAGATGCGTCTTCCAATTCAGAAGGACTGACAATTCCATTCACGGTAACAATACCAGTAACATATTCTGGAGGCGTAATATCAAAAGCAGGATAGCGTGCTCGGATAACCTCAATAGTGGTAGCCGAGCCCAGCGCAATCCGAATCTCAGCCGGATCTCTTTCCTCAATAACTATATCTTCACGCACCTTCTTCGAATTATCGCGGCCCCAGGCAAAAGCGTAATAAGGTACGCCATGGGCCCTAGCAGCGATAGCATTTTGATAGGTTCCGATTTTATTGACGACATGACCATCAAGGGTAACAAGATCTGCTGCTGTCAGGTATTTTTAAATTTCTTGCTTTGCCATAAAATAGGCAGGCATGTTGTCAGTAATCAGATTAACCTTTATTCCCATCTCATGAATCGCAGGGGCAGTTAATTTTGCGCCTTGGAAATAAGGTCTCGTTTCAGGACTGAACACAGTAACGTCTTTACCATCCCTTTTTGCAAAAGCCAGCGATAAAATGAAGCCAGCTTCACCAAAACAGTTGGTGAGGATACCCTCCCCGTCCTCAATCTGATCCGCCATTGCCCTGGCACGCAAGGCGTAATCATCGTAAATATTGCTGAGCATTGTTTCAATACCACCAGCCACCGCAAGATCAACGTCATCATTATTTACCAAAGCCTCTTGGGCCAAAAGAACGATGTCATCCAATCGTTGCTTCATGGCAGTATTAGTCGGACGCGTCCTGACCAATACCTCCCTGGCCTGACTGAGATTATCGAGCAAACGCACCTGGCGCTTTTTACTACTGAGCACAGCCTGGTTACTTTTGTTAGTCAGCAATCGTAACGCATTAACTGCAGCAAGCCAGGGTCCGCTGCCCTGGGTGACCATGTTGCTGATCGCACTGGCTACTTCGTCAATGGTTTCACAGATCACAAAGGATTGCTGAAAAGGATATTCGCGTCGGTCTCCTATTAAGACCTTACCCGATTCGAACCGAGCTATATTGTCAGGGTTCAGTATAAAAGGCAGAAGCGGGTATATTCCTTCCTGCTCTGCTGGCGATAGCCGCCCGGATGAATTGAGTTTTTCGCTACCCATGAATACTAAACCAGATGATGGACAATCATTTAAACTCGGCACGACACCAAGTATGGGTGAAGATTGTCTCATTCAATAGCAACAGTTGGAACCGATAGCGGCTATTTTGGAAACGCTCAAAAAAAAGCCCGTTGTCAGGACCATCACTGCTCACACCTTCGAGCATACCCAAGCACCTTTACAAACTGATGATATATCCCTGCAGTAACTAGCTATCTGGTTAACAGTTCCGAACAAATTCCCCAGCCTTGCTAATAAGTATCTGCCTAGATACAGTCAGTGGGCACAAAGGTTAACGGGCAGAATATCTCGCTTTGAATATTTTCGTAATACAAAAAAACCCTGGTTATAAGCTGCGCATGCTTATTTTGGAATGATCCGATGAAAAACAATAGTAGCCCCACTGGTAGTGATGTCCTGTCCCTCGCCGGCACCAAAGCTGCCAGCCCTCTAGGGTATCTGAGCTGGACTTTCGGCCAGGGTGGTCGCGATCCTTACTACATCATGGTGGTCATCTATATCTTCTTCCCCTATTTCAGTAACACCGTGGTGGGCGATCCAGTACAGGGCCAAAGTTTAATTGGATACATGAACGCTATGGCTGGATTCGTGTTGGCGCTGACAGCACCTTTTCTGGGGGCGATTGCAGACAAAAATGGTAAGCGAAAACCGTGGGTCACGGGTACCGTCATGATTATGGTCATAGGAGCCTGCCTCCTGTGGTATGTTCTACCGGATAGCAGAGGACTCAGCGTTAATGCAACCCTAGCGCTGCTACTACTAATCAGCATAGCCTTTGCAATATCAGAAGTATTTCATAATGCCATGCTGCCCAGCATTGCGCCCACCAATAAGGTCGGCTTGATATCTGGACTGGCATTTTCACTTGGCAACATCGGTGGTTTGCTGTTGATGCTGTTTGTGTTGTTTGCTTTTTCAATGCCAGGAACCATCAACTGGTCCTTCTTACCTGCTGAACCCCTGTTCGGTATCAATCAAAGTCTGAACGAGCATGACCGGATTGTAGGGCCAATAGCCGGCGTCTGGATGTTCATTTTCACCTTGCCATTACTCCTGTTCACGCCCGATGGAGAGAGTTCTGGAATGCCGGTTGTCAAAGCTGCAAAACAAGGCATTCAGGATGTTATAACCACCCTCAAGCAACTCAAGCACTATTCGAATATCGGTATTTATTTATTATCGAGAATGTTTTTCATCGACGGCATGGTAGGCGTGATGACATTCGGCGGCGTCTATGCGTCTGGAACTTTTGGCTGGGATACGACGACCCTGCTCATCTTCGGGCTTTTCACCAGCCTGTCAGCGATGATTGGAGCTTTCGTCGGCGGCAGGCTGGACGATCATATTGGATCTTTGAGCACCCTGAAAATTTCCATTATTGCAGCATCAATTATATTACTGGTGCTGGTTTCCATCCAACCGGACACGCTGTTGTACGTGATTCCCGTCAGTCAGCTAGCCGTTTGGGAGTTCCCCTATTTTCAAACCACTGCAGAACAGTTTTACTTTGTTACCAACCAGGTTTTCGCCATGTTTTTTGTGACCGGATTATCCTCTTCAAGAACCTTAATGGCTAGAATTTCACCCCCTGAGATGGCGACTCAATTTTTTGGCTTGTTTGCCCTGTCTGGAACCCTGACTGCGTTCCTGGCGCCCTTGCTGGTGGCAACAACAACCGCCTGGTTTGAGTCCCAGCGGGCCGGGTTTGCTTCACTGGCTTCCTTGATGATTATCGGCGCAGTCATGTTGCTATTCGTAAAAGAAGAACAGGCCAAGGTAGCCGGCAAGGAAAGAGACTGAGCAAACTAGCCAGGCGGAATTAGCTCACTCAACCGTCAAATAAGCAGATTATGCTGGGTACCGCAACGGTATGGTCCTAGTGCCTCGTACCCGGTTTCACTTGTAGTTGCACTTTAGATAAAAAGTTCCGGTTTAGAAATCACCTGAGCTCAATTTGAATAAGGTGCATCTCCGGCAAAGTATCTAACCGAGTTGACGGGCCGACGACTGCATAGTCTATTTCCCATTGACTCAACAAACAAAAGAAGGCCTATGTCTATAAACACTATCGTCACTGCCGAAGGAAAGTTCAGCTACGACCAGTTTCGTTTCTCCAGCGCAACTGAATCGAACGGTTTCCTGTTTTGCTCTGGCGTTATCGGTTCAGATAACCGGGGTAAAATTCCTGCGCATATTTCCGAAGAATTCCACAATGCCTGGAAAGCGGTTGGCTGCCTTTTCAAACAGGTCAATGCTGATTATTCAAATATTATGTAATGCACACTTATCCTGTCGGCCTACAGAATCACATGGCAACATTTATGGCCATTAGCGATGAACATCTCAGCGAACCCTGGTCCGCATGGACTGCCATTGGAATAACAGAACTCGCCATTAGCGATGCTCATGTTGAAATCAGAGTGCCGCTCGATTACCTGAATAAAAAAACCCATCCAACCAGGCCAGGTATTGCGATACGCATACTAGAGGCCGTACCTGGGCCTCTGGGGCACACCATTTATTAAGCAAAATATCCGTGATTAGCCGCAGTCAATCCTGGTGGG
>Ga0206678_10000448_pt1 | contig 26438 bp, 20 predicted proteins | sample M180m12015metaG_FD_155453 | JGI IMG/M metagenome (GOLD analysis project Ga0206678, IMG submission 155453) | Ammonia-oxidizing marine archaeal communities from Monterey Bay, California, United States - M1 80m 12015 | ecosystem: Environmental > Aquatic > Marine > Intertidal zone | place: USA... | reverse complement strand
ATGAAAAAGAATTTACGAAACATATTAGCCCTTTCATTAGGACTAATGACAACTGTCGCTTTCGCACAAGACTGGAATGTTGATTCAAGAACAAGAATTGATATGAGTGGTGATAACGACAAAATGAGTACTGACCAAAGAGTAACTTTGGGAGCTACTGTAGGAGGATCTGACTGGGGTATTCACGTTTCTTCTGATGTTAACTATACATTAGGAGCTGATACTGAAAAGTCAATGAGAATCTATGAGGCTTACGCTTCTGCTGATTTAATGGGTTACGCTAGTGTAACTGCAGGTCGTCAAGCACTTAATTATGGTTCAGGAGCATTATTGTCTTCTAACGATTGGGCTGCTGAGAGAACAACTTGGGAAGGTATGACATTCGGATTGAATCTAGATGCTGCTGATGTTACTATTGGTTACCACTCACAAAATGGTGGTGCTGAAGGTGAAGAAGATGCAGGTAACATGTGGATTAACGCAGGTGGTGAATTTTCTGGTTGGAATGTAAATGTTCTTTACATGCAAGACGAAGGAATGGAAGATAATGCAACAGGTATTGATATTTCTGGTGATTTAGCTGGAGCTTCTGTTTCTGCTTCTATGAACAAAGATTTTAATGGTGGTGATATGACTATGATAGGAGCTACTTACACTGTTAATGATGACATGAACGTTGTTGGATCTTACACAACTTACGGTGAAGAAGGTTTCTACATGCCAGGAACAAACATGGATGGTTCATGGATGACTACTGGTGGTGTTGGTTACTTAGGTGCTAATGATGAGAACATGTCATTAGGATTAACTTACAACATGGGATCAATTAACTTAGGAGCTACAATGCACCAAATTACAAACTCTGAAAATGATGATTATGAAAGAGATGTAATGGAGATTTCATTAGGATATTCTTTAGGAGACAATGCAGGTTTATCTCTTAAGTATGCTACTGATGCTACTGGTGATGCTGATGAAGACAAGTACATGTGGTTAACTTTAAATGTAGGACTATAATTTACACACAGTAAATCAAATATTAAAAGGGCTGCTTTATGCAGCCCTTTTTTTATGTTAATTTTTACATTAACACATTAATGTGAATAACTACTAACTAGAAACATGCACTAGAAGTAATCCCTTTGTGTATCTTGCGCCCATTATTAACTATTTAAATATTTAAAAAAATGAAAAAATTATTATTAACAGCTGCTGTTGCTTTTTCAACGTTATTAGCTTCAGCACAATTCATGGTTGTAACTACATATGACGATGATCAAGAAGAAAATGCAGATAAAATTACTGCAAATTTAGGAGTAGGATACATGATAAATGATGCCTTTACTGTTGGATTAAAAAGAAGTACTGCACACGAAGGACATGACCATGCTGATGAAGATGACACTTATGACATCTGGGCTCGTTACAACATTGCTCAGGTAGAAGGTGCTTATGCTACACTTGAAATGCCAACGGAAGATGGCTCTGATAACATGAAAATAGGCTTAGGATTCTCTTTTAATGTATGGAATGGCTTATACTTAGAACCTAACTATACTATGCCAACAAGTGATGATGAAAATGGTGATAGAGAAGGAACATTTAATTTTGGTCTTTCTTACAGATTCTAAAAAAACTTTTTTTGATTAATAAAAAAGCCAGCTTTGCTGGCTTTTTTATTTTATAAGATCTTTGGCTCTGTCAATAGCACTTTGGATACCATTAACATCACTCCCTCCAGCAGTTGCAAAAAATGGCTGTCCTCCTCCTCCTCCTTTAATCTCCTTTGAAATTTCTTTTATAATATTAACAGCACTTAAACCATTACTTACTAAGTCATCAGTAATCAAAACAGAAAGTATTGCTTTTTTAGTTAATCTAGAACCTAAAACTAAAATTAAATTAGCTTCCTTTTTAAAAGAAAAAGATAAATTCTTCATATCATCAGCATCCATATCAACTAGCTTACCAATAAATCTAATTTTATTAATCTTTTCAGCAGAATTTAAAAGATTAGACTTAATATTAAATGAAGAAACCTTCTTAAATTCTAATACCTGCTTTTCTAATTGTTTTTTTGATACCACTAATTGTTTTACTGAATTAAGCACATCTTTATTCTTAACGATATCAGTAATCTCTTTAATTAAAGATTCCTTCTTATTAAAATATTCTAAAGCAACACTTCCAGTAATAGCTTCAATTCTCCTAATACCCGATGATACAGATGCTTCAGTTAATATTTTAAATAGACCTATCTCTCCTGTAGCACTCACATGAGTTCCTCCACATAATTCTTTAGAATTATCAAACTGAATCATACGAACATTATCTTCATATTTTTCACTAAACAGCATAATTGCACCTGATTCCTTTGCTTTACTAATAGGTAAATTATTGTGCTCAACTAAAGGAATATTAGCTAATATTTTCATATTTATATCATCTTCAATTTTCTGTAAATCTGAATTATCGATCTTTGAAAAATGTGTGAAATCAAAACGTAAATACTCTGGACAAACTAATGATCCTTTCTGAGAAATATGATTACCTAATATATTTATAAGACTCTCTTGTAATAGATGAGTTGCAGAATGATTCCTTGAACTTGACTTCCTGTTATTTACGTTTACTTTAGAAATAAATGACTTAGAAACATCTTCTGGAAATTTATCTGAAAAATGAATAACAAGATTATTTTCTTTCTTTGTATCATTTATTTCAATAGTTTCATTTTGATTTTGGATAAACCCTGTATCTCCAACTTGTCCTCCACCTTGTGGATAAAATGGAGATCTGTTAAAAACAAATTGAAATTGCTCCCCCTCTTCTGTTTGAATCTCTCTATATCTAGTTATTTTAATTTCAGATTCTAACAAATCGTAACCAACAAATTCTGTAGCTTCGTTTTCAATTAAAACAACCCAATCTCCTTTTACTATTTTACTTGCATTCTTTGATCTATCCTTCTGCTCTTGCATAGCAACATCAAATTCTAAAATATTAAAAGATAAATTCTTTTCGTTTAAAATAAGTGATGTTAGATCAACTGGGAATCCATATGTATCGTAAAGCTCAAAAACCTGCTTTCCTGAGATATCACTTGACTCTCTAGTGATATGCTCAATTCGTTTAAGACCATCGGAAAGTGTTCTTAAAAAAGACTCCTCCTCCTCTTTAACTACTTTTTGAATAAATTCTTGTTGATTTATTAGTTCAGGATATGGCTCTGACATTTGCGTACAAAGTAACGGCACTAACTCAAAAATAAATGATTCTTTTAAGTTTAAAAACGTATATGCATACCTCAAAGCTCTTCTTAAGATTCTTCTAATCACGTAACCTGCTTTAGCATTTGAAGGAAGCTGACCATCTGAAATTGAGAAAACAACAGCTCTAAGGTGATCCGCAATAACTCTCATAGCAATATCTTGTTTTTCATTATCTCCATAGTTTAATCTTGACTTTATAGAAATAGCTTGTATAATTGGCTGGAAAATATCAGTATCATAATTTGATTTTTTTTCTTGCATAATCATAGCTAATCTTTCAAAACCCATTCCGGTATCAACATGTGTGTGTTTTAATGGATTTAAACTTAAATCAGACGATCTATTATATTGCATAAAGACTAGATTCCAAATTTCAATAACTTCAGGATGATCCATATTTACTAATTTCTTTCCATCTATAAGCAATCTGTCATTTGCATCTCTATTGTCAAAGTGAATTTCTGAACAAGGTCCACAAGGACCAGTTTCACCCATTTCCCAAAAATTATCTTTTTTGTTTCCATCTATAATTCGTTCTTCTGGAAGATATTTTTTCCAAAATTCATATGCATCAATATCTTTAGTTAACTTATCTGAATCATCTCCTTCAAAAACAGTCACATATAATCTGTCCTTGTCAAGCTTACAAATATTAACTAAGAAATCCCAAGCGTAATCTATAGCCGTTTCTTTAAAATAATCTCCAAAACTCCATGATCCTAGCATCTCAAACATAGTATGGTGATATGTATCATGACCCACCTCATCCAAATCATTATGTTTACCAGATACTCGTAAACACTTTTGAGAATTCGCAACGCATGGGTATTTTGCATCCATGTGATCTAAGAAAATATCTTTAAATTGATTCATACCGGCATTTGTAAACATCAATGTTGGGTCATTTTTAACTACCATTGGTGAAGACGCGACAATAGTGTGTCTCTTTGATTTAAAGAAATCTAAATATAATTTTCTTAGTTTTTTTGATTTCATTTTTTCTTAATATATTTTTAATAATCAATAAGTAATTAGATATCAGCTTATTTCGCAGGTCATCTAATGTAAATTAAGTATTTTTGTAAAATAATTTTAATATGGCTAAGGTAAAATATTATTACGATACTAAAACGCTAAGTTACAAACGAATTGAACTTAGCGTAGCGAATAAGATAAAAAAGATTCTTTATTTCTTGTTTGGGAGCGCATTAATCGGGTTTTTTATGGTAGTCATATTTTTGCAATTTTTTGATAGTCCAAAAGAAAAAATATTAAATAGAGAAATACAACAACTAAGTATTCAATATAAAATTCTTGGAAATAAACTTAAAAATGCTGAGATAGTACTTGATGATTTGCAAAAAAGAGATGATAATATTTACAGATTAATCTTTGAAGCAGACCCAATTCCAAAATCTATTCGCAAGGCAGGATACGGTGGAGTGAACAGATATCAGGATCTTACTGGCTTTAAAAATTCTGAACTTGTGATATCTACAAGTAAAAAAATTGATCAAGTTACTAAACAACTTTACATTCAATCTAAATCGTTTGATGAAATAATTGAACTAGCACAAAACAAAACAACAATGCTTGCATCAATTCCTGCGATACAACCTGTATCCAACAAAGATTTAAGTAGAATGGCAAGTGGATTTGGCAATAGAATCCATCCTATATACAAAACAAGAAAATTTCATGCAGGAATGGATTTTTCTGCAAAAACTGGTACCCCAATCTATGCTACAGGAGATGGAGAAATTTCTAAGATCAAAAGAAGCAGGAAAGGATATGGAAATCACGTAGTAATTAATCATGGATTTGGCTACAAAACTCTTTATGCTCACATGTCAAAATATATAGTAAAGAAACGACAAAAAGTAAAACGTGGAGATATAATAGGATATGTTGGTAACACAGGTACATCTGTAGCGCCACATCTACATTATGAAGTGCATAAAGACGGTAAAAAAATTAATCCGGTAAACTTTTACTACAATGATCTAACTCCAGAACAATTTGAAAAGATGTTACTTATTTCATCTCAGAGTAATCAATCATTTGATTAATGTCCTTAAATAATAAACCAACTCAAAAGCTGTTTTATAAAATTAGCGAAGTAGCAGAAATCTTTGATATTAATATTTCTGCAGTACGTTTTTGGGAAAAAGAATTTGATATTTTAAAACCCAAAAAAAATAAAAAAGGTAATAGATTATTTACTCATAAAGACATTGAAAATATCAAAATTATCCATTATTTATTAAAAGAACAAGGATTTACAGTAGAGGGAGCAAAAAAAAAGTTAAAAGAAAATAAGTTAGACACAATTGATAACGTTCAAATTATTAATCATTTAAAAGAAATAAAAAGGTTTCTAGCTAAACTCAAAGAAGAGCTTTAAAAATAACTCTCTTTCAGCAAATAATTTTTCACATAATCCTCAACTCCATCTTCTAATGAAGTGAATTTATGCATCATCCCTAGATTATTTAGTTTTTGCATTTTAGCTTCAGTATAATACTGATAATTCGTTCTAATATCTAAAGGAATATCTATAAAAGATATTTTACTTTTAAATTTCATTGCACTAAATGTTGCATTTACTAGATCAAGAAAAGTGCGAGATTGACCTGTACCAAGATTATATATACCACTCTTTTGTTTATTATTCATCATTAAATATAGTACCTCAATTAGGTCTTTCACATATATAAAATCTCTTAGTTGCTCCCCATGATTGAATTCACTTTTATGTGATTTAAAGAGATTCATTTTGCCAGTTTTTTTAATTTGCGAGAAAGCATGAAAGATTACAGATGCCATTCTTCCTTTGTGGAATTCGTTAGGACCGTAGACATTAAAAAACTTAAATCCAGCCCAAAATGGAGGTTTCTTATCTTGAGCTAAAACCCACTTATCAAATTCATTTTTAGATCTTCCATAGGCATTAAGTGGCTTTAGTCTGGAAATGTTTTTATGATTATCATCAAAACCAAACTGCCCTGATCCATAAGTAGCTGCAGAGGAAGCATATATTAATGGAATTATATGGGTCGCACATAAATTCCAGATTTTTTTAGAATATTCAAGATTTAACTCGTTTAAAATATCAATGTTCTGCTCGATAGTGTCTGTTCTTGCACCAATATGATATACCTCCTTTATAAAATGTACATTTTTTGAAAACCAAATAAAAAATTCATAACGGTTAATTTTTTCAATGTAAGATTTATTTAAAAGATTTTTGTTTTTTTCGGAACTTGAAAAATCATCAACTAAAATCAAGTTTTCTTTACCTAAACTATTTAGTTTAGAAACTAAACAGGAACCGATAAATCCCGCTGCGCCAGTTATAATTATCATTAAGCAAAAATACATTAAAAAAGCATATTTTTGTAGAAATGAAAAAATCAGAATTAGCAGCTATTAAGCAGGCTTTGGATGGTGAAATAAAAAGTACTGAACAAAAAATTATAGAATACAGCTTATTATGTCAGCCAATTGCTCCAGAAAACTCGGTAGGTAGAGTAAGTAGAATGGATGCTATAAACAATAAAAGCATCGTAGAAGCTGCGCTTAGAGTAGCAAAAGAGAAAATGTTTGAACTAAAAGAAATGAAAATAATAATTAATGAAAAAGATTTTGGTATTTGCAGAAAATGTAATAAAGAGATCCCTTTTGGAAGGCTCCAAATACAACCTCAAAGTAGATTTTGTGTGATATGTGCTTAAAATAAATTATGAAAACATTAATTTTTATTTCTAAATATATTAAATATTTTTTTAAATCTAGAAGTATACATAGTGCTCAAAGTCCTTTCTTGTATGAATTTATCACTAATATTTTACATAAAAAATCTGTAGATGAAAAATGTAAAAAAATTGAAACACTAAGAAAAGAATTATGTAAATCTGAAGATATTATCAAAATTACAGATTTTGGAGCTGGAAGTCATATTAATTGTTCTAAAACCAGAAGAATTAAAGATATTGCTAAAAACTCAGCAAAGAATTCTAAATTTGGAAAAGTACTTTATAGAATTATTAAACACTATAAACCGAAAAATATACTAGAACTTGGAACATCTTTAGGTATAAGTACTTTATATTTAGCTTTAGCAGAAGAAAAATCAAACGTCTATACTTTTGAAGGATGTCCTGAAACAAGTCGAATTGCAAGAGGGAATTTTGATAAAATGAAACTCAATAATACAAGTATAATTTTAGGAGATTTTAAACTGACCTTAGATAAAGAACTTGAAAAAATTAACGATTTAGACTTTTGTTTTATAGATGGAAATCATCAAAAGAATGCGACTATAACATATTTTGAACTTTGTTTAAAATATTCAAATAACAACACTATTTTTGTATTTGATGATATTCATTGGTCAGATGGGATGGAAGAAGCTTGGAACTACATTACATCTCACCATAAAACTACGCTTACGATTGATTTATTTTATGTTGGAATAGTATTTATTAAATCTGAACTAAGTAAAGAAAAGTATATAATAAGATATTAATTATGAAAATTTACACAAAAAAAGGAGACTCAGGAAGTACTCAGTTATTGGGAGGTACAATAGTTAAAAAAAATCACATCAGACTTGAATGCTATGGAACTATTGATGAGCTAAATGCATTTGTTGGAAACATTTATGATGACATAGAAAAAAAATCACATAAAAAATTTCTTTACAAAATACAAAATCAACTTTTTAATTTAGGTTCTTGCATAGCATACGATGGCAAAAAATCAACACTTAATTTACCAAATATATCTGAAAATGATGTTTCATTAATTGAATCTGAAATAGATAAAATTGACAACAAACTTCCAGTACTTAAGAACTTTATCCTTCCCTCCGGACATACAATTGCATCAAAATGTCATATTGCTAGAACAGTATGTAGAAGAGCCGAGCGTAATTTAATTGCCATTGAACAAGATGAAAGCATTAATCATTTACACTTAATTTACCTAAATAGATTATCAGATTATCTTTTTGTTTTAGCAAGATCTATACTCATGGAAAACGACATTCCAGCTGTGGAATGGCAAAAAGATTAGTAATTCGATCGATAAGTCAATAAAAAATATAATTTTGCAAAAAACTTAAACACCAATAAGATGTACTGGACTTTAGAATTAGCATCAAAATTAGAGGATGCACCCTGGCCTGCAACAAAAGATGAGTTAATTGATTTTGCAATACGTTCTGGTGCTCCAATGGAAGTTGTAGAGAATTTACAAGAACTTGTAGAAGAAGAGATTGGCATGCAATGGGACACCATTGAAGATATCTGGCCAGACTACCCTACAAAAGATGATTTTTTCTTTAATGAAGATGAGTATTAATTAAAGGATCAATTTAACCTTTTTATATTTTTGTAAATAATTAAAAGAGTACATTTACTTTCTAAAAAAAAAAATAAATGGCAAGTTTTTTAAATATTATAGGCAAACTATTTGGCAACAAATATGATAAAGATATTAAGGAAATTACTCCAATTGTTGAAGAAATAAACAAACAGTTTGATAGTCTTTCAGGTCTTTCTAATGATCAGCTAAGAGGTAAGACAAAAGAATTAAAAAAACAGATTCAAGATTATGTTGCAATCGAAAGAAAGCAAATTAAAGACTTAAAAGAAAAATCCCAGAAAACAACAGCACAAGAAAAAGAAGATTTATATAAAGAAATAGATGGTCTTGAAAAAGTAGTTTTAGAAAAAATTGAGGTTATTCTAAACAATATTTTGCCTGAAGCATTTGCTGTAGTAAAAGAAACAGCAAGAAGATTTTCTATAAATGAATCATTGGAAGTATTGGCTACAGAAAACGATAAAGAATTAGCTACATTTAAAGATTTTATTAGTATCGATGGAGAAAAAGCGATTTACCAAACAAGTTGGGACGCTGCAGGTACTAGTATAAAATGGGACATGATACATTATGATGTCCAATTAATTGGAGGTATTGTTCTTCATCAGGGAAAAATTGCTGAGATGCAAACAGGTGAAGGAAAAACTTTATCAGCTACACTACCTATTTACTTAAACTCTCTTACTGAACTTGGAGTTCATCTTGTTACTGTAAATAATTATTTGGCTAAAAGAGATGCACTATGGATGGGTCCATTATTTCAATTTCATGGAATGAGTATTGATTGTATAGACAATCATCAACCTAATTCTCCTGAGCGAAGAAAAGCATACTTAGCAGATATAACATATGGTACGAATAATGAATTTGGATTTGATTATTTAAGAGATAACATGTCTAAACGTCCAGAAGATTTAGTACAAAGAAAACTACATTACACAATTGTTGATGAAGTTGACTCTGTTTTAATTGATGATGCTCGTACACCTTTAATAATATCTGGTCCAACACCACAAGGTGATAAGCATGAATACAATACATATAAACTTAAAATTGATCAGCTAGTAAATGCACAAAGAAAATTAGTTACAACTATTATTTCAGATGCAAAAAAACTTCTTGCAGAAAATGATAGTGAGAAAGGCGGAATGAATCTTCTAAGAGCATTTCGAGGATTACCTAGAAATAAAGCTTTAATTAAATTTCTTTCAGAAGACGGTATAAGAGCACAACTTCAAAAAACCGAAAACTTTTATATGCAAGACCAAAACAAAGAGATGCATAAAGTTGATGCTGAACTCTTCTTTGTTATTGACGAAAAATCAAACTCAATTGAACTAACTGAAAAAGGGCTAGATCTGATGACTAGTTCTACAGAAAATAAAGACTTTTTCATATTACCTGATGTTGGTGGAGAGATTGCTGAAATAGACAAATCAGACCTCTCTGATGTTGAAAAAGCAAAGAATAAAGACGAAATTTTAAGAGACTTTGCAGTTAAAAGCGAAAGAGTACATACAATAAATCAATTATTGAAAGCTTACACCTTATTTGAAAAAGATGTTGAATATGTTGTTATGGATAACAAGGTTAAAATTGTTGATGAACAAACTGGTCGTATCATGGATGGCAGAAGATACTCTGACGGCCTACATCAGGCAATAGAAGCTAAAGAAAATGTAAAAATTGAGGCTGCAACTCAGACCTATGCTACTGTTACTTTACAAAATTATTTCAGGATGTACAATAAAATATCTGGAATGACAGGAACTGCTGAAACAGAAGCAGGAGAATTTTGGGAGATTTACAAACTAGATGTTGTAGCAATTCCAACAAATAGACCAATTGTTAGAGATGATAAAGACGATATGGTTTACAAAACAAATAGAGAGAAATATAATGCAGTTATTGAAGATATTGCAACTCTCACAAATGACGGAAGACCAATATTAGTTGGAACTACATCTGTAGAAATATCAGAACTTTTAAGTACAATTCTTAGAAGAAGAGGAATAAAACATAATGTTCTTAATGCTAAGATGCACCAGAGAGAAGCAGATATTGTTTCTGAGGCAGGAAAAGCTAAATTAGTTACAATTGCAACAAATATGGCTGGTAGGGGTACAGATATTAAACTATCAGATGAAGTTAAAAAAGCAGGAGGGCTAGCTATTATTGGAACGGAAAGGCATGATTCAAGACGAGTAGACAGACAGTTAAGAGGGCGAGCAGGGAGGCAAGGTGATACTGGATCTTCTCAATTTTACGTATCACTTGAAGACAAGTTAATGCGTTTATTTGGTTCAGAGAGAATTGCAAAATTAATGGATAGAATGGGATTAGAAGAAGGTGAGGTAATTCAACATTCTATGGTAAGCAAATCAATTGAAAGAGCACAGAAAAAAGTCGAAGAAAACAACTTTGGAACAAGAAAAAGATTACTTGAATATGATGATGTAATGAATCAACAGAGAGAAGTTATCTACAAAAAAAGACGTCATGCATTACACGGTGACAGAATTTCTTTAGATGTTTTAAACATGATATATGATACTTGTGAGAGTATAGTGGAAGAATTACATGAAGTAAAGGACTACGAAAATTTTAAACTAGAAATAATACGATTGTTGGCAATCGAATCTCCAATTAACGAGAATGAATTCTTAGAATTATCTACAAATGATATTACTGAAAAAGTATTCAAGAACTGTTTCAAATCATATCAAAATAAATCTGAAGCCATCGCTAAACAGGCATTCCCGGTAATTAAAAATGTTTATGAAAATCAATCAGCAAACTACGAAAATATAGTCATTCCATTTACTGATGGACTTAAAACTCTTCAAGTTGTAACTAATCTAAAGCAGGCTCATGAAAGTGAAGGTGGAAATATTTCTGAATCTATTGAGAAAAGCGTGACACTAGCAATAATTGATGATATCTGGAAGGAACATCTAAGAGAAATGGATGATCTAAAACAGTCAGTTCAAAATGCAGTTTATGAACAAAAAGACCCGCTACTAATTTATAAGTTTGAATCTTTTAATTTATTTAAATCACTTATTGAAAAAATAAATAAAGATATTGTCTCATTTTTATTAAAAGCAGGACTTCCATCGCATGCAAATGCAACAAAAGAAGAGAATATTAATAAGCAAAATATAAATCTAAAAATGAGTAGGCCTGAAGGAACAACTAGTGTAAATAATACTAATAAACCTCAACAAAAACAGGTTCAAAAAGCACAACCAATTAGAGCAGAAGAAAAAGTTAATAGAAATGCTCCTTGCCCATGTGGAAGTGGAAAGAAATACAAAAAATGTCACGGAAAATAGAACTCATTTTTACAAAAAGTAAATGTGTATTTTATTTTATTTTACTTTTTGGGTTCTCTTCTTGTAAGATTATTAATATCGATTATGCAGGTTTTCCAAAACATCAATTTGATATTAACTTAGTTGGAGATCCACCTGATTATTCTAATCAAGAAAGATGGTTGGAACACCCTGAAAAAGATTATCAATATGCTAGATTGCCAAAAAACTATTATGATTCACTTTTTGATATAACCCCTAATATTGATGTCTTTTTTATTCATCCAACTCTGTATTTAAAAGGTAATAAATGGAATGCTGAGATTAATGATGAAAAATTAAATAAACGAATTGGTAATACAGCAATTAAATATCAAGCTAGTGTCTTTTTAGGAATAGCAAATATTTATGCTCCTCATTATAGACAAATGCATATACATTCTTATTCAGATTTAAAAAATGGTTATAAAGCATTTGAGGTAGCCTATAAAGATGTTAAAAATGCATTTTTGTATTATTGGAGAAATAACAATAAGTCTAAAAAATTTATCATTGCAGGACATAGTCAAGGGACAAATCATCTTGAAAGGTTATTAAAGGAACTAATCTTAAATAATGATACAATGAAAAGTCAATTACTTTTAGCATATCTTCCAGGAATGCCAATAAAAGAATTTAGTAAAAACTTTCCAGTTTGTAAAACTAAAAATCAAATTGACTGCTTTCTTTCTTGGAGATCATTAGCAGAAAGATATTATCCAAATAGTTGGGAAAAATCAGATAATATAAAATGTACAAATCCTATAAACTGGAAAATAGACAGTACTCTTTCTCTAAAAGAGAATCATCTTGGGATCTTATTTAAAAATCATAAACTCAGGCATCCTAATTCGATAGTATCTTATAATTATAAAGGTACTGTTTGGATAAAACCAATTAAGATACCGTTTGCAAGATTATATAAAATGAAAAATTATCATGTTGCTGATTACAACTTATTTTGGCTGAATATTAGAAATAATTTAAGAGTCCGATTAGAAGAAAATGGATATAACTAATAAAAAAAGATATCGCTGGTCTAAAAATGACACACTTTATTTTAGATATCTGAAATCATGATTATTTTTAATATTCTGAAGCGATTCATAAATTAATCTGATTACATTCTCTACATCATCTTTATGAACACTCTCAACTGTAGTGTGCATATACCTTAGTGCAAGTGAGATCAATGAAGAAGCCACTCCCCCATTAGCATAAGCAAAGGCATCTGTATCAGTACCTGTCGCACGAGAAGCTGCCGCCCTTTGAAATGGAATATTATTTTTGTCAGCACTATTAATTATGAGTTCTAATAAATTATTTTGAACTGCAGGACCATAAGTTAGTACAGGTCCTCCACCACACTTAGTATCTCCTTGCTTAATTTTATTTAACATTGGTGTACCCGTATCATGACAAACATCTGTAACGATGGCAACGTTAGGTTTTATCTGTTCAACAATCATTTGGGCTCCTCTTAAACCAACCTCTTCTTGGACTGAATTTGTAATATATAAACCGAATGGTAATTTTATTTTGTTTTCATATAGCATACGAGCTACTTCTGCGATCATAAATCCTCCAATTCTATTATCTAATGCTCTTCCAACATAATATTTATCATTCAAAATCATAAACTCATCTTCATAAGTAACAACACAACCAACATGAATTCCTAATTCTTCAACTTCTTCTTTTGATGCACAGCCACAGTCTAAGAAAATATTATCTAACTTTGGTGATTTTTCAGTACTAGCAGATCTCGTATGTATTGCAGGCCAGCCAAATACAGCTTTAACCATACCTTTTTTAGTATGTATATTTACTCTTTTTGAAGGAGCTATCTGATGATCCGAACCACCATTTCTTCTTAAATAAATATATCCATCTTTAGTGATGTAATGCACAAACCAAGAAATTTCATCAGCATGTGCCTCAATTACAACTTTATATTTTGCTTCAGGGTTGATCACCCCAACTACTGTGCCATAAGTATCTACAAAATGCTCATCAATATATGGTAAAATATAATCTAACCACATTTTCTGGCCACCACTCTCAAAACCTGTTGGGGAAGGATTATTTATATATTCGCTCAGAAATTTTTCTGACTTATTATTTATAATCTTATTCAAACTCATAATCTATTTGATATTTAATTTTTTATATTCAGCCAGTCCCCTATTTAACCAATCTTCAAACTTAGCGACACTACCATAGTCCTGATAATTAGCAGCTTCATTTATTTGATTCTCATTATTATCTAGAATTACATAATATGGCTGTGAATTAGTGCCAAAACTATTAGCCTGTAAAACCATCCACTTATCTCCAGTTGTTTTAACTTTTTTAGCTTTACCTGCCAACTTAGTTTCATATTGTTGATCCAAAGGCAAGTCTATTCTTTCATCTACATATAATGAAATTAAAACAACATCGTTCGAAAGTATCTGCTTCACATTACTGTCAGACCATACTTGCTCTTCCATCTTCCTACAATTGACACAAGCCCATCCAGTAAAATCTAACATAGCAGGTTTTCCAACTTCTTTTGCGTACTGCATACCTTTATCATAATCATGATAAACCATAATCCCTTGAGGGCCTAAATGTAATTTTTTGTCCGTACTAATCTCTACATCTGAGATCCTACTACTAGAGCTCATACTTATTCCTTGTGGAGATTCACTATAATGCATTGGTGGAGGAAAAGCATTAATAATTTTTAAAGGGGCTCCCCACAATCCAGGAATCATATAAATTGTTAATGTCCCTGTTAATACTGCAACAGATAGCCTACTTACAGAAATGTATTTTAAATCCGAATCATGTGCAAATTTTAAGAAACCTAGTAAGTACATTGTTAAAAGTCCGAAAATCACAATCCAAATAGCAATAAACAACTCGCGCTCTAGAAAATGTGCTTGTAAAACAAGGTCTGCGTTTGAAAGAAATTTAAATGCTAAAGCAATTTCTAAAAATCCTAAAGTAACTTTAACTGAATTTAACCAACCTCCCGATTGTGGCAAAGAATTTAACCAACCTGGGAAAGCTGCAAAAAGTGCAAATGGCAAAGCGATAGCTAATGAAAACCCAAGCATCCCAATAATTGGTCCAAGGTAACCCCCTGTAGCAGCTTCAACTAATAAAGTGCCAACTATTGGACCTGTACAAGAAAAAGAGACTAGGGCCAAAGTAAATGCCATGAAAAAGATTCCTATTAAACCCCCTTTTCCTTCAGCCTCAACACTCTTGTTAGTCCAGGATGCAGGAAGCTGTATATCAAATGCCCCTAGAAAAGATGCTCCAAAAATAATTAAGAGCATAAAAAAACCAATATTAAAATAAATATTAGTTGCCATATTATTTAATGCATCTGCACCAAAAATTGATGAAACACCAACTCCCAATGCAACATATATTATAATGATTGAAAATCCATAGATAATAGCATTCATAATACCATTAGCTTTAGTTTTACTTTGCTTAGTAAAAAAAGATACTGTCATTGGTATCATCGGAAAAACACAAGGCGTTAGTAAAGCCGCGAAACCACTTAAAAATGCGATAAAAAATAACATCCAGAGACTATCTGATTCATTTGATTGATCATTACTTTCAAAAATTTTATCAGTATCAGCTAATTTTTTGTTTCCGGGAATTTTAAAGAAAAATTCTATTGCTTCAGGAGGTAAACATTGTGATTTATCACAAGTCATAAAATATATATCTCCTGAAATTACAAAAGAATCTTTAGAATTTATAAGTATTCGTTGAGTAAAAACTGCTTTATTTTTGAAATATTTGAGGACAGTCTCAAAATTAGGATCGAATTCATTTAATGGAGTTCCCTCGTCTAAGCCACCAACTAAACTAAAATTGCTATCAGTATTGTTAAACGTAAACTCTGTTGCAACAGGACCTTCACCACAAAATTGAGAATACACATACCAACCCTCTTCTATGGTTGCTGTAAAAGTCAAATCAACTTCACTTTCAGACACTCTTTCATGAGAGAAGTTCCACTGAACTGGATTAAATATCTGTGCAAAACTTTTACATGTTACAACAGCTAAAAAGAGAAGTAATATTATTTTTTTCATTTATTTTTTAATTTTTTGTTGACTACTTGGCAAAGCTCCTCCGCCCTTTGACTACCAATCATATAAATTAATCCGTCTTTGTCTGTTAACTTAACTGCATCCTTAGATCTTGTATAAAAGCGAATTGTCCCTTTGTAGTATAAATTATATACAGGAAAGTTTATAATGTACTTGCTGTAATTTACTTTTTCAGCAGAAACTATACTTGATGTGTCGATTTTAATTTTTCTTGACGTCCACAAGCCATCAAGGATAATACTTCCGTTAAATACTTTAGTTTGAAAATGAAGTACAAAAAATAGTAATACAGAGAATAAAATTATAGCAATTCCAGTGAAAAAAAATAACTCACCTTCTTTATTTATATTTTCTCTCCAATAATATACAAGAAAGCAGAAAGTTGCTAATGCAAGTCTACTTCCTAAAGAGACTTTATTTAATCCAAGATATTGCTTTTCAAAAAAATCTGATTCAGACATTTATTTATTTTTTAAAAGTTGTGCAATGTAAGTTTTTTTTGTGTTAGATGCAATCTTATATCTATCATCAATTCTTTTACCAACAATCCAAATAATATTTTCTTTTGAACATAATATCCATTGTTCTTTCTTTTCGTTTAGGGTATATTTTTCATCTACAAAAAAATCACTTACTTTTTTGAAATTATTCATTCCTAATGGAATAAACTTATCTCCATTTTTCCATTTCCTTAAAAGTAATGGGAAAGTTAGTTTATTTAAATCGAATTTTGCAAAAAGTGGATCGTTAACGATTGATAAATCAAATGTTTCTGAAAGTTTCATGTAAAGTGGTTTAGATATTTCATGATCAGTTCTGAAAATCTTAATTTCCTTGTTATTAGTTTCTTTTTTTTGAGATATAATGAGACACTCTCTATCAATGAGAATATAATGTGTATCAGAAAAAAACTGTTTTCCTGATTGTAGCCTTAATGAATTAATAATTTGTTTTACTTGAAAAGATCCAAAAGGGCGCAACAACTCGTATAAAATAACCTCTAAATTGCTTATGTTTAATAAGTCAGAAATCTTTATAGTAAATAGCTCTTCTCTTTTAATCATTATACTCTTTCTTATGTCATTTACCTTCTCTTTAAATATATTATTAATCCCATTTAACATATCAATTTCATTAGATATAGTTTCTTGTATTTTAGGATTAATTTCTTTAAGCAATGGGATTAGTTGATGTCTAATATTATTTCGCAGATATTTGATATCACTGTTACTGCTGTCATTTCGATATTTTATATTTTGTTTAGTTAAAAAATACTCAATTTGATTTCTTTTTAAAGAAAGCAAAGGGCGAACAATCTTATTATTTATCATTTGTATTCCACAAAGACCACTGATACCACTTCCCCTAATTAGATTAATCAAAAAAGTTTCAATGCTATCATCTTGATGATGTCCAGTCGCAATACAGCTAAAGTTATTTTCAACTAAAAGCTCTTCAAACCAATCATATCTTAGTTGGCGTGCAGCCATTTGAATTGATATTTTATTTTCTTCTGCAAATTTTAAAGTATCGAAAGATCTAACATAACACCTTATTGAATACTTATCTGCAATATCCTTAACAAACTGTTCGTCTTGATCACTCTCTACATCTCTTAAATTAAAGTTACAATGTGCAATTTGAATATCATAACCTAAATCTTTAAGCACGAATAATAAAAAAATACTATCTGCTCCTCCGCTTACAGCTAAAAGAATTTTACTTTTTTTAGTAAATAAATTATTTTTATAAATATTATCTTTGACAGAATTAATCATCTAACTTAAAATTTAATAAATCAAAAATTGGCTTGACCTTAATTATACATTCTTTATATTCTTCAATTGGAATTGAATTAGTTGTTATAGCACCTCCTACTCCAATAGATAGATATTTATTTTGCTCGTCATAAAGAATCGTTCTAATTACCACGTTAAAGTCAAAATCTGTTTCAGGTGTAATATAACCAATTGATCCTGAAAAAACACCTCTTCTAAATTCTTCAAAAAAATCTATTAATTTCATTGAATTAATCTTAGGTGCACCTGTCATTGATCCCATAGGGAAAGTTGCTTTTAAAACATCACAAAAATGTGTTTCGTCTTCAATGCATGAGCTTATTGTAGTTATCATCTGATGAATTTTATCAAAAGTGTATACTTGACACAAATCTTCCACTTTAACTGACCCTCTCTTGGCATTAACTGATAAATCGTTTCTAACTAAATCAGTTATCATTATATTTTCAGTGAAATCTTTAATACTATTTTTTAATTTAATCTTTAAAAGCTCGTCTTCATTTAAAGACTCTCCTCGTTTCATTGTTCCTTTTATTGGTTGAGATAAAATCTTTGAAAAAGATTTTCTCAAAAATCTTTCTGGACTTGCTGATAAAATATACTTTTCTGAAAATTTTGAAAATGATGCAAAAGGACTTTTTGTATTTTGATTTAACTCAGAAAAAATTGTTTTAGGATTTATTACAGCATTATCAGAGTAAAATTCCTGACAATAATTCATTTCATATATATCTCCTCTTTGTATATGTTCCTTTATACTATAAATCTTGTTTAAGTAGGATTTTTTTGTTTCGCGTGCTTTTAAATTTAATGTCTCATTTAAGAAAAATTGTTCTGTATAATTAAATGAAGAGACAAGAGCATCACATTCCTCTTTATTGTAATATGATTTTACTTCTAAAGTATTATTTTTAAATAACATTACAAATTCCGGTATAAAAAATGTTAAGTTATCTGAGCTAAAGCCTACATAATTGTTAGAGTTTAGTTTTTCTAACTCATTTTTTAAATCATAAGAAATATACCCAAATAACCAGTCCTTATTTTCATTATGAAAATCTTTTAAATTATTAAGTGAATCTTTATTAGAAATTAATTTATTAATACAACCTATTCCAGCTATGATATCATAAGTAATGTAATCTCTTGGCATTACATCATCCTTTTTGTCAAAATTAGAAACTAAAATACTTATAGTTTCATTCTTATCAGATAAATTAAGAAGTGCATTTAATAAACTATTCTTTTCAAGATTATGATATATAAAAGTATTTCTCATTTTGCAATAATACTAAATGCCAAGTTAAATTATTTTATATTTTTGATCTATGAATAAACTTATTCTAATTTTACTAATTATTCCTGTACTAGCAACTTCTCAAATCAAAAACGATTCTATTTTTAATGATGAGAGTAATTTAACTGAAGTGAACAAAATTGAACTGAGCAAACTATTAACTAAATATGAAAAAAAATTATTAAAAACTAATGGGATTATTGGATGGAGAGTCCAGATTAAATTCGCATCTAAAAGAGAAGAAATTCACCCCTATCAAATAAAATTCAAGAAACTATTCCCTGAAATTCCTTTACAAATTATTTTTGATTCACCATACTATAAATTAACTGTAGGTAATTTTAGAACAAAAAATGAAGCATTGAAAGTTAAAAATTTAATAAGTCCTAAATTTCCTGGAGCTCATCACATAAAATGCGTAATAAATCCTACTTTAGTTATTAATTAAGTGTTCTCTTGACCTCTACTTCAGTATAGCCTTCTATAATGTCACCTACCTTAATATCATTATAATTAGCAATAGACAAACCGCACTCAAATCCTTTTTTAACCTCATTTACATCATCTTTAAACCTTTTAAGAGAAGATAATTTTCCAGTATACACAACAACACCATCTCGTATAATTCGTACTCCTGTATTTTTATTTAAAGAACCATCAAGTACCATACAGCCAGCAATCGTACCAACTTTTGATATTTTAAATACATCTCTTATTTCAATATTACATACGATTTTTTCTTCTACATCTGGAGAAAGCATTCCCTCCATTGCTTGTTTCAACTCTTCAATTGCATTATATATTATAGAATAAAGTCTTATATCAATTTGTTCATTCTCTGCCAACTTTCTCGCTTGAAGCGATGGTCTTACTTGAAAGCCAATAATAATTGCGTCTGAAGCAGCAGCTAACATTACATCCGATTCTGAAATTTGACCAACAGCTTTCTGAATTATATTAACTTTAATCTCATCAGTGGAAAGTTGTTGAAGTGAATCTGAAAGAGCCTCAATAGAACCATCGACATCCCCTTTTACAATTACATTAATTTCTTGAAAACCACCAAGTGCAATTCTTCTTCCTATTTCGTCTAAAGTGATATGTTTTTGAGTTCTTACACTCTGTTCTCTTTGTAATTGTGATCTTCTTGTGGCAATCTTCTTTGCTTCTTGTTCACTATCCATAACATGAAACTCGTCACCAGCAGTTGGTGCTCCGTCTAATCCTAATAATACTACAGGAGTTGAAGGACCTGCATCAACTCTAGATTCACCTCTCTCATTTAATAAAGCTTTAACTTTTCCAGAGAAAGATCCTGCTAAAACATAATCTCCAACTTTTAATGTTCCCGTTTGCACAAGTATTGTTGACAGATATCCTTTTCCCTTATCTAATGATGCCTCAATTACAGTTCCTTGAGCTAATCGATTAGGATTAGCCTTTAAATCAAGCATCTCTGATTCAAGTAATATTTTTTCTAAAATTTCCGTTACTCCAGTTCCAACCTTTGCTGAAATATCTTGTGATTGATATTTCCCTCCCCAATCCTCAACTAGCAAGTTCATTTCAGCAAGCTCTCCCTTGATTTTTTCTGGATCTGAAGTTGGTCTATCAATTTTATTTATTGCAAATATTATTGGTACTCCAGCTGCTTGAGCATGACTTATTGCTTCCTTAGTTTGTGGCATTACTCTATCATCTGCGGCAACTACTACCACTACTATATCAGTTACTTTTGCACCTCTGGCTCTCATAGCTGTAAAAGCTTGGTGACCAGGAGTATCTAAAAATGATATTCTCTTACCATTTTCTAAAGTAACCTCATAAGCACCAATATGCTGAGTAATTCCACCACTTTCTCCAGCAATTACATTAGTTTCTCTAATATAATCCATAAGTGATGTTTTACCGTGATCAACGTGTCCCATTATCGTAATAATAGGAGCTCTAGATTCTAATTCTTCATCAGAATCTATAATTTCTTCAATAGATTCTTGTACATCTGCTCCAACAAATTCAACTTTATATCCAAAATCTTCAGCTAACATCTGAATAGTTTCAGCGTCAATTCTTTGATTGATACTTACCATCATGCCCAATCCCATACAAGTTGTGACAATATCAGTAACTGAAACATCCATCATACTTGCAAGCTCACTAGCAGTTGCAAATTCTGCTATCTTTATAGTCTTATTTGAAGCTACTTTTTGTGATGTCTCCTCAGCGGCACTATCTCTATGCGCTTGTCTTTTATCTCTTCTGTTCTTTACTGAAGACTTCTTACCACTCTGCAATTTTGCTAATGTCTCTCGAACTCTCTTTTGTGCTTCCTCAGGTGAGATTTCGATTGTTTCTTTCTTAATATTTTTTGGTTTTCTAAACTTTCTTGGATCAACTTTCTCTTTAATTATTCTTACTCTTTTCTTCTTCTCTATTTTCTCTGGTTTTTTAAATTTAGTTAAATCAATTTTTTGACCAGTTGTTGTAACTCCTTTAAGTTTTCCTGCTGTTGCTTTAATCAATTCTGAGTCTTCATTTTTTGTTTGTTGACTCTTCTCTTTTGAAGTAACATCCAATTTCCCCACAATTTTTGGGGTATTCTTTACTTCATCTTTTTTTATCTCTTGTTTAGTTTTTTCCTCTGCCTCAAGCTTGGCTTTCTTCTCAGCCTCAAGCTTAGCTTTCTCCTCTGCCTCAAGCTTAGCTTTCTCCTCTGCTTCTTGTTGCATAATAATTTCTTCAGCTTTTGCTAACTCTCTTTCTTTTGCTAATAATTCTGCTGATAATTTTGCTTTTTTTTCTGAATCAAACTCACCTAGTAAGTCCATATATATATCATAAGAAACCTTAGAGTTTGGCTTAAGATCTTTAATTCCCTTTGATTCTAAAAAAGAAAATATCCTGTCAATACTAACGTTGAATTCCTTTACTAATTTATTTAATCTAACTGTTTCTTTATTTGACATACTATAGTCTTAAATTTATATCTTATATTTAATTTTAATCTTCAAATTCTGATTTAAATATCTCTAACACTTCTTCAACAGTTTCTTTTTCTAAATCAGTTCTAAGGACAAGGTCTTTTACTGATATTGCTAAAACACTTTTTGCTGTATCACAACCAATAGATTTTAACGAATCGATTATCCAGTCTTCAAGAACATCATTAAATTCATCAATTGCAACGTCATCATCAATATTATCAGTGTCTCTGTAAACGTCTATATCATATCCGGCCAGTTTGCCAGCTAAGTTAATATTGTGACCTCCTCTTCCAATGGCTAATGAAACTTGATCTGCATCCATATATACAGAAGCTCTCATCTTATTTTCATCTAAAACGACGGATTTAATTTTAGCAGGTGATAAAGATCGACTTATTAATAATTGAGTATTTTCAGTGTGATTAACGACATCTATATTTTCATTGCGAAGTTCACGAACGATACTATGAATTCGTGATCCTTTTACTCCAACGCACGCCCCAACTGGGTCAATCCTGTCATCATATGACTCAACAGCAACTTTTGCTCTTTCTCCGGGCATACGTACAACGTTCTTTATAGTAATGATTCCGTCAAATACTTCTGGGACTTCCTGCTCAAATAGTCTCATAATAAATTCAGGGGCAATTCTTGAAAGTACAATATTTGCTTTATTATTTTTTAAATTAACCTCCTTTATAACAGCTCTAACACTCTCTCCTTTTTTAAAGAAGTCTTTTGGGATTTGCTCGTCTTTAGGTAAAGACAAGTCATTTCCTTCATCATCTTGCAAAAGTATTTCATTTCTCCAAATTTGATACACCTCTCCATTTATAATTTCACCAATTCTATCTTCATATCTTTTCATTAACTCATCTCTGTGTTGATCAGCGATACGAGACATTAAATGCTGACGAATTGAGAGAACCTGTCTCCTTCCAAATTCAGATTCAAAACTGACTTGCTCAGATACTTCTTCCCCAACTTCATAATCATCTTCAATCTTTAATGCATCTGATAATGAAATTTGTGCAATTGAATTTTCAACATTTCCATCTTCAACAACTTCTCTGTTCTTCCAAATTTCAAGATCTCCTTTATCAACATTAATGATAACATCAAAATTTCCTTCATCATCATATTTTTTTGACAAAACTGATTTGAATACATCTTCCAATATATTCATCATAGTTTCTCTATCAATATTTTTAACTTCTTTAAACTCTGAAAACGACTCAATTAGATTTGCTACTTCCATTTTATTTAAAATTTATTTTAAGTTTAGTTTCTTTTATTTCCGATTTAGGAATTATTATTTCTTCAATAATTTTTTGTTTACTTTTTCCTTTCTTTTTTTTTTCTATTTCAAGTTTTAGAATCTGATTTTCATATGACAAAATAATTCCTCTTTGTCTTTTGCCGTTTTTCAATAAAACACCTACTTCTTTCCCCTTGTGCTTGTAATACTGTTGATCTACAACAAAAGGATTGTCTAATCCAGCTGAACAAACAGTAAGCTCATAGTCCTCAATATCTCTATCGAAATGCTCTTCTATATGCTTACTTATTTCAAGACAGTGCTCCACAGTTACACCATCTTCACTATCAAAAAATAATGTAATTACATTAGCAGTGTTAACTTTAATATCAACAAAGAACCCACCAAGATTCTTTATAACAGGTTCCGCAACTTTTATAATATCTTCTTTTGCTATCATAACAATATGTAAAAAAAGAAGAGGCTACTGCCTCTTCACTTTTCCCCAATTATGATGCAAATATAGTGAGTTTTTTCAATCTCACAAATTTTATTGTATTACTATCCTTTTTGAAATAAACTGTTCTCTTGTACGTATCTGAAGCATATAAACTCCTTTTGGGTTGTTTGACAAATCAAAAGACTTTGTATACTGCCCGATATAATTACGTAATTCTTCATGAATAACTAGATTTCCAAAGGCATCGAATATATGAATTTCAAAATCAGAAAGTTCTTCAGAAATAAAACTTATATTGAAACTACCTCTTGCAGGATTAGGATACACATTTAAACTCATATTTAAATTAAACTCTTCCTGAATTAATCTATTACTTAATGTTGTTAGAGTATCCCAAGCTACCCATCCTGAGTTATAACTACCCGTTGAATTACAATGTGTTCTGACTCTCCATCTATAATTTTCATTTGGTAATAATCCAAAAATGTCTAAAGAATTTGCTAAATATATAAGAGTATCAACTCTAGTATTCCAAGCATCACCAACTTTTAGATACTGAACTTTATAGTGATCAGCAGAAGAAACAGCATCCCAGTTTAATGTTGCTGATGTTGTATCAACTGATGAAGCATTTAAATTACCAGGCTGTGAACAGTTATTGATAGTACTAAAATTATTATAGGATGTAAAAGCAGAGTTATTACTTCCATCTGCAGCACACATAGTTTTCACTTGCCAGTGGTAATTAGTTGCCTGAATTAATCCATTTAATGAATATGTAGTAGCTGTTATAGTATCATATACCCAAGTATTCCATCCACCGTTAGTTTGCTTATATCTAACGACGTATGCATAAATACCCGACACTGCATCCCAGTTTAATGTAGCATCATCTAAACCAACTCCAGTAGTAACTGGATTAAGTGGAACTAAACATCCTAAAACAGTCGTAAATGTCTGAGTTGTAGACCAAGATGATGGTGGATTACTATTACCAGCTGAACATGCCGATCTAATCTCCCACTCATAATCAGTACCTGACACTAAATTAACTTTCTGCTTAGAAGTACCGAATAAATTATTTAAGTTAATCGTCCACGTTGACGAACCTGCCTCCCTCATTCTAATATCATAATGATGAGCATTCGCAACTGCAGTCCAGTTCATAGTAGCCCTATCCAACTGTATATTATCCGTATATAAACCTGTCGGAGCTGTAACACTAACAACTGTAACCGTTATAGCAGAGGAAGTCGCAACACAACCTGCAGATGTTGTCACAGTTAAACTATAATCACCAGAAACAGTAGCAGTATATGTTGCCGATGTAGCTCCAGATATCGGACCATTTATATCATTCCACTGATAAGTACTCGATGGTGGAACAAAACTAGATGTAGATAAATCAACATCATCTCCAAAACAAAAAGTAGTACTTGACTGTGACTGTATAGAAACAGCAAAGGCTGTTGCTGGTTCAGATATAGTAACACTTATCGACTCCGTACATGATGTATTATTATCTGTAACTAACACACTATATATCCCAGGCAATAAGAATGTTAAATCCTCCGTAGTAGAACCATCACTCCATAAGTAAGAATATGAACCACTACCATTACTTACTGTTAAATCAATCGAACCATCATTACCACCATAACAACCTACATTAGAATATGAAGTGCTTAACGATATATTACAGGCAAGCGTTGTAAAATTAGTTAGTGATGTAAATCCAGAATTATTACTTCCATCTGCAGCACACATAGTTTTCACTTGCCAGTGGTAGTTGCCTCCTGAAAACAATCCAGTTAATGAATATGTAGTAGCTGTTATAGTATCATATGTCCAAGAACTCCAGTTCTGGAATGTTGCCTTATATCTAATAATATACGCATATGCACCCGACACTGCATCCCAGTTTAATGTAGCATCATCTAAACCAACTCCAGTAGTAACTGGATTAAGTGGCGCTGTACAAGGAGTTAATGTAGTAAATGTCTGAGTTGTAGACCAAGATGATGGTGGATTACTATTACCAGCTGAACATGCCGATCTAATCTCCCACTCATAATCAGTACCTGACACTAAATTAACTTTCTGCTTAGAAGTACCGAATAAATTATTTAAGTTAATCGTCCACGTTGACGAACCTGCCTCCCTCATTCTAATATCATAATGATGAGCATTCGCAACTGCAGTCCAGTTCATAGTAGCCCTATCCAACTGTATATTATCCGTATATAAACCTGTCGGAGCTGTAACACTAACAACTGTAACCGTTATAGCAGAGGAAGTCGCAACACAACCTGCAGATGTTGTCACAGTTAAACTATAATCACCAGAAACAGTAGCAGTATATGTTGCCGATGTAGCTCCAGATATCGGACCATTTATATCATTCCACTGATAAGTACTCGATGGTGGAACAAAACTAGATGTAGATAAATCAACATCATCTCCAAAACAAAAAGTAGTACTTGACTGTGACTGTATAGAAACA
>Ga0206678_10000444_pt1 | contig 26543 bp, 21 predicted proteins | sample M180m12015metaG_FD_155453 | JGI IMG/M metagenome (GOLD analysis project Ga0206678, IMG submission 155453) | Ammonia-oxidizing marine archaeal communities from Monterey Bay, California, United States - M1 80m 12015 | ecosystem: Environmental > Aquatic > Marine > Intertidal zone | place: USA... | reverse complement strand
TTCCTAGCCACGTCATATGCCTCTGTTATCGGCGCTGATCCAGGGCAACATACTATTTCAAAAGCTGAAATTATAAAGATTGCCATGTCTGCCGCACCAGACAATATAAGCGCGCAGGCAACAATTCTGAACTCTGCTGGAACAGTCTTGCGGGAAGGAACCAATGGTTGGACCTGTATGCCTGGGACGCCCCCGAATGAAAATGTAAATCCAATGTGTGTCGATAAAGCCTGGCAGAAATGGTTGACGGCTTTCATCGCTCAGGCACCCTATAACTCAGAGGAAGAAGGGTTTGGGATGACTTATATGCTGCAGGGCGATGCATTGGTCGATAATAACGATCCTTTTAATACCGATCGATCTAAAGGGGTTTGGATACAGGAAGGTCCGCATTTAATGATGCTGATGCCGGCAAGTCTGATGAAAGATATGCCCAGGGATCCTTATGCAGGCGGGCCCTACGTGATGTGGGAAGGCAATGATTTTGTTCATGTAATGGTGCCATTAGAAGTGACAGAAAAACCTGAATAGTTTCTCAACAGGGTAAGTCATCCCAGATGTGCCCTGTGATAGTTAGTATTGCCGGCGCGTCTCGGGTGGGTTGGCTCATTTAAATACCCCGGCCTGACCGTTAAAACCTGGGATCCTAAAGTCAGGGGTTATGGCCATAGCCAAGTGTAGGTGGGCGAGTGCAATTGATCAGACATATAGTGCAGTATCTGTGTTTGCTGTGTTAGTTTCTACTTGAGATCTGCCTTCAGCCAGGGCCTGTGCTTAAAGTAGTGTTGCTCGAAGTTTCGGATTTTGTCTGACTGTTGTAATGTGACCGAAATGTTGTCAAGTCCGTTTAGCAGGTTCTGACGCAGGCTTTCATCAATTTCGAAGGCGATTGTCCGATTTGCAAGTTCGATTTGTTGCTGAGATAGATCGATCGTGACAGATAAGCCCGTGTCAGATTCAGCCAATTCGAATAGGTGATCCACATTTTTCTGTTCTAATTCGATGGCAAGCAAGCCATTTGCAAAACAGTTGTTAAGAAAAATGTCGGGAAACATCGGACAGATAACCACTTTGATACCATAATCTCTAAGTCCCCAGACAGCGTGTTCGCGACTGGAACCACAGCCAAAGTTTTTTTGGGCTAATAGAAGGGTCGCACCCTTATATTTAGGAAGATTCAGTTCGAACTTGGGATTGGCTCTGCGCTTTGAAGTAGGGATGTCCACATCCCCGGGATCGAGATAACGCCAGCTGTCAAAAACCCAGTCGCCGTAGCCATACTTGTTAATACATTTAAGGTACTGTTTAGGCATGATTGTATCGGTATCAATATTGGCGCGGTTCATTGGCAGCACCTGGCCGTGGTGGTGAAGGAATTTTTCCATCTGGCTAAAACCCATCAACCGTTCTGGCATCAACTAGATGCCCAGCAATAGCCGCGGCTGCAGCCATGACAGGACTGACCAGATGAGTTCGGCCGCCTTGCCCCTGTCTTCCTTCGAAATTTCTGTTTGAAGTCGAAGCACAACGTTCCCCAGGTTCTAGGTGGTCTGGATTCATAGCATTGCACATGGAGCATCCGGGTGCTCGCCACTCGACACCAGCGGCTCTAATTATAGTGTGTAGGCCTTCTTTTTCTGCCTGGGCCTTGACCAGGCCAGACCCCGGCACAACGATGGCCTCCTTTATGTTGGGTGCGATTGTCTTACCGGCTAGCAGCTTGGCAACGCTGCGAATATCTTCAATTCGGCCATTGGTACAGGAACCTACGAATACACGATCGATTGGTATACCGATCAAGGGGGTTCCAGCTGCTAACCCCATGTATTTCTGAGCTCGCTGATATTCTACCTGCTGAACGGTGTCGCTGAGTGCGTTAGGATCTGGAACGCATCCTGTGATAGGTACGACCTGATCCGGGCTGGTGCCCCAGGTGACATGGGGCGCGACCTCTCGGGCACTGATGCTGATTTCTTGATCGAAAATAGCATCCATGTCGCTTTTGAGAGTTTGCCAGTGTTTTAGAGCCTTTTGCAGAAGCGGACCCTGGGGCGCAAATGGGCGTCCTCGGAGATAAGCCTCGGTTATCTCGTCAAATGCAACTAAGCCGGCTCTGGCTCCCATCTCAATTGACATATTACAGACCGTCATTCTCCCTTCCATTGATAACTGGTTAATTGCTTTACCGGCATATTCGATGACATGACCATTCGCACCGGCCATACCCAGTTGACCAATGATATAGAGAATCAGATCTTTGGCTGTGCTTCCCTGGGGTAATTCGCCCTTTATCCAAATGCGCATTGACAAGGGTTTTTTCTGGCAGAGACACTGGGTCGCCAGGACGTGCTCTACCTCGCTGGTACCAATCCCCTGCGCTAAGGCAGCAAAGGCGCCATGGGTTGAGGTATGAGAATCGCCACAGACGATAGTCATACCCGGTAGGGTTGCTCCCTGTTCCGGCCCAACGACATGGACAATGCCCTGGCGGTTATCTTCCAGGCCAAACTTTAGTATTCCATACTCGCTGCAATTTTCATCGAGCGTTGTGACCTGCAGTCTCGCAATCGGGTCATGGATTGCATTGATACCTTGTTCCCGCTCTGTGGTAGGTACCTGATGGTCTGGTGTGGCTAGTATCGAACCCTTTCGCCAGGGCTTCCTTAGGGCCATGCGCAAACCTTCGAAGGCCTGAGCAGAGGTGACTTCATGAATGATATGCCGGTCGATATAAAGGACCGATCTACCGCTGTGGTTCGTATCAACACAGTGGCTGTCCCAGATCTTGTCAAATAGACTCTTTGCCATATTGTTAACTGTAGAATCTCAGTAGCCTATAGGGAGTCCAGCTTCCGCCGTAAATCCAAACAGGGATTCGCCGGCAATGGTCTCGCTGAGGGTCTGTCGTACTGACAGTAGTTTGTGTATATCGATCCCCGTATTCAGCCCCATGGATTCAAGCATGAATACCAGATCCTCGGTGACAATATTGCCACTTGCACCAGGTGCAGCAGGACAGCCACCCAGCCCACCAAGAGAGCTGTCCAGGGTGGTAATACCTTCCTCAAGAGCAGCGAGTGCGTTGGCTAGACCTAAACCTCGGGTATTGTGCAAATGCACACTAGTCAGTTTGTCGTTTCCAACGACTGATCGAACTAGTTTTATCAGATGCCTGACCTGGGTTGGGTTTGCTGACCCTGTGGTATCGGACAAGCCGACTTCATCGCAACCTGCAGCAATGACTTTTTCGGCTATGTCAGCTATTTTTTCATCTGCTATTTTCCCTTCCAGGGAACAACCAAACGCCGTTGATAGACCCACCTCGAAATGAGGGCGTTTTTCCTTGGGCAGAAGACTTAGCATATCCACTATTTGGTTAATTTCAGCGAACATCTGATCGTGGGAGCGATTCAGGTTCCGTTGACAGTGCGTTTCGCTGACCGAAAACGGAATCGACATCTTATCCGCCTGAGCTTCGACAGCTGCCTTGGCACCATAGAAATTTGGCACCAGTACGGCGACCGAAAGACCCTTGATAGCACGAGCAAAAGAAACCAGCTCCTGGGTATCAGCAAGCTGTGGCATGTATTTGGCGGGCACAAACGAGCCGACTTCGATTTCTGTGACACCGGCCTCAGCTTCTGATTGTATCCAGCGCTTTTTTGCCTCGGTTGGTAAAACCGCATCAATATTCTGCAGGCCATCCCGGGGTCCAACTTCACTTACTAATATATCAGGTTCAGGCATCGGTCTATTCTCGATTATTCAGGGTTAGCGGTTTCAGAGTCTGACTGGGCGGCATCTAACTGGTTCAGCCGAGCATGACCCATAGTAATACCAACAATGGCAGCACCATAGTAGACCACCAGATAGGCGAGAATTGATACGGCCAAGCCAGCAAGAGAGGGCACCATCCAGTCCTGTTCTATGAAGGTGCTTCCTGCACCCGCTATATAAGCGATAAAAGCAGCCGGGTTCCAGCGAGGCAGATCATCGATTCGTTCTGCATTAAATCGTCGTTTGTTGACAATATAGTAGTCAGCAATGACGGGGCCAATTAAAGGTGGCACCAGGCTGGCAAGTAAATTGATCCAGTCAATAAAGTGCTGATAGATGCCGAGTCCAAGTAGGGTTCCCAGCAATCCACAAATGACAGTCATGACCCGTTGGGGTCGTTTCAAGACGCTCGAGGTTTGAATCACTGGCAGGTACAGGTTGGCATCACCTGTAGTCCAGAGCGCCATACTCATACCAATCAGTCCCAATCCTCCGATAAAAAATCCCTGCAGGCGCATGTAAGTTGTGAAGTCATGGGTACCCGCAACGATGCCACCCATGGACCCGATGATCTGCAGAAACCATTGGGCGATGATCAGGACAATGAACGGGATCGCTAGGGCGACCCATAATTTTTTTGCAAATCGAGCGTACTCAGCCATGACAATGGCGCCAGCGATCCACGAGCCGATAACCAGATTGATGGCTTGCATTTGTGAGATTGGGGCTTTCGAGGCATTGGCAGCTGACAGCGCGAGAAAAGCATTCCAGCCGCCGGCTTGATCAATATTGATGATAGCGGCGTATAGCCCCACCAGGATCAAGATGATAACCGATGGCATGCTAACCAGCTCAAGTCCTCGAACTCCGAAATAGGTGGTGGCTGTGAACAGCAGCCCGGCCAGCAGTGCTACCAGGTAAAATGTCGGACTTTCAAAATCCTGCGCCCAGGCAAAGCCAAATGCGCCGACTACGATACCTTGCCAACCGATTAATAACAGAGCAAGGAACAGTACCGGCAGGTAAGCACCGATTCCGCCGTAAACGAAGCGATAGAGTAGACCGCTGTTGCATGCTGTCTTATAACCGATATATCCGACCAGTGCGCCGATAATAAAATTTGCAAAGTTACCGAGGAAAGAGGCGTAAACCAGGTCAGGCCAAAAGTTAACCCCAGCACCCAGAGCACCGCCTACAAATAGTCCAGTGACCAGAAAACCCCATCCAAAAGCAAGTGTCAGTAAAGGCAATGCGTCCCGACGCTGCTCCGGACCCAAAGGTGTCAGCGGATTGTCTGCGCTTGACCGCTCCTGTTCGGCATCAAAATGCCACCATAATTTTAACTTGTCTAGCATACCAACCTCCTGTTTTTATCTAGGTTTGTCTGTAGCACGCCAACCGTCTTTAATCTTAATTGCTAACTGAGTAGTGTTTTTTCTCGATTATAGTTTATCATTTGATAAATTAGCAAATTGCATTAAATCAATAAAGAGGGGTATTCATTTTGGCGGAACAAAACAGCTTGCCGTTAAGTGGCGTTAGAGTTATTGAATTCTCGCATATGGTCATGGGGCCAACTGTGGGCGTAATACTGGCCGATCTTGGTGCTGATGTCGTTAAGGTAGAGCCTATCGATGGGGACAACACGCGTCGGCTGCAAGGCTCGGGCGCTGGATTTTTCTCAATGTACAACCGTAATAAACGTAGCATTTGCGTCGACTTAAAATCTGATGCTGGAGGCGCTTTGGCAAAGAAGCTGATTAATTCAGCGGATGTAGTGATTGAGAATTTTCGACCGGGTGCAATGGACAAGTTGGGGTACGGTTATGACGCCCTTGCTGTTGATAACCCTGGTCTGATTTATTGTTCTGCTCGTGGATTTTTAAGTGGCCCGTATGAGCATCGCGCGGCTCTGGATGAAGTCGTGCAGATGATGGGCGGACTCGCCTACATGACGGGGTTACCCGATCGGCCGATGAGAGCGGGCGCATCAGTTGTTGATGTGATGGGAGGTATGTTTGCTGTGATCGGTATACTTGCTGCTTTGGAATCGCGCCACAAGACAGGAAAGGGAAAGCGGGTGGTGAGCTCGCTGTTTGAGAGTGTTGCCTTTCTGATGGGCCAGCATATGGCTCAGGAAGTTGCCCAAAATGCACCTGTTAAACCGATGTCTATTCGGACCTCAGCCTGGGGCATTTATGATGTCTTTGCTACCCAAGATGATGAAAGCGTGTTTGTTGCTGTTGTCAGTGATACACAGTGGAGAGTTTTTTGTGAGTCGTTTGAGTTGGACGATTTCCTTGCTGACAAATCACTTGCTGCGAATGGCGATAGAGTCCAAGCCAGAGATAGGATTCTTCCGGTTATAGAAAATCTATTCTCGGCTTTCACGAAGTCGGAACTGATGACACGTCTTGATGAATGTGGCTTGCCGTTTGCAGGAATTGGTAAGCCATCAGACTTGTTTGATGAACCGCATTTGCTGGCATCGGGAGGGTTACTGGATGTTACCCTTCAGGATGGAAGACAGACCAGGCTCCCCGGGTTGCCTTTACAGATGGATGGGAAACGATTTGGTCTCCGGCACGATCTGCCTAAACATGGTGAACATACGAAGGAAATACTCAAGGCTGCAGGATTCGCAGACGAAGAAATTAGCGGGCTGTTCGATGATGAAGTAATTGCTTAGTCGTTAATCAGCCTGATTGAATGCGCCCAGGGACGTTTTACTTGATCAGCCTTAATGAATTCATCAATGTTAGTTTGTAGTTGGAGAGTCAGATCGATTGGATCCAGGCCGTGGAGGAGCATTTGCTGATATGACGATGCTATCTTAAACGAGTACTGATGTTGATTCGCTGTGGTGATCAAGTTGTGTTGAAGATCGATATTCAGTGCGTTTGATTGTGGGTTTAAGGTGACTTCGGCAGTGATTTCAGAGATTTGTTTTTCATCAAGTATGATCGGAAGTAAGCCGTTGCGAATGCAGTTGGTGTAGAAAATTGCGCCGAAGCTCGGTGAAATGATCGCGCGAATACCAAAATCCTTGAGTGCCCAGACTGCAAACTCGCGAGATGAACCACACCCCATATTCTGGCCTGTTAACAGAATTGATGCATTGGCATAGGCAGGTTGATTTAGTACAAATTCAGGATCGAGGTCGCCTGGCTTGACAGTCCCCTGCCGGTAGCGCCATCCAGCGAATAAACTATCTCCAAGGCCCTCACGTGAAACGCGTTTCATCTCCCGGGAGGGTATGATGGCATCTGTATCGATGTTGACACGTAGTAAAGGTGCGGCAATGCCCCGGTGAGTTACGAATTTCTGCATAGTTAGTCCACTAATGTTCTGAAATCGGTGATGCAGCCTTTAACAGCTGATGCAGCGACAGTAGCTGGGCTGGCAAGGTGAGAACGTGTACCCGGACCCTGGCGGCCTTCAAAATTACGATTAGTGCTGGTGATGACTCGATCTCCCGCAGCAAAGCCCTCGCCGCCTGCATAGAAACACAGCGAACAACCTGACTCACGCCATTCGAACCCGGCCTGCTTGAAGATCTGGTCAAGGCCTTCTTTTTCGGCGTGGGTTTTAACCTGTGTTGAACCCGGCACGCAGATTGCTCGTACACCTGGTGCAATTGAACGCCCTTTCAGTATATTTGCTGCGATACGTAGATCACTGAGCCGACTATTGGTGCACGAACCGATAAAAGCGACCTGTATGGGTAGACCATTAAGGGGTATTCCTGGCGACAAGTTCATATATTCAAGTGCCCTGTTTATTGCGTCTTTCTCGGATGGTTCATCTGCACTGTCAGGGTGAGGCACAACTGCTTCTATTGAAACAGCATGCTGTGGACTGGTTCCCCAAGTGACTGTAGGGGCTATGTCGGTGCAGCCGATTTCGATTTCGTGATCGAATTTTGCATCAACATCAGTTTGCAGCGTTGACCAGTATTTTGTGGCCGCCCGCCACGCCTGGCCCTTTGGAGCATAAGGTTTGTTTTTTAGGTAAGTAACAATTTTGTCGTCAGGAGCGATAATGCCGGTGAATGCGGAAAATTCGACAGCAAGGTTACACAGAGTCTGTCGGGCTTCCACATCTAGTTCCGATATGACCGGGCCAGCGAATTCTACGGCGCATCCCAACCCACCGGTGGCAGAGAAGGTTGATATCAGGTGTAGCGCGAGGTCTTTAGCTGTCACCCCGGGATCGAGTTTCCCGGTAAACTGAATTCGCATCTGTTCAGGTTTAAAAAAGCGCAGGGTCTCTGTTGCGAGGGCATGTTCACATTCACTGGACCCGACGCCAGTTGCCAGTGCGCCGATGGCACCCAGGGTACAGGTATGGCTGTCGGGGCAGATCATGGTGCAACCTGGTAATCCGATACCCTGCTCAGCGGCGACCACGTGCGAGATGCCTTGCATCGGATCGCCGAGGTCAAACAGCGTAATGCCCTCCTGTTTCGCCAGCTGTCGGGTTACCTGTATAAATTCCTTGCCACCCGGGGTTGTGGTGTTATCACTGCGGCCGGGATGGGTATCGACAATGTGATCCATGGTACAAAATACATTTGCCGGGTTGCGGGTTGTGCGGCCACTAGATTCGAGGCTGCTTAATGCCAGGCTACCGGTACGCTCATGGAGGAAGACCCTGTCTATATAGATGAGATAGGAGCCATCTTCGCCACGCTCTACCGTGTGATCATTCCAGATTTTGTCGAACAGAGTCAGACCGGGTTGTTTCGGCATCGCTGGTTGCTCCAGGGCATTATTTTGCAGTCTATCATTTGAAACTGTTGTCGGAACGTCGTTGCCCGATTCCCGGTCCCAATCTGGTAATTCGAGGGATAAAGATCATCACCGCCAGTGCTGAAACAATGTGCATACTGCCGACAGCCAGGAACACCGGCTGGTAAGAAAAGGTATCGATGAGGACCCCAACCTGGGACTGGAACAAGGCTCCGCCTAGACTGCCTGCAGCACCAAAAATACCCCAGATTGTCGCGACCTCCTTAGCGGCAAACATATCGGCCGGTAGCGTAAACAAGTTGGATGATTTGAACTGGATTGCAAACAAGCCAATGCATATCAAGGCGATAAAGGTGGCGGTGGACTCAGTATTCGCTGCTGGAACGATGGCTAGCACCAGTAAAGCACCAATCCAGATAATGAGTTTTCTGGCTGCGTCCAAAGACATGCCGTTGTCGATTAGTTTTTTACCGGCCCAGCCACCGAAAAGGCTACCAAGATCTGCGGCGACGAAGGGAATCCAAGCGAATAGACCGATCGCCTTGATATCCATGCCACGCTCATTTGCTAGATACAGGGGCAACCAGAATATCAGAAAATAAAAAGCGCCGTCTGCGAAAAACCTGCTGAGCATGAGGCCCCAGGTTTCGCGATATTTAAAAAACTCAAGCCAGGGTTTTGCGGGCTGATCAATGGCCTCAACGTCCTCGGTTATTTGAGCTGCTTCCTGCGCAGACAGACCAGGATGATCTTCAGGAGAGTGATAGGTTGTATGCCAAAACCAAAGCCAGACGAATCCAAGCAGGCCGGTAATGACGAACGCCCATTGCCAATTCAACATGACCACCAGAAAGGCAACGATTGGTGGCGCTAGAATAGAACCCAGGCCAGGGCCAGCAGTGACAATACCAACGGCTAAGGATCGCTCAGTCGCTGGAAACCACTCGGCGATGGCCTTGTTAGCGGCAGGAAAGTTCGCGGCTTCGCCGATTCCCAGTAACACTCGGAATAGAAAAAACGATCTGAACCCCTGGCCGAACGCGTGTAATATGCCCGCAATACTCCAAAGAGCAACCGCAAAAGTCAGGGCGCGTTTGGTGCCGAGTGCATCGATGAGTCTACCGCCAAACAGCTGCCCAAATGCATACGCAAACAGGAATGCGGCAGATAAATTTCCGTAGTCCGTATTAGTTAACTTAAACTCTTCCATCACTGTAGGAGCAACGATGCTGAAGGTCAGTCGGTCAATGTAATTAATGGTAGTAATCAGCAATAGCAGAATGCTGATTTTCCATCGTATTGGTATGGATCGTATATTCACACGTTAGCCATAACAGTCATTGGCCTACGAGGTTTCCACGGATCACGGTTTTTTCGTGGGTCTTGCAATATACTGGCCTGTTGGTTCTCCAACTATCTTGCCATTTGAGTAAACGGTTTTTCCGCGCAAGATGGTTTGCTTTACTTTGCCGCGAAGTTCCATCCCTTCAAACGGCGTATAACCCTGGCCAGATTCGGATTCTTCAGCTTTGACGGTGAAAGTTTCATCAGGGTCAAGTAAGACGATATCGGCGTCATAACCGACAGCTACGTCTCCTTTATTGAGTAGTCCGTATCGCTGAGCAGGATTCCAGCACACCAGTTCAGCCATTCTGTTGTAGCTCATACCGCGCTGGGAGCCTTCGCTGACCAAGCCGGAAAGCAGGTATTCGGTACCGCCGAAACCGGATTTTGAAACCCAGATATTGTCGTCATCCTGATGATCCTGGTGATCTGTTTTAAGCTCTTCAGAGCAACAGGCATGGTCGCTGACAACCCAGTCCAGATTACCCTCTAGGAGCGCCTGCCAGAGATACTCTACATCTTCTCGAGATCGAATAGGTGGATTGACTTTGGCGTGGCAGGCGGCGGGAGTGTCGTAATCAAGCAGCAAGTGGCCAATGGTGACTTCGCGCTTAAAATTGATGTGGGGGAAAACATTCTGCATGATCATCGCTGCTTCCACCGCCTTTTTCGAACTCAAATGGAGTAGATTGATGTTCAGGCAATCCGTTTCATTGGCGAGATACGAGGCAATCCAGATTGCCAGACCCTCAGAATGGGGTGGGCGAGCCGCACTATAGGCGCGCAGTCCGGTTAAGGAATCGTCCTGTTGCACAATTTTAGTGTAAGCGTTGAGAATATCTGCAAGTTCACAGTGTAGGCTTACACTGATTTGATCCGCCATTTCTGGGTACTTTTTCATCAGTTTCGCCGCTGAACGCATAATAAATTCAAAATGAGCGATGTCATAGCTGTCGTCCTCATCCGCCATCAGGAATTCTCTTTGCGCTGCCTGGTCAGTTTTACCATGTAAGCCGTAGCCACCGTAAAACATGAAAATCTTGAATGAGCAGACGCCATGGTCAGTTAATAGCGATTCCATCTCATCAATGTGTGAAGAGGCTATAGGTGCTAGATGGTAGGCATAGTCGACGCTGTAGTTGCCCTCGGAAGTATCAAGTACTTCTGGATAAAAATCTGCATAGGGACCTCCCTTGTTGAGGTAGTACTGGCCCGTGCGGAAATAGGTGACAGCTGTGGTAACACCGCCCATCGCTGCAGCTTTACTTTCTGTGACGGCATCTTCTGCCAGCGGTGCATAAATTCCGACATGCATATGCGTATCGACTAGGCCAGGGAAAGCCAGGAAATTATTGCCTTCAATAATTTCGGTTGCTGCTGATTCGGGGATATTAGCCTCTATCAGAGCGAACTTGCCGTCTTTAATTGCGATGTCCAGCAAATTAACGTTATCGGTATTGGGTCTTGCAAGGCGTACGTTCTTGATAATTGAATCAAACTGCATGATGATTTCCTCTTCCTTCTGGAGATACAAAGGTCTTTATTTATCAGATGATAAACTAATTTACCTGTCAATTCGAGCAGGTTGGCGAGCTAAAATATGACGGAAACAGAGAATTTTTGGGTTTTTTCCAATCGGATTTACGAGCGTGAAGTCGTGCAGCAGGCCTGCCTCCAACTGCAGAATAGGCATGACCTGGATGTCAATATGCTGTTATTTTGTTGTTGGTCGGGCATGATTCACGGTGAGTTGACAGAGGCACTTTTTGATCAGGCACAGCAAGTGTCGTCGGTGTGGCGCAGGCATTTAGTTCATCCCTTGAGAGAAGCCCGCTCCTGGATGAAGACGGATCTGGCCTCCGCTGGATTGAAGGGTGACCCGTCTTATCAAGCGCTTCGAGAGGAGATCAAGGCGATTGAACTCAAGGCGGAAAGACTGCAGCAATTAGAGCTTGAGAGGCTAATTGATAGGTCCACCGCCGCCGACTATGATCAATGTCTGGCGATTGTCAAAAACTTGAAACGATACAGTTATAGCCAGTCCCTGGATTTAGCTCCGCCTGTTGCCTTGTTATTGGCAGTGCTGATCGAGGCATCGGTGCCAGGTGAAAACCTTGAAACCGCGGTGGCTGCTATTACTTAATTCGCCTGTTTAGGTTGGCTTGCCTTGCCAGCGTTTTACTGAACCGCTATCTAGTTCAAATAGATCCAGTAATCGACCTGCGGTATGATTAACGATATCGTCTACGCTTTGAGGTCGATTATAAAATGCCGGCATGGGCGGAGCGATAGTGACGCCCATTTGAGTTGCTTCGTAGAGTAATCGGCAGTGGCCTGCGTGAAGCGGAGTTTCGCGAGGCACCACAACCAGTTTTCTGCCTTCCTTAATGACGACATCGGCTGCACGAACCAATAAATTGTCTGCATACGAATTGACAATGGCTGAAAGTGATTTCATGGAGCAGGGGGCGACGATCATACCGTCTGTTGCAAAGGAACCACTGGCGATGCTCGCGCCCACATCTGTAACCCGATGTACGTGGTCTGCCAATACTTCAACGTCTTTGACAGTCCAGTCGGTCTCAATGGGGATATTCATCTTGCCCGTAGGTGAAATGACAAGATGTGTTTCTACTTCTGTTTGCTGCGCTAATAATTCGAGCAGTCTGATGCCATAAATGACGCCACTTGCACCTGAAATCCCAATAATGAGCCGCATAGATTGTCCCTTAACTATGAATACTGGTTCTACGGTAAAAATGAGTGTCGGGACGGCAGTGTAACACAAGCATTTCCCGGATAAGACTCTGCCACATCGTCGTTTAGCACTTGCCAATGTCGATTGCGGCATTGATTCCAGCAAGTCGTCCGAAGGTGGTTGCGGTTAGCAGACCGTTTCCAGCAAGATATCCAGAGGCATCTGGACCGGAAATACCCCGGGCTGCACCGCCACCTGCATACAGGTTTTGTAAAGTTGATCCATCGGGTCTGAGTACTCGACCGACGGCGTCGACGCAAAGCCCTCCCTGGGTGTGGAATAGTGCGCCGGTCACTTTAACGGCATAGTAGGGGGCACTAAGTAAAGCTTTGCCTTTAAAGTGTCTGCCAAAAGTATCTTTTTCGTCTGCTTCGATCAGGTGTGCTATTTCCCCCAGCGTTTTTTCCATCTCGATAATGGGGAGTCCGGTCTTTTCGCAGATAGCCTGCAGTGTTTTGCCGTAGTGGATAGCGCCGGCAGCGATAGCATCCCGATAGTCATCAAATTCCAGCATCAATTGATGTCGCGGTTCATCATAGAAGGTCCATGCGACCGCACCGGGCTGCTTTATCACGTCGACGGCCTGTTCCGAATAGCCCCTTGATTCATCAGAAAATCGATGACCGTTTTGATTCACCTGAATACCGCCTTCGACAATGACAGGCCACAGAATGGGTATGCCATGCCCTTTTGCCAATCCGCCATGGCCCTGATAGGCGCTCATATCGCCTACCTCAGCGCCCAGTGCCTGACCCCAGGCAACCGCGTCACCCTGATTACCGGGATGACCAAAAAACTCTCCATCGGCTATTTCCGGCATGTACTTCCTTACCATCTCAGGGTTCCCAGCAAAACCACAACAGGCAAGGATGATCGCACTACAGGCGAGATCTTCGTGTTTGCCATCGGGTCTTTGGCAGCGGAGGCCGTGAATTTCACCACTGGCTTCAGTGAACAGTCCGGTCACAGTGGCATCGGTTAATAGGTCGACCCCGAATCTTTCGGCTGCATTACAGAGGCTACCCATGAGTTCTGCGCCGGTCCGATTTGGCGTTCCATGCATGCGTTTTATCGTGTGTCCGGGGTAAAGAAAACTGTCTACCAGCGATAATGGGACCTGTAGTTCAGTTGCCAGCCATTCCACCGTATTGGCGGACTCCCGGGCAAGCGCCAGGGCGATATGTTCATTGGTTTGATCTCCAGTTTTTGCGCATACGTCTCGAGCGAACTGCTCTGGTGTGTCGGTAATACCGGCTCTGGCTTGAAAGTATGTTCCTGCTGCGGGGATGAGCCCGGTTGACATCGCGGTTGTGCCGAGTGCACTCGGGTCTCGTTCGAGTACCAGTGGTTCCGCACCGGTTTGCTTTGCAGCAATTCCAGCACATAAGCCGCAAGCGCCGGCTCCAATGACAGCGACGTCTACAGCCAAGGAAAAATCCGCTTCTTCTTTTGACAAGATACTCATGACAGGGCTTTGTTCTCCATACTTTTGTTGTGTTCACATTCGGCTAGTAGAAAAGGATCACTACGAGCATAGCGATAGGCATTACGTGCAGCGAGTCTGCCGAGTGTTATGGCCGGCCCCACGCTCATACCACTGAGTACCGCGGTACCCATCATTTGCGCAGATCCGAGCGTCTCGCCGACGGCAAATAATCCCTGGATCGCTGCATTGGTTTCATCCACCGCTTGAAGTAAATGATTTACGGCAATACCACCGTGGGATATTAAAATACTTCCGGTAATGGGAATGCTGTAAAAAGGCTGAGTCGATAGCGTTCGCGTTAGTCGTTGCCGATTGTAATCTGAATCGACTCCAGACCTGACTGCCTGGTTGAAGCGAGTGATGGTTGCTGCCAGCTGTTCTTCGCTGACATAAATTTTTCTTGCGAGCGTTTTGATGGTGCTGGCCTGCTTGACGATGCCGCGTGAAATTCCTTCTTGCATTTGTTTTTCATCCCAGCCAATAATGCCCGCTCCGGTTTTTCTGGTCTGGTGATCAAAGATATAGAAAAAGCCAAAATCTTTTTGCTTGAGGAAAGCTCTTTCCCGCTGGTCGGGGTTAAGGGTTTGTTCATTGACGAAGCGATTTCCCTGTTTATTTATCCAGACCCCATCAGTGAGGTGGTCTGGCGCGTGCTGGAGTCGTCCAGAACTGCCCTCAACAGCGCCAGGGAAAGAAATAAACTTTTCCATATTGATGAGTCTGGCTCCGATTTTTTCCGCCATAACAATGCCATCACCTGTGGCGTGAGGAAGACAGATCACTTTTGACTTTGCGATCTTGGGGTTATATTTATTTTTGAGGCTATCACTGGCACCATAGCCACCGGTTGCGAGGATCACAGCTTTTGCTTTTTGTTCTGTTATCTTGCCTGCCTTGCTGCGTGCTTCAGCTCCAACAATCCTGCCTTCCCGGTTTTTAAGCAGCCGTGTTATAGACGTATTCAACTGTAATATGATCTGGCCTGTATCGATCCTTTTCTGCAGTTCTGCTTTCAGTGGATGCAGCAGTGAGCGTGCATAATCGGGCCCCATGTAGGTCCGAGGAGCGCTGTAATGTTCGTGGTCGTTTTCAAAAAACGGTGATTCAGGGGTGAACTCAACACCGATCTCGGCTAGCCAATCAATCATTGCTGCTGCATGTTCCACAGCAAGCTTCAGCAGCTCTGAATTGTTTTCATATCGACCCATTCGCATGGCATCGCGGTAGTGCAGTGCTGGCGAATCTTCGATTCCCTTAGCAATTTGTAATTTGCTGTTGGCGCCACTTATGTGGCCTCCAGAGATATTCAGCATTCCACCGATAAAAGGATTCTTGTCAATCAGTAAAACGCTAGCACCTAGATCGGCTGCCTGAATTGCCGCTGGTATACCGGCATTGCCTGCGCCGATTATGAGGATATCAGTGGTTTCATCCCAGCGGTTAATGGCGCTCTCGTCAGCTGAAGCTAATAACGGATTAAGAGTCGATACAATTCCAGTTTCGACTAGCGCGACCTTCATTAAATCTCTTCTATTTAGAGCCATGGTGATCTCGCTTTATTGTGGACAACATCAAACCGGGTGAGTTCCTGGGTTCGGATGGTACTGACAATGGCAACAATATTAGTTTATCATTTGATAAACTAATATTGTAGCTAATGTGTGCAGGCGGACAGGTATTCCACCACCATAATCTGGCTGCTTCGCGTTGGCAGGGAATCAGTTGAGGAATTCAAAACATGAACAATCTCATTGTTATCAAAGTCTGTATTGGTTTGTTTCTGGGCGCCCTAGCCCTAAGCAATGTCAAGGCCGGTCAGTCAAGTAGTGAGTTTCAACCGTTACGAATTATTGATGTTGGGGCCATGGACTGGGATAGTTCCTGGGCGGGTTTAAATGGGACTAGCCAGGGGAAATTGTTGTATTCCGGTGGCGGTAGCATGATGTTGCTGGTGTCGTTTAATCCGGGCTGGGACGCGGTAAATAAAACCCGACATTATCATGATTTTCATGAATGGGGTTATGTCCTGGAAGGCGATTTTCTGATTTATGATTTTGTTGGTCCCCAGCAGATTAAGGGAACCAAGTATACGATGCGAGCAGGGACCTGGATGAGCCGGCCCGCGTTTAGTATTCATGGCAATCGTCCGGATGCCATGTTGCAGCAGCAGGTAACACCGCCTTCGGTGCAATTGGTCTTCGCAGAAGGGGGTAAGAATTATAGTTTGGATCCAGAGAACAAATGGTACAGCGATGATTGGAAGCAAATACAGGAATGGACCCACCCGCTTTACCAGAACTCAGCATTACCCGAGTCCATGGAGTGGGAAGATGCCAACGACCTTCAGGGCGCCAAAATTAAATTGCTGAGTGATGACATTGCAGGTGGTTTTAGAGCCAGAATCGTTTATCTGCCGCCAGGCTGGTCCTACTCTGGCGGTACAGCTAAGTCATATTATAAAAAGGCCCGACGTTTTATATATCTGTTGTCCGGAGACCTAACGATAGGGTCAGATGCTGCGGGTACCGATACCAGGACAATTCGTAAGGATTTTTTTGTTGAGCAGCCTCCGATGAGCCTCTGGCAATGGACAGATGGGCCAAGCACCCAAGCTGGTAGCATGTGGCTGGAAGTCACCTACGCTGAAGGAACCCGATTTGGTAAGGGACCTATTGAGCCTCTGCGTTTTATCCCGTAAGTTAGCTTTTTTGCCTGGCAACTTCGGCTCTGAAGGGTTTTAGACCTCTCCATAAGAACAGGGCTGCGAGTAAACCTGAACAACCGGCCATAATGGCGAGTGAAAACCCTACTGCCTGGTCATCGTGAAAGACGTAATCGGTGATCAATGCAATGATGGTTGGGCCGAGGCCGATTCCAATTAGATTCAGGAAAAATAGGTAAAAGGCAGATACCATGCCTCTCATGCGATTCGGGGTAACCTGTTGCAGCGCTGCCGCTGCTGCTCCAAAGCCGAAACTTGCAAAGAATAGCAGCGGGCAATAGATCAAAAGAACCCATTGAAGGGTTGGCATAAATGGCACCAGCACCGCGAAGGGGATGCAGCCAATGCCGGCCACCAGGCCGGTGCGCATTGCGCCATCTTCGAATCCTTTTCGACCCAGGTAGTCTGTTAGCCACCCACCAACAATAATACCGGCGGTTCCGAAAACTAATATCAGTGCACCAATGGTCGGGCCGGATTGCCCGACAGACATATCAAAACTGCGACTTAAAAAAGCCGGGGTCCAGGCAGTAATCCCGTTAAATACGACGCCGAGCAGGGAAAAGCCCAGATAGTGCGTTCCGAAAACGCGCCATCTTGCTCGAACATATTCAAACACTTCGGTGATTGAAACCAGGTCATTCCCAGCGGCTGCATTAATGTGGCGAACCGGTTCTCTTACTGTATACATGAGAGCGGCAACGATCAGGCCAGGCAAACCGACTACAAAAAATGCAGCCTGCCAGGAGCGAATCGTGCCGATTAGGGGCAGGGTAATTTCGGGTGTGCTGGTGATGGCGGCAATCACAGTGCCACCGATGATAAAAGCCAGCCCGGCTCCTACGAAGGCGCCAGTAGTATAGACACTCAGTGCTCGGCCAAGTTTTTGAGGTGGAAATAGATCGGCGATCATTGAATAGGCAGCTGGAGACAAGGCTGCTTCACCGACTCCGACGCCAACCCGGGCAGCGAATAGTTGCCAGTAGCCGCGAGTGATGCCGCAAACTGCCGTCATCAAGCTCCAGGTGGCAACGCCCAAGGCGATAATGCTGCGTCTGTTGTATTTGTCAGCGAGGCGTCCGATGGGGATGCCCATAACGGTGTAGAAAATAGCGAACGCAAATCCGTGTAGTAAACTGATTTTGGTGTCGCTTAATTGAAGGTCCTGCTTTATGGGCTCGATCAACAGGCTGAGAATGAATCGGTCTGCAAAAGAAAAAGTATAAGCAATGAATAAAATGGCTACCGCATACCAGGCGACTCCGGCAGAAGGCCAAGTCGAATTATCGTTTGTTACTGCATTACTTGATGTCATATCGATTATCTCAATTAGGTCAAAGAAACTGGCTGGGTATTTGTGTCTGCTCGCGTTGTTTGATCTTTAAATTAGCAAATGATAAATTAGCAAAAACATCATATCTGATCTTCGAGTGATGATGCTAGTGCGATTCTAGGCTTTATGATAATTTTTCTGATGCAATTGATTCTGATCCGCTCTGCACTTAAAGAGGATGCAGGGTAGGTTAGATAGTAGTCTAAGGTGGTTTTTGGGTTTGAGTGAACACGGGAAGAGAATATGAAAAGGCGTGATTTTGTAAAATCGGCAATTGGGGTCGCAGCCGCGGCCTATATACCTGTTAGCCATGGTTCTAGATTTCCATCGGAGTTGCTGGTGCTGTCCCGTACCGGGGCTGAGAAAGTATTGAAGCGAGGCGAAATTGAAGAACTTGCGAGTAGTCTCAGGAGAGCATTGTTAGTTCCTGGTAGCCCACGCTACGAGGAGGAACGCAAGATCTGGAATGGTTTGTGGGACGACCGTCGACCTGCGTTGATTGCGAAATGTATTGACAACAGTGACATTATCAATGCGGTCAATTTTGCACGAAGCCATGATTTGTTAGTCGCAGTTCGTGGAGGTGGGCATGGGATTTCAGGCCAGTCGGTTTGTGATCAAGGCCTGATTATCGATCTGTCTGAAATGCGAGGTGTATACGTCGATACGAAGGCCCGGACGGCCAAGGTTGAAGGCGGTACACTGTTGATGGACCTGGACAGGGAAGGTCAGGCCTATGGTCTGGTGTGTCCAGCTGGAGTGGTATCGCATACCGGCGTGGCAGGACTTACCCTGGGCGGTGGGATCGGTATTCTGATGCGGAAATACGGTTTGACCATCGATAATCTACTTTCCGTGGACATAATTACCCCCGATGGCAAATTACGACATGCCAGCGCTGAAGAGAATCCGGATTTGTTTTGGGGAGTACGTGGTGGTGGTGGGAATTTCGGTGTGGTCAGCAGTTTCGAGTACCAACTGCATGAATTTGGGCCGAACATTCTGACGTCAAGTAGCTTCTATGAGCAAAGCCAAGCCAAGGACATGTTCAACCGATTTTTTGAAAACTCCGAAAATGTCCCTAATGATTTTCATATCTGGGCAGGGATGAGTATTCAAGAGAATGGAACACCCTTGACCATGATGGGCTTTACCTATGCTGGGCCCATGGACCAGGCTGACCGTATGACTCGGCCTCTACTGGGTCAGGGGAAACCGGTTTCTGAAATTACTATGCCCGTCAATTTCGTTCAGCAACAGAGTCGCATTGATGCTCATAACGCACATGGTCGTAATTATTATATCAAAGGCCGGCATGTTAACGATTACGACCCAGCCATGATGGATAACATCCTTGAACGTTGGCAGCATGACCCTCGCAGACTCAATACCATGCGCCTGGTGACCTTTGGTGGCGCTATAGCGGAAGTAGATAACGACGCCACGGCCTGGCCGCATCGACAGACCAAATGGGATCTGGAATTAGGTGCAAGCTGGACCGGAGCTGAAGATTCTGAGGAATTTGTCGAGTGGGGGCGGGACTACTGGGATTCCATCTTGCCTTATACAGAAGACAGCTTTTACGTCAATGAAATTATGGATGAGACGCAAGCTGAAATCACGGCTAACTATGAGTCGAATCACCAACGCTTGGTCGCCTTGAAGAATACCTATGATCCAAAGAATCTTTTTCGTTTGAACGCGAATATTAGACCTAAAACTTAGAGAAACAGCCAATCGGTAATGAAAATGTATAAAAATAGCAATTCACTCTTCTCACCCGGCCTTTTCCTTGTCTTGATCGCTGTCTCGGTCAGTAGTTGTACAGATCAGGGACCAGAGCAGCCTGTGGCCAGGCAAGGCCTTGAAATCGTAACCTTTGCTCGAGCAGCGATGGGCGGTGAAGATGCTTTGCAGCAACTTGCCGGACTATCTTTTCGCAGTGATCGTGACTACTACATTATGGGCCAGGGTCCTGAACCAGGTCATGGGTTAATGAGGTTGGCTCATTCAGAAATGACAGTTCAACGTGATACACAGGGAGACAGGTTGAGATTGGATACCGTGACTCGAAACCCGGATCGAGGCGGAGGTTATACTGAGCGGAAAAGTCACGAATTAATCATTGGTGAAAACGGTTACTTGCACGATGCGGGTTTTTTAGGGCTGCTTAAGGATGCCGACAGAGCATTGCCAGCTGATAGGATGGCCGCAACGCTCAAGACCGAATTTTTGCTCAATCCACACCTGATTTTCCAGGCTCTGGTTAACGGTGAATCAGTGCTCTCCAGTGATCAGGCCAGTGGTGCCGATGCGGGTCGGTTGTTTACTGTGGAAGAGGCAATGCCGGTTACCTTGGACCGCGTTCGCCAGACAGGCAAGCGAACCCTGCTTGCGACCGAGGCCTGGCTAGAGCGTTCCAGTGCAACCCCCTTTCACGAACGTATGGTAGAACAAGTCCAACTCGATTCTGAATGGCTCAAGAACTGGCGCGCTGAAACGGCTATAGATCCAGATGCCCATTATGTATTGGTCGTCGATGATGAGGTTTATCCAATTACGCTCTACATAAATAAGCAGTCAGGTCAGCTGGTCAAACTGCATACCCTGGAATGGGATGTTGTCTATGGTGATGTTTCGCTGGACGTTAACTATCTGGATTGGCAGGTGGTAAATGGCATTAGTTTTCCTCAGCGGCTGCTAGTGTCCTATGGCGGTGCTCCAAGAATTGAAGTATCGAGATCTGAGTTTAAAGTTAATCCATCCTTTGATGAAACGTTTTTCACGCCACCCGAAGGTATCACTTATGTTCACGATGCCGAAGTTGCCGAAAGGACTCGAAAGCTCAGCCAAAGCTTACTGATGTTCGGCTTTGCCGGCGTGGGCAGGCCAACCATAGAGTCCATTGAGCTAGCTCCAAAGATACAACTGCTATATGCGGCACCGAAGGATGGTGTGTTTACCATGGTTATCGAGCAGGAAAATAGATTGGTCGTTGTTGAGCCTGGTCAGAATGATCTGAAAGGCGAGGTCATTATTGAAAGATTGGCCAATGAATATCCGAACAAGCCCATCAGCCATCTCATTGTTTCTCACCATCACAACGACCATGCTGCTGGCATTCGCCCATACATCGCTGCCGGGGCTGAGCTGGTAGTGCACGAGACTGCAGTCGACTTTTTTAAAGAGCAGACTAGCCGACCAGAGTCTCGTGTTCTAAAAGATGCCTTGGATCGAGATCCCATGGAGGCAACGGTTGTCGGTGTTGCCGTAGATACCCCACTGCGAATTGAGGATCCCCAGGTGCCCGTGGTTATCTATCCTCTGGAGATGGGGCATGTGCCGGATATGGTGTTTGTTTTTGTTGAAGGAGAGGACCTGCTCTATGGTGGGGACTTATACATCAGTGGCCTTGCCAGGGATTTGCGGTCGGGCAAGAAACGACCGGCAGACATTCTTCCTTTTCATGCGGCCAAATCGTTGGATGAAGGCATTCGGCAATATGACCTTAAGGTATCCAGTCTAGTGGGCTCACATGATCAGCAGGCTGTAGTCTACGATGACTTGATAAATTACCTCAGCGACTAAGAATATAAGCACTTAACTGGAGCTAGTAAATGACGAAACAATATGTAGGTAACAGCATCTCTACCTTGGACCACGCTGCATTTGTTTCGGGCCGGTCTACTTACACGGCGGATCATATCTTTCCGAATCAGCTCCATGCCCATTTTGTTCGCAGCACCCATGCTGCAGCCAAAATAAAGCGGGTCGATTTGAGTGCAGCCGAAAGAGTATCAGGTGTGGTATTGGCGATGGACGGTGTGCAGGCTGCGGAGCATCTTGATCCCATTCCCCACTTTGTGGACCCCATCGTTTTTGGTGGTAAAACGACAAATCTTCGCTGTCTTGCCTTGGGTCAGGTCAGTTACTTCGGAGAACCTGTAGCGGTGGTGGTTGCCAAAGACAAGAAAACGGCGCTGTATGCAGCTTCGCGGGTCAATGTTGAGTACGAACCAACCCAGGCGGTACTTGATGCCTCAGATGCAGTTGATAGTGATGCCCCACGAGTCGTGCCTGAATGGGATGATAATATGCTCATGCAGGTCCCATTTGGTGGTGGAGATTGCGCCGCGGCCTTTGAAGCTGCCGATCATATCGTTAAAACAAAATTAAAAGTTCACCGACAGTCTGTTCAGCCGATAGAGACCCGCAGTTACAATGCCGTATGGGATCATCGTGAAAGTGCCATTACGCTTTACGCAACAGCACAAAACCCCCACCCGCTGCGCTATGTACTAACCAATGCACTGCGTATGCCTGAGAACAAAATGCGCATTGTTACCTCAGCAAGTGGTGGTGCTTTTGGTCTGAAGATGCATGGACACCCCGAAGAAGCGCTTATCTGCCTTCTGGCTAAATTGACCAAGCAAGCCGTTAAATGGATTGAAAATCGCGAGGAATGTCTGCTAACAGGGGGCCGAGAGCAGGAGCATGAGGTCGATTTTGCGATCAATGCAGATGGTCGAATACTGGGAATAAGAGATCACTTTCTTGCAAACGTGGGAGCACCCGGAGGTACACCTGGCTGGGGCATGGCCTTTTTGACTGGCATTTCGATGCCGGGGCCCTACGATGTTGCCGATTTGGATGTATTGGCCAATATAGTGGTCACCAATAAGGCTCCGTGGAGTTCTTGCCGGGGTTATGGCAAGGAGGTGACAGCGCTGGCCCTTGAATTGGGTATAGATAAAGTAGCTCGAGAACTGAACATGGATCCGATTGAGTTGCGATATAAAAACTTCATCAAATCAGATGCGTTTCCAAAAAAGAGTGCGACAGGTTTGATATATGACTCTGGTGATTATCAGGGTGTTATGGAGAAAACACTGGAGCTGATTGACTATAATGGCTTTCGCGATCAGCAGGATGCGTTGAGAAAAACGGGCACCTATGCAGGCATTGGTGTCGCCTATGAATTAACGCCGGAAGGTGGGGCGTTACCTGGTACGCTTGTGGCCGGATACGATACCTCGACTGTCAAGGTTGACCCAAGCGGCTTTGTTACCGTTCTAACAGGGGTTACCGATCCGGGTGGCGGCAACAGGACTGGTATTGCCCAGATTGTTGCTGATGAACTCGGTGTAGAGTTTGAAAAAATACGCGTAGTGCAGGGTGATACGCAATCCTGCCCTTATGGTTTCGGTAACTACAGCGGTCGCAGTACCATAGTAGGTGGTGGGTCTGCTGCGTTGGCGGCTCAGGATATCAAGAGGCAGATCATTACCCTTGCAGCGGTCATGATGGAAGTTCCTGAAGAGACCATTGAGATTGCCGGCGGCATGATAACAACCTCTGATGATGCTGGGTCACAGATGAGCTTTGTTGAAGTCTGCTATGCGGCCTATACCAGAAATTATGATATCGCTGCTTGTATCGAGCCGCCTCTGGAATCAACTCGTACCTTCAAACCTGGGTTGATCAGTCATACACCGGATGAAGAAGGGAAAATCAATCCTTATCCGAGTTATTCGAATGCTGCCTATGCTGTGGTGTGCGAGGTTGATATTGAAACCGGCAAGGTCTCTTTGAAGAAGTTTGCCGTGGTGCATGACTGCGGTAAAACAATCAATCCGATTTTAGTAGAAGGTCAAGCCTGTGGTGCGGTGGCATTTGGTATTGGCGGAATGCTTGGCGAAGAAGTCGTTATCGATCAAAGTGGCCGGCAGTTAACCACTGATTTTGTTGATTACACCATGCCACGAGCCGCTGATGTTCCGCCGATTGCATTGGGCCACCATGATACACCCAATCCGATTACATTTATGGGGCTTAAGGGTGCTGGCGAAGCCGGCGTCGGTGGTTCTGCAGCCGCCGTAGTTAATGCCGTAAACGATGCATTGAAATGTTTGAATGTGGAAGTCCTGGAATTACCGGTTAGTGCGCCGATCGTATGGAAGGCCATACAAGGGGCGTCGCGAGGCTCAGCGGAGACAGAATCATGAATCTAAGAATGCAATATGCGCGACCCAGAAAACTAGATCAGGCGACTGAATTACTAGCTGCTCTCGGTACCGGTGCCATGGTGATAGCGGGGGGCCAGGAGTTAATGCCGCATCTCAATTATGGAAGGATCAGTCCATCCATATTCATGGACATCAGTGGTCTGGCAGAACTCGAAGGAATTGAGGACACAGCCCAAGGAATCTCCATTGGCGCATTGACAGTACATCGGCAGATTCAGATAAATCCAGTTATCAATAGCGCGTTGCCACTACTTTCCTTTGCGGCTGCGCAGATCGGAGGCGGTCGACAAGTTCATAACCAAGGTACCATTGGTGGAAATATTGTCGCCATGCATTCGCTATATGACATTACACCGGCGTTGATTGCATTGGGTGCGCAGATTGAACTTGCCGGGACTCAAGGTGTAAGAATCGTTCCGTTAGCTGAACTCCTGGTTGAAACAGATCACGAGTTAGGCACAAAGACGTTATTGACCCGTATTGTGATTCCAGCCATGGACTCGGCCAGTGGCTGGGCGTATGAAAAACTTAAAATAACTGAGGGTAGCTATGGCTCGGCGAATGCCGCTGCCATCGTCCGGCGTCAGCCAGAAGGTGATCTACAGATTAAGCTCGTGGTTGGTGCTGTTGCGGAACAACCCATTGACTTGACGGGACTCTTATCTGAACGCCTCAAGGATAATCCGAATACGGATTTGAATGAGCAGATTGATGCCGTATGTCAGGCGGCAATTACAGAGCCTATTTCAGACCAGCGGGGCCATGCTCAGTACCGAAAGGCTATGGCTGGGGTGGTTGCCAAGCGTGCAGTAGCCGCTGCAATAAAAAAAATAGAAACAGCATAAAGGAGCAGGATCATGGCAGTTGATATGCAGGAACTTGTGGAAGATTCCGTTTTGTTACAGTGCCGGGTTAATGAAACTCCCTGTGAAGAGTTTATACATCCAACCACATCTTTGCTTGATTTCCTCAGGGAGCACCTGCTTCTAACGGGGACTCACATGGGATGTATGACAGGGCATTGTGGCGCTTGCACAGTGATGGTTGACGGCAGCATCGTCAAATCATGTATCACGTTGGCAGCCAGTGTGCAGCGGAAGAAAATATCGACCATAGAAGGGCTGGGCGAGAAAGAGTCGTTACACCCGGTGCAGGCTGCATTCTGCGAAGAGTCTGGATTCCAATGCGCCTACTGTGCGCCTGGCATGTTGCTTTCGACAGTAGAATTACTCAATGAAACACCTGATCCGACGGATGAAGAAATCCGTAGTGCCCTATCCGGGAACTTATGCAGGTGTACAGGTTATCAGAGCATTGTGCGTGCGGTGAAGACTGCCGCGAAACTTTACGCAGCGGACAAGGAGGTGCAGGAATGAACACGATTTCGCCGGATATCAGGACACTGACAGTCAAGAAAGCAACCCCAGAAGCACTAGCCGATTATGGTCAGGTACTGGGTTACAATGCCGATATTGAGCCGATGCCAATCGACTTTTATGACGGGACTGTCAAAGTGCGTCGTGTTGTTGATTTTGTTTCTGATGAGCAGACAGAGTTACCATTGGTTACGGTTCAGAAACGGCCTTATGAAGTGCGCTGGATGGAACGGCATTTCAAGCACACGCAAACCTTTATACCCCTGGGCGGTGTACCTTTTGTGGTTGTGATGGCGCCCCCGAATGAAAATGAAATAGCCGATCTCGATCAGGTTGAAGCTTTCTTGTTTGACGGGTCCGCTGGATTTACCATGAAACTGGGAACCTGGCATGAATTTCCATTTGCGGTTCAGGATGACACTAACTTGATCGTCGTCCTGCGTCAGGAAGCCACTGACGGCTTGATTAGAGACAATGTGATTCAGGACGAGGCCCAAAGCCCTGATCTGGATAAGAAAGATCTTCTGATGCGATCGAATGTCCTGTTTCAATTTGAGGTCTAAATAAACTAACTGCCAGAGTTTTAGACGGTGGCTTATGGGAAGAAGTATATGGACAAAAAGTTGGATAGGCGATCCCTGCTAATAGGTGCTGGCGCCGCAACCGTTGCCACGGCAGCAGCCGCTTTCAATCCCGAGCCGGTGCTTGCCGCAGGCAAACCAAGGGAACCGCTGGATTTTTCGAATGACAGGGATAACGTTCGAGCCTATGCAAAATTGGCGGGCACGGTAGAGGATGGCCAGGTTCATTACTGGTATCGTGGCACGATCTTTGGTGTTACACCGGATGCCACTAAAGCCATGATCGGATTCACTGGTTTGCTGAAGATGATCTGGAAAAACCTTGGCAATGGAAGTTTCCACTATCGTAACTTTGACCTGGGCTACTTTACAGAACCCAACAGTGATGT
>Ga0206678_10000437_pt1 | contig 26662 bp, 22 predicted proteins | sample M180m12015metaG_FD_155453 | JGI IMG/M metagenome (GOLD analysis project Ga0206678, IMG submission 155453) | Ammonia-oxidizing marine archaeal communities from Monterey Bay, California, United States - M1 80m 12015 | ecosystem: Environmental > Aquatic > Marine > Intertidal zone | place: USA... | reverse complement strand
CTGTAAATAAAGTTTATGAAGGTCGTCCAAACATCGTGGATATGATGAAAAACCAGGAAATTAACTTAGTTATGAATACCACAGAAGGAACTCAGGCAATTGAAGACTCTCAATCTATGCGAGCAGTCTGCCTATCTGATGGCATCCCATATTACACTACATTAGCTGCAAGCGCTGCAGCTGCCATAGCTATTCAAAAGTGGCGTGAAGGTGAGATAGGTGTTAAATCATTACAAGATCATTAATTATAAGATCATTATTCGGCCGCTATTATATCTTCAACCTTTTCAACTTTTACCGCACAAAATTTAAACTCGGGTATTTTGCCAAAAGGATCCAAGGCAGAATTGGTTAAAATATTTGCGGCCGCTTCTACATAAGCGAAAGGTAAAAATACCATATCTTCAGAAATTCCTCTGTCTGCTCTTACCATGATTTCAATAGCACCTCGACGAGTAGATAACCTTACAAGTTGTCCTGGCACTGTACCCAGTTTTCTTATTGTTTTTGGATGCAGTGAACAATTAGCTTCTGGCTCAACAGCATCAAGAACACTGGATCGTCGCGTCATAGAACCAGTATGCCAGTGCTCTAATTGTCTACCAGTTGTTAATATCATTGGATAATCTAAATCCGGGGTTTCATCAGGTGCTATAACATTTGCTGGCGTAAACTTAGCCCGGCCATCAATCCTAGGAAATCCATCGCCAAAAACAATGGATTGACCTGGATCATCTTTTGAAAAAGATGGATAGGTAACAGCATTTTCATTTTCTAAGCGGTTCCAAGTAATGTTTTCGAGTGACTTCATACCCAATTTCATTTCTGCAAATACTTGTGAAGGCTCAGTATATTCCCAATTAAGTCCTAGTCTTTTAGCTAGTTCTGTTGTTATCCACCAATCTTGCATAGCCTCACCTGGTGGTAAAACAGCCTGTCTACCCATTTGAACCTGTCTATTTGTATTAGTTACTGTACCAGATTTCTCAGCAAATGCCGAAGCCGGTAGTATTACATCAGCGTAATTAGCTGTTTCCGTCACAAAGATATCTTGAACAATCAGATGTTCCAGCATGGCGAGCGCATCTCTGGCATGATCAACATCAGGATCAGACATGGCTGGGTTTTCACCTAATATATACATTCCTCGGATTTCTCCATCATGAATTGCATCCATAATTTCTACTACGGTCAGCCCTTTCTCTGCTGAAAAATCAATATCTGAATTCCAAATGTCATTGAACGCCGAACGCACACCATCATCTGTTACCGTTTGATAATCGGGTAAAAACATAGGTATCATTCCTGCGTCAGAAGCGCCTTGCACATTGTTTTGACCTCTCAATGGGTGTAAACCTGAGCCAGGTCTTCCAATCTGTCCTGTCATTAGGGCCAATGAAATTAAGCAGCGTGAATTATCAGTTCCATGGATATGTTGACTAATACCCATTCCCCAAAAAATCATTCCAGCTTTTGCTCCGGCAAAGGTTCTAGCGACATCACGCAAAATATTTGGTTCGATACCGCAAATTTTTGACATTTTTTCAGGTGTAAAATCAGCTAGATGAGCTTTTTCTGCTTCCCAATTCTCTGTATATGCTTCGATATATTGTTGATCGTATAATTCCTCATCAACAATAACGTTCATTATTGCATTTAACATGCTTACATCTGCCCCTGGACGGAATTGCAACATATGTGATGCATGTCTCTTCAATGCTTGACCTCTCGGGTCCATAACAATTAATTTTCCACCTCTCTTGGCAAATTGTTTAAAATAAGTTGCAGCAACCGGATGGTTTTCAATTGGATTTGCGCCTATAACAATTGCAACATCTGCATTTTCTATTTCATTGAATGTCGCAGTCACCGCAGCTGATCCAACATTTTCCATTAAAGCAGCAACCGATGAGGCATGACATAATCTAGTGCAATGATCGACATTATTATGTCCAAACCCTTGCCTTATTAGTTTCTGAAACAAATAAGCTTCTTCATTTGAGCATTTTGCCGATCCAAATCCCGCCACTCTTATTCCTTTATCAGAACGCAGTTTAGACAAGCCATTAGCTGCAAAATCTAAGGCCTCATCCCAAGAGGCTTCTCGAAAATGTGTCCAAGGTTTTGCTGGGTCGACATTTAAACCTTTGATCGGTGCATCACTTCTTCTTATCATAGGTTTTGTAATTCTATGTGGGTGGTCTATGTAATCAAAACCAAAGCGACCTTTTACACATAATCTACCTTCATTAGCTGGTCCGTTTATTCCATCAACCCACTTAACTTTTCCATCTTTGATTTTTAAACTAACCTGACATCCAACTCCACAAAATGGGCAGACAGATTTTACCTCCTCATCAAAATCAGAACTATCGCCAATTTGATCCTGATTTACAGCAGACGAAGGCATTAATGCGCCTGTCGGACAGGCTTGAACACATTCGCCACATGCTACACAGGATGACTCTCCCATTGGATCATCAAAATCAAAAACAATTTTGCTTTCGTGTCCACGTCCTGCCATTCCAATAACATCATTTACTTGAACTTCACGGCAAGCCCGGACACATAAATTACATTGAATACAGGCGTCCAAATTAACACTCATCGCTATATGGGAATCATCCAATAATGGTATATGTTCAGCTTTTGTTGGTGGAAACCTGCTCTCATTAACATCCTGTTGATCTGCCATTTTCCATAAATGAGAAGACTTGTCATGCGCTTGTTCTCTGGCTGGTTGGTCAGCCACCAGTAGTTCCATTACCATTTTTCGAGCGGAAATTGATCTATTACTTTTAGAAGAAACAACCATTCCTACGGATGGCTTTCGGATACATGATGCAGCTAGGGTCCTCTCCCCATCAATTTCAACCATGCAAGCTCGGCAATTTCCATCGCTACGATACCCTTTTTTTCCCGAATGACATAAATGGGGTATCAAAGTGCCTTCTCGCTGAGCAACCTCCCAAATGGTTTCATCATCTTGGGCAAGAACGATATTCCCATCTAAAGTGAACTGGATTGAATTAGCCATATTATATTTCATCCGCAAAATGTTTAATTGTAAGTCTAATTGGATTAGGTGCTGCTTGTCCCAAACCACAAATAGATGCATCGATCATCATTGAAGAAAGTTCTTCGAGCAACCCTGTATCCCATTTATTTTTTTCCATCAATTTTACAGCCTTTTCACAACCCACTCTACAGGGTGTGCACTGCCCACAGCTTTCATCTTCAAAAAATTTTAACATATTAAGAGCCGCTGCTTTAGCACTATCTTTATTAGACAAAATAATAATTGCGGCTGATCCAATAAAAGTTTCATGCTCTTGCAATGTATCAAAATCCATTGGAACATTATTTATAGACGCTGGTAACAATCCAGCCGATGGTCCACCCGGCTGATACGCTTTAAAAGTATGACCTTGAATCATTCCTCCAGCGTTTTCAATTATATCTGTAATAGTTGAACCCGATGGTAGTAGATAAACTCCTGGCCTATTTACACGGCCAGAAACTGAATAACTTCTTAAGCCTTTTCTTCCATTTTTTTCAATTCCAGATAAAATTCCAGGACCCTCTCTAAGAACTCTAGATACCCAATAAAGAGTTTCTATGTTATTCACTAAAGTAGGTTGCCCAAATATACCTACTTGGGCAACGAAGGGTGGACGATGCCGCGGCAAGCCTCTTTTACCTTCGATAGATTCAATCATTGCGCTTTCTTCACCACAAATATATGCACCAGCGCCACGCCTTAAATCAATATAGTTTTTCTTAACTATTCCAGCATTTTCAAGTGCAATAATTTCCCTTCGAAGTATAGTCAGTACGGCGGGATATTCATCTCTCATGTATATAAAACATTTATCTGCCTCAATGGCCCAAGCAGCTATTAACATACCCTCTAAAAATAAATGGGGTTGTCTTTCCAGATAATATCTATCTTTAAATGTTCCTGGTTCCCCCTCATCACCGTTGACTGCTAAATACCTTGGACCATTTTCGGTACGTACAAAAGACCATTTTTTACCTGTTGGAAATCCAGCACCACCCAAACCACGCAACCCAGATTCCAAAAGAAGATTCTGACATGCCTCAGGATCACCAACTTTACGTAATTCAAATAACTTTTCATATCCACCGTTATCTTTATATTTTTCATATCGTTCATATTCTGGGATATGAGGGTGAGTGTCGTTAGTTTTAATTGCATCTTTCACTTTTTTTTCATCAGCATAATCAATATGATTATGCCCAATCTCTAATACTGGAGCAGCATCACAGCGTCCCATACAAGGCGCACGTAAAACTCTGACTTGTGAAGAGTCCAAACCAGTTTCTAAAGCTTTTTTTAAATCTTGCGCCCCTTGCAATTCGCAAGATAAAGAATCGCACACACGAATAGTCAATTCAGGTGGAGCATTTTCTCCTTCTTTCACTATATCAAAATGCGCATAGAAAGTGGCAACTTCATAAACTTCTGTTTGACTTAGCTTCATTTCAAATGCCAAAGCACATAAATGTTCAGAAGAAAGGTGACCATACTTGTCTTGAATCAGATGTAGGAACTCAATTAACAGGTCTCTACTTATTTTTTTATTTTTTAACAAAAGTTTTATATCTGCTAAGGCACTATCCGTATACTGGCGACCCTTTGGTAAATGTCGCCCTTTGCCTTTTCCTGATTTCCAAACGCCTTTTCCCTGATCTAGAGGAGCCATCTTTGAAACCTTTCTTGTATAGAAATAGTGAGATATTACTATTTTTTTCAAAATTCAATTTAAAAATTACGACCTTTAGTTATTAAAAAAGGTCATTTAATATTAATTCAAGTAATAATCGAAAAAGTCTACAAAAAATTTATTTTAAGAAGTCAGATTTGAATTGAAGCTACATCACATTCTGTAACGATTTTTCCAAAGCATGTAAAAATGATTTTGCAGAACTGCTTGCAGACAGAACTAAATACGAGTCTGTTTTTTCACAAATTACGATACTCCCTAAGTGCTCCATCATAGTGCGCGCCATATCATTTTCCAAAAATACATCTGGATCTAAATTTATTGGGCAAATCCGCTCTAACGCTTTCAAAGCTAAAGGGCCACTCATTCGAAGGATTACCCAAGCATCAGTTTGTATCGTAAAATATACATCATCTGATAAAGTATTTTTGAAAACTGTTTCTGGGTCACTTTCATCGCTTTTGAAAATAGCTAACCATTGATCAATAGAAAGCCCAACAATTCGAAACTTCCCATCTTTAGACAGACTAGATTTACCCGGTACAGGTAAATCTACCTTAAAAATTTTCTTGATGTTTAGGTCAAGTAAAATTTTATTTTCAACCGATGTTGCCAATGAAATGACCCCTAAGTCAGCCACTTCCTCTAAAATATTATCCTCAAATTCTTTTGAATATCCATTTAAAGGAGAAATTGGTAATAATAGTTTGCTAACCACGAACCTTACCCCCTTCTGGATCCACAAAATGACTAGAGCAAATCTTCACATCCACCGAGTTATTTCTCATTTTGTCATAGGCATGGACAATGTTACCGATGCGTTCATTTCCATTTTTAATAAACCCTAACCCAATATAGTCATCTAAAGTTGGTGAGTAACATACTGACGACATCCAGCCCAAATCATTCTCTATGATCTCGTCAACGCCCTTATCTAAGAAATGTGCACCCGCGACCAATCTATCACCTTTATTAATAGGTCTAAATCCAACTAATCTAATCTCATCTTCTTTATTCATTTCAGGTCTTTGCGCTAGAGTCTTGCCAATGCAATCCTTCTTCTGACTAATCATTTTTTCCAACCCTAGATTCAGCGCTGTAGTCTGCCCATTTAGCTCATTTCCAGCTGCATGGCCCTTTTCAATTCGCATAACGCCCAATGCTTCAGTTCCGTAAGGGGTTACATCAAACTCTTCTCCAGCCTTTATTAACTCTCTCACCAATCCATCACCATACCTTGCTGGAACTGCCAACTCATATGCTAATTCACCTGAAAAACTAATACGAAATAAACGAGCCCGAGTTCCATTACAAACAGTTACTGCACCACATGCCATAAATGGAAAATCTTTATTAGAAATACTATAATCTTTATCAATAATTTTTTCCAATAATCGCCTTGAGTTTGGACCTGCAATTGCAAATTGCGCCCAAGCGTCCGTAGTAGAAATAATATGGACATCCATATCCGGACATAAACATTGTCGAACAAACTCCAATCGTCGAAAGACCAAAACAGCGTTAGCTGTTGTAGTTGTCATAATAAAGTGGTGATCACTTATTCTAGCCGTTGTGCCATCATCATAAGCAATCCCATCCTCTCTTAACATCAAGCCATATCTTACTTTACCAACTGGTAACTTTCCAAAAGCATTAGAATAGACAATATTTAAAAAATCAGCAGCATCTTTTCCCTGAATATCAATTTTACCTAAAGTCGTAACATCACATATTCCAACTGAACTTCGAGTTGCTGAAACCTCTCGATCTACGGTCTCTCGCCAATTATTCTCACCAGCTTTTGGAAACCACTGTGCTCTCATCCAATTTCCAACTTCAACAAAAACTGCCCCTTGCTCTTCGGACCACATATGACTTGGAGTTAATCTATAAGGTCGAAAATCTTTACCCCTGGACCTTCCTGCCAACGCACCAAGCGGTATAGGAGTATAGGGTGGACGAAAAATGGTAGTACCTGTCTCCTGAATTGTTTTTCCAGTACATTCAGCCATAATGGCTAATCCCAAAATATTAGAAGTTTTTCCCTGATCAGTCGCCATACCCATTGTGGTATATCTTTTCATATGCTCAACGGACCGAAACCCTTCTGCATGGCTTTGTTTGATGTCCTTGACCGTCACGTCATTTTGCAAATCTACCCAACCCCTTTTAGTAGATTCTTTAACATACCAAAAAGCTGATGATTTCGTGCTATCATCTGATGACAATGGAACCTTAACTTTACTTTCCTTCATTTCAAGACCATCAAGAACATCATGTGCTGCTTTTAAGCCTTCAGTTAATACAGATTGTAAATTAAAAGACCCATTGGCTGAACCAGCAACAGCCATATTTTTTGGTAAATTTGAACCGGGTCTAAAAGCATTTAAGTTAGGATCCCAATTTGGCCTACCCCCTTGATGACAAGTTAGGTGAACATTTGGACTCCATCCACCAGAGACAGCTAAGCAATCACAAGGAATAATTTGACCATTAACCAATGTTATATTTTTAATTCTTTTCCGCCCAGAAGTATTAACAATCTTTCCACCCATTATAATTGAAGCACCAGGTATATTTTCAACAGGATCGCATTTTCTACTATCGATAACGGCTGCTACTTCCATTCCTCTATCTGACAAAATTTTTGCAGTCGCCCAGCCATCATCATTATTGGTAAAAATAGCTGTTTGTTTTCCAGGCAAGACACCCCAACGATTCACGTAGGCTCGAACAGCACTAGCTGTCATTATTCCAGGCCTGTCATTATTTCCAAATGCGATTGGCCTTTCTATTGATCCAGTAGTTAAAATACTTTTCTTAGAATAAATCTTCCACAAAATTTGTCGTGGCTTACCATCAGAATGCAGTAAATGATCTGTACATCGCTCTAATGCCCCAAATATTCCATGATCATAAGAACCATATATAGTTGTTCTATTCATTAATCTAACATTTTCCATATTAGATAATTGTCCAATAGCTCTTCGTGCCCAATCTGTTCCTAGCATTCCATCAATCTCTAAAAGCTCGGAATTCAATCGTCCCCCCATCAGAAAATCTTCGTCTGCTAAAATAACTTTGGCGCCAGCATTTCCAGCAGCCAGCGCGGCTATAATGCCAGCAGGTCCAGCTCCTACTATTAGAACATCACAATGCAAGAATCCCTTATCATAATGATCTGGGTCTTCTAACTTAGATAGAGAACCTAAACCAGCAGACATACGAATAATTGGTTCGTATAGCTTTTCCCAAAAAGCCGCAGGCCACATAAATGTTTTATAGTAGAAACCCGCCCCTACGAATGGTGCCAAAAATAGATCGGTAGCAGCCATTAAATCAAAGTTTAAAGATCCTTTATGGTTCTGGCTCTTGGAATCTAACTGATTAAATAGCTCGACTACAGTTGCTCTAGAATTGGGCTCTTTAAAAGCACCTCTCCTTAACTCAACTAATGCATTTGGCTCTTCAGAACCACTTGTAAATACACCTCGGGGTCGGTGATATTTAAATGAACGACCTAACAATCTAACACCATTGGCAAGCAGTGCAGATGCCAATGTATCACCCTGATACCCCTGATATTTTTTCCCATTAAATGAAAAGTTCATCAGAGTATCACGATTAATTAATCCACCTGATATTCTATCTATTTGCTTCATTTAGATCGACCTCTTGAGCGAGCAACGTCACGCGCCAATTCAACATTAATAATTTCGTGAGTAACCGTATTTCGTGTGACAACAAGCCAACTTCGATCACCTTGCTCATGATACCAAAGTTCTTGCATAGGTCCCGCTACATTATCTCTCAGATACTGGTATTCATAAAATAACTTTGAAGCATTGTCATCTGATGGATCAGGTCTATTAATTAATGATGCATCACCAAAGTAAACAAACTCTGATGCATCACGTGGGCCAAGAAATGGATGATCTATTATCATTTTTATCCTTTAATGTAAGTTTGGTTGAGCACCTACACCCTTTTCATCAAACTGAGCACCTAATCTAAAACGGTCTAAACGCATTTGCTTTGATAGCACATGAGAATTATCAGTAGCGAGCAAATGCGCGTAGCAAAATCCACTTGCAGGAGTTGCCTTAAAACCTCCATAACACCACCCACCGTTAAAATAGAGCCCATCAATATGAGTTCTATCTATAAATGGAGATCCGTCCATAGACATGTCCATAATCCCTCCCCAGCTCCTTAACAAACGTGCCCGTCCAATCATTGGCATGATGGCCATACCACCCTCAACAACATCTTCTACAACGGGAAGATTGCCCCTCTGCGCATAAGAATTATAGCCATCAATATCGCCACCAAATACTAAACCACCTTTATCAGACTGACTAACGTAAAAGTGACCAGCTCCAAATGTTATGACACCTGGAATTACTGGCTTTAGCCCTTCTGTTACAAAGGCTTGCAAAACATGGCTTTCAATTGGCAATCGCATTCCTGCTTTGTTTGCTAATATACCAGACGAGCCAGCAACGCACATTGCTACTTTCTTTGCTTTCACAGGCCCAAGTGTTGTTTCAACCCCAAGGCAACGTCCATTTTCGATTTGAAACCCGGTAACCTCACAATTTTGTATTAAATCTACGCCACGCAAGTCTGCTCCACGAGCATAACCCCAAGCTACAGCGTCGTGTCGAACCGATCCACCCCTTGGCTGCCAGATACCACCTTTTATTGGAAAGCGCGCATTCTCAAAGTTTAAAAACGGACACATTCTCTCAACACCTGATCTATCTAATAAAACTGCACCAGAATTTGTTAGATGCATTGCATTACCACGTCTAGCATATGCATCATGCTGACCATCAGAATGAGATAAATTTAAAATCCCTCTTTGACTAACCATTGCGTTATAGTTAAAATCTTGCTCTAAACCTTCCCATAATTTCATCGAAAATTCATAGAATGGTTGGTTGCCAGGCATCATATAGTTTGAGCGGATTATTGTTGTATTTCGGCCTATATTACCAGATCCAATCCAACCTTTTTCCAAAACCGCAACATTCGTAATACCATGCTCTTTCGCCAAATAGAAAGCGGTTGCCAAGCCATGGCCTCCACCCCCAATAACTATCACATCATATTCTTTTTTCAGAGAAGGTTCTCTCCAGTGAGGGGTCCAACCTCTGTTGCCTGTGAGACCTTCTTTTAGTATTTTAAATGCTGAAAAACCCATGAATAACCCTTTTAATCAATTACAATATATAAAAAGTAAACCATATATAGACTTTACTAAAAAAGACTGAAAATATAAGAAAATGGACAACAAGTTAAATAATACGCCTTACAGTATTGGCCTTCTGCTTACCGAGGGTTTTGCATTGATGTCTTACGCTAGCCTTATTGAACCACTAAGGGCCGCTAACCTACTAGCTGAAAATGAATTATATAAGGTAACTGATATAGCAGTTCAAAGTAGTAGAGTAAAAAGTTCTAGTGGCGCTATTATCCAAACCAAAGATGCAACATCAGATATATTTGACCTAGTCTTAGTTATTACTGGTGGGGATCCAAAAAAATTAGAAGATACAGCTCTATTTGATACATTAAGGCGATTAACAAGATCAAAAACGATCGTAGGTGGAATATCAGGTGGGCCTTATTTACTCGCTGCGGCCGGCTTAATGCGTGGTTATAGAATGACAGTTCATTGGGAGCATGCGCCAGCAATGCAGGAAAGATGGCCTGAGTTATTATTGGAAAGATCATTGTACATATTTGATAGAAAGCGGGTAACCTGTGCCGGAGGCACTGCCCCCCTCGACTTAATACACTCACTGATTACGGAACATCACGGACATGCTTTCGCTCGCAAAGTAAGCGATTGGTTCATGCATACTGATTTTCGTCCAGCGGCCGGACCTCAAAGAGCCGGCCTTGTAGAAAGAATAGGCATAACAGATCAAGCAATATTGAATACAATTGAAGCAATGGAAAATCACATTTCTGATCCGTTGAATTTATTGGAGCTATCCCGAATAGCTCAGGTTGGAGAGCGTCAATTAAATCGTCTGTTTAAAATTAAATTAAATATTACAACCATGGCATATTATAGAGGTCTGCGTTTGGACATGGCTCAAAACCTTTTAAGAAATTCATCTTTATCTGTAACTGAAATTTCGCTAGCTACTGGTTTTTCTGGATCAGCACATTTTTCCAGTTGTTATTCTCAAAAATTCGGTGGACCACCATCTTCTCAGCGACGTTAGAATGGATTTTTTGGATATGTTACATTTGTTAAATAAAGCCCTTCTGGAGGACTAACAGGACCACATAAAGATCTGTCTTTAGCCACAAGAGCTGTCTTTACATCCTCTGGTCGCAACATGCCTGATCCTACCTTTTCTAAGGTTCCAACTAAACTTCGAACTTGATTATGTAAAAAGCTTGGAGCACAAAATTCAAACTGGTACTCATAACCATATGTGGAAATAAGTTTTGTTATATTTATACTTTCAAGAGTTTTTATTGGTGATTTGCTCTGACAACTAGTAGATCGAAAAGTTGTAAAATCATGCTTTCCAATGAGACACTTTTTTGCTAACAGCATCGGTTCTAAATTTAACTCATGTCTCACGTGCCATGCCAATCCACTATCCAAAACTAGTGGTGCGCGTCTTGAAATCAATCTAAATAAATATTTGCGTTCAATTGCAGAAAACCTAGCGTGAAAGTCATTTGGTACTACTGCTATATCTAATATTGCTATTCTTTGGGGTTTTAAATGAAAATTTAAAGCTTCTTTTAATTTGAAGCTTTCCCATTCTTTCGCTAAATCACAATGCGCAACCTGCCCAAGGCCATGAACGCCAGAATCTGTTCTACCAGCTCCAAAAATAGAAGAAATATCCGGATCTAATTTTCGTAAGGCAGTCTCTATTTCTCCCTGAACTGTAATATGATCTTTCTGACGTTGCCATCCAGCAAACCCTTTTCCATTATATTCAATTTTAAACGCATATCTTGGCATAATTAACCTCTTAATGGCGCTTGATTGTTGTGCCAAGCCCTTCAAATGATGATTTGTGCTTTTTATCGGGAATATGTCACTTTACGCAACACAACAGTTCGTTTATAAAAAAGTATGTCGTCATTATTGGACCTGTATATTCGAATTATTTCTCCAGCACTTTATTAATAATGTTGGAAATTAGCGTTTTACTAGACGCACAAAATCTTGAAACTTTTAATTTCTACCGGAGACTTAATTAATGTGCGCAGAAACGTCAGAAAATAAGTTGGACTATAAAAATACGCTAACCTTACCTGAAACAGATTTTCCAATGCGTGCTGGGCTACCCGCGCGTGAACCTATCTGGTTAAAGCATTGGGAAAAGCTTGAAATATACAATACCTTAAGAAAACGAAAAGGAAGGAAGGCATTTATTTTACATGATGGACCGCCTTATGCAAACGGCAATTTACATATTGGGCACGCATTAAACAAGATACTTAAAGACATGGTTGTTCGCTCGCAACAAATGTTAGGACATGATGCACCCTACATTCCAGGCTGGGATTGTCATGGACTGCCAATTGAATGGAAAATCGAAGAAAAATATCGCCAACAAGGAAAAGATAAAGATGACATTCCAATAATTGATTTCAGACAAGAATGTCGAAATTTTGCATCTGAGTGGGTGAAAATTCAGAAAGAAGAATTTAAACGTTTAGGAGTTATTGGAAACTGGGAAAATCCCTATCTAACAATGGATTTTTCTGCAGAAGCAGTTATTGCTGAGGAGTTTCAGAAATTTCTAATGAACGGAGCTTTATTTCAAGGTTCTAAGCCAGTTATGTGGTCCCCTGTTGAAAAAACAGCATTAGCAGAAGCAGAAATAGAATATCATGATCACAAATCAGATACGATCTGGGTCCCATTCACAATAATAAAGGGTTCTAAAGCATTAAAAAATGTTAAAGTAGTTATATGGACAACAACCCCTTGGACCATCCCATCAAATAAGGCGATCGCTTATAATAAAGACATTTCATATGGTATTTATGTTGTGAAAGAAACACAACAAGAGAGCTGGACCAAAGTAAATGATCTATATCTTATCGCAAATTCATTAGCAGAGGAAACCTTAACAAAAGCTCGAGTAACAAAATTTCAAAAAATACAAAACGTGGACAATAATGAACTGAATGACACAATTTGCTGCCATCCTTTTAATGCAGTAGAAAATGCCAAAGGATTTTGGGATTATGATGTCCCCATTATTGAAGGTGAACATGTTAATGAAGAGGCTGGAACAGGTTTTGTACATACAGCTCCCTCTCATGGTGCCGATGATTATGAGTGTTTTGTAAAAAGAGGGTGGATTGACCAACTGACACATAATATTGGTGAAGCTAGTGAATTCTTACCACATGTTCCATTTTTTGCTGATTTAAAGGTATTTAATCAAAAAGGAAAAGAAGGCGATGCAAACAAAGCTGTGATCAATAAACTTGTAGAAGCTGATGGATTAATAGCTAGAGGACGGCTTACACATAGTTACCCTCACTCGTGGAGATCAAAAGCCCCAGTAATTTTTAGAAATACTCCACAGTGGTTTGCAGCCATTGATAAGAAAATAGGTGGCGATGATACTTATGGGGAAACTATTCGTGAAAGAGCATTAAACTCTATTAATAAACTTGTAAAATGGACTCCAGTTACTGGACAAAATCGCCTACGCTCTATGATAGAAAGTCGACCAGACTGGGTTTTGTCGCGACAGCGAGCTTGGGGTGTTCCCTTAACATGTTTCATTAAAAAAGATGCTAAGCCTACAGATAATAATTTTATCCTCAAAGATGAAAAAGTGAATAAGCGAATAGTTGAAGCCTTTAAAGCCGAAGGAGCAGACGCCTGGTACAAAGAAGGCGCAAAAAAACGTTTTCTCGGAACAAATTATAATGCCGACGAATGGGAACAAGTCTTTGATATATTAGATGTATGGTTTGATAGCGGTTCCACCCATGCATTCGTGCTACGTGACAGACTAGATGGATCTTCAGATGGTTTAGCTGACCTTTACCTTGAAGGAACAGACCAACATCGTGGATGGTTTCACTCATCGATGCTCCAAGCATGTGGAACAAGAGGTCGAGCACCATATCATGGCGTATTAACCCACGGTTTTACGTTAGACGAAAAAGGCACCAAGATGTCAAAGTCAGTTGGCAACACCACTTCTCCTGAACAAGTAATAAATCAATACGGGGCAGATATTTTAAGACTATGGGTTGCCCAGGCAGACTATACATCAGATCTCAGGATAGGTCCGGAAATCTTAAAAAATGTGGCAGACAGTTACAGAAGATTACGAAATACGATGCGGTTTATGCTAGGAAATCTTAATGGTTTCCAAGAATCCGAAAGAGTGGAATTTAAAGATATGCCTGAGCTTGAGCAGTGGGTTTTACACAGGCTTGCAACTTTAGACAAAACAGTAAGAGATGGTTACTCAAATTATGATTTTCAACATGTTTTTCAACAATTATTTCAATTTTGCACAGTAGATTTGAGCACTATATATTTTGATATCAGAAAAGATGCGCTGTACTGTAATTCAAAAAATGAATTAACTAGGCGATCTTCGCGCACGTTATTAGATATACTTTTTAGAAGGTTAACAACTTGGTTGGCTCCAATGCTTGTCTTCACAATGGAGGACGTTTGGTTAACGCGCTTTAAAGAAGAAAATACATCAGTTCATCTCGAAGATATCCCTAAAATAAAAGAAGACTGGTCAAACCCAGAGCTCGATAAAAAATGGAAGACAATTAGGTCCGTTAGAAGAGTAGTAACGGGTGCAATCGAAATAGAACGTAAAGAAAAAAATATCGGTGCATCTTTAGAAGCTGCGCCAATAATATTTATTGAAGATGCAACTGATTTTGAAATAATAAATACGCAAAATTTTGCTGATATCTGCATTACTTCATCAGTCACACTAATTAATAAACCCTTACCTAAAGAAGCTTTCACTATAGAAGACACTTTGGGGGTTGGAGTCATATTCAATAAGGCAGATGGAACAAAATGTGAAAGGTGTTGGAAAATTCTTGAAGAAGTTAAATCTGATCCAAAAAAATGTTTGTGTAAAAGGTGCAATGCGGCGCTTATTTAAAAACTTCATTAACCATTTCCTCATCAATAATTTAATTAAGTTATTGCATATGTGAAATACTCATGAGTTAATATCCAAATGTCCTTATCCATCTTCATCGTGATACTGTGTGCAGCGCTTTTACATGCAAGTTGGAATGCCTTAGTAAAAAATAGCAGTGACAAAATACAAGGTATGCTTGTATTGACCCTAGCGCATGGGTTTTTGGGTGTAGTTCTTGCCTGCTTTGTAGAGATACCAAAAACTGAAGCTTGGCCATGGTTATTAGCCTCAGTGTTTTTTCATGTTATTTATCAATGCCTACTAGCACTCGCTTATAATCATGGGAATTTGAGCAGAGTATATCCAATTGCTCGAGGCACCGCCCCGTTGATTGTGTTGTTGATCTACTTTCTTCTTCTTAAAAACTCTTTAGTTTCAATGGAAATATTAGGAATTTTAATTTTGGGCTTTGGTATATTTGGAATGGCACAGGGAGTGTTTGCTAACCACGAAGATTTAAGGTTATTACCCTACGCGTTTGGATCAGCTATTGCTACGGCGGGCTACACTTTATCTGATGGCATAGGAGCTAGAATTTCTGAAAGTGCCACATCATATATTGCTTGGTTATTTATTTTAACAGTTCCATTTTTCATAACTTCAGCAATCCTGTTGAAAGGTTTTATTGTTATTAAAATTCCAATGAAAACTTGGAAAATTGGCTCAGCGGCAGGAGTATTTTCTTTTTTTTCATATTGGGTCGCTATTTGGGCTATGACAAAAGCACCTATACCTTTGGTTGCTGCTTTAAGAGAAACATCAATTTTATTTGCAGTTTTAATAGGGTTTTTTGTTTTCAAAGAAAAAATTACCAAACAAAAAATTATAGCAGGGCTATTTATTCTATCTGGCTTAGTTGTAATGCGTCTATAGTATGTAAATTAACTGATGATTTCTAATGTGATAAAACAAAAAGATCAACTAATGAACACCATCCAGATCAAAACTTTATAAATAGTTTTTATTTTTTAAAATTTTGTTCTTTTCTTTTTACCTTAATTTTACTATACGCTCTCATTCCCAATGAAATTAGGAATAAATGAAACAGCCTTGCTGGACGACATCCTGGCTTGAGCACAAAAAAAGGAGATAGGGATGTCGATTACAGCAGAAAAAAAAGCAGAGCTTTTAAAAGAATTTGCAACAAAAGACGGTGATACTGGTTCTCCCGAGGTACAAATAGCAATACTTTCCTCTAGGATAGCAACATTAACAGAACACTTTAAAACTCATAAAAAAGATAACCACTCCCGACGTGGTCTTCTTAAGTTGGTGGCTTTGCGGCGTAAGTTACTTGATTACACGCGTAGTAAATCAGAAGATCGCTATCAAGATCTGATTAAAAGACTTGGATTACGCAGATAAGTGTTAAATGCTTACCTTTATTTACGTTAAAAATAATTAAATCATAAATAGAAATATTTTGATTTAGTTTTACATAATATAGTTAAATGCCTGAACCTCAGGCTAAAGATTGCTTTAAACGTCAGGCCTTCCGATTATAGCATGATAATAATTAAAATAAGGTCACAGGCTAAATAGCTTGTCCGACCGTGAGATCTTAAAAAATTAATGATCCACATTGAATAGGAAATAAAATGTTTAATGAAGTAAAAAAAACAATCAAATGGGGTGATGAAACGCTCACTCTGGAAACTGGTAAAATTGCCAGACAAGCAGATTCATGTGTATTAGCAACTCTTGGTGAAACGACTGTAATGGCCGCCGTAACCTTTGCTAAAAAAGAAAAGCCAGGCCAAGACTTTTTTCCTCTAACAGTACATTATCAAGAAAAATATTATGCTGCAGGTAAAATACCAGGTGGCTTTTTCAAACGGGAAGCAAGACCTTCTGAAAAAGAAACTCTAACAGCACGTCTTATAGATCGACCAATAAGGCCATTGTTTGTACCAGGATTTAAAAATGAAGTTTTGGTGATGAATACCGTGTTATCTCATGATTTAATAAATGACCCAGATATTGTAGCAATGATTGCGACGTCTGCAGCTTTAACATTATCTGGGGCTCCATTTATGGGACCAATAGCAGGCGCTAGAGTTGGCTTTTCAAATGGCGAATATACACTAAATCCTGAAGTGTCCGATATGGATAACTTAAGATTAAATCCAGAGCAGCGCTTAGATCTAGTAGTAGCAGGCACAAAAGAAGCCGTCATGATGGTTGAATCAGAAGCTTATGAGCTTTCAGAAAAAGAAATGCTTGGTGCTGTAAAATTTGGACATGAGCAATTACAACCAGTTATTGACCTAATAATAGACCTTGCTGAAGACGCCGCAAAAGAACCAATGGACTTTTCTGCACCTGACTATACAGAAATTTATTCTCGTGTTGAAAAAATTGGTAAAAAAATAATGACTAAAGCTTTCTCTTTGACAGATAAGCAAGAGCGGACAACTGCAGTTGCAGAAGCAAGAGCCAATATAATAGAAAAGCTAACTGAAGAGGATCAATCGAACGGACTACTAGGTTCTGCGATGAAAAAACTTGAAAGTAATATAGTTCGAGGGGCCGTTATAAAGAATGGAAAAAGGATTGATGGACGAGATAGTAAAACCGTCAGACCCATCGTCTCAGAAACAGGCTTTCTTCCAAGGACCCATGGTTCTGCACTATTCACGCGAGGCGAGACACAAGGCTTAGTCATTACAACATTGGGTACAGGTGATGATGAGCAAATAGTAGATGCTTTACACTTAAACTCACGTGCAAACTTTATGTTGCATTATAATTTTCCCCCATACTCCGTAGGAGAAGCCGGCAGAGTTGGACCTCCTGGTCGACGAGAAATTGGTCATGGAAAATTAGCTTGGAGAGCTTTGCAGGCCGTATTACCAGCTCCAACAGATTTTCCATATACTGTCAGAGTCGTATCTGAAATAACAGAATCAAATGGGTCATCATCAATGGCTTCTGTTTGTGGTGCATCTTTATCGATGATGGATGCTGGTGTGCCTTTAAAAGCGCCTGTCGCTGGAGTTGCGATGGGATTAATCTTAGAAGATAGTGGCAAATTTGCGGTATTAACAGATATTTTGGGAGATGAAGATCACTTGGGTGATATGGACTTTAAAGTTGCGGGTACTCAGGCGGGTATTACTTCACTTCAAATGGATATAAAAATTGCAGGAATAACTCCCGACATTATGGAGCAAGCACTCGATCAAGCTAGAGATGGAAGAGTTCATATACTTAATGAGATGTCAAATGCCATTTCAGAAACACAAGATTTCTCCGTCCATGCACCAAGAATAGAAACAATGCACGTGGCTACAGATAAAATTCGAGAAGTGATAGGATCTGGCGGCAAAGTTATACGTGAAATTGTTGAAGTTTCTGGAGCAAAAGTAGACATAAATGATGAAGGTGTTATTAAAATTGCGAGCCCAAATGGCGAAGCAATAAAAAAGGCATATGACATGATTTATGCAATAGTCGCCGAACCTGAAGTTGGTACAATTTATACTGGAAAAGTTGTAAAATTAATGGACTTTGGAGCATTTGTAAATTTCTTTGGCAAACGAGATGGCTTAGTTCACATCAGTCAGATTGAAAACCGTCGTTTAAGCCATCCATCGGACGTTTTGAAAGAAGGTCAAGAAGTAAAAGTAAAACTCTTGGGTTTTGACGATCGCGGAAAGACAAAACTAGCGATGAAAATGGTTGATCAAGAAACTGGAGAAGAAATAAAACAAGATGTCGACGACAAATAGAAATTCTTAATAATATTGCTTACGCGTTCATGTATTTGTTTACTCAAATAAAAACGCGTAAGCAATTTGTCTAAGGCAATAAAAAAATTTCGTTACAAATTTTAAAAATCTAATTTAGTAACTTTTTTATAATTTTATTTTAAGAGGTAATACAAATGCTAAACAAACGCTTATTTTATATTAATGGCTCTTGGGTGGAGCCAGAGCTTTCAAATGATTTTAATGTTATTGACCCCTCCACAGAAGAACCTTGTGCAGTCATTTCATTAGGATCTGAAGCAGATACCAATACGGCTGTTGCTGCGGCTCGAGGCTCATTTGAAAGCTGGATGTTCACTCCAAAAAATGAGCGACTCCAGCTAATTGAAAATATTTTAGAAGAATACCAAAAAAGAGCGGAAGATATGGCTAATGCTATTAGTCTTGAAATGGGTGCACCCATAGAAATGGCTAGACAGCAACAAGTTGGAACTGGGCTTAATCACATCAAAGGTTTTATAAATGTTTTTAGAGATTTTAAATTTGATCAAAATTTGAGTGAAAATACACCATATGACAAAATCCTTTACGAACCTGTGGGTGTTTGTGGATTAATAACTCCTTGGAATTGGCCAATGAACCAGGTCACATTAAAAGCAATACCAGCAATAGCAGCTGGATGTACAATGGTACTGAAGCCCTCAGAAATAGCACCATTATCTTCAATGGTTTTTTCAGAAATATTACATGAAGCTGGATGTCCAGCTGGTGTTTTTAATATGGTTAATGGCGATGGTGTGGGAGTGGGATCACAGTTATCAGCGCACCCAGATGTTGATATGATCAGTTTTACAGGCTCAACTCGTGCAGGTATTGCTATTTCCAAAGCTGCTGCAGATACATTAAAACGAGTAACCTTGGAACTTGGCGGCAAAGGAGCAAATCTAATATTTGCCGATGCCAGTGAAAAAGCAATTAAAAATGGTGTGTTACGCGTAATGAATAACTCCGGTCAATCATGCAATGCACCAACCAGAATGATGGTCGAAGAATCGATGTATGAGAAGGCTGTTTCTGTCGCAGCTGAAGTGGCAGATTCAATAAAAGTTTCTTCAGGCCATGAAGATGGTCGTCACATAGGTCCAGTGGTGTCAGAAGTGCAATTTGATAAAATACAGAACTTAATTAATAAAGGCGTAGAAGAAGGTGCAAAATTAGTAGCTGGAGGTCCAGGCAGACCAGAAGGTCTAAATCGTGGTTATTATGTTAAACCAACTGTTTTTGCCGATGTTACTCAGGATATGACAATCTATAATGAAGAAATTTTTGGGCCAGTGTTATCAATCATGCCTTTTAAAAATGAAGATCACGCAGTGGAATTAGCAAATGACACAAATTATGGGTTAACCAATTACGTCCAATCAGAAGACGACGAAAAACGTAATCGTGTGGCCAGACGTTTAAGATCTGGAATGGTAGAAATGAATGGATTACCACGAAGTTCTGGCTCACCATTTGGGGGTTATAAACAATCTGGAAATGGTCGCGAAGGCGGTATTTGGGGACTTGAGGACTTTTTAGAGGTTAAATCAGTTTCTGGATGGTCGTCTTAAAACAACATTTTCATAACTTTGAATTCTTATAATTCAAGGTTATGATTCTTTTTAAATATCACGTTTTCTCTTAGCTCCTAGATATAGAATATCTGAGTATTTCTTATTAACTCTATTTCTTATCAATATCTGCTTTTCCTCCATATTATTGATAGGTCGATGCAATAAATAAAAATGTCCATAATCATCAACTCCTCTTACTAATTGAGCAGATGTTTTCCCATGAACGCATTTAACATGAGTCGGTATATAAGTTTGAATAGCAAACCCAATACGACGGTAATCACTTTTATTTGGTTGGGATCCATGAATTTGGTTTTGACTTAAAGATTTTCCCATCACCTATGCTGCACTAATATATTTTCGAAATCTTACAAAAAATGCACCCAAAAAGATAGATTTTAAATACTTCATTTATATTTAAAGAAAAATAAACTTAACTACTTGCAAGACATAACCAAATTTGAATATACCAAGGTATTAAAAGGCTTATTTTATGAAAATCCATTTGAATTTAAAACAATATTCCATTGTTATAATACTTCTGTTTTGTTCTGCTTGCTCTATTTCTAACTATCCAACTGAGATACCAACCATTCCAAATATTGGGAAATTTAAACTAGGCCACTTGGTAGTAAAAGCAGAAAATGCACAAAAAGGGTTCTTTAGCCGGAATGCATCAGAAGAAGTACTGGAAAAGACGTTAAAAGAAAAATTAACAAAATTATTAAGTAATCAGAATGGAGATCACTTTTTCCATATTTCAGCTATAATAAGTGGTTATGTTTTAGCTCAACCTGGAATCCCAGTTCTATTATCACCAAAATCAGTGCTTATAATAGACGTATTTATTTTTGATGACAAAACGCAACAAAAGGTCTTTGAAAAACCCAGACGCTTTACTATATTTGAGTCTTTTAGCTCTGATACTATCATTGGAACAGGTTTAACATTAACCGCGGAACAGCAATTAGATGATCTAACCACAATAGCAGCAAACAAAGTTGGTGACTGGTTAATTGATAATAAAGAAATATTCAAAAAATAATTATAGTTATAGCGGCTTGATTTTTTTGTAAAAACTGAGTAGGCAACAGCCGTCAATTTATAAAGACTTATTATTGGTCTTAAAGAAAGCAAAGGAGGCCAAGATATGGCAAAGGAAAAGTTTGAACGCACGAAGCCACATTGTAACATTGGTACTATTGGCCATGTTGACCACGGCAAAACAACGTTAACTGCGGCAATTACAAAGCAGTTTTCGGATAACTTTAAAGCTTACGATGAGATTGATGGGGCTCCTGAAGAGAAAGCCCGTGGAATTACAATTTCCACAGCACACGTTGAGTATGAGACAGAAGCACGTCACTACGCACACGTTGATTGTCCAGGACACGCTGACTATGTGAAGAACATGATCACAGGCGCTGCGCAAATGGATGGTGCTATTTTAGTTGTTAGTGCTGCTGATGGTCCTATGCCTCAGACACGTGAGCATATTCTTCTTGGCCGTCAGGTTGGCATTCCAGCGATGGTTGTTTTCATGAATAAGGTGGACCAGGTAGATGATGACGAGCTTCTAGAACTTGTTGAGATGGAAATTCGCGAACTTCTTTCAGCTTATGACTATCCTGGTGATGATATTCCTATTATTGCTGGCTCAGCTTTGGCTGCTTTAGAAGATCGTGATGATGCTATTGGCAAAGAAAAGATTGCAGAGTTAATGGCTGCTGTGGATACGAGTATTCCACAACCTCCACGTGCTATAGATGAGCCATTCCTAATGCCAATAGAAGATGTGTTCTCAATTTCTGGACGCGGAACTGTTGTAACAGGCCGTGTGGAGCGTGGTGTTATTAATGTTGGTGATGATATTGAGATTGTTGGTATTAAAGATACAAGCAAAACAACATGTACTGGTGTGGAAATGTTCCGCAAACTACTGGATCGTGGTGAAGCTGGTGACAATGTAGGCGTATTGCTACGTGGTGTTGGACGTGAAGATGTTGAGCGTGGACAGATTCTTTGTAAGCCAAGTTCTGTTACTCCTCATACTAAATTTGAAGCCGAAGTTTATATTTTGACTAAAGATGAGGGTGGTCGTCACACACCATTCTTTGCAAACTATCGTCCACAGTTTTACTTCCGTACAACTGATGTTACTGGAACGGTTGAACTACCATCAGGAACAGAAATGGTAATGCCTGGTGATAATCTTAAGTTTGACGTAGAACTCATAGCACCGATCGCAATGGAACAAGGCTTACGTTTCGCGATCCGCGAAGGGGGCCGAACAGTTGGTTCCGGTGTAGTATCTAAAATCAACGCGTAAGCGTAATTATAGTTCGATGTGGGCGGAGATCATTCCGCACCACCTCTCAACCGCGAAAGGTTAAAATTAACTTATCACATTTTAAATTTCTCAAATAAAATTACCTGTTCTAGCCGATAAAACTAAAAGCATAATTGACCTTTGGGTAAGAATTATTCCATAAGAAAAACATGGCAAAATTATATTTTCATTACTCCACTATGAATGCAGGAAAATCTACAGTTCTCCTTCAGGCATCTCATAATTATCATGAACGAGGAATGCTAACATACCTTTTAACAGCAGAAATTGACAAACGTGCTGGAGATGCAAGAATAGCATCTAGAATTGGTATTAGTGAGGCTGCCGAAACATTTAAGCAAAATGAAAACTTATTTGATAAAATCAACTCCCATATGAGTGGCTCATCTTGCTCATGTATATTAATTGATGAATCTCATTTCTTAACACCAAAACAAGTATGGCAATTAGCAGATGTAGTTGACAACCTTTCCGTACCTGTAATGTGTTTTGGATTGAGGGTAGATTTTAGGGGCAAACTTTTCCCAGGCTCTGCCAGTTTATTGGCTCTTTCTGACGAAATGCGTGAAGTTCGAACGATTTGTCATTGTGGAAAGAAGGCAACCATGGTGATCAGGTCTGATGAGAATGGTAAGGTCATTAAAGATGGTAAACAAATTCAAATAGGAGGGAATGAAACATATACTTCATTATGCCGTCGCCATTGGCGCGAAGAAATTAATAAATAAAACCTTCAATTAATTAAATTTGGAGAAGGTTTTTTGTCTAATAAAATTGTAATAACGTTTTGCAATGCGATAGAACCCATTTTCTCTCTAACGGATAATGCTGCAGTTCCCAAATGCGGTAACAACACAACATTTTCAAGATCAATCAGTTTACTTGAAACTAATGGTTCGAATTCATACACGTCCAAACCGGCACCACTTATATTCTTATCCTGTAGTGCTGCGATAAGATCCGACTCTTTAACGATCTCTCCCCGAGCAATATTAATTAAAATTGATGTTGATTTCATTTTGGCCAACGCGTATTTGTCAATTAAATGATACGTATCAGGACCACCTGGCAGAGAAATAACAATCACATCAGATACAGCTAGTAATTCGTCCAAACTACTTGCCTGGTAACTATTTTCCAAATCAATGCCGTCTACTTTTGAGCGATTATAATAAATAACTGGCATACCAAATCCCATATTACATCTCAACGCGATTGCCTTACCAATTCGTCCCAAGCCTATTATTCCCACAGTGCTACCAGTGACATGCATGCCCAGCATCTGCATTGGATTCCATCCCTTCCATTTACCACTCCGGACTAATTTATCTCCCTCAATCGCACGCCGCGCTGTCATTAAAATTAAGGTCATAGCAATATCAGCAGTAGCATCTGTAACCACATCAGGTGTATTTGTTATCATAATTTTTGATCTACTAGCAGCTTTCAAATCTAAATGATCATAACCAACGCCAAAATTTGATATTACTTTTGTGCGTGGAGCATCCGATTTTAAAAATACTTCTTCATCAAATTTATCACCAATCGCAGCAATGATAGCATCATAATTTTGCAAGGCACTTATAAGCTCAGCCTTGGACGTCGGTAATACGGAAGTACGGACCTCTAACTCAAAAAACTCCCCTGCTCTTTTAATTACTTTGTGAGGAATAGGCCGAGTAATTAGCAGTTTATACTTCAATGTAATTTGGCTCCCACTGGAACCTCACCGTCAGAAGTTATTAAAACAATATTTCCTTCAGCATCTGAGACCCCTAGAACCAACACTTCTGACATAAATTTTCCAATTTGGCGTGGAGGAAAGTTGACAACAGCCAAAATATTTTTTCCAACTAATTCTGCAGGATGATAATGATAAGTGATTTGAGCAGAGCTCTTTTTAGTACCTATTTCATCCCCAAAATTAATCTTTAATTTTAATGCTGGTTTGCGAGCCTCTGGAAAATCTATAGCTTCAACTATTAAGCCGACCCTGATATCTATTTTTGAAAAATCTTCAAATGAAACAATTTTCATTACTGTTTTCCCAGTTGTTTACTTCTTAAAGCTGCCGCATTAACCGTCCTATTAATTAATGGGATAAGTCCAGTTTTATCATCCATCAAAATATCTAATGCCGCTTGAGTTGTTCCTCCAGGTGAGGTCACATTGACACGCAATTGAGATGGCGTCTCAAGCGCTAAATCAGTTAAAAGCCCAGCTCCAACGATGGTAGCTTTTGATAATTCCATAGACAAATCAGGCGAAAGTCCCTGCACCTCTCCAGCTTTCGCCAAAGCTTCAATCAAGTAAAAAACGTAAGCAGGGCCTGAACCTGAAACTGCTGTTACAGCATCCATTTGCTCCTCGTTTTCCAAACGAAGTGTTCTACCAACAGCATTTAATAGGCTTTCAGAAAGAGCTAAATCATCCTCAGTAGTTAGCTTGTTTCCAATAATTGCAGTTATTCCTTTATTTACTGAAGCTGGCGTATTAGGCATTGCTCTAATAATTATAGAACTTTTCCCCAATTCCTTTTCAAACATTTCAATTGTTGATCCAGCCGCAATGGATAAAAAAATTGTATTAGTATTTGTAAACTTTGATACTTTTTTAAGACCAAGTTTCATCATTTGAGGTTTAACCGCTAACACTACAACGGCTACCTCATTAGGTAAATTGTTGTTCAAATATATTCCAGGAAGGCTCATAAGCCATTTTGATGGATTTGGCTCAACTATATTAATAGCTTCAGGATGGACGCCATCAGCCAACCAACCTTTAAGCAATGCAGAACCCATTTTTCCACATCCAATTAGCAACAAGCCATTCTTATTGATTAGATCTATAGACATATCACATCCCATTATTAAGCTTCACCACAAGGCATCATCATCGCAACACCAACAGCGTCAGAAGGGTTTTGCCCGCCCCATATGACTTTTTGTAACGCTGGATAAAAACAGTCACAGGAGTTTATAGCGTCAGATAGGATTTGATCAATTTGACCATCAGTTACTTCAGCATCGTCATTTAATACTAACCCATATCGATAGATGATCAAATTTTGGGAAGGTATATAAGTAAAAGTACCTGTCCATATACTATCGTTTATAACATTTAGAGTTTCATAGATTTTCTGCACGGAATTTTTCAATGGTGCAATTTCAAATGAACACGCTAATTTCAACATTTCTTCTTTATCGGATAATGCCAAAGTTATTGCATAATTGCGCCACAAGGCCTCAATACTCATAATGATCTGATCATCAGCCAACCTATCAAAATCCCAAGCGTTCTGAGATGCTAATTCCTCTACTATATCAATAGGATTTGATCCTTCGTAAAGCCGAACATAATCTGAACTAAGCAATCTTTATTCCTTCACTTATCTCTCTAACTAGCATTACCATATTTAGTTGTTTATGCCACATATGGTAAATAAGGCATGCACTGTTCGACATATAGTGTTACATAAGCAAGCGATCGTAAAGACGTTTTCTTTAGTTATCCACAGATATTTTAAATTAGAGTAAAAAAATTATATTTGATTAAAAATCAAATTTTCTTTTTTAATTTTTTTTCAAGAAGGTCTATTCGTGACTTAAGCTCTTCATTTTCCTCAAGCACTTTTTGCACCATCAGTTGAGTGACCTCAAATTCCTCACGACCAACTAAGTTTTTTTCCGACACCCAGCGATCCATAAAACTTTTCATTGCCGTATCCGCCTCGTCTTTGGCGCCTTGGGCCACTCCCATAGCATTGGTCATTAATTCAGATAAATCATCAAAAAGCTTGTTCCGGGTTTGCATTCTTAGCTCCATTTGAAGTAATATCTATGCATATGGGGATTAAATCACTATTTGCCAAGAGGTTATTACTGATGCGTCAAGAAACTGAATACAATTTATGTTGAACGTGATCAATTTTCCAAATATTTCTCCGGACATTTTTAAAATAGATATTGGTTTCCTATCTTTTGCACTAAAGTGGTATGCTTTAGCTTACATAATGGGTCTTCTTTTAGCTTGGAGAATAATTGTA
>Ga0206678_10000425_pt1 | contig 27093 bp, 38 predicted proteins | sample M180m12015metaG_FD_155453 | JGI IMG/M metagenome (GOLD analysis project Ga0206678, IMG submission 155453) | Ammonia-oxidizing marine archaeal communities from Monterey Bay, California, United States - M1 80m 12015 | ecosystem: Environmental > Aquatic > Marine > Intertidal zone | place: USA... | reverse complement strand
AACCCAATTCTTATCGTCTAATTCAAATGCTTCAAATTCAAATCTGAAACCTAAACTATAACCATGAATTAAATTACAATGACTTTCTGCTAACGCCTGTCTGAACGCACAACTGAAACCTCTATCATTACCATAAGTTTTTGTACTTTTGTGTACCATTCTTTTCTCCTTTTTAACGGCGGAGTATTTAAAGAGGGTCGACGTTGTAGTCCTCATTTCTATATTATTATATATTATTTGTCTTCACCTGTCAACCTCAATATGGTGTGTATTGAAACTAATGGTTAAACGTTTTTTGGTTTTATTATGTAAACTTCTATGATACAACCAACTAGGGAACAAAACGAGTACTCCTGTTCTAGGAATAAAATCCATTTTGTCGGCTGTAAATTCTGTTCCAGCACTATGAATCTCTGCCATTTTTGGTCCTAGGATTGGACTTGTAAAAACTATTGGAGCACTATCTTTATCGCAGTAAGGATAATATGCCCCACTTACAATACTCAATTCATGTCTATGTTCGTTTACGTGCCCTTTTTCTTCTTGAATATTAAACCAACTTTTTGCAATTTTAACTGGGCGTAATCCACTAGTTGTACAATATTCATCTACACAATTTTGAATGTCTTGTTTTATTAGTTTAAATTCTTTTTGATCTAAAAAATTTGCCGCTTTATGAGTTTTACTTACAACATCAAAATAGGTACTACTAGTTTTACCTTTACCAATGTCATCAGGCCATTCCATTAATTTGTCATTAGTGAAATTATCAATAGTATCAATTACTAATTGCTGATCAGGATGATCTTCTAAATTATAGACCTGAACTAATGTTGGAAATAACAAATAGTCAGCTTTACGGAATTGGCCTTCTGGTATCGTTGCTTTACTCATGTTTTTCTATTCTATAATCTTTTACTGTTTTTATGTAACCTTTGTCTGCGTGTCTTATTGTATTAAAACTTACTACGTATCTTTTTTTACTATCATTGGGTTCAACATAATGTTTTAACCAACTAGGAAAGATAACCAGCATTCCTGAACGTACTGGCACATCCATATCATAGCGATTAAAGTTTGTTGGTTTTATTATACAATCATTCATTCGTAAAGGTTGTAATGGACTTTCAAGCATTAATGGATTACTTCCTTCTTCAGCATATGGATAGTATGCTCCACTAACAACACTTCGTTCGTGTCTGTGTGATTGTACAGTTCCGCCTTGTCCTAAAGTATTAAACCAACTTGTTGAAATAAGTGCATAATCAATTCCTGCTTCTTCAGTATATGTATCACAGCAAGATTGTATTGTTTTCCATAAGTCACTTAATCGTTTATCACTTAAAAATTGTTCGTCACCAGTAATGTAACTACTATCTCCACCTTTAACTAATCTATGTTTGGTAACATCAGGCCAGGTTTCGATCATCTCAATTATAGTTTTTTCACACCCGTGGTCTTTAAGATTCCATATGCTTACTAGTGTTGGAAATGTAGCAAAGTGTTGTGGTTCAGGCGGTCTCATTAGCTATCTCAAATTCAATTAACATTTTGTTACATACATTTTTTTGCTCTGTTGGCCATGGCTTATTATTATAATAGGTAAAATTAGCTTCAGGAAAATTTTCAAATACTTTATCAATTTGATATATCCAATAACTAGGATCTACTGGCCTTGAATCTACATCGTTATAATTCTCTGTGCCTTTATATATGTTATTATAAAGTCCGGTATCTAAATCAAACCCAATCATATGTATTTCAGGGGTTTCACTCTCTTTAGTAGCTATTACTGTTCCTAATAATACTGCATAAGGTCCACTACCCCAATGCCATGGATCGTCAAGTTTTGTATTGCCTTTATATGGAAGTTGTGGAACTAGCCCACATAATTTAAATTGATCTATCCAATCGGCTCTAGTATATATGGCACCATAGTTATGTTCTTTTTGTGCTTCAATAACCATACGACGATCGCAACAAATTAAGTGGTTTACATAAAAGTCTCTAAAAATCGCGTTGCAACCAACCTTTATATCGCCACATATATTGATATCTATATCTTTTCTACTCTCGCCGTTGCCAATCACTAGCATGACAATATTTAATAAATATGTATAACGATAGGGACAAATACGAATGACAGCATTTTATGATTTTTTTAGGTATATTAAATTATACTCTACAGACGGTGTAACACTTGAGTTTACGTTACAAGCTGATTCAGTAACTGATACGGTTAATATAAGCCGGGGTACAGGCGTAGCTTGGACTGGTGCTTCAGAGGGTACAGATTCATTTAAAATAGATGTCGATTATACGTTAGAAGTACCTGTAACAACTACTACTATTAGATTAACTGATGTTAATGCTAACGACCAGGATATAGCTCTTGTTGCCGGTGCTAATATGAATATTGCACGTGATAGTGCTAATCAATTAACAATTTCAGCATTAATAGGTGGTATTAGTAGAGCTATTACTAGTATTACACAGGCCAGCATTTGCGTTGTCCAAACAACAAACGTTCACAATTTTACAGAAGGTACCTCAGTTACTATTACAGATGTAGCTGGAATGACTCAGCTTAATGGTAATGAATACTATGCTGATATTTTAACTGGTACTACACTTGCATTATATGAAGATCCAGATTTAACAACAGCAATTGACAGTACAGGCTTTGGTGCTTATACATCAGCTGGTGTTGTCACTGGTGAATATTCAGGTGCAAGTAGATTAAACGAATTAGATGATGTATTATTCAATGTTACTAATTTTTCAAATAGTATTAAAATAGGTGACACTACAACAGGAACTTTAAATGCCGCCGCTGGTAATGTTATTATGGGCGTAGGTGCCGGTAATGCTATTACAGAGGGAGATAACAATGTTATAATTGGTCTTGCGGCAGGCCCTGGTATTACAGCTGGTCGGGACAATGTCTTAATAGGTAAAGATGTAGCAAATAACTCCAACAGTGATGGTGATTGGACTGATAGTGTTGCTGTAGGATTTAAAGCAGGTTTAGGTTCAGGTAATCCTATCATTGGAACTGAAACACCAGAGAAAGCTGTATTCATAGGTTCATTCGCAGGTACAGGGCACAATCATGATAATAATGTTGCGATAGGATATTTTGCTGGATCGAAGTTGAGGGATGACGCCAATAAGAACGTGGCTATCGGCTCTGACGCTATGAGCCAGACCAAAAACGATCCTTCAGTTCAACAAAGTAATAACGTTGCAGTAGGATATTTTGCTTTGAGAGGTGCCAGCGATGCATCACAAATTGGTAACGTTGCAATAGGATCTGAAGCAGGTGCAGTAATTCTAGATGGTGAACGCAACGTCTTTGTTGGTGAAAAAGCAGGTGTTCAACTTACTACAGGTGATTACAATACATTCATAGGAACCGACGCTGGTGGTATTGTACATACTGGAGACGGTAATGTTATTATAGGTAGGTATACAGGTACAAATGGACTAACAGATACTCTTGCAATTTATACACATCCTACTGGTGGGCCACCTAAGGAAAGAGTTACTATTACAGGTACAGGTAAAATTACAGTTGATTCAACTGGTGGTGAAATTAATGGTAATCCTATAGTAACTTCTAATAGTATTAGTGGTACTGTAGCAGGACATATAATTCCAGATACAAATATTGCTTACGATTTAGGAAGTGCAACACACAAATTTAGAGATTTATACTTAGATGGTGCAAGTCTTCATTTAGGTAGCACAATTTTAAGAGATAACGGTTCAGGTAGTTTACAAGTAAATCTTGTTAACGTATTACAAGTTGCCGCAGATGATTCAACTGTACGCACAATCGATAGTGGCGAATCAATTAAGTTTAGTGGAGCAGGAACTGTTACAACGGCATCTGATGCAGAAGGTAATATTATAATTACTGGCTCTGCTCATACTTCAGCTTTAAGTGGTTTAACTGATGTACATGATGCGGCACCAAGTGATGGTCAAGTACTTACTTGGGTTAATGCAAATTCAAGATGGGAACCAGTAACAGATGTTGAAACAGATATTACAGGGTCTGTATTTGGTGATGACTCAACAGTACTAGTTGATGGTGTTAATAGTGCTATTAATTTAGATGGTACTATGAAGACTCATATGATACCGGCACTAGATGCTACGTATGACATAGGATCAGCTGAAAAGAAAATTAGAGATTTATATGTTGACGGTGGAGGTTCTTTCTGGATTGGTGATACTACGAAAATGCAAATTGCACCTTATAAGTTTCAAGATGCAAGTTTTGGTCATTTTGTAGAATTAACAGGAGTAGCTGATGAACCAGATGACAGTTATTCTCCACGCTTATGTGGAATAGTTATAAGTCCTGATGGTACTAAACTATATACTCCTCAAGCTGATCGTAATAGTCCTTTACCTGACTATATGCGTATTGTTCAGTATACTTTAGGCACACCATTTGATCTTTCAACAATTACTAATACTGTAGCCCCTGCGAATTCTTTAGATGTTTCAGGACAAGTTAATGCACTTGGAGCCGGTGGAGTGTTTGCTAATACTGATACTAGTATAGGTGGAATACATTTTAAACCTGATGGTACTAAACTATGGATGATGACAGGTGCAAGTATATCTTATAGTGGTGGTACAGGACCTACTTATCATTCAGCAAATAAACTTGTTGAATATGATTTAAGTTCAGCCTGGGATATTACTTCAGCAACATTTAATAATAAATGGTCTGAAGCATTATATGGTTATTCAGCATCACAGTTTAAGATAAGTGAAGACGGCAGATTTCTTTATATGCGGTCAACCCGAACAATAAAACAATGGGAAATGACAACACCGTTTGATATTTCTACATTAACACAATACGAAGATTTTAACCTTGAACAGACATATTTAAAATCTTACCTAACTGTTAGAGAACACTCAACAGGCAGTTATGATAATTTAACTGATATGTGGATTAGTAAAGATGGATGGAGATGGTTTGGCTTATTCAATCATGGTCTATCTAATGATGGTATGATTTATGGTTATACAATGACTACCAAATATGATATTACAACTTCAGTACCAATAGGACTTATAAACGAACACATAACACAACAAGATCCACCATATCAAAATTCTATAATGATTGCTGGTAGTAATCATCCTAATGGCAACAACGGACAACAAACAGGTATGTCAGACGAATGGGGTGATTGGACACGATCAATATTTTTTGCTGATGACGGAAAGAAACTGTATGTAGCTGGTTATTACGATAATCATCCAACTGTAGGTGCAGGTGGAATTCAACAATATAATATAACTGATTCAATAGATCCACAATTAAGATTTAAAGGTCTAGGTAAAGGCGTAAAAATTGAAGGTGAAATTGAATTGGCGTCAGGCGCTTCAGTTAACGAGATTAGTACAGATACTGATATGTCAGGTGATAGTGACACGGCAATTCCAACAGAAAAAGCAGTTAAAACATACGTTGATACTAAAGTTGGTGGTAGTTTAACTGTAGCTGAAGAAGGTAGTGATTTAACAACAGGTGCAACAAAATTAGATTTTGTTGGTACAGGTGTTACTGCTAGTGGTACAGGTACAACAAAAACAATTACTATTCCCGGCGGTGGCGGCGGTGGCGGTTGGACAGCAATTCAAACTCAAACTGTATCTTCATCAGTGACATCAGTGACATTTGGAAGTTTAGATCTTTCTGCTTATAGCACCGTGCGATTAGTAATAAGCGATCTTGTTCATAGTAACGCTCAATATACTTTCTTAAAGTTAAGTAATGACGGGTTCACAAGTGATGATACATGGTCCCAAAACGTAATAGCGATGTTTGACAATACTACAACATCTTATGATAGACACGCAAACAGTACAACGTTTAGCACTGGAGAATATCTTATTTTGACTTCTCATGTTGTATGGTTTGACCCGATAATAATGAGCGGCTGGCTAGATTTTGATTTAACAACGTCCAATGTGATTTGTAACGGACAAGGAGTTTCAAGGGATGACGGTGAGGGAGCAATTCTGTGGTCTGGAATTTGTGATGTTACAACTTTCACTGATTTAAAAATAGAAAAATTTAGCGGCACGTTTGAATCTGGAACTTTTAAATTATTAGGTATGGCATAAGGAAAAAGATATGGCAAATGAAAAGAAAATGGTAAATGGTGTAGTCAGTGAGGTAACTGACGAAGAACAAGCTACTCTAAATACTTCACGTGCAAAAATACAAGCTAAGATTGATGCAGATGCTTGGAGAGTTTCTAGAGTGTCTAGCTACGGAAGTATAGGCGACCAGTTAGACGAAATTTATCATGATATAGATTCTTGGAAAGCAAGAATAGCCAAAGTTAAATCAGATAATCCAAAAACTTAAACTGACCTAATCTGGTCTTTTGCTATATATAGAAGTGGACAAGTATAGCATACCCATCCTTTAGAAGTTACAATATAAAAATATGGATCTTTTGCCTCGTTAGCGTGGCACGTTGAAAATGTCATTGTGCCTTTCTTTTCTTCAGGCTCTGATTTCATATCACAGTTAGGTAATTTAAATTCATTTTTGATAGTAAATGCCCATGCTTCATCTATAGTTCCATTTTTATCAAGGTCCATATAGGTAGTAAGAGTATGTGGAAGTTCTTGGGTATTCCAAAACGCCATGTGCTGAAAGAAATCAAGTTTACTTGAAAACATGGTAGTAGGATCTACGTCTTTTTTAGGCGAAGTAATATAGTCTTTCCAGCTATTAGCGTATACTGGCGAGGATATAAACAGGCACAATAGTACCATTAAAAGTTTTTTCATAGGATTACTTTCTAGACTTTTTTCTAAGTGCTTTTAACTGAGTTTCATGACTGGCTTTGACCTCATGTACGTCTTTTTTAATTTCACGTAAGTGTCCTTGGATCTCTCCAAACCTATCATAACTTTCAGTAAAGAATTTATTAAGATTACGAATTGCGTCAACAACCCACCACCACCAAAAGAATGCGATAGTTCCAAATGTTGTTGCAATTGCTATTAAAAGATAATCAAGCCATTCGCGAGCGTCAACTGTAACTAAAAGAATTACTAGTAGTAATGCAGTTAGTGGAAGTATTCGCCCAGTCCATGACCATAACCTGGCCGATAAATTAAGTTTCATGATGTTACCCCTCTATAACACCAAATGGTTTCCATTCCCCTGGTGTTCCGTTTATAATACAAACCCAACCAACGTATCCCGTTGGACGAGGTTCGCTATTCCAAACTATGTCACCTTTTGTGTAAATTCCATTTTTTGGTGCTTCTGTTCCGTTTTCAAATTTTTTATTTTCAAATCTAAAAGGACCCGAAGTACTGAAACATACATCAGGGTTATTAACTCCAACTCCTAATCTACCTTTAACTGTAGTAATTGCATCACTGTCAGCACCAACTTCAATTCTGTTGTTGGCTTTAATTTTAATTCTTGTTTGATTGTCGGTAATTAGATTCACATCACTTGTAGTATATGCTCCTACATTGATTGAATCATATTCGGGTTCAACAATAAACTCTACTTCATTGCTGGCAACACTTAATTGTCCGTTACCTGCATCTGTGCCTATACCTAACCGCATTCCATCTCCGTCGTAGAAGATAAATTGGTCTATAACAAGATTGCCTTCTGTTTTTAAATTACGTAATGTGCCTACTTTAGTTAAATTTGATGTCTCTATATCCGGGCCTAATTCACTAGCACTTAATACTGTGATATTTCCGATTTTATATTCATGACCAGTATGAAGATCGAAATCTTCACTAGACCAAATACGATCTTCTCCACCCTTCATTACCAACTGCTTGGTATGATCATATCCTGTCCAGAAGAGTCCTTTTCCGTATGGTGCGTCATCTACTGAACATTCAAATACTAAAGGTGTTGTTCTTGCATTTCTAACGTCGGCTGATATTTCATTAACTTCTATTTTAGTAGCCTTAATTGTTCCGCCTACGTTAAGATCATTTTCTACAGTAGTATCACCAACAAGTTTACTAACAGATATGTTATCTGCATACAAACCATCATCTTTTATAACAATAGTTTGTTTAGTTGCTTCGTCGCGAATACCTATACTTGAAAAAGCAGTGATTTTACCGCCATGGATTTTGTCACCACTAAGACTTCTGTTAAGAATCTCAGGTGCTGGCAATTCCCTATTTGCAATAGTTTCAATTGCTTCTCCTAGTTGTAAAAGTCCGTTTTTTACTGCTAGAATCTCTGAATCATTAATATCATTAGTGCTCATACTAGTATTTATCTTACAGCCTTAAGAATAATAGTATCGGTATTGATCCTACCGTTGAGTTTAATGTCTACTGCATTGATATTATCCATATATGTACGCAGTTTAATCTTGCCACAATCTTTAAATTCTTTAATTTTTTCTTCAGGCTTTCTAAGGGTCTTTTGAATAGATGTATCTATAGCAAAACCTGTAATAGTTGTGCCTTTAACACTTAATCCTGTTCCTTCACGTTCTAAGTGCATCGGATCAATGCTATTAGCTATATATCTTCCCATCTTGCGTGTTTTAACATTAAACACCCATAGTTCTTCACATCCTATAATATCAATAGGATTAATACTAGCTAGTTGGAATTTATCATCCTGACGTTTATACTTTAATTTAGAAACTATCTTTTCTTTGCTACGTGGTGCTCGTTTGCGTGTTTTACGATTAGCTTTAGCAGTATCAATAACTACACCTAATGCACCCATAAAATTGTTAAATCCATCTAATTTAAGTTGTAGCCCTTTTTTATCATAACATGAATAAGCCTCTTTAAGTTGTTCAGCCCAGTCCTGCTCTTTCTCAGTCATTGTTGCTAGTTGCTTTTTAGATAAAGGATTTAGCAATTCGTTTAGCTCTGCTATTTCGTCTTTATAAAAGTCTATCATTCTTCTAGCATGAGCCTGTGTTGTTTTAACGTCAAGAAAATGGTTGCGAAAGTTAAATCCTTTAGGATTAAATTTGTGTGGATTATCAACCCAACTTTCAAGCCAAGAATCAATTGCGTCTAATTGCATATATGTTTGTTGTTGAATACGTTCTTGGATAGTAGGCTTAGGACCCCCTACTAGTTTTACTTTAGTTTCGTCTTCTTTTTTCTTTTCTTCTATCACTTTTTCCCCGTCAGTGAACAATTGATTTAATTGTTTATGTATCCATTCTGTTGATGCTTTATTTTCCCCCATCAATCCCGGCATACTATCTATATATGCCTGTCCGTCTGGATGAATGTCCGGCATACCTCTATTTAACATTCTACATAAAGAACCAGTAGTGCCGTTGAAACGCCAGTCTGGATTTTTACTTATAACCGTAGCCTTGCCTGCCCACTCCTTTTTTGACTTGCAGTATTCTAATATCCAAGTTTTGTAATGTGAACTTTTATAGTCGTAACGATAAAAATCCATTGCGGCAGATTTTGCTAGATGAAATTTTTCAGCAGAAAGGCTCAGACCGTTTGAGAGATCTGGTTCGTTCCCTTTAACTCTTGTTCGGGATATTCTTTTTTTCTTTCGTGGAGTTCCTCTAAGATTAATTCTTCGGGCCACCTATTATCTCCTTTGATAATGTCTGATGCATTAGCTATTATATAGCAAGGAAAATAAAAAGCAAGGAAAAGTGAGTTTTTTCTTAGAGTTTTTCGCCCAATTCAAATCCTCTAAAGCATTTGAATCTTGGAAAGCGTAAACTATAAGTGTCTGAATCTTGTGATTGAGTGCGAGCGTCTGCTCTAATTTCGACTAAAACATTAATGAGGTTATCACGCTCAGCCCAGTAACTATCACGTTGACTGTCACTAAAACCGCTTCCACAGTTAAGGCGATAATTGTATCCATCGTCTTCTCCTTCAACAATTACAGCACCTAAACGTCCTTCGTTTCGTCCGGTACCTTCTTCAACAGCAACTACTTTTAAAGTTACTTCAATAAATGGTTTTAGTTTTAACCAATATGCAGAACGTTTACATTCATACGGTGCATCTAGATCTTTAATCACGATACCCTCGTATCCACCGTCTACAGCCGCTTTGTTTACGTCTGTGTACGTTTTTTGTCCTGCCTGGGTCTCTAGGTCTACTATCTCATGATCCAGCACTTGTACGTGCTCTAAGGCGTCTTTATTCGTTTCGTACCAATGCTTTAACATTAGTGTTCGTTGTTCTTGTGGTTTATCCCAGCCACCTTCTAAGAAGTCTTTTAATGGAATAAAATCAAAAAGATGTAAAATGGCGTCTTTAGCCGTAACATTACTTTTACGATGAACTTGTTTCATTAAGTCTTGGAAGTTGTCGCTCATTACTTCTCCATCCAAAACTAAATCATATGGTGGAGGAGATTTTTTAACGACAGTTTGAATTTCGTCAATAATATGTTGAAAGTTTATAAACTGTTTTCCATTTCTGCTAAACTGTTCTATCTTACCATCTTTACGAACGATTGTTAAAACTCTTACACCGTCCAATTTAACTTCTAGCATTTTTCTACCAGTAAGTTTCTTTTCGTGTTTTGCAGAGTCTTGTGCTAGTTGGCAAGTAAATCTTGGAACTTCGTATTTGTTAAATCCGTTTTTCTTAGCAACATTGTTTACAGTTTTTTCACTTACACCACAACGTAAATCTTTGATTAGGATTCTACGATAAAAACCATTCCATTGTTCTGCGGTTGCAGAACTCATTACTAGTTCAATGGCATCACGTGCCGCATGACCTGTAAGTTCTCGTTTATTAAGTTTTTCTGCTAAATCTTTGAATACTTTCCAATCACAGCCTTGAGCTGAGATAACAGTATCTTTTGTGGGGACTTTTTTAACGCCGAATGTGTATAGAGGATCTAAACACATTTTTACGCCTTCGAAGAACTCATCTAGTCCTTCACTCATTGCGTCTTTTAAAATGGATTCTTTAGCTAGACGTGAATTGTCTGCTTCTAGCTTTTCTATTATTGCTTGTGGTTGTGTTCTCATTTGTTTGCCTCTCAGTGCCTAATTGTTATAATACTATTATACAATCGTTATCCAAATAAGTCAACCTTTTTATTCCATTTTTGGACAGGCTTCTTCAGTAGCTTTTAAACCATCTTCTTTACTGTAAATCCATACAGAACTTGATACTACAGTACCATTTTCTGTAACTTCACACTTCTTACCAAAAGCAAGTGCTGGTTCTTTTGGAATTTGAGAACATCCGACTATTGCTATAGTCATCAGTGGTATCATTATCCATTTTAACATTATGTTACATCCTTTCTAATTATATGTTTTCTTAAAGCTCTAACTAATCGTTCAATATTGTCTATAATATCTATCAATGTTTTGTCTTTAATAAAGTGTTGTTCTTCTTTTAACTGATCGTACTCCTTTAGCGGAATAGTTACAGTTCGCCTTGAAGTTACTTCATTTTCATAACTTAAATTTTCGGCGTGTTCTTTGTCTAATGCATCATCCATATAACTCCTTACTAGTCTTATATAGTGTTACATTATGGCGGACCCGAAGAGATTCGAACTCCTGGCCTTTGGTTCCGCAAACCAACGCTCTATCCAACTGAGCTACGGGTCCGTCTTTATACTGTATACTCTTTTTTGGCTTTTGTCAAATACTTTTTAAGTTTAGGCCATTGGTCTTGTTCTACAATATAGCCTACACATTTTGGTGAGCCACATTTACAAGGATGATCAAGGATATCATCACGATCATAATCATAGCCGTAGTTATAATTTAATTCTTTATTTTTATTAATATCTTTTTTTGCGTATATCCAAATATGATCTTTTTTAATTTTTATATCACAATTTGGTTCGCATGAATGATTAATTAGTCTTGCGTGGTTTCGTGGAAATTTGCCATCAATAAGATAATGATGACTTAATTCGAATATCCATACTTTAGGAAGGTGTTTGTCTGCTCTTTTATAACCTATTTTCTTTTTAACTTTCTCGCCTGTGTATTCTATAATTGTTGTGCCTTTTGGAATAGGCTTACTAGCAAAGAGACCGGACCCGTGTACTTTGGATTTCTTCTTATACCAAAATTTTTTAAATTGGGCAGGTAACGGTGAGTTGTGGTATTGCATTCTCTACGAGTTCATCTTTTGAACTTCCGTGTATTGAGACTCCTGTATATGTGTCGCACGTCTTTATATATCTAATTGTACTTGTACATCCAGATAGAAAAAGAATTACTATTAAGGCGGCGACTAAATTCATTAGTACTATTTACTTCAAAAAAAATGGGCAACACCAGTAGTGGTGCCACCCATTTTTAGGATTGAATTAACTAGAAAATCTTAGTTAACTGCTGTTGCAAGTGCTTTGTAACCAGCGGCTACAACTGCTCTGCTCGGCGTTCCAAGTCTGTACTTCCTAGTACCGTTCTTTTTGGTATTAAGATAGACAGCATGGCCAGAAAAACGTAAGCTCTGGATTACCGATTGCGGATTACCCGCACCAAATCGTGTTGCGATTTGATTACTTGTTAGTTCTTTTCCACTCTTAAGAGCAGTTAGAACTGAGTCTTGAATTGTTTGCTTCATTATAGAAACCTCCTTATTAATAAGTGAGAGACTAATCTCTCATTCAAGTTTTACTATTGTACTATAATACTTTATCTCTGTCAACCTCTTGTCCACCAATTATGTGAAATCAGGACCATGTATCCATCCAACTAATGACTTTCGAGTACCTTTTGTAATAGGATGGACTTGGTGAGGTATCCAAGAAGGGAATAAAACCATTTCATATTTGTGTAATTTAAAAATTTTATTATCACCACCTGTCCATATTTCAAGTTCACCACCTTGATATTCGTCTTCATCATTTAATCCAATAGAAAATGATAACTTTCTTGCATCACCATTTATTCCTTTTAAGGCGGCATCGGCGTGACACTTATAATGTCCACCTGGTGGATATACACTATATTGGAGAGTTTCTATGTATGTAAGAATAAAATTAAAATACTCGTGATTAGCTTTAGTAGTTACGGCTGTTAGTTTACTATATAAATCTGAATTTGATCGAGTATCAATCCAAGCTATTTCTGTTACCCGTACATTTGGATTTTGATCCCCATCTGCTTCGTCAGTAATAAATTTAGCTGGTTGTAAAAGGTCATGTTGTTTTACATATTGTTCTAATTCTTCCAACAAAGCATCATTTAAGACATTTCTTATTATATAAAAGAATTCTTTATTATCTGATGTTGAATTAATCCAAAACATTTTTTACCTAAATAGTGATCGAGGAACTCGTAAGTAATCTTTTCCTAGTCTTCCTTCTGTTTCAAAATAGCTTCTACATATACAGTTTGTAAATTCTCCAAATCTCCAACCAACAGTTGCCTGAACGTTCATATGAATAGATGGTTCAGTTACTGATGTGTTAACCATAATGTGTTTTCGATAAGGATTTAAAATATATACTTTACCTTCAGAAATCGGTACAGTTCCAAAATCTTCAACTACTGTATGACATTTCTTTCCAGGTTCTTTTAGTGATACTGTAATTGGCCAAATAGATTTTTGGTCGTCTAATAGTTCTTCTTTATTTGGATTTATATTATCATTATGTGGCCCAATAGATCCGTTAGGTTCAAGTTTTACAAAACGTATTTTATTATATGAACCAGCTGGGAAATCTCCATCCCACCAGGCTGTAATATTAGGAATTTTAGGCATCAGTTCTTTTGAAAAGGCACCTTTTGTATCATATGCTTCTTTAAGATTAGTTCTATCCCCATCTTCTCCAAATAAGGTACAACCGTATGCACCTTCGTGGCTAGGATTTTCATATTTTGTATAAAGATTTTCTTCGTCTATTAATTGAGTTTCTATTTGACCCATATGGTGCCAAGCTAATGGAACAAATTCTCCTCCTTTTACGTTCATAAGATTCAGTTCACACCAGCCCATGTTTCCGTCACGCATTTGTGTTATAATCCATTTAGTAACTGCTACAGCATCAGTTTCATCTATAGTGTCATCTGGAAACTTAGGTAAGTCCCAAGTTTTATCTTTATGTTCTAAATAAAATTCTTCAGTTTCTTTATTCATTTATTTCGTGAGGTACCCATTAAATGGTCTTCGCCTCTAGAAACTGTAAAACGAGCGGTTGTTTTTCCTTTCTCGTTTAGCTCATCGCGAAGCTTTTTAGCATCCATTTTATTTTCGAAGTTTTCAGTTTCGAATTTTCGTGTTTTTGAATCATATACTCTAAATAATCGTTGCATTGTTATCTCCTATCCTCTAAGGCTAATAATGGGTGCTTGGAGCCCCCGGAGGGAATCGAACCCCCGTCTAGGACTTACAAAGACCTTGCTAAACCACTCAGCTACAGGGGCATTGTTTTTAATATACTTTCTGTACTTAACTCTGTCATTTGATTCTTCTAACTCTTGTAATTTTCTTTCATCTACACATAATATATTAGAACGGACTTTATCAATATTTGGTTTAGCTTGTAATATCCCCTCAAGCAATTCATTTCTATGTTCTTCTAAGTAAGTTGCACAATCCCATCTATTTGTAAAAATTTCTTTTTGATATTCAATATAAGCTGGTTGGTTAGTTGGGGTGTTTCCTAAATAAAATATAAAGATGATATACCAATACATACTACTCCTGAAATTCAGGGACATACATTTCCTTGCATTTCCCTTCCAAATGGTCAACACGTTCTTGAAGAAAACTTATAGTTGTATGAATATGACCTGTATCATGAGGTCGAAGTAGTGTTTTATACAACGCAATTTCCTGTTTTAAAATATTAACTCTAATCAAATCACCAGAAAAGTCTTTACGGGGTTTCTTTAATTTCTTCATCATTAGTACTTATTTCCGGCTCTTCCTCAACGAACAAGTTTGTGAGATCAACTCCTTCCTCTAATTGCTTTAAAGCATCATGTTGGGATTTGGCGATACCTTTTCGTATCATTTTTGTTAGTATAAAGACTAGTGAATATTTGTCTAAAGATTCGTATTTGGATAATATATCATTTGAATAATATGCATTGGGTGATTTTTTATCCATTTGCATTTACACAATGCACGTTGATTTTACTTTTATTAAGAAACTCTACTCCGTCTTGCGATCGGTATTCATGTTTGTAATAAACGGTTGTGATACCGCTTTGATAAATTAATTTTGAACATTCTAAACAAGGACTGTGAGTTAAGAATAATGTAGAGTTTTCTCCACTTTCATTTGACCTTGCTAATTTGGCAATTGCATTTGATTCTGCATGAAGTACTTCAGGTTTGGATTTTAATTTGCCTTCGTCTAGTTCAATTTCGCAGTTATTATCCCAACCACTCGGCATACCATTATAACCAATGCTTATGATTCTATTATCCTTTACAATAATAGCACCAACATTTAATCTTCTAGCAGTTGACAGTTGGCCAAAGCGTTCTGCAACATCCATGTATGCATCAATAAACTTAGGCTTCATTAATTTCGACTTTCTTTACTCTATCGTATTTAAACGATCTCCAACCTTGTGCGTTTAAATCCCAGACGTTAACATTACCTTCTTTACCTTTTTTATCTGTCTTAGGATGATTAGCTTCTGGAATAACTTTAAGATTTTTAGTACAAGTCATTATCCTTTCGTCACCGTCTAATTTTAAAAATGTAACTGTCGCTACTTGTATTTGTAAAGCCTTAATTAAGTCATCCTGTGTCGGAATGCCTTTTAACATTGCCATTGCTTCTTTTACAAATGTTATATCTTTTTTTGGAGTATCCATTATTCACCTTCTAGTTTAAAATTTAATGATGTACGCATTGGACAATCTTGGTGTGTAAATGCGTATGCTTTATGTAATATATTAGCTGGAAAAGAGACAGCCCTATATAAGGTAGGGGTAACTGTGACATTTTCTTTTGTTTCAGGATCTATAAATTCTGTAAAGCCGCCCCATCCAAATGTATATACTTGGTTAGTATATATTATAACAGTATGATTATTCCCGTCATCGTCATCTATATGAAAAGCACCATCACGGCCAAACCATTGTCCGTTAAAATATACTCTTCCTAGTTTAAAATTTGTGTTTAATTTTTGGTTAATATGATTTAATAATTCTGTGTTATAATATGGATTGTCAGTTACATCCATATTTAAAAATTCCATGCCTTCGTTTGTACTCTTATGAAGACCCCATTGGCCATTTAAAATAGTTTCACGAATAGTTTGTAGTTGTTCAAGTGATATAAAGTTATCAAGTACTGAAATTTTATCTGCTAGTTTCATTATGTATGTATTCTTTCGGACCTTTGCTAATAAATTCCATTCCACCTTTACTTCCAACATAAAATTTACTACGTGGATTGTATCTTAAATCTATTTTAACTGCCCTATTCAATACTATACTTAAAAAGTCTTCGTGTTTAAAGTGATGTACTTCACCAGTTACAGTATTATCAGTATCAGTATTTGTAACTTCTGCGGTGTCACCCCAGGTAGAAGTCATTTGGTTCATGGTAAAAATCCTCTTCCTCGTTTAATTTTAATATATTCTATTAAATCAAATATGACCCACCAAATAAATGTTGTTGCTGGTGTAAATAGATATCCTAAAAATACTAACGGTATTGCAAATAATAACAACATCATTCTAAATATATATCCTGATGCGTCTTGTGGAGGTAGAATCCAGAACGGCCAAGAACCTATGTTTGGTTCTTCTTTCCTTTTTCTATAATCTTCAAACTCGTAACTCATGGATCCTCACTCTACTTATCCATAGTTACTGTTTTACATTATAGCTTCACGTTTTGCTCGTTCTTTAGCCACTCTTGCAATTCCACGTTTCTTAGCAAGTCTTCGTCTTTCGCTTGGCTTAATGTAGTATTGACGTTCACGTAATTCTGTCATAAGACCTTCTTTCTTGATCTTCTTTTTCAAAATACGTAATGCTTTCTCTACATTATTATTTCTAACGATTACTTCCATAATCCTCCTGTTTTAATGTAATGTTCTGAATGTATCCTCTTCAGCCCAATCAACTCCGAAATATGCTTCACAAATTTCCATAATTGATTCTGGCACTTCTTCGTGTTCAGATCCCTTTGGAATGTAAATTCCTTTAAGTTCACCACTTGCGTTAATGATAAGCCCCCAATCATCGTCCTGAAGGGCATCATCCATTGTAATATACTCTGGTACCTTGTACTGTTGTTCATCGGCCATTGTCTTGCTCCTGTATGCTTGGCAGTACTTCTTATATCTGTGATTGTGAACATCCTAATACTATACTATATATTTTATTTATTGTCAACCTTAAATCTTGCGTAATTTAACTGGGTTTCTGGAAACTTGGTGATAAAGTTTTCACCGTGTCTTTTAACCTTAGCTTTTAGATGAAAAGTTGTGCCTTCTTTTGGTAATGCTTTAGTTTGATCAAAGTTTTTGAAGAAACTTACAAGATTACCATCTATACTTCCATTGCATACATGACAAGTAAATTTATCGATAAATTTAATTTCATTAAGAGTAAACATTCCTGTTACAGGTTCACCGATATTGCCGATGTGTCTGCTTTCTCTAAATGACGTTTTTAGTTGTTTTTTAATTGTCTTTTTCTTTGAGCCTTCAAAATATACTTTAGGAACTACAGCAACAACACCGTAACTATTCTTACTTAATTTATCGCTTGAAATATATTTCATTAGCGAATCCATAAAGTCTGATAAGTTACCAGCAATAATATTAAGTGCATTTTCTCTAGACAGCCACTGAAGAGCCTCTTCAGCGTGTTTTCTATCTGCCTTTCTTACTCTAAATCTTTTAAAATCTGGTGGGTTGTATTTCTTATTTTCAACCTCAAGCTGATAAGTTATAGCTTCTTTATTAGAAAAAAGAGTGTTCTGACCCTCAGTTGAAAAACGACGGGTTTCTCTAAAGTATCCTTCGTTAATTCGATGTACTGCGAATGCAGTCGCAATTACGTCTACTGCTGGAAATGTTTGTTCTTGGGGTTTTTTGGTTGCCATAAATGCCTCTTGCCTAATTATTATATTACTATAATAACATCTACAAATCGGTTTGTCAACCGAAAAAGGCTATAAAATTTGATCAGCTAACTTAAGGTCTACCATTTGTTTAGCTGTAAAGTATTGATCTGAAGGATTATTAAATTTCTTACGAACATCTGCTAATGAAAATCCAGTTGCGTCACGTAGAATTTGGAAACATCTTTGCTCACAATTAGCATTTTCTTTCATCTGGGCTTTCATATCATGCATTTTAGCATCAACTGAATCACTATGTTGGTGATTCATAATTCCTGTATTTTTACCAATATATCTTTTGCCTGGGGAGCCAGCGGCAAAAACAAGAAGTCCTGCACTCATCACAGCACCAATACCGATAGTAGATATATGATGATAAGAATCACGCATAATATCAATAAGTCCAAAGGATTCGTATAAGTCACCACCAACTGAGTTGACGTAAAGAGTTAAAGTCTTTTTGGGTTTTTTCTCTAGATTCTCGAAGAGAATCCATTTGATCGCATTACCAATATTTTCCTCGCAAAGTTCACCTGACAGGTAATGACAGTTGCTCTCGAGAAGCTTTATATCGATACGATCCGCGGCTGTAAAATCTTCTATCTTTTTGGTGCTCATATATGGTTAACCCGTCCCCATACGTATTTATCGATCCCATGTCCACCTTCGTTTTCCTAATTTATGAGCTTCTGCCCAGCGAACAAAGAGGCCACATTCACGGCCATGTGCTTCGATTTCCCAGGGTAAATCATAGTAGTCAACACTTTTAGAATGCATTGATTGACCTAGCCATTCTGTCTTATCAGCAGTCATCATATCCCGCATTTCGCCCTTGGCAAATTGTTTCAAATGCACCATTTCATGGGCTACACTTTCTAGTATTCTACGGAGCCTTACAGTACTGTCAATTTCCATGAAAAATTCACGTGGATTATAATTGTCATCTTCCCACGTAACATTACCTAGATTTCCGTATTTTTTGTATAAGGTATTCGAGAACTTAATTCGTAAGCTGATATTATCACTTAAATTTCTGTGCATGAGTTTTCCAGCACAAAAAAATGCCATAGATTTAGCATATTTCTTTTGATTTTTTGTACCACCTGTGCATTTTATTTGCATCATAATCTTTACCTCATGTATATTATAATTATAACAAATTTACCCCTAAAAGTCAAATAATTAGGTTTCGATTATATCTAGTAAAATCAATGGTTTAGTACCATGGTTGTCCAAAACCAAATAAATACAGTATGAGGGACGTTTACCAAACGGCTTTTTATGGGGTTGTTAAAGAAACCCAAGAAAGCCAAGGGCTTACTTTACCGAATGATATAGAGTGTTATGTTGTAATGCTCTTGGCTGACCATATTGATAAGAATGATTTTTTACCTAAAAAATCCTTTGCAGAATCCTACTTAACTATTAGACATTCAAGAAATGCAAAAGAACTAGGAGATACGTGTCTTTTTGTTTCTGGTGTGTTTCCACGATATGGAGAAAGGGATTATTTTGTAGAGGTTGGAAGGTCTAGTTATAGTAGAATAACAACGTTAAACCACGAACTATTTGAGTCATTGAGTAAACACTTTATCTTCTTACGAGATTTTATAGAATTAAGTACAACTAATCCTTATTCCCGTTTTTCGTAAGGTTGTTTATCCTCTGCAATCTGTCTACACATAGCCTGAATGTCAGAAACATGATAATCAATTATACGTTTGTCTTGTTCTTGTTTTGGCTGTCCGTATTTTAATTGTCTTAAGTTTTCTGATTTGTTGTGTATTACTCTTACTAGATCGCACATTTCACTAATTTTGTGCAACATAACTTCTCCTAATTAGTGTTTAGTATATAATAATTTATTACTATTGTCAAATAATTAATTACTCGTTTTATTTTATTGAGTATTGTGGTGTAGCTTTTTGTTGATCGTCATTCCAAGTAATACCACCTTTAATTATAATTTCACCCGATTCAATAGCTTGTAGTAATTCTGTAGGATTTTGTCCGCTAACTAGATAATAGTTTCTGTTAGATGAGTTAACAAAAAGGATATTTTCAACTTCATCTTCTTTATTATAACTATCATATGCAATAGCACTATATTGTGTAAATAATTTATCTTGATCAACAGTACCATCACTGTTTATCATACCCTTAATACGTTTATCCCAGCTAGATACTTTTTTCCAGCCAGTAACTATCTTTTTAAATGTATTTGTTAATAAGTTAAATGTTTTTTTAGGATTACCTACTGGCCCAAGTATTTCGCTATTTAAACGTTTTAGTCCTGCTCCATTAAAGTTATACCTACTTGCTTCTTTCCACTTGATGCCTTTCTTAGTTTTAGTGCCATTCATATATCTTAAATATCCAGGAATTTTCGCTCCGCCTTGTACTGCTGTTTTATCTTTAGTTTTATTTGCACTTTTAATCTTTGGCATCATTTTTTTAATTTCTGCATCAAGTGTATTCCATCCAGATGTCCCATCTGAAATACCTTTTGAGTTAAGTCTTGCACCGTATAAACTTCCTGGGTTACCTTTAGCATCATACCCACTTCCTTTTAGTTCAAACATAGTGCCGTCAACTTCTAGGTCACCTGTGTCTGCCTTCTTAGCTGGGTTACCAAGAATTGCTAGTGCTACTTCTGTTGGTCCGTAATTTCCTGCTGTTGTTCCACCTGGTATAAATTTAAAGAATAGATCTTTAATTTCATTATCAAAAAGCTGTTTAATATCCGGCGGCAATTCTTCGTTTATATGAGAATCAATATTACCACTTTTTGCAGATACTAAACTTTTCATATTAATTATTTTACCTGCAATAGCTAAATCTAAAAAGGCATTGATAGTTTGTGGTGTTATGTCTCTTTCCTCTAGATGGTCAACAATTGATTTTAATCTTTCTCGGATACTTGTTTGTACAGCTGAGATATTTTTTCGATCCCACTCAACAACAGCATCTATTCCTTCAGCTTTTTTAACTAAAGTGTCAATCTTTGTATTCAATGATTTCTTAAAGGCTTTATATGCTTGTTTAGTATCATCAGTACCTTTTTCGTAACCAACGTCATGTCCTTGTTGTTGTGCTGATTGTAAATAATTTTCTAATTGGTCCATTTTTTCTAGACCCATACCTTGTAAGAACGCTGTACAATCAACCTTTTTTCTTCCTAATAGGCCAGTTTCTGCACATAATTTTGCCAGTTGAGTCATTAGTGTTTCTAAATTCGAATTTAAAGTTACTTCACCAGCGGCATCTTCTGTTTGTACTTCTGTACCTGTAAGTTGTGATACTTTTTGTTGTATTTTTGTTAACAGATTTTTAACAAACGTATTTGCTTTTTGCAAAGCAGGTTCTGGAATCGTTGACAGATCCATTTTATCGATATTACCAGCTACTTGTTCAGCGTTTTTAACTACTTCAGGAGTAGATGATAATGTGTCGTCTCCTGCTACTGGCGGTTTTGGTGGAATCGGTGCTGGTGCAGGTGCCGGTACCTGCTCTGTTGGCTTATCTGCAGGATTCCCTGTCTGATTTAGAACTGTTTTAAACTCGTAAAATCGCATAGTATTACTATTTATACTATTTTAGGGAAGAGCATATCCGTACAAAACTTTTGCACATCAGCTTCGTTAAGGCCTAAACTAGTCATTACTCGTGGTGTGTGTGGGTTTTGTTGCTGATTATCACAGTAATAATTTTGTGATGCTATTGTAAGCTCACGATCGCCCATGCCCGCATATTGCCCTATGCTTTCAAAGTATACTTTTAGATTATTTACTGCTAGGTCTATTATAGCTGTAGCTTCTTCGTCATCTTGAACATTACCTGCGGCAATAAAACTATCTGTAAAGATGTTTAATGCCCATTGAGGTAATTCACGTCTTTTGCTTGGAATAAATTCTTTAACTTCGTTTTCAAACCACTCTACTAATGGATGATCTGCGCCACCAGAAGAAGCTGAAAAGTCATGAAAGGCCCCAGTCATTTTGTTCTTACCAGAGATAACATCAAATCCATATATAGGGCCGTCATTATTTAATACAGGAAAACAGCATACGTGCATCATCCAAAGACCTTTTGACTCACGTGCATCTACTACGTCAATATGAGCTCTACGTATATTATCATTAGCCCATACTCTATTAATCCAACCTCCGTCGGGCTGATTAAAATGATCCATACCTGGTTCTTGTATTTCTTTACATTGACTATCGAAAATATTAATAATATCTTCTTGACTTTGTATTAGTTTATTCCATAGTACGCTCATATTAAAAATCCCAATAAAAATATTGTGTTCCTGTTCTTGGAACATCTGTTACCCATTCGCCGTCTATAACAACACCGCTTTCACTACTTGTAGGTCCGTCATAATATTCGCCGTTTATATGATATATATTATCCACAGTTATAATAGGAATTCGTGTAATATGACTTATCATTTTTAAATTGGCATCGTGCCATGTATTATATACTTTATCTTTGTCATTTCCTCTAGCACCATTTGAACTATGGATTAAAATTGTTGCTCCTGCCAATTCAGCTAAATGAGGTATACTTTTACTAGCATAGTGTGGCCACATATCATTACATATTAATCCAACTGCATTAAGATACTGTTGACCTGTACCACCAGGTGGAGTTAGTAGTGAGAAAATTCTAATACCTTCTTTATCAATATCATTCATTAAAAAAGTTTCATCATGATTAACACCATGTGTTTTATTAGCACGGCCTAAAAATACACCTTCTTTATCATAAAATCTAATTTGATTTCTTCTAATATCACCTTGGTCTTCTTTATCAAGCCATAATGTTCCTAAACATAACCCCATACTTTTTTCTTTAGCATATTCTTCGATGTCAGCAAGTCCTTTAATAGTTTCTTCAATATTAAACCCTGGAAGATATCCACTTAAAGAACCTTCAGGCGTTACAAGAAAATCACACTCGTTATCTGTAGCCCAATCAATTGCGTGTTTTATAGTTTCGACATTTTTCTCAACATCTTTAGAAACAGGTATTTGTGCTCCGGCTAATCTCATCTATTTGACCAATCTCTATTTTTTACTCCAGGATAAGATACTTCGTTATCGTGATCTTTTATTGAGTTAATATGTGCTAGTGCATCTTCTTCACTCATCTCTCCAGTCATAGTGCCTATCCCAGATGTGTATGCCCATAATTTCCAATTGTATTCATGATAAAGTCCGGTATCTCTAGGGAAGTGTTGTTGTTGGAATGATGTGTTGCTAATTAATTTAAATCCTTTAACTAAATCAAATAAAGATTCTGTAGAATTATATTTTTCTTCAACTAGCTTCCAGAAAGGTCCTGTTCGTGGATTATTAAAATAATGTAATCCCATAAAGTCCATTGTATTTTGATAAACAAATGTAAGTCTTTCATTATAGTCTTCTCTATCGGCGTCTGTATATTCTCCACGTATTAAAAAATCTCCAATTGGAGCCATACTATTAACCATTAAAGCTATACCAGATGATTCTAAAGGTTCAACAAATCCACTAGACAATCCTACTGGAATAACATTGCCCCGCCAATTTTTTGCATTATACTCTGGAGTAAATTTTATGTGATTAAATTCGCCTGTTCTTAATCTATCTTTACCCCAATGTTGTACAAAGGCATCTTCGGCTTCTTGTTTTGTTGTAATCGTATTGTTATAACATAACCCACTACCTATTCTGTCTTTAATAGGAGTTTTCCAAATCCAACCTAAGTCATGAGCAGTAGCGTCTACGTATGGGTGTTGAGGTTCTTCGTCGTTTTTGTAATTAATTTGACTAGCAACTGCTGAATTAACATATAGCATATCACTATGGTCACGCCAGTCACTTCCTCCTATTGCATTTGATAATAGTTTTTTAAATCCAGTACAATCTATAAACACATCAGCATGAATAGTACTGCCGTCTTGTAGTATTAAATGGTCTATGTTTCCATCTTTAACAACAGGCTTATCTATATGTTTTTTAATATGAGTTAGTTGGGGATACTTTTCGTTACACCACCTACTTAAAAAGTTTGCTAGTTTTATTGCATCTAAATTGTAAGCTACTTCGTGATCCCCTGAGCCAGGACCATTTAATGATGCTGTGGAAGGAATTTTTTGATCTTCTACACTAATTTCATACCAACTTGAACACGTTGAATAAAAGTCTGGTTTGACAATTTTAGCTTTAAGAGTTAAATCAAGTATATCAAAATGATAATCGTTATGTGAAATTGTAGGTACTAAGAAAGGTTCCCATATATCTAAGCCGTCTCCGTACCAGTCAGTAAATTTTGTTCCTAGTTTAATTGTAACATCACATTCTTTTGTCCATAGTTCAAAAGGAATATTACATTCTTTACTAAGAAATTTATCAAATCCTAATAGTGTTGCTTCGCCTACTCCAATGATTGGAATATTAGGACTTTCAACTAGTGTGATGTTTATATCAGATGGTAGTATACGTAATGCATAGGCGGCTGTTAGCCATCCTGCTGAACCACCACCTGCTATACATATTGATTTAACTTGATGATTTGACATAGGGCATCATCTCTCGAAATGTTTGAGTAGCAAATTCAAAACAAACTTTCGATTCTTCAGCCATGTCATCAGTTAGCCGTTCACGTATTTTTGCTTTTAAAGTATCAGGCTCTTTAAATTGATATAATCGTCCTTCGCCTGGCACTTTTTTGCTAATCATTCGCCCTCCACTTAAATCGCCCATATGGCGAGTATATACGTGTGCAAATAATCTTGTTTCGTCGTCTGCTATCTCACGGAGATAGTCAACGTATTTTTTAGTAACTTCGAGTTGCGGTGCAGGATCAGAGCTAGTCCATAATTCTTTAAAATCTTCTTGAATAGCTGGTGCCCTACGTATGTCAGGTAATCCGTTTAACAATCCTTTAGCCATTGCAAGTGCTTCTAACACATCATACATTGGATGTTGGTTTGCTAAAAATGTTGCATAAAGCTCAGGATCAATTTCTCCTGACATTAAAACACTTACAAAATCTTGACGTTCAGCATCTCTGTGAACACTTTTGGTTAATTCTTTTAAACTCATTCTTTCTCCACTTTAATCTGGAGCGGAAATCCATGAGAACGACTCAAATTGGTAGCTTCAACTCCTTTTTGTTCTGCAATTTCAAAGGAATATACACCAACAACAGCTGACCCTTCTTCGTGTATCTTAACCGTTAAGTCACGTGCAGTAGTATCAGAGTGTTTAAAGATTGAAATGAGCACGTCAATAACGAACTCCATCGGAGTTGCATTGTCATTTAGAAAAATAACTTTATATAAGTCGGGCTCAACAATCTTTTGCTTAATTTTTTCGTCAATCTCTACGTCCATAACATTACTTATCATCAAGGCGCTCCTAAAACGTATTTCTGATGCTGGTTACTTCTTATCGACTTCTTCAAATTCTGCATCAACAATATCGTCTTTTTTATCGTCGGTTGCTGGTTGTTCTTCTTTGGTTTCTTCTTGTTGACTTTTATATATAGCTTCACCTAGCTTCATAGCCGCTTGACTTAGATCCTGTGTTTTTCGTTTAATTGTTTCAACATCAGTACCTTCTTTTAAGGCGTCCTGTAAGCTTCTTAGAGCTGTTTGTATAGCTTCTTTGTCTTCAGCTGTTACTTTGTCACCATGTTCTTCTAATGACTTCTCAGTAGCATGAATAAGCCCATCTGCATTATTACGAGCATCGACTTCATCACGTTTCTTTTTATCAGCTTCTTTATTAGCGTCAGCTTCTTTAACCATATTATCAATTTCAGAATCACTTAATCCACCTGATGCTTGAATTTGGATAGACTGTTCTTTGCCTGTTCCTTTATCTTTTGCTGAAACATTTACTATTCCATTTGCATCAATATCAAAAGTAACTTCAATTTGTGGTATACCTCTTGGTGCTGGCGGAATTCCTACTAGATCAAAATTTCCTAATAGTTTATTGTCAGCGGCCATTTCACGTTCACCTTGTACAACTTTAATTGTAACTGCCGCTTGATTATTATCAGCAGTAGAAAACGTTTGGCTTTTCTTTGTAGGTATTGTTGTGTTCTTATCAATAAGTTTTGTAGCTACACCACCTAGTGTTTCAATACCAAGTGATAAAGGAGTTACGTCTAATAGTAACACATCTTTAACATCACCTTGTAATACACCAGCCTGGATTGCGGCTCCAAGAGCAACAACTTCATCTGGGTTAACACCTTTGTGAGGTTCTTTACCAAAGAAGTTTTTAACAGTTTCTTGTACCTTAGGCATTCTAGTCATACCACCAACAAGTACTACTTCGTCGATATCACTAGCTTTATAACCTGAATCCTTTAGTGCAGTTTTACAAGGAGCAAGTGTTCTTGCAATTAGTTTCTCAACTAGTGATTCGTACTTGGCTCTTGTAATTTTTATGTTTAAGTGTTTAGGTCCTGATTTGTCAGCAGTTATAAATGGAAGATTAACTTCTGTTTCTATAGTAGAAGACAGTTCAATCTTTGCCTTTTCTGCCGCTTCTTTTAGTCTTTGAATAACAAGTTTGTCATTCATTAAATCAACGCCTTGGTCTTTCTTAAATTCACTTGCGAGGTAATTAATTAAAACTTTATCAAAGTCTTCACCACCTAATGATGTGTCACCATTAGTTGATTTAACTTCAAATACACTTTCGCCAGTTTCTAAGATAGATACGTCAAATGTACCACCACCTAAGTCGTATACAGCAATTTTTTGGTCTGCTTTTTTGTCTAATCCATAAGCAAGTGCGGCCGCAGTTGGTTCGTTAACAATACGTTCAACTTCAAGTCCTGCAATTTTACCTGCGTCTTTTGTTGCTTGACGTTGTGCGTCATTAAAGTATGCAGGTACTGTAATTACTGCTTTGGTAACTTCTTGACCTAAATACTTTTCTGCTGTTTCTTTCATTTTTTGTAAAGTAAAAGCAGATATTTGTGATGGTGAATACTTCTTACCTTTTGATTCA
>Ga0206678_10000423_pt1 | contig 27156 bp, 27 predicted proteins | sample M180m12015metaG_FD_155453 | JGI IMG/M metagenome (GOLD analysis project Ga0206678, IMG submission 155453) | Ammonia-oxidizing marine archaeal communities from Monterey Bay, California, United States - M1 80m 12015 | ecosystem: Environmental > Aquatic > Marine > Intertidal zone | place: USA... | reverse complement strand
TGTGGCTGAAGACCCTTTAACTTGCGTAGCTAGGGGTGGTGGAAGTGCTCTCGAGATTATGGATAAATACGACATAGATCTTTTATCCACTCAATAATTTTATTTAAAAGATTTCATTCCTGTTCTCTCCTGAGTATTATTGGGTAATGCGAAGAAGAGAGCACAAAGTTTCTTATCTAAGCAGCGAAGCAATATTTGCTATACCTGCCATGAAACCTTCTAAGGTAATTCTTTCCTTACTTGTTTGCAGTTCTTTAATGTTATCTGATGTTTATTTTGAATCTTCTTCTAAGATTAGAGGATACGCACAAGATCTATTTATGCCTTTGGGGGCGTTAGTTAATATCCCTGCCGATTTTCTTGCCTCTATACCCGATTCTCTTAGAACAAGGTCTGAACTGATACTGTCCTTAGAGCTAGTTGAAGAAGAAAATAAGAAATTAAAAGTTATCAATCAATTTCTAGAGAAGGTTTCTAAAGAAAATGAAGAATTAAACTCTTTATGGTCTTCTGCCAGGTTAAATTTTGATAATTATTCTTTTGCAAGAAAAAGATCTATCTCTTCAAATGAATTTCAACCTTTACTGATAGTAGATGTAGGCTCCGAAAGCAATGCTGGCATAAATGATATTTTGCTAAGTCCTAGAGGACTGGTTGGAAAAATAAAGTCTTTAGGCCTTTATAGTGCTGAGATATTGGTTTTACATGATGTGAGATCATCCGTTCCTATTGTTACAGAGAAATCTAAATTGCATGGCAATTTAAAAGGAAACGGTATAGGGAGGGCTGGAAATATTGAATACATAAAAAAAACAGCTTCTTTCGAATTAGGAGAAAAGGTTTACACTTCTGGTATAGCAGGAATTTTCCCAGAAGGAATTTTTGTTGGGGAAATAACCTCTGTAGATGACCTTGCCGATAGTAAATTCTTAGAAGTAGAAGTATCTCTTATGCAATCCCCTTTCAATCAAGATTTTTATCTAATTTATAAGAATGAGTAGGGATATAAAAAATCAATTGTTAATTTTTTTAACACTCTTTATCGGCTTATATGTGGATACCTACTTATTCACTTCAGATTTTCAAATGTGGCAACCCACTTTTGTGCTTTTGACTCTAATTTATTGGAATATGGCTTTGCCAGATCGAATAGGAATTATGGCTGCTTTATCATTCGGTATTTTTACTGATTTATTAGAAGGATCTTTACTTGGATTTCATGGGATTCTTTTTGTTTTGATAACTTACGCCTGTCAAAGGTTCTTTTATCAATTTAGAGTTTCACCGCTATGGCAACAATCGTTTACCCTTTTCTTTTTATTCATTTTATATAAACAAGTATTTGCTCTAGATTTTATGAATACAAATCAAGAATTAACAAACCTTTCCGACAGCTCCTTTTTTATGAATTCTTTCTTGTATGCATTATTTTCTGCTTTTATCTGGTCACCTTTATTTTTTATGCTTAGGTACTATCGAAGAAGATGGGTAAAACATAATAGCTAGTGAATAAAGTCGTATCTTCAGCGTTAACATTATTAAGCATTATTGTAGCTATCTTACTTCTTATCTCTTCTCTTTTAACTTCTGAAAAGGGTCTTAAATTCCTTTTGAATTTAAACCAAGATTCATATCTAGATTTTGTATTAAAAGATAGCCATTGGCACCCTTACAAACCAAGCATAGAGGTTGATACTTTATCTATTAAAAGTTCTGAACTCGAGAGTAAATTTATAGAGATTGAAGGGTTAAAGATCGAGTTTAATCTCCTTGCTTCTTTAAGAGGAAACTTGATTGAGGCTTTGTATGCTAAAGAAATGAGCCTCTTTATCTACCCTTCTACGAACAAGAACCAAACTAATTTTGATGGTTTATGGCTTAATTTTACTTCTATAAAGGATTTAATAATTGATGAATTTTCTCTAATAGATTCTAGCAACTATGCAAACACTTTAAGTGGAGAGTTGTCTTTAATTGTTTCTAAGTCTGGAGATTTGAAATCAAAGTTCTTAGCGCGGAATACAGCTGGAGGCAGTCTAGATTTTAGAGTGAATTCTATCGTAGGTTCAAAATCGTTAAAGGATCTTGAAGGATTTGTTAATACTTCTAACTTCGTCTTAAACGAAGGAATTACTAATTTATTATGTTCAGTTTGCCCTAGCGGAACTTTGGATAGCAAGATATGGTTTACTCTTATTGACCTGAGGTTTGTTAAATTCTTAGGTGATATAGAGTTTAAACTTAATTCCAGTTTCGATTTTATTAATTCAGTTAATGCAAAGGCTGAATTAGAAGATCCAAAAAATAATGTTTTTAGGATATCTTCTTATTTTAACGGCAATCCTTTGAATAAAGCCCCGGACGTGTTTACCTCTCTTGCTGCTGAAGAAGCAAAATTGTTTATTCCTAAAATAGAGTTAGGAGAAGGTAAATTTGTTAATAAATTTAAGTACCTTCTTGATTTACCTGAAAATCTTCTCGTAAAAGGACATGTCAGTAATCTTTTTTTCAATTTACACGATTCTTTTCAGTTTAATGCTGAATTCGAAGACTTATCCTTAAAATCAAATGAATTGTTTATTTCAGGTCTTGAAGGAAAACTGCAATATACTGCTGATCTTGCTAGATTAAAGATAAATACTCCCTATCTTGAAATTGATTTAGGCTCTCTATTTGATAGTAATCTTATATTGAATAATCTAATCTCAGAACTTGATTTAAATCTAATAGACAATAAAGTATCTATCTCTAATTCTACCTTTAAAGGCACTTATAAAAAGACTGTAATTAGAGGAGAGGTGAATTTATATCCTAGTCCTTTTGATAATGCTGGCGATCTATCACTTAAAATTTCTTCCTATGAACTAGATTATTTAGATGCATTAAGTTTGTTCCCTAATTTAAGTTACACTAAATTAACTAAGAGTTGGCTGCAAAACTCAATATCTTGCGGTTCAGTGCAAGAAATTTCCTTTATATACAGAGGGCCTATAGATAATAAATACTTAGAATCTAGCTCATCTTTTCAATCTAAAGGGTCGATCAGAAATTCTTGTATAAATTTAAATGATGTAGGCATTAAGAATGTAAACCTTGTTGCAAATATAAACAATTCTTCTTTTGTGGGAGAGCTTCTAGATGGTTACTTGTATGGATCTAATATTAAAGGGACAGTTAAGACATTTAAAGATAATAATACTTATAAAATAGAGCTTAAGGGCAATTCTGAAGGTCCTTTATCATCAATATTAAGGTTAGCAAATTTAAATCAAATATTTGATGTTGAAGAAGAATCGGGAGAACACTATACAAATTTCTATTTTACTTCTCCTTTGAGCTCTAGTTTGGAGATTCTAGGAAAAAATTCAAACCTTGAATTAAGCACCAAAATCAAAGACGGTAACTTTAATAACAAAAAAACAAAGCTATATTTCTCTGATCTTTATTCATCAATTGAATATGACAGTACAAATGGGGTTAAGGATGGTTTTGCAACGATAAACATAAATGATATACCTTTTAAATTTGATATTAAGAAAGGAAAAGAAGGGGGTGGCTTTAATACCCAGATAGTTACAGAAGACATTTTCTTAGCTAAAAGAATATTAGCCCCTTTTGATTTTAAAGAGGAGATCAGTGGCTCTTCTAAATTTAATATTAGATTAACTCTAGCTTCCTTCATAAAAGAGCAGCCTTTAATAAATCCTGAAATTGAAGTTTTATCGGATTTAGAAGGTATTTCTATAGATTTACCTGAACCACTTACGAAATCAAAAGACTCTAAAGTTAACTTCAGATTATCTTTTAGATCATCTATAAATGAACCTCCTTTGTTAGGGTTTAAGTATGGAGATTTATTTAGGGGTAAATTCAAGTTTCAAAATAATATAACTGAAGGGTTCCTAATTGCTGGAAAGAAAAAACAAAACATTTCCATTGAAGATGAAAAGATTCTATTAATTGGAGAGCTAAAAAAACTGGACCTAGGTTCCTTTATTTCCTTTGGGATATTTGGAGGAGAAGGCTCTAGAAATTTCTTTATAAAAGATTTACTAGTTCAAGAAACAAACCTTTCAACTTTAAGCTTGTTAGAAACTAAATTTAATTCTTTGAGAACAAAAGAAGGAATTGAATACAATTTTATTAATGACGATATAAATGGAAAATTTCTGGTGCCAGCTGACAATGAAAGGAATCTATCTTTTAAATTTGATTTCATAAAAATAAATCAATCTTCAACTAGGTCTAAAGATAGCTTCCTTTCTTTATACAATGGCATTAAGGATGAATTTGATTTTAGTACAGATGCAATCTTCTTAAACGGTAAGAATTATGGAAATTGGGAATTTTCGATATTGCCTGAAGAAGGTAAGTTAACTCTCTATGATATTAAAGGTGTTTACGGAAAATGGGGCCTTAAGGATAACAATGAAGGCATATCTTCAATGCAGATTTTTAAAAATACAATAGGGTGGACTTCAAATCTTAAAACAAATATTTATTCTGGATCTCCTGAGAAAGCAATGACGCAAATAGGAATTGAACCAAACTTTGAACTGGATTCGCTAAGTTTAGATGCTGACCTAACTTGGAATAATCTGCCTTGGCTTTTTGATTACAATTCAATTGAGGGAGAAATTACAACGCATCTAGTTGGTCTAACGATTAAAAATAATGAAGGTTTGGAAACGCCAAACAATATATTAAGGCTGGTTAATATATTTAATATAACGGACTCATTTGAAAAGGTTACTAATTTAGATTTTAGGAAATTATATAAAAGAGGCTTTAGTGTAGACAGTGTTACGGGAAAATTCGGGATAACTGATAAAAGTCTTCAAATTAAAGAACCAGTTTTACTCAAAAGCGGTTCAAGTCAATTCAACTGGACTGGTGAGATCTCTAGAGATCAGAAAGGAAATTTAGATAGACTTAATTTAGAAGTAATTATGATTCTTCCATTGAGAGAATATTTACCTGCTTATGCTTTAGTATTGGGAGGCCCCGTAACTGCAGGGGTTGTTTATATCGCAGGTAAGGCTTTCGAAAGAAATCTTGATAAGTTGAGCTCAGGAAAGTGGACAATTAAAGGTAATATTTCTGCGCCTAAAACAGAATTTGATGGCTGGTTTGAGGGCAATGCTGAATAATAAATTTTAATTAAATCTTCTAATACGCGTTGAACCAATTCCAGTTTCTTTTCTATACTTAGTTATCGTTCTTCTTGCAACTTTTATTAAATACTTGGAAGACAATAAGGTTCTGAGACTTTCATCACTAAGAGGTTGGTTAGAATTCTCTTCAGAAATTAGAATAGTTATGAACTTTTTAAGTTCTTTAGGGGTGACGTCGCTTCCTTCTTCATTTTTATTTACTTTCCTTTGCATCAATTCTTTTAAAGGAATTACTTTGTTTGGCAATTGAATATATTTATTTCTTACTATTCTTGAAACAGTTGACTCACTAATTCCAAGAGCCTTCGCTATATCTCTATTTATTACGGGTTTTCTATCTGCGTTGTTATTTAGATATTCGTTTTGCTTAGCTAGTATGTATTGACCAACCAGGAATAGAGTCTGCTGCCTTCTTTCTAGCCCCCTTAAAAATGACTTGGCTTCTAATACCCTTTCATTATTTGAAGATTCAATTTCTTTTTTAATCTGCTCTATAAGATCTTTGTTCATAAAGTCATCATTCAGAGCTACTTGCCAAGAATTTTTTTGAGAAAAGGTTAATAGGTCTGGCCTTACATACAAATTTTTATTAGAACCAAAATTTAAGCCTTGATTAAGGTTAAGTTTATCTATTTGAATCTTCATTTTAGGACTTAGATCTTCTATTTTCATCTCTTGATTTACAAGAGAGGTTAAAGATTTAATAATTTTTTGTTGTTCTTTTTTCCCCAGATTTAAATTATTAACTTGGATTTCTAGAGATTCTTCGATAGATCTATAAGCACAGCCAGAAGGATCAAAATTCTGTATTAAATGTAGAATAGAATCTATTTTTTTGTCATTTATATTTATACTAAAGTCTTCTCTAACTATTTTTTTTATATCTTTGTATTCAAGTTCTGGATCTAATCTTCCATTATCTAAAATTGAATCAATTATGATTTCTCCAATTAATGTTTCATATTCTTTAATAGGAGAGACAATTAATTGCTCTAAGAGCTTTTCGCGTAAATCATTTTCTTGATCTACAAAGAGCTCAAGAGCATTACCCTGTAAATTTGGGTTTATTGATTGCCTGAAACGGTCAACAAGAACTTCATCCCTAAAGTAATTTATTTTCTTATTATTTGATTCCTTACAAAACTCAGAGATTAAATCATCCAGGTTTGATCTAATCTCAAAGCCACTTTGTGACAGAAGTTCAATCTGTTTTTGAAGATTTAACGTAAGGTTTAATGAAAATTTTTGCTTCTGCCTAAGACTTTGCTTCACTTTACTGTTTAAAGTCCTTACCTAAGTAAACATCTTTTACTAATGGATCTTTACTAACTTCTTCTGGTTCCCCTTGTGCGATTAGTTTTCCTTGATTAATTATTAAGACTTGATCGCAGATTTGCATGGTATCTCGAACGTTATGATCACTTATTAGTACACCAATATTTTTAGATTTAAGTTGCTTTATAGTCTGCTTTAAATCAGATACCGCTATAGGATCTATGCCAGCAAAAGGCTCATCTAGTAAAATAAACCTTGGGTTAGATCCCAAAGATCTTGCAATTTCAGTCCTTCTTCTTTCTCCTCCAGAAAGTTTTATTCCTAAAGTTTCAGAGAATTCATTTAGGTTAAATTCATCTAACAGGTTATTTAGTTCTTGATTCATAGAGTTATCATTTAGGTCCTTTCTTTGTTCTAGGGCAGTCAGTATATTTTCCTTTACAGTCAGTTTCCTGAATATTGAAGCTTCTTGCGGTAAGTAAGATAATCCTAAGCTAGATCGTTCAGATATGTTCTTGCTACTTATATCTTCGGAGTCTAATTTAATAGACCCTGAATCTTTCTTTAGTAAGCCCGCAATCATATAAAACAACGTAGTTTTTCCAGCTCCGTTAGGGCCTAGAAGGCCTAAAGTACTGCCTGAACACATTTCAAAAGAAATTTCATCTACAGCAATCTTGGTAGAATAATTCTTTCTAATATTTTCAACAGATAATTTCATTGATTATTAAAAATTTTAGAGTTAACTGATTTTAATATTCTATCTTTATTTAGATCATAATGAATCTCATCAGAAATAATCTTCATATTCTCTTCATATAACTCTGCATTTCCTTCCATAAATATTAAGTCTTTTGCAGGAAAGAATTCAATCTTTTTAGCCTTACCTTTTTGCATGTTTGATTCTGAATTTATTGTACCTAAGCTTGCATTCCTAAATAGAATCTTAAACCCTCCTGGTAGAGTTTGGGTTATTTCCATACTAGAAGAGATAATTTCAATACTGCTAGTCGAGAATAAAACTTTTTCTTTAGAAACAATAGATTTATCTAGGAGGTTTCCACTTAGACTTTCAGACCTTAAGTTAAAAGTTTCTCCATCTAAAGAAAATTTACCTTCAACTTTACCCGTTAAATTAATAGCTTTATTGCGCAAGTTTATGTTTCCTTTTTTAGATTTTAGGACCAACTGTTCGTTACCTTGCCCATACTTTTTATATGTAGAGTTTTTAAATTCAATGGCATTGTTAGAAAGAAGAGGGCTATTGGCACTAGGGAAAACGTTAAAAGAGATTGCTATAAGGGACAACCCGATAAATAAATGTGCTTTCTTGCAGGAATAAGTAAATTTAGTCAATTTAAACAATTCCAGCTTCCACTAGATCATGCATTCTAATTAGTCCTTTAGGTTTGTTATTACCATTAAGTACCACTAATGAGTAAATTTGATTTTGTTGCATTATTTTAATTGCTTCAGTTGCTAGGGCTGATTCAGTTACGGTCTTAACCTTTTTTGACATTAATTTAGAAATGGGTGTTTCTAGTAAGTCTATTTTCTTATTTAGAGCTCTTCTAAGGTCTCCGTCAGTAAAGATACCTTTTAGATTAGATTCTTCTATTACTAAAGCCACACCAAGGCCTTTAGAACTTATTTCAATTAGAGTTTTAGCAAGGCTATCGCCTGGTAAAACAACTGGGAGCTCTTTATCTTTCTTCATCACATCTTCGACTTTAAGGATTAACCTCTTCCCAAGCTTTCCTCCTGGATGAGATTTAGCAAAATCATCAGCTTTAAATTGCTTTGCTTCTAACAAGGCCACCGCTATAGCATCTCCTAATGCAAGAGAAGCAGTTGTGCTAGTGGTAGGTGCTAAATCCAAAGGGCAAGCCTCTTCCGATATTCCCGTATCTATATTTATGTTTGAACTTTTAGCAATTATAGAATCTTTAGAACCTGTAATTGAGAAGAAATCACAACCTAGATTCTTTAAATACGGCAATAAATCTATAATCTCTTTGCTTTGACCTGAGTGAGAGAAGATTAAGATTTTATCGGATCTATTAATTCCTCCTATATCTCCGTGTAGTGCTTCTGCTGCATTTATGAAGTTAGAAGGGGAGCCTGTACTAGAAAGCGTAGCAGAAACTTTCTTGGCTATATGGCCTGATTTCCCTATACCTAGGGTAATGATTTTCCCTTTTGTTTGTAAGAGTTTGTTGCATACTTCGTTAAATTCAATCCCAATAGATTTAGCTAGTTTATCTAGTCCTTTTGATTCTATCTTTATTGTTTTTCTTCCGATTCTTAGATGGTTTATTTTTTTCATAATTTTTTAGATTTTAAATTAATAAGCATAAATTAAAGAAACAAAATAAATACTTAAGAATAATATGCTAAGTAAGACACTTGCTCTCCTGCCTTGTTTAGAAAGTATAAATATATAAGTACAAAATATTAAAGTTATTGCAAAAAGAATCACAAGTAAATTAGACCATTCTGAATATTCCCATCCTTTAGCCATTTGGTCACTTCTAAAAAGACCTGGAATTGCTAATACACACAAACCATTAAAGATGTTTGAGCCAATTAAAGTTCCTGCAACAGCCTCGTATCTGCTTTTAAGGGCCAAGGAAATAGAGGCAGCAATTTCGGGGAGGCTTGTTCCTATTGCCAGTACTGTGTAACCAATAAATAGTTGACCTAAGTTATAATTTTCTAAAATTAGATTGGCTCCTTTGGCAACAAGCCAGGCAGCAAAAACTAATAACACTAAGGATAAAATTAGCTTAATAAGACTATTGTTCGAGTTGTCTTCTTCTGGCATCTCTTGCATCTCTTGGTTGTTTCTATACCAGAAAAGAATTACTGCAAATAAAGAAATTAATAAGACAATGGAAGAGGTGATGTTAAACGGATCAATTGCTATGACAGACCAGACCAATAAACTAGAAATTAAGAGAATTAGTAAATTCTTATTAGTAGACTTGGGTTGAGAAATGGTTTGTTTGTTTATAGCAACGATAAACAACATCGAACCAAAAACTAGAGATAGATTAGCAACATTCGATCCAATAACATTACCTACAACCATTGCACCTTGATTTTCTAAAGAGACAAAAAAGGTTGTTAACATTTCAGGAGCCGATGTTCCGAAAGCTATTACAGTAGAGCCTATAAGGAAGGGCGACATTCCAAATTGCTTAGCGGCTAAAACTGAGTATTTTTCTAATTTCTCAGCACTAATCCATATTAACGCTATGCCCGAAATTATTGATACAAAAGCTAATGTCATAATGTCTATAGACCCAACTATTTAATTGAGATAATTCTCAAGTGATATAATAATGCTAAAACATAACTTATTCATATTTATCTCCAATGAGAAAAACCTTAAAACAACTATTAGTATTGACTCTTTTTACAGGCAATAGTTTAGTTATAACAGCAGAAAGCATTTCTGCTCACGAGCATGCTGAAAGAACCCACAATAATATTATTCTAATATTGAATACTAAAAATGCTTTATTTGAGGAAGATTCTGAACTATTTATTCAAGAAATTAGTAATGCTTTTAGCCCAATAGTAGATTTTCAAAGAATTGCTAGAAATGTTATGGGTAAGCACTATAAGGTTTCTACTTCTTCTCAAAGAGATAGATTTTCAGAAGCCTTTAGGACGAGCCTGCTAAATACTTATTCAAAAACTTTAATTGAATTTAAGGATGAAAAGATAGTTGTATTACCACCCAAGAATAAATCTAAATCGCCAAATAAGGTTAAGGTGGATATTAAAATAATTACATCATCGAAGAGCTATCCTGGGGTCTATAGCATGTACCTAGATAAAAACAACGAATGGAAGATCATAAATATTATAATTAATGGCATTAATTTAGGCCTAACCTTTAGAAGTCAATTCTATTCTTTAATGGAAAAAAATAATAATGACATTTCTACAGTAATAGATAAATGGATAGCATCTATATAAATGGATAAGCTTTTAATTAAAGGAGGGGTACCTTTAAATGGAGAAATTTATGCATCAGGGGCTAAGAATTCAGCCTTGCCAATATTAGCCGCTTCCTTATTATCCAATTCACCCTTAACGGTAGGAAATTTACCTCACCTTAATGATGTAACAACTATGTTGGAACTTTTGGGTTCAATGGGTGTAGGCGTAATGTTGGGCGATGATATGGAGGTTCAAGTAGATACTTCATCAATTAAGAATTTAGATGCCCGTTATGAATTGGTTAAAACTATGAGGGCGTCTATATTAGTATTAGGGCCACTTTTAGCAAGATATCAAGAAGCAACTGTAGCCTTGCCCGGTGGCTGTGCGATAGGAAGTAGGCCTGTAAACCTTCACATAGATGCTATGAGTGCAATGGGGGCTGAGATAAATATAGAAGATGGATACATAAAAGCTTCAGTAAATGGAAGATTAAAAGGGAATAAGATCTCTTTTGATCCAGTTAGTGTAACAGGTACCGAGAATGTGATTATGGCAGCTACTTTGGCTGAGGGTGTTACCACTATTCAAAATGCCGCTAAAGAACCTGAAGTGGTTGATTTAGTTAACTGTTTAATAAAAATGGGTGCAAAGATTAAGGGGGCAGGTTCTGACACAATAGAAATAGAAGGTGTAGACTCTCTTAAAGGCACATCCTTCTCTGTGATGCCAGATAGAGTTGAGGTAGGAACTTATTTGACTGCAACTGCAATGACCAGAGGGCAAGTAAAAATAAAATCTGTTAAACCAGAGTACTTATCCTCTGTAATTACCAAGCTTGAGTCATGTGGTGCTTTAATTCAAATTGGTGAAGATTGGGTTGATATCAAGATGGAACTAGATAGACCTATTGCTACAAGCCTTACAACTGGCCCTTACCCCTCTTTCCCAACCGACATGCAAGCTCAGTTTGTCGCTTTGAATTCTATTGCAAAAGGGCATTCTACTATTACTGAAACTGTTTTTGAGAACAGATTTATGCACGTACAAGAAATTGCAAGAATGGGAGGGGATATTACCCTTAAAGGAAACACAGCAGTGATTGAAGGAATTAAAAATCTTAAGGGCGCGCCCGTAATGGCTACTGATTTGAGAGCTTCAGCTAGCTTAGTGTTAGCAGGTTTAGTTGCGACAGGTTCAACAACAATAGATAGGATCTATCATATTGATAGAGGTTACGAAAGAATTGAAGAAAAATTAAAAATGCTTGGTGCGGATATAGAAAGAATATCTTAATAACTGTCATGGAAGATAAACAAGAATCATTAATTATAGCTTTGCCCAAAGGAAGAGTATTTGAAGATATCCTTCCTATTCTTAAGGATAGTAATTTTGAGTTAAAAGATGATCCAAAAGAGACAAGAAAATTAGTTTTAGATACAAAAAACAGCAAAGTTAAGATTTTATTAGTAAGAGGTTGGGATGTACCAGCATACGTAACGTCTGGAGCTGCTCATTTAGGGGTAGTAGGAAAGGATATATTAATTGAAAAAGAATCTGAAGAATTTATTGAGCTTAAGGATTTGGAAATAGGAAATTGTAGATTGTCTTTAGCAGGAAAAAAAGATTTATTGATAGGTACTGCAAGGATGAAGATAGCCACTAAATACCCTAAAAGCTCTATTAAGTTTATGGAATCTTTAGGAATCCAGTCAGAAATTATTTATTTACATGGAGCCCAAGAGATAGCTCCTATAATGGGTTTATCAGATGCAATAATTGATTTAGTAGAAAGCGGAAAGACCTTGAAAGAAAATGGATTACATGAAATTCAAGTTATAAGAGATATTTCAACTAGATTAATAGCTAATAAAGCAGCTTTAAAAACTAAATCAGCTTTAATTCAGGAGCTTGTAAACGTTTTTTAATTAGACTTATGTTTAGAGATGAATTAAATATTTCAAATTCAGGATTTGAATCGGAATTTTCAAATTTCCTTTCAAAAAAAGGACTCATTCATGAAAATATCATCTCTACTGTTTCTAAAATAATTAAAGATGTATCTATTAGAGGAGATGAAGCTCTTATAGATCTAACAAAAAAACTAGATAATTATGTTATAGATGATTTTTTTATTTCTGAAGCTGAAATAAATGCCAGTTATAAAAGAATAAACAAAGAGGTTATATCCGCATTAGAGTTTTCTTTTAATAACATTATTGAGTTCCATTCTAAATGCAGAGATTCTTTAAATTTAGAATCAATTGACTCGGAAGTTTCAAGGGTATTTAAACCAATAAGGAGCGCTTTATTATATGTTCCGGGAGGGAAAGCCTCATATCCTTCTTCTGTTTTAATGGCGGCAGGTCCAGCTATAGTAGGCCAGGTAAAAGATTTATATCTAACTACTCCTTGTGCAGGAGGTCACGTAAATGATTTAACAGTTGCTGCTGCTAAAGTTGCAGGTATTAAGGATATTGCAAGGCTGGGCGGAGCTCAATCGATAGCAGCTTTTTCATTTGGAACAGAATCAGTTCCTAAAGTAGATAAAATTGTAGGCCCTGGGAACTCCTATGTAGCTGAAGCAAAAAGACAATTATTTGGCATAGTTGGTATTGATTCAATAGCAGGACCCTCAGAGATAGTCATTTTAGCTAATGAAACTTCTTCACCAGAAATTGTAGCATGGGATCTTATGGCTCAGGCAGAACATGATGAAGATGCAACTTCTATTTTGATTAGCACTTCCGGTGAAGTAATCCAGGGAGTAAAAGAAATTATAGAAAATGAATGCCCTAATCTCGAAAGGGATAAGATTATTAAAACCTCTTTGAGCAATAATGGTTTAATAGTGAAAATAGAAAATATTGAACAAGCTATAAATCTTATCAATAGATTAGCTCCTGAGCACCTTCACTTAGCTTTTGATAATCAAGAGATTGATATAAATGATTTAGTGGCGGGAATAATTCTTGAAGGATCTGATTCAGCTGTTTCGCTTTCTGACTATGTATTGGGACCAAGTCATATATTGCCTACAAATACCAGTTCTAGGTTTAGTTCACCATTATCAATAGAAGATTTTCTGGTTAGCTCTTCTAAAGTATCTATAAAATCCGAGTCTAATAAGGACTTATACAATGAATTGGTAGAAAAAACTTCTTTAATTGCTAGAGCAGAGGGTTTAACTGCTCATGCTATTTCTGTTGAAAAGAGAAAAAAAGACTAATTTAACTCTCCTGAAATAATTTTAATATCAATAGTTTCTTCGTTTCTCAAGATTTCTAGTAAAACTACATCACCAGGTTTCGATCTAGCAAAAGTTTTAAAAAGATTTTCATAAGAAGCCGCTTGATCATTAATGGATAAGATCAAATCATTCTTAGTAAGACCTGAATTACTGGCAGGACTTTTAGTAATTACTTCTGTTACTACAAGTTGACCTTGTTTCAATAATATCATTTGGTTAATACTAAATCCTAACCATCCTCTTCTCACCTCACCGTATTGAATAAGATCGCTAATGACATTAAGAGCAACAGAAGATGGAATTGCGAGACCTATACCTTCGGAACCACCAGAACTTGATCTTATAATTGTGTTAATACCTACTAATCTTCCATTTAAATCAATTAACGCACCCCCAGAGTTACCTTTGTTTATTGAAGCGTCTGTTTGTAAATAATTAGAGTAGGGGTTTTCATATTCTCTTCCTGTTGCGCTTATTATGCCCATACTAACAGATTGACCTAATCCGTAAGGGTTTCCTATAGCTAATACAACATCTCCTATTTTTACTTTATCTGAGTCTTCAATTTCTATAGAAGGGTATACTCCACCATCTAAATCAGCCTTTAGAACGGCAAGGTCTGTACCTTTGTCAATACCTACAATTTTGGCATTAACTTTTCTTCCATCTGAAAGCTCAACTATAACTTTTATATTTTTATCTCCTATAACATGTTGATTAGTTAGTATGTAACCATCTGAGCTAAATAATACTCCAGACCCTAGACTTGTTTTAATTAGATTTCTTTTTTTTCCGAATATGGAATCTATATTTCTTCTAGGTCTGTTTATTCTATTATTAACTAATTGTTCGCTGAAAATATTAACTACAGCTGGAGATGCTTTAGAAACAGCTGAGTGATACGAAAAGGGTTTATTACTTTTATTACTTATCTGTTCATCTAATCTCAACTCTTCGTAAATTTTTAGAAGAACTATTGCAGTTACTGCGCCTATTAGAAAAGCAATTACAATTCTGCTACTTCTTTTAAGGTTGTCGAATTTCATATCTTTCATCATAATTTAACTAAATAGCCACTAAATGGGTAACTTTTATTAATTTTTTATTAATTTTAGGGAGATAATTTGTAAAGTTCTGGTTGAATATGCAGTTTGTAGGCATTAAAATGCGCGCGCCTACAATCTAAATCAATTTTATAATTTTTGAGTGCTACCAATGAATACGCAAAGCTTTAAAAAATCTGACATTCAAGAAACTTGGATCCTTTTGGATGCTAAGGGAAAAACTTTAGGTAGATTTTCTGCACAAATAGCAAAGGTCCTATCAGGAAAAAATAAACCTGAATACACTCCTAATGCAGACATGGGAGATTTTGTAGTTGTCGTTAACGCAAAAGATATTCATGTAACGGGACAAAAGAAAGATCAGAAAAGGTACTATAGACACTCTGGGTATCCTGGCGGCATTAAATCAAAGCTCTTAGGAGAGGTTCTTGAAGATTCAGCTAGCGAAGTTATAAAAAGCGCTGTTAAAGGGATGTTGCCAAAGAGTAAGTTGGGTAGAAAAATGTTTTCTAAGCTAAAGGTTTACGATGATTCTGAACATCCGCATGTAGCACAGAACCCTCAATTAACTGAAATATAAGGAAAAAAAGTTGGAACAAATAATTACAGTAGGAAGGAGAAAAACCTCAACAGCAAGAATTTTTTTACAAAAAGGAAAAGGCGAAATAACTGTAAACAAAAAGAAACTAGAGGAATACTTTGGTAGAGAGGTGGCTCAAATGGTAGTTAAACAACCTCTAGAGACAACTGATTTAACTGAAGGTGTAGATATTAAAGCTACTGTCTCAGGCGGTGGAAGCTTTGGACAAGCAGGCGCTATAAGATTAGGCATCGCAAGGGCTTTAGTAGAATTTGACGAGAATCTTAAACCAGCTCTAAAAAAAGAAGGATTTTTAACTAGAGATTCAAGGAAAGTTGAAAGAAAGAAAGTCGGTTTAAGAAAAGCAAGAAAAAGGCCACAATACTCAAAAAGGTAATATGCAACCTAAATCTCCTCCTAATCCAGGTAGAAGAAAATTTCTAATTGCAGCAACCTCTGCTGTAGGTGCTGTAGGTATAGCAGGAGCAGCAGTTCCTTTTTTAGGTTCTTGGAATCCAAGCGCTAGAGCGGAAGCAGCTGGAGCGCCAGCAATTGCAGATATTAGTAAATTAGAGCCAGGGGAGTTGCTAATAGTAGAATGGAGAGGCGTTCCTATTTATGTAGTTAAGCATTCAACTGAATCTTTAAACCAGATTGATAAGAATTTAGAAAGATTAGCCGACCCTGAATCAAATGAAGAGCAGCAACCCGAATATGCAAGAAATAAACTTAGGTCTAGGAAGGCAGGAATTTCTGTTTTAACTGCTGTTTGCACTCATCTTGCTTGCGCTCCTAAATATTATCCTCAGCTTGGCGTAAATGACTTTGATAACAATTGGCAAGGAGGTTTCTTTTGTCCTTGTCATGGATCTAAATTCGATCTAGCAGGAAGAGTATATTCTGGAGTTCCTGCTCCTACTAATTTACCCGTACCCCCTCATTATTATAAATCTGACGACATACTTGTTATTGGCGAAGATGGAGATGTTGCTTAATGGTCACTAAGATAATGAATTGGTTTGATGATAGGTTGCCCTTAACGGCTACCATAGAAAGGCATTTAACTAAGTACCCGGCTCCTATAAATATGAATATATGGTATTTAGCTGGAGTGTTGTTGGTAGTTGTTTTGGTAATACAACTACTTTCTGGAATTTGGTTACTTATGAATTATGAGCCTACCGCAGAAGGAGCTTTTGCTTCAATTCAGTACATCATGAGAGATGTAGAGTACGGCTACATAATAAGATACATGCATACCACAGGCGCTTCAGCATTTTTTGCTTTGATATATCTGCACATGTTTAGAGGAATGATGTATGGCTCTTATCAAAAACCTAGAGAACTTCTTTGGGTTGTTGGTTGGATAACTTACCTTCTGCTTTGTATGTTAGGTTTTACAGGTTATGTTCTGCCATGGGGACAGATGTCATTTTGGGCCGCTCAAGTAATTATGTCTCTATTTGGTTCTATACCTTATATTGGAGAAGATCTCTTAATCTGGATAAGAGGCGATTACTTAATTTCGGGTATAACACTTAATAGGCTATTTGCTCTTCATGTTGTTCTCTTACCTTTAGCGTTAATTGTAGTTATTTTTGTTCATATTTTGGCTCTTCATGAAGTAGGTTCAAATAACCCAGATGGAGTGGACGTTAAGAAATTTAAGGATGAAGATGGAGTTCCTTTAGACACAAAACCCTTCTTTCCTTATGACGTAATGCATGATTTATATGCCATTGGTGTCTTTCTTATCTTCTTTTGCACAATTATGTTCTTTTATCCTGACGGAGGAGGGTATGTCATTGAGTACGTTAATTATGAACCTGCCGATAATTTAAAGACCCCAGATCATATTATCCCAGCTTGGTACTACACGCCATTTTATGCAATGCTCAGAGCTATAACTTTCCCCCTATTTGGACTTTCAGCTAAGTTCTTGGGCTTTATTGTAATGGCAGCCGGTATAGCCATATTTGTGGCTTTACCTTGGTTAGATAGGAGCCCAGTAAAATCCATTAAATACAAAGGAATATACAGTAAATTTTTCTTAGTTTTATTTGTCATCAGTTTCTTTGTTCTAGGTTATTTAGGGTCGGTAGCACCAAGCCCTGCTAAAACCTTACTAGCTCAAATATTTACTGTGGGATATTTTGCGTATTTTCTTTTAATGCCAATATATTCTAAATACGAAACCTGCAAACCTGTTCCTGATAGGGTAAAACTATCATGAAAAAAATTAAGCTATTAGCATCCTTAGTTAGCTTTATATTAGCTCTTTTTCTTTCGTATAATGTAAATGCAGCTAGCGGTGCCCCTTGCGGACATTACTTGTCCGAAGATGGATTAACTGAAGGGCAATGCGATAATGCTGAAGTTGATCCATATGATTTATCTTCCTTACAAAGAGGTGCCCAAATATATGTGAATTACTGTTTAGGATGTCATTCATTAAAGTTTGCTAGATATAAAAGAGTTTCCGAAGATCTTGAGATACCTCTAGATATGTTTCAAGAAAATTTGATTTTTGGAGATCAGAAATTGGGTGATTTAATTAACATAGGAATGGATTCGAAAGAATCTAAAACTTGGTTTGGGAACACGCCTCCTGATTTAACATTAGAAGCTGGTCTTAGAGGACCTGATTGGATTTATACTTATCTAAAAAGTTTTTATATAGACGATTCAAGGCCATTAGGTGTAAATAATAAGGTTTATGAAAATGTAGGCATGCCCAACGTGTTAATTGGATTGCAAGGTGAACAGTTTTCTGTATGTAAGCAGGTTCCCGAAATAGCCTCCAATGGAGGTATAAAACAAGATCCTTTAACCGGAGAGCAACTCACAATAGAAAAATGTGGCTTCCTAGAAGTAAAAGGTGGGGATGGAACTCAAACAGCTGAAGAGTTTGATCAATCGATGAAAGATCTAACCAACTTTTTGGCTTACATGACTGATCCAATGAAAAAAGAAAGAGAAACTCTTGGAGTTTATGTTCTTCTATATTTGTTCATTTTTACGATTCTAAGCTATCTGCTTTATATAGAATTTAAAAAGGACCTTCATTAATTTTTAACAGGAGCAATTTATGGCATCCCTTAGCAACAGAACATCAATGGCATTATTCTCTGATCCTTTAGATCATTATAGTCATAGGGTCAGAATTGTTATGTGTGAAAAAGGAGTAACTAGTGAAATAATAGACACAGATTCTAAAAACCTATCTTCTGAAATTTTAGAGGTAAGCCATTATGCTGAATTACCTGTTTTAGTAGACAGAGACGTTTGCTTGTATGACTCAATTATTTTGATGGAGTATTTAGATGAGAGATTTCCCCATCCTCCTCTTCTTCCTGTCTATCCTGTCTCAAGAGCACATATAAGATTGTTTATACAAAGAATCCAAAGGGATTGGTGTGAGATCTTTGATAGCCTGATAGCGGGACCGCCTGAAGCTAAAGCAAAAAAAATGAGGACAGAACTTAAATCCCAAATTATAGGCATGTCTCCAATATTGAAGGAAAAGGATTATTTTATGTCTGATGACTTTAGTTTAATAGATTGCTGTATAGCACCTATTTTATGGAGGCTACCACTTATAGGTATAGAGCTTCAAAAGGATGTTAAAACTAAACCTATTTACGAGTATATGCAAAGAGTGTTTACTAAAACTTGCTTTCTAGACAGTCTCTCCGAATTAGAAAAAGACATTAGAAACACTTAAACATTAATTTAGGTATTCAAAGGATCCACTTCTAATTCTAAAAATTTTAGACTTACGCTTTATGTTATTATCTTTAAGGGTTATTTCTCCTGTAAGTCCTTTGTAAGTAGTCCTACTTAAATTCCTTGTGCCTTTTAATAAAAGAACTATTTCATAAGCATCGTAGCCTATAGCAAAATTTCTAGATTTATTTTTAAGAGATTTTAAATCATCAGGAAGTGATGATTGAAGCATAAAAGGAATATCTATAGAAATTACCCCTTCAAGATCTTTTTCATCTTTAAGGAATGGAAATTCTACTTCCCAGTCATTTGCTAAAAATACATTCATGCCTTCATTGTAATTATAATCAAGTGCTGGTTTAAGGCTCCTGGCTTCTTGGACATTTACTGATAAGAATAAAGAATCAATATCCTGTCTAGTTCTTAGTTTATGTTCTAAGTCTTTAGAAATTATTCTCGATAATTTCCTTTTTCTTTTAAGACTTTGATCTGATAGTAATAAGTTAGAGAAAATAATTTGACTAGATTCTGTTTTATTGAAGGTCTTGTACTCCGCAATATCTTTGCTAAATTCTTTTTTCCAAAACTCTCCAATTTCATATTTATCTTTTGTAACTTCGTTATCTATTATTATCGCGTTATTGCCATATGAACTCATAAATCTTAATAATTCGTATTTGTCATCATTTCTATTTACAAGGAAACTTTTATACTTACTAGGTACAGACTGTTTATCAAAATCAGAAATTATTAAGGTATCTTTACTCGCAAATCTATTAAGGCACAGGTTGTAAGGCTTATCATTTACAGAATTCTTTAGAAAAAATATAAAGTTAAATGCATCTCGCTTAAGAATCAATGAACAAGAGCTAACTGTATTAAGATTTATTAATTTAATGTTAGGAAAGTACTTATTCTTATTAGAAAAAGAATAATAATTAGTTAAAAAACCTTTAACTTCTTCAGGGAATGATTTCTGAATTTTAGAATCAGAGAAATAAATAACAGTTATATCTCTTGGAAGAGAGTTTAGTTTATAGTTTATTCGAGGTTTCTCTATTAATAGCTCTTCTTGATTCTCTTCGATAGTATTTTTAGGGTTACTAGAACAACTAAATAAGAATAATACTATAATTCCAATTATTAAATTTTTCATTCTTAGTTATGGATAATAAATTAGGTACTTTATACATAGTTGCCACACCTATTGGTAATTTAAATGATATTACGAATAGAGCAATAGAAATACTTAATAAAGTGGATATATGTGCGGCTGAAGATACAAGAAAGTCTATAAAACTATTTAACGCCCATAACATAAATACCAAACTAACTTCTTACCATAAATTCTCTGAAAATTCTAAAACAACAGGACTTATTGAAAAGCTTATTAGCGGAAAGAATGTAGCAATAATAAGTGATGCTGGAACGCCTTTAATTTCAGACCCAGGAAGATACTTGGTTAATGCGGCGATTGAAGAAGGTATTGAAATAGTGCCTATCCCTGGGGTTACTTCAGTTATTACGGCTTTAAGCATTTCTGGGTTTAATATTGATAACTTTAAGTATTATGGTTTTCTTCCAAGAAAAAAGAATGAAAGAGAGGCGTTAATTAAAGAAATATGTACTTCTGGAGTTACGTCAGTAGTTTTTGAATCTGGCAAAAGATTGGGAAAGCTTTTAGATGATATCTCGAAGGAGCTTCAAGAAGATGTGCAAATATTAGTCGCACGTGAGATGACAAAAATCCATGAAACCTTTTATAGAGGAAGTGTTCTAGACGTTAAGGAACAACTGGAGCTTTCTGATTATGGAACAAAGGGAGAATTTGTTTTAATAGTTTCGGCTTTTGAAAAAACTCTGGAAGAGGGCTTTTCTGATGAAGATAAACGAATTATGGAATTACTCTGGGAATCGTTACCACATAAGGAAGCTTTATCTCTAGGTTCAAAAATTCTGAATAAGAAAAGGAATTTTCTTTATCAAAAAAAGATAGACAATAAATAATATACCCTAATCACTTATTCTTTAACTTAATTCAATATATAATCTATACGAGTTAGCCAGATAATCGCTCTTAATTGAGAGGAAAGTCCGGGCTCCTTTGGACAAGACGCCAGGTAACTCCTGGGAGATGTAAATCTACGGAAAGTGCAGCAGAAAATTAACCGCCTAAATTTAGGTAAGGGTGAAAAGGTGCGGTAAGAGCGCACCGCGTATCAGGTAACTGAATATGGCAAGGCAAACCCCGTCTGGAGCAAGACCAAATAGAAGTTCGATAGTTAGTCCTGACTGAACTTGGGTAGGTTGCTTGAATTTTACGGTGACGTAAGATCTAGATGAATGATTATCCTAGACAGAACCCGGCTTACAGGCTAGCTCAAACCCTTTAAATACCTATATTTCTTCCAAAAGTATAAATAAATCTTCTTTAATAAAAAAGAAGGTGCAATTAATTTGTAATTTATACTAGTATTTTCAAAAAAAGTGTGTAAAAGTGTGTAAAAGTGGACGATAATGTAATTATAAAAACACACTTGATTATTGAATAATGAGTTTAGGAATATACGGATCCAGTACACTTACCCTTGATACAAAGGGTAGAGTGATTATTCCTGCCAGGTATAGAGAGCTTTTAAGGCAAAGTTGCCAGGGTGAAATGGTTATTACTAAAGATCCTCAATATCCCGCTTTAATGATATACCCTGGAAAATCATGGAAAGAGATATCTAGAAAATTTGAAGCTCTTGGCGGTCTTAACCAAAAAGTAAGACCCATTCAATGGAAGGTATTGGGAAATGCTTCTGTTACAGAATTTGAAGTAACAGAAAGGATGACTTTATTAATCCCTCAAATACTTAGAGAGTTTGCTAATTTGGTTCTAAAAGCACAAGTCGCATTAATAGGAATGGGCTCGAAATTTGAGTTGTGGAATCTGGAAAATTGGGAGAAAAAACAATCTGGTTTAGAAGTTCCAGGAGAGGATTTAATTGAAAACCTCCCCTCTAGTTTGGAGGAAATACCGTTTTGAGTTTATTGACTCATGAAGCGGTAATGACAGAGGAAGTGTTAGAGAGTCTTATCCATTCAAGAAAAGGGCTTTATGTAGATTGCACTTTCGGAGCAGGGGGACACTCCTCAAGAATACTTGAAGAGCTAAATAAAGATGGAAAGTTACTTTCCATGGATAAAGATAAGAATGCAACAAGACTCCTAAGCAAAGAGTTTACTAGAGACTCAAGATTCAAGATTATTAATGATTCTTTCAGTCAGCTATCTTTGTACGTAGAAAATGAAACTGCAAGTGGAATACTTATTGATTTGGGTATTTCATCTACACAATTAGATGATTCAGAAAGAGGTTTCAGTTTTCAGTTAGACGGTCCTTTGGATATGAGAATAGATAATTCTCAAGGAATATCAGCTGAAGAATGGATAAATACAGCTACTAAGAAAGAAATTGAAGACGTTTTTTGGATCCTAGGAGAAGATCGCTTCTCTAGAAGAATTGCTAAGAAGATTTGTGATATTAGGATTAAGAATCCTATAAGAACCACTAAAGAGCTTTCAGAAATTGTCTTATCAGCCGTTTCTAGGAAATCAAAAAAGCATCCTGCTACTAACATCTTTAGAGCAATTAGGATGAAAATAAATGAAGAGCTTGAAGAATTATATGAAGTTTTAGAAGCGTCAAGTTATGCGTTGTGCTTTGGCGGCAGGCTAGCAGTAATTAGTTTCCATTCCATGGAAGATAGGATAGTCAAGAGATTCATTCAAGGTAAAGACCGAATTGATACGTCTATAAAATTTTCTTATACAGGAGACAAGTTTATAAAAGCTACTTCAGAAGAAATTAAAAGAAACCCAAGAAGTAGGAGTGCAATTCTACGAGTTGCTGAAAAGGTGGCGTAATGGAGGGCATAAGGATTCATCTAACTTTGGCGCTTCTTTTCGCTATCTCTTTTACAAGCTCTTTAGCTCTAGTATTGCAGACTTATGAATATAGAAATTCATTTTCAATGTTAGAAAAGTTGAAGATGGAGAAAGAAGAACTGTTCTTTAAATCAAGCATATTGATTGAAGAGGTTGAATTTTATAAGAATCACATTTCTTTAAGAGAAGTCGCATTAAATAGTCTAGGCATGAGGCTTCCTGAAAACAAGGAGAGAGTTGTAGTTACTAAAGGAGACAATTCATGAAGTCTTATTTTATCTCCTTCCTAGTTATGATATTGGTTTTAGGTTGCTCTCAAGATATAAGTGAGTCTCTTAGAAGTCCTTTGGTTGTTTCTTCAGAAAGAGAAATAATCTCAGATCTAGAGAGTCTAGAAAATCATTTATTTCAATCTTTAAATAATTCATCAGTTAAGAAAATCTCTTTAGAAGGTGTTTTTGAAGATTCTTGGTTATCTTCTATTAAAACAGATTACTCATTGGATAGGCCTGTATCAGTAGAAATAAAAGAGCACCATCCCATTGCAAATATAGGGCAAGACAGATATTTAACTCAAAGAGGGATATCTATCAATCCTAAAGGTAAATTTAAGAAATTAAGCCTAATCAGTATAAATGCTCCTGAAGATTCAATCAGTAATCTGATTAATCTTTCTAGGGAACTGCAGACCAAACTAAATAAGCTAGATTTAAGGGTAATAAGTTTTGAATTAAAAAATAAAGATCATTTAAAAGCTAAGGATGATTCTGGGACAGAATACATCTTTTCTAAAAAGGAATTCCGGGTTCAGCTCGAACGTCTCGAGGATTATATCTCGTTCGAACTGAACTCAGGAAATAGAAATCATATCAGATATATAGATTTTAGGTATAACAATGCAATCGCGGTTTATCACAACTAATTTAAGGAGATGTTATGAGTAACGTGAGTAGGAATGAAATGTTAGTAGGGGTTGATATAGGAACTTCTAAGGTTGTTTCAATTGTTGCAGAAACCAGAGGTAATACTATAGAGGTTATTGGCTTAGGCACTCATTCCTCTAAAGGTTTAAAGAATGGAGTTGTGGTAGACATTGATTCAACAACAACTGCAATAAAACGGTCGATAGAAGAAGCGGAAAGTATAGCCGGATGCCATATCGGTTCATGTTATGTTGGTATCTCAGGTAGTCACATAAATGGTTTAAATTCTGAAGGAGTAGTCCCAATAAAAGACGGAGAGGTCAGATATGGAGATGTAGATAGAGTTATTGAAACGGCTCAAGCCATGGCTATACCAGCTGACCAAAGGTTACTTCATGTTCTCCCTAGAGATTATATTATTGATAAACAGGACGGGATTAAAGAACCTCTGGGGATGGCAGGCTCAAGGTTAGAAGCTAAGGTTCATTTAGTGACTTGCAGTGAAAATTCTTCACAAAATATACATAAGTGCATTAATGCATCAGGACTTGATGTAGAGGCTTTTGTTTTAGAGCAACTAGCTTCAAGCTATTCTGTGCTTACTGAAGATGAAAGAAATCTAGGGGTTTGTTTAATTGATATTGGAGGAGGCACTACAGATATCGCAGTTTTTGTAGATGGATCAATTTGCTTTACAGATGTAATCCCAATAGCTGGAGATCACGTAACGAATGATATAGCGCAAGCTCTAAGAACTCCTCCTACTGAAGCTGAGAGCATTAAACAAAAATATGGTTGTGCTGTGAGCTCAATGACGAAACCAGAAGAGATTATGATGGTCCCGGGTATGGGCGGTAGGCAAGAAAGAGAATTATCCAGACAGGCCTTGGCCGATGTATTGGAAAGAAGATACGTTGAAATATTTAGTATGGCTCAACAAAAATTAAGTTTGAGTGGCTTCGATCAACTCATACCTGCAGGTATAGTTTTAACTGGTGGTGCTTCGAAGGTAGAAGCTGCACCTGAACTAGCAGAAGAAATATTTCATGCTCCAGTAAGAATGGGTTCACCCCATTCTGTAGATGGATTTTCAGAAATCTTAAATAATCCAATTTATGCCACTTCAGTTGGATTGCTTCTATACGGGCAAAAGCAATTAGAAGAAGATCATATGAATTACATACATAGAGATAGAAATATCTTAAATAGAATTTCTAGATGGTTTGGTGGAAATCTTTAATTAAAGGAGATAATAGATATGAGTGAATGGGAAATAGTTGAAGAAACAAAAGAAAATGCTTCTATACGGGTTATAGGTGTTGGTGGCGGTGGAGGTAATGCTATCCAGCACATGGTAGAAGGAGGTATAGAAGGAGCTGAATTCATATCAGTTAATACGGATAAACAGGCATTAGATAAGAACGGCGCTGGAACAAAGTTAATCTTAGGTAAGGAGATTACAAATGGTCTTGGAGCAGGTGCAAAACCTGAAATTGGAAGAGAAGCTGCTTTAGAAGACAGAGATAAGTTAAGAGATATGCTTAAAGGTACTGACATGGTATTCATAACTGCTGGTATGGGAGGTGGAACTGGAACTGGGGCTGCACCTATCATTGCTCAGGTCTCTAAAGAGTTAGGCATTTTGACTGTTGCTGTAGTAACAAAGCCTTTTGAGTTAGAAGGAAAGAAGCGGATGAAAATAGCTCAAGAAGGAATTAAGGAATTAGTGGATGAAGTTGATTCTTTAATTACCATTCCTAACCAAAAACTATTGGAAGTTTTAGGAGAAGACTGCACTATGCTGGAAGCCTTTAAGCAAGCTAATGATGTATTAGGGGGGGCAGTAAGAGGAATATCAGATATTATTGTAAGGCCAGGACTTTGGAATGTTGATTTCGCAGACGTTAAAACAGTCATGTCAGAGAAGGGAACAGCAATGATGGGAACCGGCAGCGCAACAGGACCTGATAGAGCAAGAATTGCAGCTGAGCATGCAGTTTCTAGTAAGCTTCTTGAAGATATAAGTTTAAAAGATGCAAAAGGTGTCCTTGTAAATATAACTGCAGGAGATGATCTGTCTTTAGGAGAGATACAGGCAGTTGGAGACTGCATTGAAGGTTTTGCATCTGAAGAGGCAATTATTGTTACTGGAACTGTAATGGATGAGAATGCCAATAATGACTTAACTGTTACAGTCATTGCCACAGGTCTCAATTCTTCTGTGCAAAGTGTCTCATCTCAAAGGAATCAGAGAGTTCAGTCTTTAAATGAAAGACAACCTTTGCCTTTAAGTGATGCTGCCCAACAGTTACTGGAAAATCCTCCATCTGCAGAGAAAGCAATAACTAAAGATTCTGAAAATGAAGATGACTATTTAGATATTCCTTCTTTTGTTAGGACACAGCTAGATTAATTGAATTAGTCAATGCCTTCCTCAAGATTTTTATATTCTTCAGGAAGAATAGCTTTTATCCAAATTCTCTTTGTTCTTGGTTTCTTGCTGCTTGTAATTAGATTAATTTACCTTCAGCTATTCCAGGATGTTTTTTTAGATGGTCAAGTTCTATCTAGATCATATTCAGAATATTCCCTGTTAGCTCCAAGAGGAAGGATATTAGATAGAGAAAATAATATTTTAGCCTTCGATGTAATAAGTTATTCGGTTGGCATAGATTTCTCCAAGTTTAAGATAAAAGAATCCATTTCTGCTCTGTCAGAAACATTAAACACTGAAGAAGAAAAAATCTTAAGTTCAATCAATAATCAAGACAAAGGCTATAGGGAAATAATAAGAAATATTAGCCCCAAAAATAAATTAGAATTAGAAGAAAAAGGTATTTCAGGTCTATATTTTAAGAAAAATCTAAGAAGAAGTTATCCTGAAAAGAATACAACTGCCCACGTAGTGGGTTTAACTGATATTGATAGAAATGGAATACAAGGAACTGAATTAGTTTTTAATAATGAGTTGGAAGGTGAAGAGGGAAAGTTTATTGGGATTAAGGGTTCGGGAAATACCAAAATAGAAGGAAAAAGAATAGAAGCAATACAGGGAAAAGACATAACTCTTACAATTGATACCGACTTCCAATCTATTGCTTATCATCAATTAAATAAAGCTATTGATAGGTATGGAGCTCATTCAGGATCTGTTGTGATAGTTCAACCGAAGACAGGCGAGATTCTGTCTTTGGTAAGTTACCCTTCCTTTAACCCTTCTGATAGAAAAAATATTACTGATATGTCTATCTTTAGGAATAGGGCTTCTATAGATGTATTT
>Ga0206678_10000417_pt1 | contig 27290 bp, 33 predicted proteins | sample M180m12015metaG_FD_155453 | JGI IMG/M metagenome (GOLD analysis project Ga0206678, IMG submission 155453) | Ammonia-oxidizing marine archaeal communities from Monterey Bay, California, United States - M1 80m 12015 | ecosystem: Environmental > Aquatic > Marine > Intertidal zone | place: USA... | reverse complement strand
GATTCTAAGGGTAACAAATTAACTTATAAAGACTCAAATGGTTATTCTCGTGAATATAATAGAGATTCAAAGGGTAATATTTTAACATGTAAAAACTCAGATGGTTATTCTTGTGAACACACTTATGATTCAGATGGTAACGAATTAACTTATAAAGACTCAAATGGTTATTCTTATGAATACACTAGAGATTCTAAGGGTAATGTTTTAACTTATAAAAACTCAGATGGTTATACTGAAAAGTGGACTATAGATTCAGATGGTAACGAATTGACTTATGAAAATTCAAATGGCGAAAGAAGAGGTTTTAATACGCCATAGTACACAACAGAGCAGTTAGTAGAGATATTGAAAGGAAGCACAACAAATAGGATTTATTTAAACTTGAATCATTAGGATTCTTTAACAGACAGAAATAGTATGAAAAACACAGCAATCGACACATCGAAAGGTTCTTTTAGCCTACAGGACATTATGACCTTAAACGCTCAGAATTACAACAGGATATTGGCTATAAGCACGTATGCTGAATCAGCCACTGATGAGGCTAAAATAAAGAAAGCTCAGGTAATTGTTACCAAGCTTGCGGCAAGAATCTGCAAAATGAATAAAACAGTAGAGGAAGCTATGTTTATGTTGTCTAATCAAATGAGGTACTGGGAGCAAGCCGCTGAAGCAGTTTGCTTCGAGGATGAGTTCAATGCTTACTTTCCTGAAGCTCAGGAAATAGAGCCTGAACCTGAAACTGAACCTGAAACTGAACCTGAGCCAAAGAAAAAAGGCAAAGTGAAATCTATAAAAAAATAATTATGAAAGAGATTTATCCTGAGCCTGAAATACCAGTAGACAAGATAATCCGAGTAATGTACCTAGCCTTAAACGAGGCTGAGAGCATTATGAACGATTCAAAAATGCCTAAGTACGTAGCTAATACCAACAAATTCAAAGAGGCTGAGTCTAAAATGGAAGAATATTTAAAACGAGTCCACAAGGTACACAAACTCGAAGTATTTAAAACAAAATGGGTATCAAACAAAAACACTAATCAAAAAACAATAAACAATGGAAACGACAGACACTTCTAAAAAAGGAATCGGAAAAAACAATTTGACATTTAAGGCTTGGTGCTTATCCAAGGTCTATATTTTTACAGGAATCATTACCATCCTTTGGGTGACTATTTGGATGCTGGTTTACACAATTCTTAAAATAATCCAATCAATACCATTACTCATGGCTGGGAATCCGAAATCAGCTTGGTATGCTGTTCAAACTTGTTGGATGTTTGATTTTAAAGATGATTAGGGCTTATTACTCGGAATGGGAGGACGAAGGTTCTCCTAATCAGCTCTTAGTGACCAATGAGTATTTATACAAGGAAAACAAAGAGTTTGATTACGTAGAAAATTCACCTGTCTTAGACATGGATATAAGAGCTTGGCTATAAACAGTGTGTTTGATGAGGATTTGTATTACGAATTACTCGACAAACAAGAATCTGAAGGAAAATTATTTAGAGCCGAAATGAAGCGACACGTTGAGGAAACACTGGGTTCTGAAGACGAATAGAAAATTAATATTAAAGAAACCTCAATTTATTTTGGGGTTTTTTTGGTGAATACATAAAATAGACTATCTTTGCTATCTACAAAGGAATGACCACGATGAAAAAAATCAGTAGAGAACAGTATTTAGCAGCGAAGAAAATTATCAAACAATACAATTCGCAAAACATGGATAAGCAAAAGATTATCCACAAAGGCGATTTGGTTAGATGTGTGTTAGTGAATAAAGGTTCTGCAAAACAACTGACGGCAAACAAGCTATATGAGGCTATAGAAATCGTAGGCGACGTTCTTTCGGGTGACAGGTATTTCTTCTACATAAGAGACGATAACGGCTTAAAACGTAGATACTCGTCAAATAACAAACAATTTGTACACGCTAATTTTTGGGTAAGACATGGGGTTGAATAGAAATAGGATAGCTTTAGTAGGGTGCTCAGCGTACTCCTTAGCGTCAGCGGATACCTTTTTAGCTTGCGAAGTATAAAGGTCTACAGCTAGTGCCGAAAAAATAATTGAGTCCTTTAGAGAGCTTGATTTGAGGTCAAAAAATATTGAGTTCAAGCACAGTAGTAGATTTCACAAATGAAACCTCAGGTCACACACCCCCCCCCCAAACCCACAAAACCCCCACTAATTAAAGCGAGGGTTTTTTTGTGTGTTTATGTTTCCCATTGGGGAAGATGGAAGCCTACTATTTTTGAGTTTACAAATATTGAGCCGTTTATGTGTATTAATGCCTTTGATTCGGGTATTTCTGATTTGCTGAACTCACCATGAAATCTTACAATGATGTATCCAAATATACACCAATAAGCCTGTAAATAATATCCTTTGTCAGTGTCCTCTACCCTGAAGCGTTGCCTATAAATATCCTTGGCTCTTTCCTCGGATAACTTCAATTTTTTGGTTGCTGTGTTGTAGTTTTTTTTATTCATTATGAGCATGATTTATTTATTATTATTGCAAATAATATGATGATTACTAAAATGACTTTTTTGATAAAATCCTCCATTACTGTTTATTTTGAATGAAATACTAATTTGTAAGAATCCCTTAATTTGAAAGTAGGTTTTCTATTAGGAGATTGTAAAGCCTTATTAAAAATCTTTTCCGTTTTTTCCTCTCCTATGAATTTGTGAATCTGTCCAGCACCTTTTATGATTGCTTTGTCGTTGTTATGTTCGTAGACACGTATAACAAAATTAATATTTATTTTTGTGATTAATCCAGTTGTCAAATGTTTTACTTTCATAATGTTAATTTAAGTCAGTTAATTTATATATCCCTTTGTCTATTTTATTTGGAATTTTGGTTCCTTTGTTTGAAGTGAGGTTTTTTACTGATGTTTTCATAATATAATATATTTAAAAGTTTAAAAATGTGTCGATTGCTTTTTTCATCTTATACGGTTAATTCTTTTACAGCTAGTCGGTCATATCGGTGGCATCCGTCCCAATAGGCAAAATCAGCACCTTTTGAGGCATTTTGTGCTATTTTCTTTGTCTCAGCCTCACGGATAATTAAAAGCTTAATCACGGTCTTTATATCGCTGTTTTCAGATAGGCTAGTTTTTAAGACCTCAGCCGAACATCTACAGCCGTTTAAACTTCGATATTTGTCATTTAGTTGGTCTCCCTCTAATTCCAAAATTTTCTTAAGTACTTTGTTTATATTGTTGAGGTGTCTGTGTACCATTTCGGTTGCGACGTCGTGTTGTGAATTTTCCATAATGTTATATTTTAAGATTAATTTGTTATGTTGTGTTTATCCATCAACTTAGATGTTGTGTGGTATAGGTCCCATACGTGTTTATCCATCAATTCAGATGTTATGTAGTATAGGTCCCATACGTTGTCATCACACCAATCATTGTCCATTCTTTTATTGACTGTATCATCGGATACATTCATTCTACTATACAATTCTTTTAACTCATCAATTGACTCAATTGTTACCTCTATTGTAAAGGGTTTAAATTCGTTTGTTTCTTTTTTTGTTGTTACTTTCATAATTTATTGAAGTTTAAAGTTAAATTTCTATTTATAATACTTGTATTATTGTTTTAGGTCGTGGATTAGTTTTTTAATAATTGTAATTGTGTTTATTTCTATCGATGGCAACAAGATTATATAGATGGTCGTTAAAATCATCAAACTGTAGAAACTCATTATTGAATATATCAATCAAAACATCTAATAAACACTCAAAACAAACTCTTTTATTGTCCTTGTCTATCATATTTATAACTTTATCATAATCATAAAAAGCAAAATAACCACTGCCGGAAGTCGTAACTCTTGATACCATATTTTCAAATCTATCTAATAAATCACATTCTATATTTAAAACATCATTATGTAATAAGCTTTTTATTTCGTGTTTTTTTAGCTTTACTGAAGCTATTATAACGTCTGTTGAATAGTTGTAATATTTGGGACTTGATAACTCAATAAATTTTAAAGGTATATCTAAATCAAATTCATTCTTAAACCAATCTTTAAATAACCCTAACCAAAGTTTAGAGTACTCCAAATGTATATCTTTGTAATTATACAGCTCCCAAAACTCAATATTATTATTCTGTAGGTATTTTTTTAATTTAACTCTATTCTCATATTCATTTGAATAATACTCTTTTTCGTCTTCTATGACGGCATCTATTAATGATTCATGGCATGAACCATAAAACCCTCCAAAATTGATATTTATACGCATAACTTTTAATTTAATTGATTAGTAATTTTCTTTTTTAGCTGTTGTCTTCATTTTTTATTAAATACTTGCATTGCGTCTATTTTTAGTTATGAATATATCACAGTTGAAAAAATGTTTGTTTATAACCTCGTGAACCTTCTTAGGCAATGCTTGTTTTGTCTTGATTATTCTGCGTCCTTCCTTATCGAATCCCACTCTAGCGAATGCCGTCTTCTTTCCGGTCCCAGAATTGTAAACTATCTCAACTAGACTGAACGGATAGCAATATATTAAAGTATGTAGTCTTACGGAAGTGTCGAATCCTTGCACTGAGCGATGTATATTTATCATAACTATATATTAATGTTTTGAGTTATTGAAATAATGTGTATATCTTATTCCTGAAGCCATAAAAGATGTAACCGTATAGAATTGGTCTGCTGTCTCGTTTGAGTCGCTTACAATCGTTGTGAGGTTGGATGCAACCCCCAAATTATAGAGGGCTGCAATTATGTTAATTTCCTTTCTGATTGCCTTATCTCTATCGCTTAGCATAATATAGAACGGTGCTTGTTGTTAAGATAGTCCAATGTGAATTGACGTTGGTCGCTTATAAACTCGTTATTTGCGACAAAGTATAGTACCTGTCCTGTTACCTCGGCATCAATTAAATCACGTTCAAATCTCCATGAGTACGGCAGCTGCTCAGCTTGTATTTTACCTACTAAGATTTCATTAAGTGGCTCATATCCTAGGTCGTTAACAATATGAGTGCAATCGTGCCACGCTCTAAACATATGATTGATTTTAGGGTCTCCAAAGATAGTGTTCTCAGATGAACCGGTCCAAACGTGTATTTTGCCTGTCTCAGAGTATCTAAGCTTGTGACGTCTAAAAGTCCCTTCGATATCATTTTCATCAAAATCATCTGTGTCTGTGAATACAATGTAGTCCTTGTGCTGGTCGTACCACGATTGTATATACTTGTTTAGGGCTAAGCTAAAAGGCACGCTAGCCTTGCATCTTTGTAGTCTTGCGGTGTGTGGATAAACTGTTGTCATAATATGATATATTTAGATGCTGCCATTTTGGCAGTCTGTTATGGGGTTGACCGTCTGTCGTTCCCTCTGTTCAAAGATAAGGCTTTTATACGTTCCCACCTAATATAATCTAGACAAAATTAGACAAGTGACTATATTTGTATTCATTCTAAATAAGGCTAGGAGTCCCTTAAAAAAACAGGGGAGGGGGGGCTGGCTCTAGTGGCGGACACATTTTTTTCCCAATTTTTCCCCCGTATCGCAATCTCGCCCCTTACCACTTTTACCACCCCATACCACTCGGCTTACCACCTTTTTTACCACCTTTTTTTTGAGCTAACTTCCTCATTATTAACTCTTTATTTATTATTAATTAATAATAATAAGAAAGTGGTATAAATATGGAAGATTGTGGGTGCACTAAAAAAAAACGGCACTTTTTTTTCTGTGGGAAGTCAAACGGCTTTTTTCTTACCACCTTACCACTTTTGCTCGATTTTGTAGTGGTAGCGTGGGCTTCCGAGGTGGTAAACGAAAAAAAAGGCGTACCACCGTCGTACCACCTTACCACCTTTTTGAAAGGCTCTTAAACTTCAAAAACGACCTGACAGGAGACCCAAAATTGACGAGATAGTCCCAAACTAATCCCAAAAATTGAAGTTTGGCTGCTTGTTTTCTGACTGGCTCACTCTCGGGCTACCACACCGCCTTAAACACACCTCAGCCTACATCTTGTGCTACTTACTACCAAACTATCGCTTAGGAGGGCTGGAAATCGCTCCCTCAGCCTGAAACACACAAAAAAAACCCCCGATAACTAAATCGAGGGTGTGGGGTGGGTGGTGGGTGGTGGGTGTTATTGAAGTTTAACAGCCTACAAACCATTTGACCTACAAATCCACTCTATAGCATACCTGATAGCATCCATGAGGTGGTCTTCGCAATGTGGGTCGGGCTTGTCCGTAGCCAAACCATATCTATCTTTCAGGAAAGTGTAGTTTTCCTGTTCTTCATGGATATCTTTCGAGCGTTCTGTTACATAAATATTGTATTCATCGATTTTATCATTTCCACGTTGGATTGAATCGTTACCTTTTTTTGCTGGGATAACTTGGAATCCACCATTGGTAAGGTCGTTCATGTACGATTTCTTAGCTGAATCACAAACTGATTCAACCTCTTCGTAATCACAGCATCCTTGAACTTTTGAGATAATTGTCTCAGCTAAATCTGTATGTAGTTTTCTAATCGGCTCGTAACATAATTGGTCAACGTAGAAATTTCTTCCACCATCCCATTTCACATTCACAACTGCTGTAGGTTTTGCTGAACCAAAATCGATTCCAAGTGTAGTTTCAAAAGGAAGCATATCGAACAGGTCATTCTTACATTTTCTCCAACCACCGTGAATAAGGTCAGGTTTCTCAGAACCAAATCCTTCACAATAAACTAGGTAGTGAAATTCCGAAGCTGTACCATTTGCCACGTTTTTCTCGTGTGGTCTCCTTTCTTCTTTAGGCAAGTGCATATCCTCAGGATTCCATGGCAAATACCCTTCCAATCTCTCGATAATGGATGAGGTAACAAAAGCATTATCTTTATACGTCGAGTGCATAAAAATAGCTCTATCGTTATTTTTGAAAGATTCTAGCCAAAATTGTTTAGATGGATTGAAGTCAAAGAAACAAGTTTCCTCGGTACGTTGTGAAATCTGTCTGTAAACATCTAGACCAAATTCTGAAGCCTCATTAAAGAAAGAAATGTGCTGAGCCAAACCATGTACTTTTTGGTCATTGTCACCACCTTCAAAAAGAATCATAGCGTTTGTAGATTTACACCTGAAAAATCCTTTAGTCTTGTTTTCTTCGAACTTATCAAAAAGTCCGTCAGTAGTTAAGAGAATCTTTTTAAAATCCTCCATGGCAGTACCCTTGCAAGTTACTTTCTCGTTTCTCCAAACGGTGATTTTTAAATCTTTTCGTTTGAGCATAATCAACGCAAAATACTGAAGTAAGCTGTAAGTCTTGGACGACCTCGAACCACCTTTATTAATAATGTATTTATACTTACGACCCCAAACCACGTCGAACCCTCCATCGAGAGTTCGTTCTAAGTTCCAGTCGTAGGTGTTATAAGCATTGACTATCTTATGATATACTTTTGTGGTTTTGAAATTCAGTTTCATGTACGATGTTTTTTACTATTCGTATGAAATCTTCTAAAGTTCTACATAAGTAGTAATTCATGCCCTGAGCTTCAACACCTTTTTGAAATTTTACTTGCTCGTCGTCTTGTCTACCTGTAGAGGTTTTCATTTCGATAAAGTGACAAGTACCACCGTAAGCCAAAATCAAATCTGAGACACCTGAAACCGTTCCAGTTGCTTTCATTCTTTTTGCCTCTACGACATCACGTTTTCCACCGTTAGGAACGGCAAATAACATCTTTCTTAAATTTCTGAAATTGTTGTTGAACCACATATAGCAATCTTGTTGGATTCTGTCTTCTGAGTAATCGTTCATTTGCATTAATTTTGTCGTCGTTAATATTTATTCTTCTGCTGTTTCACCTTGTTTCTCTAGTAATTGTTCTAGAGTAGGTTTGTGTAATTGCCTTACTTTATTTTCCTCATTCAGTGAGTTAATTTCGTTTGCAATTTCGATAGCTTCTGAGCCATCCCTCGCTTGAACCTCAACGTGTGTTTCGATTTTATTATCGACGTTTTTAGCTTCTGCTGTAGTTCTTGCAAGTTTTGGAATAGCGTATTCGATTAATGTCATATACGTAGTCCTGAATTGATTATCAGGCATCCTGTGTAATAGGTCACTCATCCTAGCAGCGTGAGCACCTCCTAAAGCTGCAATCAGCTTAGCAAAGTGGTAATCATCACCTCTTTCTTCCAATTCCTCTTTTGTTAAATGAGCTTCCTCTCTTTCGAGGTCGTTATAAAAAGGGGCTGGTTGGTCTAGAAACCCTTCAGATGCCACGCCATCGTCTTCATTCGAACCAGTATTTCGACTTTTGGCTTTCTCTTCCATTTCGTCGATATCGTAGTCAAAGTCGTCTATAGGCATAATTTCTTATTTTTTTTCTGCTAATCTCTTAGCTTTTCTTTCTGCTGTTTTTTGAACATAACTCTCTAACATTGAGACGATTATGTCTGTTTGATTTAGACCATTCTCAACAACAGCTGCTTTAAAATCTCTTTTCAAATCCTTATCAACTCTTACATTGATTGAACCCATTTTATCGTCACTTCTTGAATTGTTATCTAGCATGATGTGTAATTTTTGATTAGTTATTAAAGGTCAAATGTAGTCATATTTTAGCACTAAGCAAAATAAATGTATTCTGTTTTCTTTTATTTACATATATTTGCGTATAAATATACATACAATGAGTTTACAATCTTTTTTTAACAAAACAAACCTGAGGCTTACAAAACAAGCCAACGGATATTACATTAATGAACTGATTGCCGATTGTAGTAACAATTCTTATTCATACTATGCAGCTAATCATTTTCTGCTTACCAGTGGACTTGTATTTGCAACAGGGCATTTTGCTCGTGCAAAATATAAGGTCGTTGACAAGGAAACAGGGGAGGAAAAAATAGACCACCCGTTAATTGACTTATTATCCAATCCAAACAAATTTCACACGCAAATTGACCTTATGCAGTCCATATATATGGCTAGAATGGTGTACGGCTGTGCTGTAGTGAGAAGAAAAGCTGTTATTGGTTTCAGGGACACTGATTTAATTGTCCTTAACAATAATGACCTTGAATTCCCTGAGAATTTGACTGAGGATGATTGGCTTAACGATTCTTCTGAATTGAAGTTGAAGTACGGTGATAAAGGAGAGGAAATTCCTTTGGATGAGTTGATTTTCTTCTATGACCAACCAGCTGGGATGAACGACAATGAGACTATTGAGCCTATTTCTAGATTGAAAGCCGTCATGGAAACGTTACACAATTCGCATAAAGCACAATTAGCAAAAGGTATCATTATCGAGACGAATGGGAAGGAATTAATTTCTTCTAAAGGCTCTAACGATATTCCATTTTCTGCAAAGGAAAAATCAGCCGTAGAACTAAAATTACAAAGTCTTTACGGGATGGGTCATGGTAGGACTAGAGCACTTGTTACAACGGCAGCTGTAGACCACAAATCCTTGCATATTCCAGTTAGGGATTTAGGACTTGATGAGGCTATGATTGCAGATGCTACGATTATTTTCGGTATGCTTAGTATCCCTACGGATGTTTATAATTTCGGGAATATTAAATCGGCTTACAAGAATTATGATGAGGCGTTAATTGGTTACTACCAAGGGAATTTACAGACTGTAGTTACAGACATCTGTATGTCGTTCAACAATACTAGTTTAGTCGGGGAAGGACTTGAATTACGTGGTGATTTCAATCATTTACCAGTAATGGCTTCAAGAAACAAGAAGAAATTTGAGGTGTTATTCTTACAAGGTAAGGCTATGCAACAATTCTTGGATAATGGATTCAAATGGGGTGACGCTTTGAAATTATGTGAATTTGAGAACCCTATTCAATATACTAGAGAAATTCCATCAAATGATGATGGTAATGTCAATCAAAATTCATAAATTTGAGAATTATTAACTAAAATCTATTTTAGATGAAAACAAGAACGTACAAACCAGTCGGAAAGAGCAAAGAGCTTTTGATTGCTGAAAGAAAAGAATCCGAGAAAAAAGACTTGGAAGCTAGAATCGCTAAAGCGAAGCTAGAAGACTCAGAAGAATCCGAACAGGATATCGTAGATGAGGTCGTAGAGGAAGTAATTGAGTAATAAAAACAGAAGAACCATGAAAAAGCAAAAAGACTTTGCAAACAAAGAAGACTGGATGAAATATCTAGTAGATAAATCACAAGAAATCCTAGCCGTAAAAATGGCACAAACAAAGGAAACTGACTGTGGTATTTCTATTGCGTGTTACGACGGTGTTTCTGAGGCTGCAAAACAGATTGTAAAGAGCTTATCTCTTGAGGTTGGGAAAGCTGAACCTCATGTACTTGTTACTGTAGCTATCAACACAACTAAATTTATGGACTCGCATGACGATGTTCATATCGATGGTTTGTGGGATGAGGGGCTTAAACAGAACAAAAATCTCCCCCTGTTAAAAGAACACAAGTTTAACTTCGATAATATCCTTGCGAAAGGTATTGATGTTGAGGTCAAGACTGTGGACATGGAATGGAAAGATTTAGGGTACGAGTTTGAAGGTAAGACTCAGGCTTTAGTATTTGTAGCGAGAATCTACAAATCTAGAAACAAGGAAATGTACGAAAATTACAAAGACGGATACGTGGACAATCATTCTGTAGGAATGAAGTACGTAGAAACTTTTTTCGCAGTTAAAGACGCTGAGGGAGAGTTTGGGAAGAACTGGGAGACTTACTACCCAATGATTGCTAATAAGTCCTTAGCAGACAAAAAAGAGTATTTTATCGCTGTAACCAAGGCTATTGCTGTAGAAGGGTCTGCTGTTCCTATAGGAAGTAACTCAGCTACGCCAACCCTAGATATTGAAGCAAGAGAGAAAGCTATCAAAACATTCTTAGGGACTGATTTTGTTGAGGTTGCTAAGGAGAAAGATTTTACATTAGTGAAGACTTTTTTAGGTGTAGAGAAAAAATATAAAGATTAATTATTGGTAATTCAAATAAATTGTTAACTTTACCAAAATAAATACATACGAAATGAAATTATACGAAAAGTACTTAAAGGAAAAAGGATATACGCTAGATAGCGTTATGGACTTAGAACCTAAGCAAATTCAAGATTTGATGGTAGGATTCACTGACAAAATCGGTGAACAAAATGCCACTCAATTGAAAGATTTACAACAATCGTTGAAAGACCAAGGTGTAGCTTTTGCTGGGTTGAAAAAGGAATTGACTGCTAAAGAGCAAGAATCTTATGCAGCTCAGTTAAGTAAATTCTTCAAAGAAAACGAAGAAGAAATCAAATCTAATTTTAAGTCCCAAAAAGGATTTAATGAGATTGAATTGAAAGCACCAGCGGCTATGACTACTGGTTCTGTTACAAACGTTGGGACTGTCCCAGTATTGTACGGTGATTCAACTGGATTTAACTTTAAAGAGAACTTCGTTTCTGCTATCATTAGCAACTCGAAAACATCTAAAGAGTCTCACAAGTACACTGAGTTGTTCCCGAAAGATGGTGACTTCACATTCGTTGCTGAGGGTGAGTCTAAGCCACAAATTGATTTCTTGGCTCAAACAAGATTTGCGTATCCAGCGAAAGCGGCTGCATGGATTAAGTTGACTGAGGAAGCTTTAGATGATGTTCCTAGAATGGAATCTTTAGCAAAAGAATTCTTAGCTAAGAAACATGATTTGTTCAAACAAAGAATGATTATTAGTTCTGACGGAACTGGGGCTGGTGAGAACATCAAAGGAATGACTACTTACGGTAGATTGTTTACTGCTGGTTCAATGGCTTTAGCTGTTGATAATCCTTCTTTCATGGATGTAATTGGAGCTGTCTTAACTGACATTTCAAGTACTCATAATTACCAAGATGAAATGAATTACGACGCAAACATCGTCTTAATGAATAACATCGATTACTTCTTGCACGTACAAGCTGCAAAAGTAAAAGCTGACTCTAAAGAGCCTTTATACGCTTTAAACGAGAAAGTAATCGGAGGTGTAAGAATCATTCCAACAAATGAAATTCCTGTAGGGAAAATCTTAGTTTGTGATGCTAAAACTTACAACCAAATCGCATACAAGCCTTACACTGTAAGAGTTGGATGGGTAAATGATGATTTCATCAAAAATCAATTCGTGATTATCGGAGAATCTAGATTCTACGGTTTCGTGAAAAACTTGGATGAGAACGCATACGTTTACGACGATATTGCAACAATCAAGGCAGCAATTACTAAAGTGTAATCTGCAACAAATATTAAGCCCCTTTAACTAGGGGTTTTGCTCAAATACAAACGTGCAAATAAGCACAACCAAAAACATATATTATTATGGCTGATTCATTAAAAGAAACCCTGATTAAACAAGGGGCTTATGCAACTTGCGAAATGTTAAAAGATTTAGGTAACAAGAAAAAAGGAAAATCATATCCTATTCCACAATCAACTGCTGAAGCATTGAAAGCTGGTGGTTACTTGAAAATTACTAAAGCTGCTGTTGACAAAGCACCGAAAGATACTTTAGTTAAAAAAGGAGCTTAATAGCTTTACGATACAAATATAAAAAGCCTTAGGATTTAATTCTCTAAGGCTTTTTTTATACCTTTACATTATGATTACTAAAACGAAAGATTTTGTCGGTGAAGCATATGTGCCGAATGCCGCAAAAAGTGGACAATTGGCTGGGATGGCTAATTCTACGGACAACAACAAACTTCAACACTATATCAATTCTTACGAGAAAGAGTATTTTCTTAAAGCTTTGGGTGTTGATATGTACACTGAATTATTGACTTACTTGGAAGAGGACGGGACATGGAAAGAGACAGCTCCTGAAGAATGGAAGTTGTTGGTTGATGGAAATGATACCAATTACAGAGGGATGAGAATTCCTTGTAGAGATTACATTTTCGGATTCTATGCAGAATACGATTCTCGTAAATTCTCGACCAGTGGTAAGACTGATTCAGAGTCAAGAACCTCAACTGATATCGGATATGTCAGATTGATTGTAGACGCTGCTAACAGGGTGTTCGATTACACTGTAGGAAATGGAGGCTCACCAACGATTTACATAAAACAGGGTGGGTATGCTCAGGGAGTTTTTGTAGACTACTCTAAGTCTTCTGAGAGCGTATTTTTATCTGTTTACGAATTTATTAATAACAGGGAACATGAATTATTCACTGAATGGGTAGGTCAATGTTTTGAGCAAAAAAACACTTATGGAATTTAAGATTTTAGAATACATTGTGAACCAGCTAGAACCTGTGACGGATTTAGTTGGAAATCCTTTAGCTGTAAATTTTGGCTACGGAACAGAACCCGATTTAAAGAGGTTCTTAGACCATTCTGACAGTAACGACACCTATAAGGACAATAACGGCAATTCAAAGGCTACATACCCCTTAATTTGGGTGGTGACACCTACGACGCCTGAAGAGAAAAGAGCATACTTTAATTTAGAGTGGACGCCTACTATCATAATAGCTACTGAGAACACGAATTATGATATGCTGAACAAGGACAGAAATAGTCTGACTTTTGAAAAGTACATTGACCCTATTTTCGAGGATTTCAAAGTAAAGATTCACCACCATTCTTTAAGCAAAGCAGACCGTGATTCTTATAGAAAAATCAAGAGATTTAACTATCAGATTAGTGAAGCTGTAGGCGAAGGAAATTCAACCGTTTGGGATGCTTTGGAATTTTCGGTTGATTTATCCTTTAATTCTAAAAATAATTGCGTACTTTTAACAAATTAATAGAATAACACATAAAAACAAAAAGATGAGTAAAAAAATTTACAACGAGGCTTGTGGTGCACAAGCAGAGAAGCCAAAAAATACAGGGTCTACTTGCGAGGGATTGGAGTCTGTGGCTACGATGTACTTCTTAGCTAAGTCTGATTTTAAAGCTACCGTAGCTGAGATGAAGAATTTGGATAAGATTAACGAATTTATCCTTGACGGCAGTATTGTTCCTATGTTCGATATGTACGAGGTTGATGCCGCTAATACTGACGCTGAAGTTTATGAAACAGGAAACTTCTTTGCAGAGACTAAAAAAGCATCTAAAGGTGTTACTTTTGAACATTATTTAGGGTTCTGTTCTCACTCAGCTTTAAAGAGTTACGAGAATTCAGTATATACTAAATATATCGAGGTGACTGACGAAGGTTACTTAATTGGTGTATTCCATGCAGATGGAGAACACATGACTGGTGAGACAATTAAAGCTTACGAGGTGGGAATGAGGATGAGAGCTACTTCAGCAAAACCTCCTTACACTACCGTGACTATTAAGTTTGATGATTCTGAAGAATTAGAAAACAACGCTATTCACATTAAGCCTGATTACAATCCTAACGTGGATGTAAAAGGAGTTTTTGAAATTGCATACAATATTCAGTCTTACAAAGAATCTACGAAAACATTTGTTATTGATATGGCATTCGCTTGTAGTGGTACTCCTATGACTGATTTAACTATGGCAGATGTTGATTTGCTTATTCAAGAAGGAGGTATCGCTGACGATAGTTTACCTGTTGTTGTGTCTCCTTTAGTGTCTTTAACTAATTTAGGTCAAGGTGTTTTTGAATTAGAATCATCTTTAGCTACTGACAACGGTACGGCTTTATTAGCTAATTTCTACCTAGTACCTAAAGGCGAAGGGCTTGAAGGAGTCGGAGATAATCTTTCTTTATTTGAAAGAGCTGTAAGTTTCGGTCATTACCCTGAGGAAGTTCAAGCAACTTTATAAATTAAACAAAAGCCCTTGAATAACACAGGGGCTTTCAAAAAAAACAACAATATGAAAAAAAATAGAATTTACAACGAGGCTTGTGGTACAGAAACTAATACTGTAGAAGCAACTGGCTCAACTTGTGAAGGTTTAGAGGCTGTAGCTACGATGTATTTCTTGGCTAAATCCGATTTTAAAGCCACTGTGGCTGATATGAAGAATTTGGACAGAATCAACGACTTTATAAAAAACAAGGATATCGTGCCTATGTTTGATATGTACGAAGTTGATGCTGCAAACACAGATGCTGAGGTTTACGAAACAGGGAATTTCTTAGCAGAAACCAAAAAAGCATCGAAAGGAATGACTTTTGAGCACTATTTGGGATTCTCTTCTCATTCGGCTCTAAAGAGTTATGAGGATTCAGAATACACCAAATACATTGAGGTTACTGATGAAGGTTACTTAATCGGGGTGTATCATTCTGACAAAGAACACATGACAGGGGAATCTATCAAAAGTTTTGAGGTTGGTATGAGAATGAAAGCAACATCATCTAAACCACCTTACAGCACTGTTACAATAAAGTTTGAGGACTCTAAAGAATTAGAGGATTACGCTATTCAGATAAAACCTAATTACAACCCTAACATCGATGTTAAAGGAATGATGGAAGTTGTGGCTACTCCTATTTCTTATGAAGGGGTTTACCTTACTTACGACATGGTTTACAAGAGTTCAGGAACTAGTATCAGGAGCTCAGATTTAGATGTGTGTTTAGTGGTTAGTATTAACGCTAATATCGGAAGCCCTGAAGCTCCTAAAGTTAGCCATAATACTTTGATTTCTGAGGCTCTTCCAAACGGAACATGGAGACAAAAGCTTGACAATGGTAGTTACGCTCCTTTCGTAGACAGACACTTCTTTTGGTTAGTTCCAGCTGAAACAAATATACCTTCATCGAAAGACAATATCGGTGCTAGTATCTTGTTTAATGGTAGGATATTAAAGTTTTCCGAAAAGGAATTCACTATACCTTTGAGTATAGTGTCTTAGCAAGATGTCACACAAAAAAAACAAAGCCTCGTAATTATACGGGGCTTTTTTTATATCTTTACAGCAATGAATGTAGCAGAAATAAGACAGCAATTAAAGAGTATGGGTTCTTTTCAATTAGAGAAGGATTTATTCAGGTACGTTAAAATCGAGCTTGTTCATGTAATTAAGTCTTATAACATGGAACAGATTTTTCAGGACAGTGAGGATATTTACGGAAATCCTTTAGGTACTTATTCTGTAGACCATTATCAAGCTGGAAAGAGAATTGGCGACCCTTTTGATATGGTGGACAGTGGAGCATTCAGGAGAGGTTTTAAAGTAGAGGTTTTGTATAGAAAAATCAAAATAACTTCAACTACACCTCATTTAAAGGATATGCTGTCCAACAGTGATGGTAGATTTGACTCTACGCATTTCTTTGGATTAAACGACGATAATTATAACGAATTCGTAAAGGAATTCATAAACCCTTTTGTAATAAGATGGTACAGACAAAAACTGAATTTGTAAAAGACGAGGACGGGTTCTTCAATATAGGTCTAGATGATATCCTAGTGATAGATTTAAACAGGGCTTTAAAAGAGAACGACCCTAATATAATAATGAAGGGAATGATAGAGGAAGAAATGAGGTCTTTGATGGAGGAATTTCATGCACACTGTCAGACGTCCGTATCGACCCCTACAGAGCGTAAAATAAAGTTTCATAGCCAAGAGTACCGATTCTTGACAACTATGGCTCAAACGCTTGATTACTGTTATTTAAGAGGACTTACCTCTTCTTTGCTCGGCATGGGGTACAAGGTTAAAATGGGAAAAGACAACAATAAGGATAACGTGAAGTACTTATTCAACAAGGCTATGGCTAGTAAAGAGGATTTAGAAATAAACATAGCTACTAACGAGAAACAGAAACCATTGTCGTCTGCTAAGGCTAGTGACAATATTTACAGCTCAATAGCTAGTTTATCAATAGCTTCAGGTATAAAATTTGATTCAAAAACAACCACTGCTTTGGAATTTTGTAGCTATATTCACGCTTTAGAAGAAAAGAACAATAATAACAACAATTAGAAATGGGAAAATCAACAATCACAGTAGAGGATATTCTACCAAAAGGAGTCGAGGAAGCTGTACAGCAACTTGACAGGACTTTCGAGCATTTAGAGTTTACAATCGAAGAAATTCAAAAAGCTACGGTTAGATACAATAAAGCTCAAAAAGAATCCTCAAAGGATAACATAGAGTCTATCAAAAAGGTTCAAAGAGCTTTTGGAAAAGTAAACAGGCTTGGTCAGGAAAGATTGGCACTTCAGAAAAAACTTAAGGTTCAGCAACAAGAAATTTCATTCATGCAGAGTCAATTGGTTAAGCAAGAATCTAAATTATCTAGAGCTGAAACACGTAGGTTTAACAATAAAAAAAGAAACATTCAGTTGGCTAAAATAAAAGCCGATGAAGCGTATAGAGTTGAAGTTAGGCATCATGCAAATTTAGAGAGACTTGACAAATCAGGTCATACTAAGAGAATGCGTCAAATGAGAGAAGAGAGTGCCGCTTTATCTGTTCAAAGAAAACAGCAAATTATCGATAAAGGTGGTTCATCATCAACTGTCAGTAGCGGTCATGGCGGTTTAGCTAAGATGCTAGGTAAAGGAGGTGCAATCGGTCTTGGTATCGCTGCAACCGTTAAGTCTGTTCAGTTGCTTTATAGAGGATTGAAAGATGTTGCTGAATTAGCAGCTAAATACGACGCCTTGAACTTTAAAATGAGTGCTGTATTAGATAACAATGCTGAGCTTTCCAATTCTATGGGATTCCTTAACGGGTTGACTAAGAAATACGGGGGTAACTTGTTGGCTACTTCTGAGCAATACGTGAAATTCGTAGCGGCTGCAAAAGAGTCGCACTTATCCATGGCTGAAGGTAAAAAGATTTTTGAATCTGTCACGAAAGCCGGAACGGTTCTAGGACTGTCGAATACCGAATTAACAAGTACGTATGTTGCTCTTGAACAGATGCTTAGTAAAGGGAAGGTCTCGGCTGAAGAATTGAGACGCCAGTTGGGAAATTCACTTCCAGCGGCTGTTGAGTTGATGGCTAAATCTATGAATGTAGGTACAGGCGAACTTGAAAAAATGCTGAAAATGGGTGAGGTTCTATCGTCTGAAGTATTACCGATGTTTGCACAAGAATTGGATAGAGCATACGGGGATAAAGCTGGTGACAAGCTAGAAACTATGAGGTCTCAGTTAGATAGAGTAGGTTCATCTATGGATAGATTGCTTATGACTGTTTTAGACTCAAAACAACCATTCATCCAATTGATTAATACGATTGTTGAAGGGTTTGGAAACGCTATTGGAAAATTCACTGAAATGGTTGAGGATGTTGACCAAGCTAGAGCTAGAATTGCTGGTGAAAGTGGGGAGTCGTTAAGAGCGAAAGAACAAGAGAATTTGGAAAAAGCTCAGGAGAAAGCCGTAGACAAGCTTGAAAGAGGATGGAACGCTGCTACTAAGAAATTCACTGAAACAGCAAGTAGCTGGGTTACTAGACAATCTGAGGCTAGGCAAGCTGTTCAAGAGGAATTCAACGCTAAATTCATTAAAGCTGAGAAAGATAAGCAAACACAAATCGAAGAACTTGAAAAAGAGGTTTGGGCTAGAAAACTGAAGTTCGCTAGAGATAGAGAAGAGGATAATCTTAGACTAGCAATGAGAACTATGGATGTTGACGAGGGCAAGGATGTTGAAGCCGCTGTTTTTTCTGCTAGTAAAACTCAGAAGTTAAACGAGCAAGAAAGAGACAATGCTAAATTCTATAAAGATTCTGCTGACGAATTAGCTAAGTTAAATTCCGAAATGCAGACCTATAAGTCGCTTCAGAAAGATGCTGACAAGCAAGTTAAAGGTTCTGAATCTAGACAGTCTAAAGGTAGATTAGTGAACTTTACCGCTAAGGAAATTGCTAACGCTAGAAAGAAGGAAATTCTTGACTTAGAGATAATGAAAAAAATCTACGAAGAAATTTATACCGACGCTGACAATAATGAAAAAACAAGACTCTTAGGTATTAATAAGGCTATCGAGGCTGAGAGAGAATTAATTCTTACAAAGTCACTTGTGGCTAGAGAAAAGGAGGGTGCTGGTTCTAGGACTAAGGTTGCTGGAATGCAAGAGAAGGTAGATAATATCGATATTCAAAACACTGCCTTAAAAGGTTCTAGTGCTGAAGGTGACGCTGAGAAATTAGCGAAAAACAAGGCTACTAAAATTGAGATTATCAAAGCCATCGAGGCTGAAGAAAAAAGGTCAGCTACGGAAGTTTCTTTCTTATTATTCAAGTTGCAAAACGACCTTCAGGACGTGGCTATTAAAAACATTGATATTGTTGAATCTATAAAAATAGATGAAGCTACTCAGGCTTTTAAATTCTCACAAATATACGCTGATTTATCTCTTGAAAGAGCTATCGAGGATATCGAAGAAAAATACGAGAACACCGTAGGAGGTGAAGACACTGCCCAAAGAGAAATAGCTAAGATTCAAAACCAATATAGAGCTATTAAGCTTCAGGACGAGATTGACTTCATAAACGAGGTTACAGCTTTGAAAATAAAATCAGAAGCTAAGATTGAGAATAAAAAGCTTTTAGATAAAGGAGTTATTAGCCAAGACGAATTTGATTCTAGAGACTCATCTATAGATAGCGTTTCAGCTGAGGATATGTTCGATGGTGAAAATGATGATTTTTTAGCTAAAATGGGATTGTCTCCTGACCAAATAACAGAAGCTACTCAGAAGCTTTTAGAATTAGGTATTAAGCTAAAAGGAGTGAACGAGGAAGGTGAAAGGATTGGAGGTAATAAGCTGGAAGATTTCTTGAATTCGGACGAAATGCAAGCTGGTATTGAATTAATGAATGAGGCTTTTAATTCGTTCTCATCTTTCCAACAAATGAAAATAGATTCCTTGAACGAGGAAAAGTCTTTGATGGAGGAAAGATACGATAGAGAAATCGAACTTGCTGAAGGAAACGAAAAGCTTCAGAAAGATATCGCTAACAAAAAGAGGCTAGACCAAAAGAAGTATGATGAGAGAATTAAGCGAGAAAAGAACAAGCAAGCTAAATTAGATAAAGCAGCTGCAATCGCTAATATAATCTTAGGAACTGCTGTTTCTGTTTCTGGTGCAAAGACGATAGGATTAAAGATTCTTCACGGTGTTATGGGAGGTATTCAATTAGCTACTGCTATAGCCACACCACTGCCTAAGTACAAGGACGGTACGAAAAATCACGTCGGTGGCAAAGCTCTTGTTGGTGACGGTGGTAAAAAAGAAATTATTATCAATCCTGACGGTACTATGAGTCTGACTAGGGATACAGCTCACGTTGTTGAAATGAAGGCTGGTTCACAGGTTATGCCTGACGCTAATGAGTATATAAAAAACGTTGTATTAAGCTCAATGACTAAGAGTTATTCATCGAAAGAAAACAGCTCATCAAACTTCAATCAGGCTCAAATGGAAAACGCAATCACAAACGCTTTCTCTAGAGCGAAGGTTACTAATCATAACCATCTACCGAAAATCGACGTGAATTACGCCCTTTGGAAAGGCTCACAAATTGATTTTTAAACAGAAACTAAGGGAGGCTAAAAGCTTCCCTTTTTTTTTGCTAACTTAGCAGAAAATTAATACACTTTTATGTCAAGCAAAATTTACGAAAAACAAGACAGATTCAGATACCGAATGATTGATAGAGACGGGATTCCTCATTACATTGAAGAACCTAAAGGCTGGAAAGACGATGGGTTAGAATTTGCAAGAAATAAAAAATACCAAGGTGTAATTCCCGTGGTTTCTTCTGATGCCCAATATTACGGGGTTGCTAAGACTCTTTTAGATAAAGAATACGAGAGCTATGGAGTTATCGGATTTATGAGGGTCGAGAAATGGATTAAGGACAATTTTACTGATAAATGGAAAATAGAGTACACTGGGTATCTAGATTTCAATGAGATTTACATTCAGGAGGCTTTTACGACCACTAGATTTAATACTAATGGTTTGGTTAAGGATTTGAAAGTAAACAAGTCTAAGCTTATTGAATTGGACGCTTTGGAATCATTGAAGTTTGAATACAGTCCACAAATGGAATCTATCGGGCTTTATTTGAAAGGAAAATCTATCAATACGAGTTCTCAATGGAATAATGACAAGACAACGACTTTAGGTAAGGAAACTAAAATACTTAGTGACCACTGGGATAACGTTACTTTTACATGGTATTGCCCTATTCCTGTAGAGTTGAATGAATCTAATGATTCTTTGCTTTTGATGGATACTTTAGATGTTAATGCTGATTATGAAAGATACGACGGTAGAAGCCCTAATCCTTTAGATTTTTGCTCAGGAGCAGACAGACAATTCCTTAGAGTGAATTCAGGATTTTTCGGCGACATGGAAATAAAATTAAGAGGTCGAGTTTATATCGATATCACAAGAAGAGAAAGAGCACAAGACCCACAATTCCACGTAAACATCGTTCAATTAAGATACAGTGTTTCTGCTGGTGCATTCGTGATTCACAGAAATGTAAGATTGAGTTCTAACTACAATTGGAATACTAACGGAACATATGCCGACCTTAATTTTGACGGACTCTATGAAGACGTTCAGGCTAGTGATAATTTCTGCCTGTACACTGATACCAATGTTAGATTAAGGGATGAAAGATGGTTCTCAGGTAGAGCTAGATTAGACACTATTCAAACGTATGAAAATATCTCTATGACGGTTTCTACTCAGGACACAATTCCACCTACCAAAAATGAATCTTACAGAGTTTTAGAGGTTCTTAAGAAATTGATGTCAATGGTGACTGAATCTAAAAATACATTGTCTACTTCAGTATTTGAAAAAGGTGGTGAATTTTACAATCACGCCATTGCTAACGGTGTAGGAATCAGAAGTGGTTCAGCTTATGATTTACCAGCCATCGACGGTAGTTTAACAGCTGAATCTAGTAAAGAAGGATTCAAGCCTATTCAAGCAAAAATTGGTGACATTTTAGATTCTTTGGTTCACACATACGGTCTAGGTATCGGGATAGTAGATAATAACGATGGTACAGAAAGTTTGGTTATCGAGGACTTGGGATATTTCTATAATGGTTCGGAAACAATTGATATCGGAGAGGTTACAGAATTGAAGAAAAAACCAGCTGGTGAAGATATATTTTCTGAGCTTGAATACGGATACGCAAAAGGAGACGACCTTGACGGCATGGAAAATCTTGACGAATTCAATACTTCATCAAATCATTCTACACCTATCGATAGCAAATCAGCACCATTCAAAGGAGTCAGTAAATTTATTACTGGTCAGTACTTGACTGAGTTTACTAGAATCAATCAGATTAATAAAAACAACAAAGAGTCATATACGACTGATAACGAATTATTTTTGTTTGACTGTAAGGAAATAGATTTCGAAGGAGAAAGAACACTGACGCCTAAGTTGCTAGAGGATTTCGACGGTTCAGTAGGATTGAACGGGGTTGCTGGAATAGATACTTCATTCAATTTCTTCTTCAGTCCTAAGAATATGATTTACAGAAATTCAAACTACTTGAATTCAGCATTCGTAAAGCTTAAGAATCCAATTCTTAAATTCATTAGTTCTAAAAGAAGTAGCACGATGAGAAGTAATCTGTACGGATTAAAAGAACCTTTGATAGAGGGAAGTGATTACGATATGTCATTAATGAAACCAGCTCTTTTTGACGCTGAATATTACGAATTTAATAAACAAGTTACTCAGGAAATTTACTCTAGAATTTTAGGGCAATCTGAGGACGGCAGACCAAACTTCTATTCTTTAATCAGATTCTCTTTCAAGGGTCAGATTTATTTCGGATATTTATGGTCTCTAAAACCGAAGGGTAGAGGAGCTTGGAAATTGAAAAAAGCAAATATATAAAAACAAGAAAAACATGGGTACAATCACAAGATATGGTACAAAGATAGCAGTTCTTAACACTGCTATCGTAGATGCAACGGCAAAGTCAAACGGTGCTCTTTTAACACTTGAAGACGGGGGTGACACTTTAATTAGTCAATCGGTTCATTTCAATGAGTCTACAGAAATCGAGGACGGTTCTGTTTTAATTGACATGACTGATACTAATACTATCAGGGATTCTTTTGAAGAAATTAGAGAAGCTGTTTACAGACAGTATCCTGATACAGACGAACAAGGTAATCAATATGGTTTAAGAGTCGTAAACGTCTCTAATGGTGTTGAACTACACTTATACTCAGGCTCATGGGCTTCAGGAACAGGTACTAACGGGGCTACTTGGAATAACTCAGTTATTTGGGACAGTGGAACAACTGCTACAAATCAATTGAGTCAACAAATTACGCTTACAACTAGTGAAGTTCCTAATACGGATTTACCTAATTCTTTTGATGTTAGATATTTCAAAGGTAGTGATTTCGATAACTCAATCAGTGATGAGTTCATCGTGTGTAAATTATTTCACGGATTTAGAGAGTATGGAGGAAATGAGATTAGAATTTATTTAGATACTGACAGTACAGGAGATTCACTCTCTCTTATAGCTGACCCAATAGGAGTATTTTTGGATGCTTGTAAAATCCCAAGGGATGTAGCTGGTCAAGTAGCTGAAATGGTTTTCCAAAATCAAACAGCTGGTCACAGTGTGTCTACAATCGATTCACCTGTCAAGGTTGATGAGTTTATTACTATGGATACTTTAGAGGGTGACGTTGGTTCTGTAACTACTTTAGTGTTGAGTAATTCTGCTTTTAACACCAGTACTTATGGTGAGAGAAATGGATATATTTATGCAGCTCTAAATGGAAGTTTAGTTGCTACGGTATCATTGACTAAACCCGACTACTTAATCACGACTGGTCTACATAAAAACAAAGATTACTCTTTCACTGCTACGGATTCATTCGGGACTGTATTGATTGAGAATGTCAAAGCTGGAAGCAATTTAGATTCTACCCAAGAGGATTTGAACAAATTTGAGTGCTCAAAATCTAACTCATTTAGATTTGCCTTGAAATTAGACGATTTAAGCCACTTAAATGAATATCCTATAGAAGAACAGTTGTTGTCATGTGAAAGCTTAAAGGAAGTTGTGTACGAGGGTCACAGTACGCTTAAGTCGTCAGATTACTTAGCTGTTCAAATTAAATCAAGTAAACCAGTTACAATTGTTGCTGAAAACCTAGAAACTAAGGAGATTATTGATTTGATAGTTACTAGACCTTTCGGGAAAGTTGAATTAGTTACAGAAACAGTTAGTTACTTGGATAGATTGTATTTCGAAGAGATAAAAGCTACTAGCTATAGAAACGAGGACGGTTCTTTTAAAAAGAGATATTACACGCCTGTTTACATAGGAGGGGTCGATTCTTTTGATGCAGAGGATTTATTGAACGAAACACTTAGAGTCGATATCGATGGGGTTATTTTTAAACCTACGGACGTTGTTGGTAGTAAATTGATTTTGCAAGATGAAAAGGATTTTCTAGAAGAAAAATACAATAACCCATCAAACTCAACAAGTAAAGCAATTACAACTGTAAGAGTTGAGGATTACTCGGTTTACGAAGCTGAAATAGATATTGCTGGATTAGGGTTTTCTGACAAGGATTCTTTCAGAATTCACGTATCAAACGGAGAGGATGTTTTTGTTTCTGAAGAGGTTAGAGTAGAAGACTCTTATAAGGATTCTAGACAAAGGGTTTTGGTTCAGTATTGGGCTGAAGAAAATACCGTAGTGAATTTTTCTACTGGTATTAAGTTTCTTAAAAGAACAGAAATAGACCACGTTACAGCTAAGACTAAAATCGACAAAGATTCAGTAACCGCTGAAGCTGCTGTTTATTTAGCTGATTTAGATAATTACGAGGTTAGTGAAATGATATTTTATCCAACAACTGAGGAAGAGGCTAGAGGTCTTGTTATTGCATTATCTCACCCGTTATTGTACATCGGTGGTGTAGGATACGTGGTTGAATCTGCCCCTACTATGGAGGATATCGGAAGAACAAATATTTACCCTGTGAAAGCTAGTTTTATCAAGACAAACAGGTTTTTATCATCTAAAGATTTACCGAACAAATCCAACTTCTATAGAGCTGGAAACTTGGTAAACAACACTTACGACGGTGTGACTTATGATAGATTTGAATCAAATGCACCTTACTACATAAGCCAATCTAACGGTGTTTATTTCAACGAAGGAGGTACAAGTATTTTACAGGCTACAGAATACGATAGAGGATTGACAGGAACACCACAAAGAAGGATTTCTGAATTTGTTGAAGGAAATGTTGAGGTGCTGGAACTTGGCGATTTAGACGTAACTGTAACAGCTTTAAAAAAGACTGGTAACAGCTCATGGGATAAAACGAATTTCAAAGAAGGTGAGAGACTGGTTTCTATCAGTTCAGTAATACCTTTAAGCACTAGTAATCATTTGATTATTGGTAGAGTAACTGGATTTACAACCCCTTCTTATAAGCCAGCATTGTGTATTGTGAAATACAGTAAAGCTAATGACGGAACTGTAACTATGGATGCTTATGTTATTGGTGACACTCAGTACATTACAGGAACAAAACAAATGTGGGATATTTCAGATGAATTCCCAATCGCTAAAATTGCTGGTGCTGTTAATGAAATGTTAGACCCAACCGGAATATTGGTAGGTGGATTTATTACTCTTTTTGATAGAGTAGCTAATGAGTTTGTAACAATCAGATATTCTGACCCAACAACTGACGACCCTGATTTGCTTTACGGTGATTTTTTAGAGCCTTATCAGAAAGTTTCTGTAAGTAGTACCGACTATAGAACTAGCTTGTCTAGTTTGTCTATCCCAGCTGACCCAAATACAGTGAAATCTGTTTTCTTTGCGAAATCAGTAAACACGCCACAAGCTGCCGATACTGTATTTATAGGGATGTCAGACGGGAATAGCGACAATACTCAGCAAATCGTTAGATACGATATGCCTACTGGAAATGTTTCAGGAATCGACGATTCTACAGCGACACCTTTCAATGGTAGAATTTACTCAAATGCTAGTTTAGATTACTGTAATGGTATTATTTCAAGCATAAACGGAGTAATGACCTTTGAAAGACTAAACGAAAGTTTAGATGTTATTGACGGAATTACAGAAATTAAAGATATGTTTGTTTAACATAATTTAGTACTTTTGAAAAAAATAAACGAAAATATGACCGAGAACACTCCCTACCTAAAAATGTTCGGCTTTAGCCTGTATGGACTTTTGAGTTCTATATATGTTAATCCCGAAGCTCTAATGACATTGACTTTGTTGATGTGTATAGATACTGTTTTCGGTGTTTTAAAAGCTCATTCTCTACAATACGACCTCTCTTTCAGGAGTTTGTTTTCTGGGTTTTTCGGAAAACTTGTACTATTACTAATACCCGTAACACTTTCTCTAGGTCTTAAAAATCTAGAGATTGACGGTGTATTCTTGGTATTGTGGTCTATAAAAATTCTTACAGCTGCTGAACTCATTTCAATGACAGCAAATTTAATAGCTATTAGAACTAGAGAACCAGTAAAGAATTTCGATATTATTACACTAGCATTAAAACACCTTAGAGAAAAATTTATTAATATAGCGAGAGGCTTAACAGATTTAGATAATTATGAAGACAAGAAATAAATTCAAATTAGGAAGGACTAGCAATTCAAGATTGAATACTACTAGCGAGTACTTACAATTATGTGTACGTAGAGCTTTGCTTTGCTCACCAGTAGATTTCGGAATCCCGTGGAGAGGTGGATTGAGAACAGAAAAACAGCAAAATGAGATTTACAGAAATGGAAACTCAAAATGTGACGGATACACCAAGAAATCTAACCACCAAGTAAAGGATGCTAAAGGTAAATCAAATGCCGTTGATGCTGTTCCTTATATCGTTGGAATTGGTTTCGATTACTCAGCATACGCTAGATTTGGAATCATGGGAATGTTGATGTTGGAAGCTTGGCAAGAACTTCAAGACGAAGGATTAATACCTAAGCATTTATTTTTACATTGGGGCGGCTTATGGTCTCATAAAGATAAATCAGCTATTGGATGGGATTCAGCCCACTACGAAATCAAAGATTATCCGCAAAAAGAATTACTATAATGAGTAAGATATTCAATAAACAGAACGCAATTAAGCTCGTGATTTACACGGGCGTTACGTTTGCCGCCATGGCGGTTACGAGAAACTGTGTAGACACAAAACAGGAATTAGATATTGCAGACCACAATTTGGAAGTTGAGGTGCTCTATTCTACTCAATTCTACAAAAACAAATTAGATTTGATGGTTGCTGAAAGAAAAACGTTTATTGCCACAAACAGAAAGAAAGATAGCAAGATTTT